>Ga0233432_10000078_pt1 | contig 78914 bp, 50 predicted proteins | sample SI_122_August201_6_FD_179870 | JGI IMG/M metagenome (GOLD analysis project Ga0233432, IMG submission 179870) | Seawater microbial communities from Saanich Inlet, British Columbia, Canada - SI_122_August2016_10_MG | ecosystem: Environmental > Aquatic > Marine > Inlet | place: Canada: British... | reverse complement strand
ATACTTTACCACGTTATTTAATGCTTCCTTTATGATGAGATAGGTGTTTTCTCTTATTTCTACTGGTATTTTCTTCTCCATTGGGAGCGAATCAAAAGCATATTCTATATCAAACTGTGCCATATCTAGAATAGCTAAAGCATAATCTTGAATCCGATCGGTAAGATCACCTAGTGAATCGTTCCGAGCATCAATGGACCAAACTATATCATCCAGACTTCCTACAATTTTTCGACATTGATGTCCTATTTGAGTGAGGGATTCTTTTAATTCTAGCTGGATGGTACCTGCTAATAAAAAATCGGATTGTAGTGCAATTTCAGTTAAACTAGCGCCTACATCATCATGTAAATCACTTGCTATCCGAACACGCATTCGCTCCATATCGACAAGCTTTGTTACTTTGGCTGTTCTGCGAATTAAGTACAATACCCACCCAATTAGAATAAAAACACCGATCCAAAACCATGCATTTTCATAGTATGGTGGGTTTACCTTGAATCGTATCTGTGCTAGATCTTCACTTGTTAGTCCATTTGAATTTATCGCTTGAACTTGAAACGTATAATTTCCAGATGGGAGGCTAGGATATCGGATTGAGGTGTTTTTTGTTTGCTGCCACTGCTCTTCTAAGCCAATTAGCTTATATCGGTAGTACAACTGATCAGGAGCCGTAAAATTGAGCCCTATAAAGGCTACTTCGAAAAAGTTCTGATTGTAATCAGTCTTTAATTTTTCTTCACTGTAAGGATCTACGTTGACACCGGAGAGGAGCACTTCCTCTAGGTGAATTCTAGGTGATACTTCATTGCCTCTATATTTTTTTGGATCAAATTTGGATAAACCTTCTACCGTACCTAACCAATATTGACCTTTTGAATCCTCATAAAATGCGCCCAAATTCATCTCGTTACTGATTAAGCCTTCTTCCTTTGTGATGGTTTTGAAGGTCCTATCATCTAAATTATATTGAATTAAGCCACCGTTGGTTCCTATCCATAAGATTTTGGGGTTTGTTGGGTCTTCATAAAGAAAGTAGCACACTCTACTTGGCAAACCATCATCTTCCGTTATGGCCACTAACTCTTGTCCACTGATCATGGCTAAGCCACCGAATGTATGCGCCCAAATATTACCCTGACTGTCTTCGATAACCCCCATAACCGATATATTGGGTAAGCCTTCTGCTAATCCCCATCTACGAAAGGTTCCATCTGGACTCATTTCAACCACTCCTGAGTAGGTTGCCACCCATATTGTACCATCACTATCTTCTATACTTTTTAACACAGTGTTTGATGGCCAAGAAGCTGTTTGAGTACTATACTGAGTTATTGTCCAAGTTTCTGGGGTATAGAGGTCTTTATACTCTACCTTTATAAGGCCATGATCGTACGTGCTTACCCACATGACGGATGAATTGCTCCATCGAATATGTCGAATTTTTCGAAAGGGAAAATAGCGTTCATTGATGGTCTCAACACGTCCATCCTTGACATAACTTAAGGCATCCCTCATTCCTATCCATGTTCCTCCAGATGGATCCTTACTTAGATGGTACACACGTTGATCTACTAGACCTATTAATTGTGGCCATTTCGTTGGTCTTTCTTTGGTTGGACTTATGCTTCGGGTATTAAAATCGGCATATTCTTTTGGTAGTATCTGGACCCCCCCACCGTAACTTCCTATCCATAGATCTCCATTTTCTTGCTCAATAAAACTAGTAACTAAGTTATTACTAAGGGTATTAGACAGATCGTAGTTAACTACATACTCTCCCAAGAAAACGTTGGTGCCTCCGCCATAAGTGCCAATCCATAGTATTCCTTCCTTGTCAAAGAATAGATTGTTTATTAGGGTATTCGACAAACCTTCTTCGGTTCCATATTGGATTAGGGCATCCTCTCTTTGATGTAACAATCCATCCTCCGTTCCCATCCAAAGGGTACCATCTTGGTCTAATGCTAAAGTTTGAATTTTGGCCGCTAATCCTGTATTGATACCTCCATGAAGTTCGATTTGCCCGTCTTTATACCGATAAAGCCCATCACGTGATCCTATCCAAACAACGTTATTAGCGGTGTCTAGTACGGCATCCCGGTAACGAGTTTCCTTGCTTATTGGGGTGATGTTAAATGTGGTAGAATCAGAATGATTATAGGCATCTAATTCGAAGATACCTGATCGTGACACGAGTAAATAGGATGAGTCTAACTCCACTATTTTTCGAACTGGACCGTTGAATGTTAATGTGGATGGATTAAGATGTAACGATGATCTAGGATGTTTGGGTGAATATAAATAGATACCTTGCTCCTCGGTCCCCAACCACAATCGGTTTTGTGAGCCCTCAAATAAACTAATTATTGAGTGATCAGGTACTTCTGAAACATGATATATGCTATCTTTTACAGGAGAATACCAGTGTAGACCCTGTGATGTCCCTATCCAAATTTTATTGTCAGCGCTCTGGTACAGAGTATTTATCTGGGTGCTTTTTAAGCCGTTTTCTTGTAAGTATATCGTGAAATCATGCCCATCGAATCGGTTAAGCCCAAAACCCGTTCCCATCCAGATATAGCCTTTTTCGTCTTGAATTATTGTATTTACCACCGACTCACTTAAGCCCTGACCAATGGAATAATTCCGAAATGCGTACTCCTGAGCAGAGCTTGACTCTACATAACTTAGCAGAAGTACCACTACCCATTTGCTGAGAAAGTAAATAGGTGGATAAATCCTCTTCATTAGAATCTTGGTTTGTTTTTTGGACTGTATAAAAAGGGTTTCTTTTTCGCTGTTCATATGGTAATATACTAAGCTTGGTGTAATATGTATGCCATTTATGGCTACCATCTATTCAAATTAATACAGCTAATGTGAATACTTCAGGTTTTTCTATTACGCTTCGTAGCTACGACGAGGAGATCAGAGATTTTTTAGATACTGTTCTTTTAGGCAGCCCTGGTGGTATTCAATATCGAGTCCATAGGAAAACGAGTATGAATCAACGACATGAAAATGTTCATTTTTTGTGTTTGTCTAAAAATGAAAAGCTTCTAGGAGTGGTTGGGCTTGTAAATAGGGTTGATATAAGTGGAAAAACATGGATATATATAAGGTATCTGCATATTAAGAGAATGCTAGTTCCTGACAAAACAAATAAACCTGCCGTACTTAATTGGAATGTATTAACCCGTAAAAAAGGTCAAAACCAGCGCATTTCGTTACTCGAGGAGAAACTTCTTGAGCATTTAGAAGAATTTTCAAAGCGATTAGCTACCACGAACAATATTCCTGCATACGCTTTTGTGGAAGATAAAAATCATCGCTCTATGAAGCTTTGTACCCGTTTTGACTTTAACAAGGCTCAGGAGATTCAAACGTTGTTGTTTCACCGCTTCAACCCTACTTCTCATTCACCAATCCGCCTATTGACACATGAAGAGTTAAAAGGAATGGATCATGAATTGCGCCATTTTTACGATTCTTATTCAGCGTATCATACCGAAGGTATAATCCAACAAGGGTATTTTTTGGGGTACTGGATGAATGGAGAATGGGTGGCTATAACCCGAATCATGAGACACCGTTGGGATATAGAACGCTTGCCGGAACGTTTTTCTTTTTTGCACAAATGGAAACTTGACCGCTGGCCTTATATTCGGAAGGTGATTCCTGGACAGGCATTTCATTTTTTAACAGCTGACTACTTTTGGTTTAAGCAAGGGTATGAACAGTATCTTGAGAAGATTATGGAGCATGCCTTAGCCAAAGAAGATGTTAATACGGTGATGCTTTGGCTCTCAAAAGAAAGTCCACATAATCAAGTACTAAGAGAATCTATTTCTTGGGGCTTTTTAAATAAACTGGGGCATTCAGGTAGCGTTTCATTGGTGACGAGAGAATTCGGGAGTGATAGAGAAGAGACTCAAGAAATTGAAGTTCTGAAATCCCAAATAGGCCCTACTTTTATAAACGCCCACGATATGACGTAGTGTTGTTTAAAGGATAGAGTTTATACCCTTGACTGTACTCGTAGATCTGCTCTGAGCTTTACCCTAAGCTATTGTCTGGGCGCTGTCCTAAGTTGTACCCTAATCAACAATCAAAGGCTTAATTAAATAAATTATTAGCCTAAATATACCCGCAAGGCGGCACTTCTATTGTGGTGACGTAATTTACGAAGAGCTTTTTCTTTGATTTGACGAACTCGTTCTCTGGTTAAATCAAATCTCTCGCCAATTTCTTCAAGGGTTAGGGAATGTTCACGGCCAATACCAAAGTAGAGACGGATTACTTCTGCTTCTCGCTTGGTTAGTTTAGAGAGTGCTCGCTCTATTTCAACCTTAAGGGACTCACCCATAAGTTCGAAGTCCGGATTGGGTATTTCTTCGTTTTCAAGAACATCGAGCAGACGATTGTCTTCTCCTTGCGCAAATGGTGCATCCATTGAAAGATGGCGACCGGATATCTTCAAGGTGTCTGCCACTTCACCTACGGTCATTTCTAGGCTTTCCGCTAGTTCGTGAGCTGATGGTAAACGCTCATATTCTTGTTCCAACTTAGAAAGTTCTTTCCCTATTTTATTGAGGGCACCGACTCGGTTTAGGGGCAATCGAACGATACGACTTTGCTCAGCTAAAGCTTGTAGAATGGACTGACGAATCCACCAAACGGCATACGAAATAAACTTGAATCCGCGAGTTTCATCAAATCTTTTAGCCGCTTTAATCAGACCTAGGTTCCCTTCATTGATCAAGTCACCAAGTGACAAACCTTGGTTCTGGTATTGCTTAGCAACAGAAACTACAAATCGTAAATTGGCTTTGGTTAAATCTTCGAGTGCTCTTTGGCTGCCTTTTTGAATTTCTTTTGCTAGACGAACTTCATCATCCGGAGTAATTAGTTTTTCTTTACCAATTTCATGTAAATAGCGATCGAGTGATTCAGATTCACGGGTAGAAATACCAGAGCTTTTTGCCACAATAATATAGTTTAATTCGAATTGTTCAGAAAAATTGTAGGAGTTTAAATAATATATCGAATGCGCCTACAAGGTGCGAAGATGTTGCGAATAGCAATACAATGCTAACTCTACAATCTAGGCAACTTTAAATATACGGAAAAAATTCACTCTTTTGTAGCCTTTAATACAGTTATTGTCATGCTATTTTTACAGTAAACTTTCCGCCCCAAAGGTTTTTTCATAGCCGAAAAAGTCCATTATACTGACCGCCACTTGGCTAAACCCATCTCGAACCCCTAGGGCTCTAGCAGAAGTATATTTACCGTAAAGCAGTACCGGTACAAACTCCCTTGTATGATCGGTACTTTGGACGCATGGGTCGTTCCCGTGATCTCCTGTTATGATCAAGAGATCTTCGCCAGTCAGCTCATTCATTATTGCGGGTAGGGCTGAATCAATTTCCACAAGTGCCTCTGCATACCCCACGGGATCTAGCCTGTGACCATATAACTGATCAGTGTCTATGAGGTTGATGAACAGAAAGTCTTCTTTATTGGCTCTTAAACGCTTAATGATTTGATCGATACCTTCGGTATTTCCTTTCGTAGGATACAAAAAATCGAATCCTTCACCATTAAATAAATCTGCCACTTTACCTATGGACGCGGTCTTATGTCCTCTATTTTTTAATTCAGTCACTAGATGATTTTTAGGTGGAGCTGCTGACCAGTCGTGTCTTTTATGCGAAATTCGTTCGAATATTGGTGCTTCACCTTTGAATGGCCTTGCAATCACCCTCCCTACCTCATGTTCGCCGATTAATAAATTATTCCTAGCCCAATCACACCATTCATACAGGGTTTCGATTGGAACTATGTTTTCGTGTGTAGCAATCTGAAATACACTATCAGCGGAAGTGTACACGATAGGGAATCCTGTTTTTATGTGCTCATTCCCAAAATCTGCAATGACGTTGGTCCCAGAATACGGGGAATTACACAATACACCAGCTGTACCAATTTCATCACAAAAAGATTGGATCAACTCCAATGGAAAGCCCTTAGGATAGGTAGGAAAAGGCGTATCGAGTACAAGTCCTGCCAGCTCCCAGTGCCCCGTTGTGGAATCTTTGCCACTAGACTTTTCGCGTAGTTTGCCATAACTAGCAATGGGAGATGATGTTGGTGGTATACTAGCAAGAGTAGCGATATTGCCTAGACCCATTTTTTCAAAATTGGGGAGTCTAAGCATGGTCTCTTCGCTAACATGCCCCATCGTGTGGGCCAATTGGTCGCCGTATTCAATGGCGTCTTCCTGAGCCCCAATGCCCCAACCATCCACAATCAATAAAATAACCCGTTTCATTAATACACCTGGAGGTGTTCTTGCTCAGCTTTCACTACTTCAGCAAGCTGTTGTTTGGCTAAACTTAGCACTTCGTAAGCATTTGGGTATTCGGTATTTAATTTTACCGCACCAAATTTAAAGGAAACCGTTATGTTCATTCCTGAACTCAATTTTAACCCGTGAGCAACTTTGGAGCGGGTCTGCTCTACCCATTCTTCTAAGGCCGATTCTTTGTTGCTTTGAAGCATGAAACTATAAACATAATCGGACTGAAACCCGATATAACCTTTCTGCTGAAATCGGTAAGGGTTCAAAAAGCGTACGATATCTCGTTGCATTCTTTGAAGTTCTTCCATTCTAAAGCGAGTTCGAAATGAGGAAAGATCCTCCAAGGTTACGAGCCCCATCCAGGTATGACGTTCTGGCTCGGTGCGTAAACGGTACAATTCATGCTCAACAGATTTTTCCCAAAGTTCTGTGACCACAGCTTGATATTTTTCAGTGAAAATATCTTCATCCATGGTAGATTTGCGCGTGTTGCTTTGCAATTGTAGTGCTGCAACTCGAGCCAAGTTGGCCAACTTATGCTTAGTAGATTCCTTGAAGCTAAGCGGGTCTTTGTCATAGGCAATAAAGGCTCCTTGACGACGATCATGGACTAACAATGGCAACACGTAGCTTGCACCTTCGGTTCTGGATTCATACGCGGATACCAACTTAGGATTTGAGTTAAAGTGCATATTAAACACAGGAATTCCTCTCTCCAAAGCATCCCGTACACTACTTTTATCATCCACCCCAAGCCCCACATAGGGTGCATTTTTTGCAAATTTGGCATTCAGTGCAAGTGTCCATTGGTCCATAGCGGCACATAGGAAACTCACCCCACCATTTGGTAACAAGAATTGCATTTCATCCAAACAGGTGGTGATCACTTCCACTTTGTTCAAGCGTGAATGGACATTTGCAAGGGATTCCTCGTATTCCTCCCATTCCTTTTGCTGCTCGTGCAAATCTACGACTTCAAGGTAGGTATCCAGCACATTTACCATCGCATTATTGTAAGAATAGATAGCATCGAGTAAGGACTCTTCGTCCAAGTCTTGATCAGATTCAAGCACCGTAAGCCCAACCGTCTCCCCTTTGTTTATGAAAGGGATTATCAGCATACTTTTTGCGTGTACCACACTGAAATAATGCCCCAATTTTGCTTTTGAAATATCCTCTCCAATGCGCAGCTTAATGAGCTCATCAAGCTCCTTATAGTCGTCGAGGAAATGATGGTGAAAGTTCACTCGATCTTTGAACATAACATTACTAAGGCGAGTACTATGAGTCTCCCAAACAAACTGCTGTCTAGATTGGTTAACCCAGCACATATAGGCTAACTGAGAACCAGTTGAAGCACGTAGTAAATGCACTAAATCAGCAATTATTTGCTTGAATTCTCGTAATGCTTTTTCTTGACGGTCTAAACTCATATAGGGGTAATTTTGCTAAAGATAGTGTGTAAAACACTCACATTCACCTCTTTATTTTGCTATTGATTTTGCACCTGTGCATATAACTCTTCCGCTCGGAGTATCATGCGTTCAAAAGAAGCCAATCCTTTTTGCCAGAATTGAGGGTCTTGTATATCTAGCCCCATATGAGCAATGAGTTCATGCGGCCACTCAGACCCCCCTGCTTCTAACAAGGACAGATAACGATCCGCAAAGCCTTCCGGCTTACGCTGATACTCTTCATATAATGCCAACACCAGTAACTCACCAAAAGCGTAGGCATATACATAGCCTGGTGTGTGCAAGAAGTGTGGAATATAACACCACCAATGACGGTATTCCGGAGTCAATTCAACCGATGTTCCATAGAGTTTTTCTTGCTCGGTATTCCAAAGTTCAGAAAACCGCTCTGTAGTGAGTTCTCCCTCTTCTCGCCGCGCCGTATGCATGGCTTCTTCAAATCGATTCATGGAAATTTGCCGAAATACGGTCGCGATGGTGTCATCAATTTTACCCATTAACAAGGCTAGTTCCTCCATTGGATCCTCCAGCTGCTTTAAAAGGCGTTGGAATACCAACATTTCACCAAATACTGAGGCCGTTTCTGCGGTAGTTAGGGGGGTACTAGCTTGAAGGGCTCCTTGTTTCCTAGATAGGTATTGGTGTACACCATGACCTAATTCGTGGGCTAGGGTTTGCACATCACGCAGCCTGCCATCATAGTTCATAAACACATATGGATGGACAGATGGAACGGTTCCTGCCGAATAGGCGCCCCCTCTTTTGCCTGGTTTTATAGCGGCATCAATCCATTTTTCATCAAAGAAACGCAAAGCGATATCCGACATCTTAGGGCTAAATTCACCATAAGCATCCAAAACCATTGAACGTGCTTGCTCCCATGAAACCGTAGTCTCTGTCTTTTTTAAAGGAGCATATCGGTCGTAATCTTTAAAATCATCTATCCCTAATAGCTTCGATTTAAGGGTATAATACCGCTGTGCCCATTGGTAATGACCCGTCACTGCCTGGATAAGGGCATCGACTGTTTCTTTGTCGGTTTCATTAGATAAATTACGCGCATGAATCCATGATGGGTAGCCACGCAATTCATCGTTGGTTGCTTTATCGGCCAACAATGTGTTGAATATGAAGGTCAAACTTCGAGAAAGTTTATTAAAACCATTCGATAATGAGGTATGAGCCTCTCTACGAACCTCTCTATTGGGGTCATGCAAAAGGCTCAAGACTTCTTGCTCTGATTTTTCTTCCCCATCATAATGAAAGGTTGCTGAGCCCAAGGTCTCGTCAAAATAGCGCACCCATGCGCTCTGCCCTGTTACGCTTTTGGCTGAAAGTATTTGTTCTTGCTCTTCGCTAAGTGAATAGGGCTTGTATGACCGCGATGACTCTAAATAGTGCGTATACTGCGCTAAAATTGGGTCATTAATCAGCTGTTGGGCCTGTACCTCATCGAGGGCTAACCATTCCACCCGGAAAAACACCATATATTGACTTAGTTTGGAACCTAACTCGTTGGTGGATTGAACAGTTTTTCCATAGGCAGCATCTTGAGTATTAGTACTCCACAGTAAATAGGCAAAGGATCCGATTTTACCAGCCATATCCTGGATAGCCTCGTATTCTTTTAGTAAAGCTAGGAATTCTTTGGCATCCAAATTCACAATTCGGCCTCGGTATTGTGCTGCAAAAGATTGAGCTCTTTCTAGTACTTTTACTTGGTCATTAGCAAATGCTGGATCATCAATTCCCGCATATAAATCACCCAGATTCCAATGTATTTCTTCGGCTCCAGTAGTCTTTTTCTCCGTTGATTTCATGTATATTATTGGCTGGTTTGTTAGGTTTTAAAGGCATGATAACCGCATGGGTTAATCAATTTGAATAGCATGGAATATACATTTTGATTAAGCCAGTTTAAAGTGTGAATAAGGCGCACATTAAACGAATGTTTGAGTGCTTTTTTACTTTCATCTGCTTAATTTACGTCGATAACAAAAAGGTTCTTATCGGCCTGATGTATGTCTTTACAATTGTTCAACCCACTTAGTTAATCTCACCTTGAAATCATTAGAAGCCGCATTCGGCCCAAATTCAGCACTAGTAGAAGAGTTATACGAGCAGTATCAAAAATCTCCAAATTCAGTGCCCAGGCACTGGAAACGTTATTTTGATGAATTAAATGGCCTAGAAAGTACCGGCACGAGTACCCCAAATAGTAGGGAAACCCATCAGGATTCGGTGGCGAACAATGCTCCCCCTTCCACAGCCACTGTAACTGTAGCCTCTGAAGCTGCTTCAAAAGCTAAAAACCCAGCACCTGCAGGTGAGCTTCAAAAAATCAAAGGCGTTGCTACAAAAATTGTAGAAAATATGGACGCCAGTTTAGAAGTTCCTACTGCTACTTCCTTGAGAGTGCTTCCTGTAAAGATGATGATAGAAGACCGGACCATCATCAATCGGCATTTGGTAAAAAGGAATGAGCCGAAAGCTTCGTTTACCCATTTCATATGCTGGGCAGTTATTCAAGCAATCAAAAAATTTCCGACCATCAATCATACCTATCATAAAGATGGTAAGGTTCACTATCGAGTAGTCCCTGAGCAGATTAACCTAGGGGTTGCAGTTGATTTACCGAATAAAGACGGAAGCCGAAATTTGGTTGTACCGAACATCAAAGGCGTAGATAAAATGAACTTTAAGGAGTTCTTGTACGCGTTTGCTGAACTGGTGAATAAAGCACGTAATGGCAAACTTCAAATAGAGGATTACCAAGGAACTACTATATCGGTCACCAATCCTGGAACACTTGGAACCGTATCGTCTGTACCTCGACTCATGCCTGGTCAAGGTGCAATCATTGCAACTGGGGCGATTGACTACCCTGCCGAGTTTCAGAATATGTCCAAAGACGTGCTCAACCAACTTGGTATATCTAAGGTCATGTCCATGACTTGTACGTATGATCATCGAATTATACAAGGGGCCGAATCAGGTGCTTTTTTGAACGAAGTAAATCATTTACTGAGTGGGCAAGCCGATTTTTACGATTCTATTTTTTCTGATCTAGAAATACCTTACGACCCTATTCCATACGGAGAAGATTTTTATTCGGGACCATTTAATGGTGGTGGTAACACACTGGAAGAGGATCGCCGGACCATTGGTGTTTGGAGACTTATTAATATGTACCGGATGCGTGGCCATGTACTGGCTAACTTAGATCCATTAGAAAAAGAACCCGGATACAATCCTGAGCTTGATCTGGCCTATTATGGTTTGTCGGTTTGGGATTTGGATAGAGAATTTTATTGTGGTGGGCTAGGTGGTAAACGTCAAGCCACTTTGCGCGTCATCATTAAGCTTCTTCGAGATACCTATTGTGAGCAGATTGGTGCTGATTACATGCATTTACTCGATTTAGAAGAGCGGAAATGGTTACGTGAACGCATGGAGTCTTCACTTAACGAAGCTCTACTAACAAAGGATGATAAAAAGCAGATTCTATCAAAACTTAACCAGGCAATGGCCTTTGAAGAATTTCTGCATAAAAAATACATTGGTCACAAACGCTTCTCATTAGAAGGTAATGACACCTTAATCCCCATGATGCATTTCTTATTGGAGAAAGCTGGGGATTACGATGTAGAAAAGGTATTCATGGGTATGGCCCATCGCGGTCGTTTGAATATGTTGGTTAATATCATGAACAAACCCTATCACCGGGTATTTGCCGAGTTCGAAGGCAACGTAGATCCAGATACCATTCAAGGTTCTGGCGATGTTAAGTACCACCTGGGTGCCAAAGGTACTCATGTGACTGCATCTGAAAAACAAATCGAGATCGAGCTAATGCCTAATCCATCCCATTTAGAGGCAGTAAATCCTATTGTCGAAGGTGCTTCTCGCGCAGTGCAAGATCATCATGAAGCCAGTAATGCTCAACAAAAAATTATCCCAGTTCTCATGCACGGTGATGCAGCATTCGCTGGACAAGGTGTAGTGGCTGAAACGCTAAATATGTCCTTGTTAGAAGGGTATAAAACCGGTGGAACGGTTCATATCATTATCAACAACCAAATAGGTTTTACCACCTTACCTACAGATGGTAGAAGTACCGAATATGCTACAGATTTAGCTAAATCTGTACTTGCCCCTATTTTTCATGTAAATGGTGACCATCCTGAAGCGGCTGTTCATGCAATTCAAATGGCCCTTGAGTATCGCCAAAAATTTGGAAAGGATGTGATTATCGATTTGATAGGATATCGTAAACATGGTCATAATGAAGGAGATGAACCAGCTTTTACGCAACCAGGTATGTACAAGGAGATTAATGACCACAAAACGGTACGGGATTTATATACCGAATGGTTGGTCAAGCATCAAGAACTCACCACCGAAGAGACTCAACAAATTTTTAATGAGTTTGATGATTTATTAATGGCCGCTTTTGAAGATGCTAAAAAAATTCCTCATTTGGAGGTTACAAACGAACTCATAGATCGCAAGGAAAGCGTTCAAAAAAATCGAAATATATTCCCAGACACCACCTTCTCAAGAGAAAAGCTGGAAGAGATTGCCGTTAAAATAAATACCGTACCAAAAGATTTTGACGCCAATCCAAAACTCCTACGTCAACTAGCAAAACGAGCAGAGACAGTTCAAAAGAATGAAAAGAAAATAGATTGGGGATTTGCGGAAGCTTTGGCATTTGGATCCCTGCTTACTGCCGGTAGAACCGTCCGCGTAACGGGACAAGATGTGGAAAGGGGAACTTTTTCTCACCGTCATGCTGTACTCCATGGGACTATTACCGATCAAACCTTTACTCCGCTCAATCATCTAACTGAAGGACAAGGTAGATTCCATGTGCATAATTCACTATTGAGTGAATATGCGGCATTAGGCTTTGAGTTTGGATATTCAGCAGTAAAAAAGGATGCATTGGTAATTTGGGAAGCACAATTTGGTGACTTTGCCAACGGTGCTCAAATTATTATTGATCAATTTATTTCTTCAAGTGAAGTAAAATGGGGACAAACCTCCTCTCTTTTGATGAATTTACCCCATGGCTATGAAGGTCAAGGACCAGAGCATTCCTCGGCACGACTTGAACGCTTTTTACAATTGTGCGCGGAGGACAATATGCAGGTATTTAATCTGACTACTCCTGCACAGTATTACCATATGCTTCGAAAGCAATGCTTACAGGAGCATAAAAAGCCAGGGATTCTTATGAGTCCAAAAAGCCTTCTACGCCATCCAAGAGCTGTTTCCAATGTGGATGAATTAGCGAAGGGTTATTTTCGTCCATTCTTAGAAGACGATCGTTTAGATGACACCACGTCCGTTGAGCGGGTGGTAATCTGTTCAGGTAAGGTCTACTACGATTTGCTCCAAAAAGCCGATGAATTATCCTTAGACAACGTTGCACTAGTGAGAGTTGAGCAGCTTTATCCCTTCCCAGATTATGACATTCAACAATATCTAAGAAGCTTTAAATCAGCAAAAGATATAGTCTGGTGCCAGGAAGAGCCCAAGAATATGGGAGCTTGGTTCTTTGTATCGGATCGCATTCAACAGATTTTAGCCAAAGGTCAAAAACTTCGCTACGCCGGGAGGCAAGCGTCTGCATCTCCCGCTGCTGGGCAGAAAAAAATCCATGATGCCGAGCAATTACAACTTGTGATGCAGGCTTTGGAATCGATTGACTAGTCTTAGTAGTTACTAAGGCTGTACAACTGTTTGAGTTCGGGTAAAGGTTCTGATTCCCTGCAATCCGAGTTCTTTACCCCATCCAGACTCATTGTATCCCCCAAATGGTAAACGAGGATCGGATTTAACCATATCATTTATAGCTATGTTTCCTACCTGTAACAATTTAGGATATTGTGTTATTCGAGACTCGGATTTGGTAAATAGCGCCGCTCCCAACCCATAGTTAGTTTTATTTGCCAATTCAATGGCGTGTCGATCATCTTTAGCTCTGATAATAGCAGCTACTGGGCCAAATAATTCTTGGTCAAAGGCTGGCATGCCTGGGCTAAGGTTTGATAAAACGGTGACAGGATAATAAGCTCCCTTTCTATCAGGAATGTATCCACCTAATTCGCATTGAGCCCCTAAGGCAATAGAATCACATACCTGCTTAGCAAGTTGATCTCTCAGGTCTAATCGTGCCATTGGGCCCACAAAAAACCCACTAGATGAACGGGTTAGTGGATTTATATATTCGTATTGTCGAGCAAAAGTTAAAAACTGTTCCATAAACTTATGGTAAATCGAATCCAACACTATAATTCGCTTGGCGGCGATACAGGACTGACCGGAATTTAACCATCTGGATTGTGCACACTTTTCAATCGCATTTGTAAGCTCTGCATCTTCAAATACCAGATAAGGATCACTTCCACCCAATTCCAACACACTCGGCTTGAGATATTCAGCAGCTTGCTTAGCCACTACCCGACCTGCCTCCGTACTGCCGGTGAATGTGATCATATTCACAGCCGGGTGCGCTATTAAGGCCTTTACTCTACTGTTATCTACTTTAATATGCACCAATAATCCCTCCGGAAACCCAGCCTCTAAAAATAGTTGCTCAATCATTTCTGCGCAGCCTTGGGTACTTGGAGCATGTTTTAAAACAACACCATTACCCGCCATTATTGCGGGTACGGCACATCGAAAAACCTGCCAAAATGGGAAATTCCAAGGCATTATAGCCAAAACATTTCCAATTGGCTCAAATTGAACATAAGAGCGTTGGAATTCAGTGGGTATTATTTCCGCATCAAGGTATGCCTCTGCAGAATCGGCAAACCAACTAGAAAGCCACGCACATTTAGAAATCTCCCTGATACCTTGTGCCCAAGGTTTCCCCATCTCTAGAGCCATTGTGTGTGCAGCATGCTCTTTAATTTTTTCCAACTCTGCAACCAGCTTATGCATACAGGCTTTACGTTCCGTAAATTTTGTAGCGCTCCATTCTTTTTGAGCTACATTCAGTCGGGTCAGTCGTTTTTCTATGTCCTGCTCACTGTGCTGTTGATATTCCTTTACACATTCGAGTGTAACTGGGTTTACACTATTTAGAGGCGGTAGTTGGGTGATAGACATCGTTATAATCGTTTTTCTAATGAGCAGATTTGAGCGGATTTTCAACCGTTTTTTCAACCGTTTCATCAACTGCTACTTCAATAGCTTCTTTAATTGATTCTAATGTTTTGACTAACAGGTTTATAGGAATAGTTAATGGGGGCGCAAGCCGAATGAGCGTATTTGAATGAAGGGTCCAACCCAATAATATACCTTTATCAAAACAGCGCTCTACCACTCTCTTGGTCAATGAGCGGTCGCGTAATTCAAGTCCTAACATTGCCCCCAACCCCCTTAATTCAACAATATCTGGGCCTGTTAAAATAGCTCGTGCATACTTCTCAATTACTCTAGCTTTAGCCACAAAGTTACCTTGTTTTAACACTCTTAGGTTGGCTAAAGCTGCTGCTGCACTAACCGGGTGCCCCCCAAAGGTAGTGACGTGATTGAGTGGTGGATCATACATAAAACTTTTGAAATGCTCACGTGAGGACACAAACGCCCCCATCGGCATTCCGCCAGACATGGCCTTTGCCAAGCATAAAATATCGGGTACAACTTGGTAATGTTCAAAAGCAAAAAAGCGACCTGTTCGTGCAAATCCTGATTGAATTTCATCAAAAATTAACAGCGCGCCCACATCGGTGCATCGCTTCCTTAACGCCTGTAACCAATTGAGATGAGCTACTTTCACCCCCCCTTCGCCTTGAATGGGCTCAACAATAACCGCTGCTGTTTCCGTATCAATTTTGGGGAGATCTTCAATACGATTAAAATGCAAAAAAGTGACCTCGGGTAATAAAGGCAGATAAGGGTCTCTATATATGTTTCTTCCCGTAACACTAAGTGAGCCGTGTGTATCCCCATGGTAAGAATTATGAAATGCTACTAATTTTGTCCGCCGGGTCGATTTTTTTGCCAGCTTGAGGGCCCCTTCATTTGCCTCAGTTCCACTGTTCACCAAGTACACTTGTTCCAATGGCTCCGGCAATAACTCTACTAATTCTTTGGCAAATTTCCATTGCACCTCTTGTACAAACTCTCCATAAACCATTACATGAAGGTGTTTATCCACTTGTTTTTTTATAGCCGACACAACGGCCGGGTGACGATGACCTAGACTACTAACGGCGATTCCAGAGATAAAATCTACGTAGCTTCCTCCCTGTTTAGTGTGTATAAATGATCCTTCTGCCTGCTCAATTTCCAGGCCTATAGGCGAATCACTCGTCTGGGCTACAAAGTGTTTGAATTGCTCAAATGAATTGGACATGAGTATGAGGGCAAAATAGGTTTGTGACTATTAAAGTCATAAGCTGGCTGTACAGTACAATAGTTAGCCTGGGCTTTGTTCGATTCAAGTAAATATACGTATTGTCAACTTCACTCTAAACGCTACTGCCATTAAATGGGTTCATTATTTAAATCAGAAATAATTTTGGCTAAAATCAGTATACTCATACGTGTACCGATGTGTACCAAATAAATCATAGTCAAACAACCCTGCTTTAATCTTCTTGCTTACTTGTAATAAAACTATGCACCTGAATACAATGTTGAAATTTGCAAGGAAATAGAAAACTAGAAATTTAACATCGTAGTTGATCAGCAGAATCATAAAAAACCCCGTTCTACTTTTAGACACATATATTAATTCCTATGAAAAAATCACATTCATTTTCAGTTCTCATAATCTTTAGTCTACTTGTACTCTCGTCTGTGTGGTTACTACCTACTTTTTGGTCAAGCCAACAAAGTGACACTCCTATTTTATCCAGTGAGTCTTCTGTTGTTCTTCCCAAAATGAATAAAGCGATAGATTACCGTGCTACAACTAATGAAGGCCGACAGGAATATCTATTTAATCTACTGAAGGATCCGGTTAGTCAGGAGATACCAAGAGGAATACGCTCAAGAGAGCTAAATTTTGGCCAAGAACTTGCTAAAGAATTAGCTCCAAAAGCCAAAATGCTAAATAATATGGCTTGGTCAGAAATTGGACCATATGATGTTAGTGGACGAACACGTGGTTTGGCTATAGATCAACGTAATTCCAATATTTTATTAGCTGGTGGAGCGTCGGGTGGAATTTGGAAAAGTACCGACGGTGGAAAATCTTGGACGCTAAAGTCAAATCCTGGTGAAAATCTAGGTGTTACGGATATCGTACAACATCCCAACTCTCCTAACACGTGGTATTATTCAACGGGAGAATATTACAGCTCAACTGATGCCCGCGGCGGCGGCGGTGGAACTTATTATGGCTCTGGAATCTATAAATCCACCGATAATGGGGAAAACTGGAGTGTGATAGCCTCTACTGAGGACACCGACAACAGTTTCAACTCCCCCTTTGATTTTATCTCTGCTATAGAAATTAACCCTACCACCGGAAGCATCTTTTTTACAAGCAATGCTTTTGGCATTTTTCGGACTACGGATGACTTCAATTCGTATTCTTTAGTCTTAGGAGGAGTTAACGAACATCGATATGCCGATATTGAAATCACATCTACTGGGAAAATGTATGGTGTTGTCTCTACCGGTTTTAGTAGTAGTCAAGGAAATTCAACACCTGGTGTCTATGTTTCAACTGATGATGGAACCAATTGGCTGGATATTACCCCTGACGACTTTCCAACGACTCATTATCGCTCTGAGATTGGGGTAGCTCCTTCTTTTGAGGATATCTTTTACTTGCTTACCGATACCGGTGGTGGAGCTAGTGGACTTAGCTTTTATTTGTTTGTCACAAGCGACCTTAATTATGTTAGTGCCCTTAACCGAAGTAATAATATTCCAAATTTCGGGGGTAGCGTCGGTGAATTAAATCCTCAAGGTGGGTATAATTTGGTTTGTGTGGTATCTCCAGAAAATCACAACATTGTATTTATTGGTGGAACAAATTTATTCCGATCTAAAAATGGCTTTAGTAGTCCAATAAATACCAGTAATGACCCAGATATTTGGATTGGTGGGTATGCCTATGCAAACAATATTAGTGGTTACAAAAACCACCATGCCGACCAGCATAACTTAGTCTTTGACCCAAATAACCCCAAAAGAGCATTTAGTGCTCATGATGGGGGAATTAGCGTATCATTCGATGTCACAGCTACCCCTGTTTCATGGAGTTTACGTGAGGATGGATACAACGTAACCCAATTTTATACTGTAAGTGTGCATCCTGACTCAGGTGATACACGTATTTTAGGGGGAACGCAGGACAATGGGTCACCTTATTTCCGTTTCAATACAGCTGGCAACCATCCAGCTTCAGTTGATGTGTCCTCTGGTGATGGTTCGTTTGCCTACATGGGAAAAAGTTACTTCTTAACTTCATCTCAACGGGGGACAGCTATACGTTACAATTATACCTCTAGTGGTCAAGCTACAAACTGGTCGTATATTGCTCCATCTGAAGCAACCGGACAGCTTTTTATTCATCCGTTTGCAGCGGATCCAACTAACGAAAATTATGTCGTCTATCCATCGGGTAATCATATTTTTCTAAACAAAGAAATGACTACTCTTGCCCGCAATACAGGCGGAGAGAACATGAACGGCTGGACCCGTTTGCGACATGTATCTGTTGGCTCAGGTTATACTGTGACTGCACTAAGCTTTAGTAAGAGACGTCCATCGTCTCGTCTATACCTGGGTGGAAGCTCAGACACAGGTAAGCCAAAAATTCTGCGTATGGACAACATGGAAGACGATAGTACTTTCACCGTTACAACTTTAAACGGAGCAGATGAAGGTTCCTACATACACGATATCCACGTTAATCCTGAAAATGGTGATGAAGTCTTTGTTGTGCTATCAAATTATGAAGTTGAAAGTCTATTTCATAGCTCTAATGGAGGTACTACCTGGACTACTGTTGGGGGTAATTTGGAGGGTGAAAACGGTCCTTCTTTCCGGGCAGCGGCTATAGCACCTACCAATGGTGGTGGCTCTTATTATTATGCTGGTACGAGTATTGGTTTGTACATGACCGATGAGTTGAATGGCGCGGAAACTGAGTGGGTTCCTACAGGGTTGCAAACACTGGGAGCTCCAATCATTGCCGATCTAGATTACCGGGAATCCGACGATCTGTTAGTTGCAGCAACCCATGGTCGAGGAATATTTGTGGGTGAAGTTCCCCTCAAAGTTTCCAATGAGGAAGAACTAACACCTTTAACACATGACAAGAAAATCCAACTTTTAGGTAACTATCCAAACCCTTTTAACCCAAGTACTCAAATTGCTTTTGAGTTGTCCGTGCCTGCTCGGGTTCAGCTTGATGTATATGACATTCAAGGCCGCAAAATAGCCGCGTTACTTTCAGGTAGTGTAGTTTCAGCTGGTCGCCATGAGCAATTGTTTAATGCCGATCGACTATCAAGTGGTACTTATTTCTATCGATTACAAGCGTACAGTCTGGGGGGCGAGATGCTCATCAATACGACACGCACGATGAGTTTGGTGAAATAGAATGAGGGTCTAATAAAAATCAATCTTGTGTAAATTGGCATGCATACAGCTCATTTGTTTGATTTAATCAAACAATTACTTAGAAGCATGTAGATACCAAGCCGCGATTAGTATATAGAAAAGAAAGCTAAAAGATGAGAGGTATTTGATACTCATTACTTGTTTATACTCTTTTTCTGTACCCCTTAGTTTGTGAAGAACACTATAGGTTAAGGTAAAACCCATTATTGAGGCAATAAAGAAAAAAACAGCCATTCCAGGATTGATGAGCGATAAGCTGCCACTTAGCAGTATGGTTCCAAAGGAATATGTAACCAGATAATAAGTACGCACACCTTTTATCCCAATCTGTAATGCAAGTGTCTGGTCCCCTCTTTGTTGGTCTTCTTCTAACTGGAACAACTGTGATATGGGGTATAAACTCAAGAGTATGCATGCTACACCGCAAGCCGCAACAAATGAAAGCAAAGAAAGGGACATTCCACTACTTGAAAAGTAACCCATGAAAAAACCATTAGTTCCTGTGCTCAGAAAAATCACTAGCACACTAAGAAAAGGATGCCCCTTCCACCGAATTATAGGGCTAGAATAGGCCCAAAAAAGAAAAAAACTAAGTATGTAGATCCCCATACTAGCCAAGGGCAAGGTATTAGATACAATATCGTACATTAGAAATGGCGCGGGAACCATCATTAAGAAAAAAGAGGCCCATCGCATCCATGGTCGCATAGGTGGTGGGTTTTCTAATCCCCCAATGGGGCCCTCATCTTTATCCCAATATGAATTAAACGCGGTTGCCCCACCATACAGGCCAAGATGCCAGAGTACGAAATACTGGGTAAAAAGACTAAAATCGGGCTCTTGAACAAACAAAATAGATATACCGTAGGTACCTGATAAAAGCAGGGTTTGGTAAGGCCATCGAAGATGTGCTATGAAATGGACTATTTGCCGGGTCAACATGAGGGTGAAAGTCGAGGTGGATATTATGTGAATGTAGTCATTTAGCTAATGAGATTTTTTCACTAAATAAAAGTGATTAAGGCTAAAATACAGCTGTTTAAGTTGTAGGTGAATGGGAGTTTATTCTTCGTTGATCCTTCGATTTTGTTATCTTTCTATATGCAAAAAAATCGCATACAAAGTACTGAAGCCATAGAGCTATTGGAAATTGAAAATATACTTTCTTTTGAGGAGTGGACTTGTAGAAAAAAAGCCCACGAACAGCGCACAGACACCCTGCTATCAGAATATTTAGAGAATAGATCTCGACATCAAAAGCAGCCAGTGCTCGATTTCCTTTTTGAATATTATCATTTTCGACCTAGCAAACTAAGAAATTGGTCACCTGGAGTAGGACTATTTTTAGCATTGGATTCAAACTTGAATTCTAATGCGAGCACTGTTACGCTCCCTACAGATGAAGATGGTGGATTACTTGGTGATCTACCGGCCCTAAGTGAACTTTATTTGGCTCAGGATGTGGCCTACTTAGATCCCAAACTCTTCCCCGAAAAAAGACTCTCTTCACTTGCATGGGTGATCAAATTGCTCCACAACACACAAGATAAAAGACCCCAATTTGGCTGCTTTGGACTGCATGAATGGGCGATGGTATACCGTTCTCATGAACCTAGGCACAATCAGGTCCCCTTACGATTTAGCCACGAAAAGATTGCAGAAATTGTAGATAGCCATCATTTATTGTGTACGCATTTTGATGCTTTTCGTTTTTTTACGCCCCAAGCACAGCCACTAAATCGGCACACACTCAGCCGAGAGGTATTTGCTGAATCCGAACAGCCTGGCTGCATTCATACTAATATGGACGTCTATAAATGGGCCTATAAGTTTTATCCTTGGGTATCAAGTGAACTTATTTTAGATGCCTTTGAACTAGCCTATCAAGCTCGGCATATCGATATGAGAGCGAGTCCCTACGACTTAAGTTATATGGGGCTCAATCCTATTAAAATCGAGACAGAAGAAGGAAAAAAAGAATATCGTTTAGCCCAAGAGTCCTTATCAATCGAAGCCAAAAGTATACGTGCACGCCTTATCCTTGAACTCGAACTACTCTGGGATATCCTCTCCCTTGGTTAATGCAGCTATGAGGCTTTTTTAGTGCAGCTATGAGGCAATAAACATGCCAAAGCAATTAAATAATTTGCTTGCGAAGCCTAGCCACCGGCTCATTTAACTGTTCTCTATATTTACTTACCGTCCTTCTTGCGACTACATACCCTTCTTGTTTAAGGGCATCTGCAAGAGCTTGGTCACTAAGTGGATTTTTCTTGTCTTCAAGATCAATGATTTTTTGGAGAAGGTTTTTTATTTCTCTGTTTGACACCTCTTCTCCTGACTCAGTTAATAAGCCTTCATTAAAGAAATATTTTAGTTCATAAACCCCAAAATGGGTTTGCACATATTTCCCGTTGACTACCCTAGAAATCGTAGAAATATCCATACCTATTCGCTCTGCAATATCTTTCAAAATCATCGGTCGTAAGGCTTCACCATATTTGAAAAAATCTTCCTGCAAAGCTACGATGGTTTTCATGGTGTTCATTAACGTTCGTTGCCGTTGTCGAATGGATTCAATAAACCATTGTGCAGAATCTAATTTAGTTTTTAGAAACTGCTGCGTTTGAGGGTCTGGACCTTCTTTTTTAGTTTTAATATTCGACCACATATCCTCATAATCGGGTGAAATTCGCAACTGTGGTGAATTTCGCTGATTTAATTTAATGACAAACTCACCAGTTGTAGATGCCTGATGGTCATTGGATTCCCAGTATACCTCAAAATCTGGGTCGATATACTGGTTATTGTGTTCATCCTCATTTTGGACAGCACCTGGTTTAGGATCCATACGCCGTATGGCATTGAAGGCTTCTTTTAAATCTTCCTCTGTCACTTCAAAACGAGTCATTATCTTTTCGAAATGTTTTTTTTCAAAAAGATTCCACCCTTCTGTAACAATGCGCAGAGCCAACTTTTTACCTGGCATGTTCGCTTCAGAATAACTTAGCTGAACTTGTAAACAGTCTTGTAAATCCGTTGAGGCAATGCCCAATGGATCTAAACGTTGGATTTTTCGACGAACCATTTCCACGTCCTCCTCGTCAACATACACTCCGTGATTGAAAGCAATATTATCTGCAATGGCGATGGCTTCTCTTCTGAAATATCCATCCTCGTCCAGTGATCCAAGAATTTGATCGGCAATTAATTGCTCATCCTCCGCTAGATTCAGTAGACTCACCTGCTGTTCTAAGTCTTCTAGTAAGGTAGAATGATAGGGATCCGGCATATCACCAAACTCTTCATGAGATGCATTCGCATAAGTGTAGCTCTCCCCGTCATATTCGGTGTTATCCTGAAAGGTATCCCAATCCACCGTATGTTCTTCTAAACTTTCTAATCCTTTTTCCGACGCTTGATTGTTCGCATCCGAAAAATCCAAATCTGGGCTATCCAGGGAAGAAGAATCCATACGTTCCCGTTCGGACCGATCCCATTCATCTTCACTTTGAACTTGTTCTAAAATTGGGTTTGTTTCAAGCTCTTCTTTTATTCGCTGCTCTAAGCCTTGCGTGGTTAGCTGTAAGAGTTTTATATACTGTAATTGCTGGGGAGAGAGCTTTTGCTGCATTCCCTGCTGTAATCGTTGCCCTAAATTTTGTTGATTTCTTAGCATGTAACCTGTGATAAATTTAGACCCATCCTGACTCCACTTTTTACCGCCTTAATTTTTAGGCGTCGCATTGTTAATCCCTTTTTTGATATCCTCCGAGCCTGTTCTTACAGGTAATTCCTCCCTGCTTGATTTATTTAGAGGACTCCCACTGATTGATTCATTTGGTACTTTTTTCGAATACTCCGCTTTCATCGATCGAACATGTTCACAAGCAGCAATAAATTCTTCATACCAAGCTTCACCATACCTACGAATCAATGGTTTTTTTAAGAAATCTGCAAGATAGATTCCTTCTTTTTCCGCCCGATCACACGCAGCCGAACAAAGCGATGGTATATACTCATAATTAATCCATTCTATGCCACTAAGCTTTTTTATACGCAAAGGATAAAGGTGACAACTAATGGGTTTCTCCCAATCAAATTCACCCTTATAAAAGGCATTTTGAATGGCACAGGTAGCAACTCCCCTATCAGTATACTGAACAAACACACATTCTCCTGTGGACACACAGGATAACTCAAGCTTTTGATCCCCTGATTCCTGAACCAAGCCTTTTGCTGAGACCGTATCCCGCGCCTCAGCGCTCAACTCATCCTTGAGCTGTGAGTATGCCTTATTGAGCACAGCTACTTCTTTTTTGGACACAGGTGCACCAGCATCTCCAACCACACAACAAGCTCCTTTACAACGTGAAATATCACATGCAAAACGGGCGTGGGCTATATCCTCAGATAACAAAGTATGTTGGACCATAAACATAATGGAATATACGAACTCGTTTTACTATCCTTTTTATTATTTTATTTGGGTAAAATATTTACAATTGACAATAAGATCTGCCACTAATTACAAGCCTATGTCTCTCAATTCTTCCAGTTTAGCTTCCATCGAGCATCAACTTGATTCAACAACAATATCAAACATTAAAAAATGGCTTGATGGTTCCTATGATTCAGCGACTAAAGAAGAAATAAGGCAGTGGATTAATGAAAAAAAGATCGAAGAGCTTACCGATAGTTTTTACAAAGACTTAGAGTTTGGTACAGGGGGGCTTCGAGGTATTATGGGTATTGGCAGTAATCGAGTAAATAAATACACCTTTGGAACTGCTACTCAAGGGCTCAGTAATTTTCTCAATAAAACCTATCCAAATGAACAGATTAAAGTAGCCATTGCCTACGATTGCCGGAATAATTCGGATACTCTTGCACAAATAGTTGCCGATGTCTTTTCTGCAAATGGCATTAAGGTTTACTTTTTTGAGTCATTACGACCCACTCCAGAACTTTCTTATGCCGTTCGACGCTTAGGTTGCCAAAGTGGAGTGGTACTTACGGCCTCGCATAATCCCAAAGAATACAACGGATTTAAAGCTTATGGGGCAGATGGGGGACAATTGGTGGCCCCATACGACCGTGAAGTAATGGATGAAGTTCGTTCAATCAGCTCGATCGATGAGGTACGGTTCACGGCAAATCCTGAGCTCATACAACCTATTGGAGAAGATGTAGATACCCCCTATATAGATGAATTAGTCCAGTTATCACTTTCTAAAGAGGCCATCACGCGCCAACATAACCTGAGTATTGTTTTCTCACCTATTCATGGCACGGCGGGAGTCTTGGTACCCCCTGCTTTAGATGCATTTGGTTTCACTAATGTGCAACTGGTCGAGGAGCAAATGGTGGTGGATGGTAACTTTCCAACCGTTGTTTACCCAAACCCTGAGGAACAAGAAGCCCTTTCTATGGCTATAGAAACGGCTAAAAAAAATAATGCAGAGTTGGTTATGGCAACGGATCCAGATGCTGACCGAATTGGCATAGCCGTTAAGAATACCGAGGGAGAATGGGTTCTTCTCAATGGGAATATGACGGGAAGTTTACTTATTGGATATATGCTTGATGCTTGGAAAAATAACAAAGGCTTTGCTGGAAATGAATATATCGTAAAGACCATAGTGACTTCTCAACTTATGGATGCAATCGCGGCCCATTACGGCGTAAAATGCTACAATACCCTAACTGGTTTCAAGTTTATTGGCTCGCTTATGACATCGCTGGAAGGCAAAGAACAGTTTATTGTAGGTGGGGAAGAAAGTTATGGCTATTTGGTTGGAGATCACGTTCGTGATAAAGATGCAGTGGTGTCGGCTGTTATGATTGCTGAAATGGCGGCTTATTATAAGGATAAGGGATCTAGCTTGTTTGAGGCTCTCATAAACTTGTATGTGGAGCATGGTTTTTATAAGGAACGGTTGGTTTCTGTGACTAAAAAAGGCAAGGCAGGTGCCGAAGAAATTCAAGCTATGATGGCTGGATACCGGACGACACCTCCCTCTCATCTTGGTGGTTCTAGAGTGGTACAAGTGAAAGACTACGCAAGTGGTGAGGCTAAACATTTAGTGGATGGATCAGTGGAACGCATGGATTTTCCTAGCTCAAATGTGTTGCAATTTATTACCGAGGATGGCTCGGTTGTATCCGCGCGTCCTTCAGGCACCGAACCTAAGATTAAGTTTTATTGCTCGGTGAATACCCAACTTGTGAGTGCGTCAGAATTTCGGCGAGTCGAGGGGGTACTAGAGCAGCGGGTTGATGCAATCCTTGCCGATTTAGGTGTTTAAGCATTTATGACCGTTCATCCTCTTGGTAGATAGAGGGTATCTCGGGTGGAAAGCCGGACGGGGGTAGCCGTTCGATAAAGGCCTCTACTGTCGTAAATAGGCCTGCAGCGCCATCAACCACAAGAGAGATATTTCCCGCTCCTCTTGGATTATCCAGACTATGGGGTAATACGGCCACTTCTCGGCCTTGATTTAACCCGGTGTTAGCAGTATGCATACTTCCCCCCATCAACCCGGATTCCATCACAATAATGCCATGGCTCAGACCCGAAATTATTCGATTTCGTTGAGGAAAATTATGAGAGCTAGGAGGAGTTCCAGGAGGATATTCTGAGAGTAATAAGCCCCCCCTCGAACCGATAGTTTCGGCCATATTTTGGTGTTCATTGGGGTAAATTCGGTCTAGACCGGAACCTAGAACTGCAACAGTAGGTAATTGATGCCGCAGGCATTCGGAATGAGCTAGACCATCGATGCCACGGGCCAATCCACTCACAATCACAAAACCTTTTTGTGCTAATTCTCGGGTAATTCTCCGGGTATGAAACTGTGCATAGTCGGAAGGTCGCCGGGTTCCTACAACTCCAATCATAGGCTTAAGCAAAAGGCCTGTATCTCCTTTAGCCCAAAGAATGATGGGGGGATCGGTAATTTGCCCAAGATGGGTGTGCAGCAATGAAGATTGATAAGGTATGATCGCAAAACCCATTTCTCGAGTTCGTCTTAAGGTTTGATGTACCCAACTCCAATTAGTAAAGCTACGAATGGCTTTGTATTCTGTCTCTCGTATGGCTGTTTGCCAATGAGGAGCCCGTTCAGGATCACATACCTTGACCCAATAGGCATCTGGGGCAGTCCAAATATCGCGAGGAGATTCGAGCTGTGATAGTAACCAACCCACTTTTCTGCTACCCAGCCCTTTAATGGATTGCAAGGCCAGTAGTGTGGCTAAATCACCTTTTTTAACTAAGCTCGGTGAGCTTTTTGAATGTGTATGTACAAATGGTACAGAATTAGTTGCTTTCTGTTTGTTCTTGCTCTCTTGCATGTTGTATTCCCTTCCAAAGTGCTTCTCTTAACTGATCAAGGCCGTAACCAGTGGCCGATGAAATAGGAATAACGGGAATATCTATAGGCAAACGCAAATCTTTTTTTAACTTAAAGTCTTGTTTTATATCCATTTTGGACAAGGCAATTATTTTTGGCTTATCCAAAAGATCCTTTCGGTATGCTTGTAATTCATTGAGTAGTGCTTCGTATTCATAACAAACATCTGATTCTACACTCAATACAAATAAAAGCACATTGTTTCGTTCAATATGGCGTAGAAACTGCGCTCCCAATCCTTTTCCCTTGTGAGCTTCTTCTATAATTCCAGGTATGTCCGCCATTACAAAACTACGGTAATCCGAAAAACTCACCACGCCTAAATTCGGTTCTAATGTGGTAAAAGGATAATCCGCAATTTTTGGTCTGGCTTCGGATAATACCGATAACAGAGTGCTTTTACCTGCATTTGGGAAGCCTACCAAGCCCACATCGGCGATGAGTTTCAACTCCAACTCAATGGTTCGCTCTTCTCCCTCTTTGCCTTCTTGGGCATAAGTAGGACTTTGTCGGGTAGAACTTTTGAAGTGCCAATTTCCCAAACCTCCTCTTCCACCTTTCGCAATAATTAACTCTTGACCTTCCTCGGTGATTTCACCCACTCGTTCTCTGGAATCTGCATCAAATGCAACGGTTCCCAATGGTACTTCTAAACGAGTATCTGATCCTGAGGACCCTGTTTTTCTACTTCCTGATCCATTTTCCCCTTTGTTAGACTTGATAAACTTTTTATATCGTAAATCCAGCAATGTATTTAATTGATGCCTTCCTACTAACACCACATCTCCCCCCTTTCCTCCATCACCCCCGTCAGGCCCCCCTTTTGGAACATATTTTTCTCGCCTAAAGTGAGCAGAACCATCTCCTCCTTTTCCAGCAGTGACATAAATTTTGGCGTAATCTGCGAATCTCATAATTATACGGTGTTAGTGAGAACTAAGCCTAGGTTTATAGGTCTTAGTGGGGAGGTCTGCGTACGAAGCTAGTTGGAACTAGGAAGCGCCAAAACCAAGCAACTGAAAAAGTTCGGTCAGCTTGTTTTTCATCTCTTTACGAGATACAATAAAATCTAAAAATCCATGATCTAATAAGTATTCAGAGGTCTGAAATCCATCGGGTAGGTCACGACCAATGGTTTGGCGAATCACGCGTGGACCGGCAAAACCAATTAATGCCCCAGGTTCAGCTATGTTAAAGTCTCCTAGCATAGCATAACTAGCAGTAACTCCTCCTGTCGTAGGATTAGTCATGTATGAAACATAGGGGATACCTGCCTCAGATAACTGTGCTAATTTAGCTGATGTCTTAGCCATTTGCATTAAACTTAGGACGCTCTCCATCATTCTGGCGCCCCCTGTTTGAGATATGATAATTAGGGGTATTTTTTTCTCTCGCGCATAGTCGATGGCTACACCTAGTCGCTCCCCTACTACAGACCCCATACTTCCACCTATAAAACTAAAATCCATACATCCTACCACTATGGAGATACCATTCATAGTTCCCGTACCAATTCGAACTGCGTCAGTGAGTCCCGTTTTTTCTTGAGTTTGTTCGAGACGGTCTTTGTATTTCTTTCTATCAGTGAAATTTAGTGGATCCGTTGGTAGTATGTCAGCTCCTAATTCGGTGTACCTTCCCTCAAATAGTAGGTCGAAATACTCTTTTGAGCCTATTTTAAAATGATAATCGCTAATCGGATCCACATACAAGTGCTGCTCGAGTTCTCTTTTATGAATCATCTCACCGGTCGTTGGAACCTTTATCCAAACCCCTTCGGGCATTTCTTTAGGGGTGGCCGTTTGAATGTTGTTGTCTTTGCGTTTAAACCAAGCCATAATGTTCTGTACAATTTAATTGAGTAAAAATAGGGAATATTGGGGTCAATAGGGAATTAAAAGCATTCAGCCAACACCATCGTAGACAACACTGCTGCTGGTCAGTCCTTTAGCGTGGTTAATGAAGTATTATTGACCTGGTTATTCCCTAGGTAATAGGGTTCGAGCTTATCAATCAAAATAGGGCTTAGACCTGTTTGTGAGGGCAGCTGTAGCAGCGTAAGGAGATTTCTTGCATGAAAAAACTGCTTTCGTTTTTCCATTTCTTCTTGTACCGGCGTAGACTCTCCCGCTCTAAAATTAGCCCATCCTGAACCAACTATGACCGATGTTTCCTCAGAATTTATTGCGGATTGTATCGTTGAATTTGCCAGTCTTCTTGGATCAGCCAATGCCATCAACCCCGATTGTTCCAATAAGAAGGGTTGGTAGTAACTATACCCCCCTCGAGCATCTATGACGGCATGAATGACCGATTCAACCGCCTGAATTCTAGCATAGCTTGACCGAATGCAAGCCGGGTCTACTATATCCGAAGAAGGCCGCTCTTCTTGTGCTTTAAAGACGGAACAAGCAATACCAGCTAAGGTAGAAGCGGCCCAAACATCCACTTTTCGATCGAAAAGCACACCCCTGAGTGCGCTTCCTGCAATTCTAAGACCTGTATAAGACCCTGGACCATTACTGATAATCACTTTCTGCAGCATACTAAGCCCCTGTTCAATTGATCCCGAAGCCTCTTCCAAAAGTTCACCAATGAACAGGACTAATTTCTTAGAGTGCTCGGCACGTCCTTCGGTCCACCGATCAATGATGTGTCCAGATTCGGTTTGTACGCTAACCGAACATACCGATGAACTGCTTTCAATAGCTAAAATCATAGGAGCGTGTATTACTTTGCTGGTAATGACTGAACAAAGGTCTCCGATTCTATCACAAACTGCCAATTACCTCTATATTGAGACCATCTACCAATAAACTCTATCGGTATGCTATCTGCTTTATCTGTTTGGTCCGCCACTGTTTGATGGATGAGCTGCTTTGCAAAATCACCAAAATTAAAAGCTGGAGCATACACATCGATTTTAGTTCCCATGACCACAACTTTGCCATCTGTACCTAACTGGCCTTCGAGTTTAAAATACTGATCGTAATAACGCATATCCCGGTATGCCTCACCACTTTCAAAAGCTTGAGAATCCATCAGCTGCTCGGGGCGTGTGTACTCTACAGCAATGGCTTGCCACAAATGATCGTCATTCGAACTAAAAGGACCTTCAAAGTGCCCTTGAGCTTTTGTGATAAGCATGGATAAGGGTAAATGATCCGAATACCCACTGCCTGTGGCAAATGATGACCACCGCTTAGGCATGCCGGAGACAGAATAGGTATTAAAGCCAAAATCATCGACACTGAAACTTTGATCTACATAAGAAAGGCCTTGATTGTCGTACATACCGTTGGATACAATGAGCTGCATAAGAGTACCCCAATATCCGCGATAGGTATCTGATCCACGCTGATCCATAGGCCACTCGTACCACAAATTATACCATTGGGATTGCATTCTCTCAGCAGCATTGACCACTAAAGCTTCGTCTCCTTGTACCTGCAGGATATCCTGCAAGGCAGTTTCGGCAAATCCGTATCTTGTTTTTTGATTGTAGTCGGCATTAAAATCACCCGCGAGGACCAAATCGGCCATAGGATTTTCTTCAAAAAGTTGTGCTACTCTAGCCTTTAAGACCTTTGCGTTTCCAACACGTACCCTTTCCATTTCTTCGCTACCAGCCCCCGATTTCCAATGATTCACAAAAACACCTAGCTCATCTCCGTCCAAATCTATCCACACCTCTAAAATTGGTCGCGCACGCTCAGTAGGGTGTATACGAGTTTTTTCGCGTAAAATAGGATACTTAGAATACACCACATTCTTCTGGACACTTTCAGGCTTGCCCGAAGCGTTGAGATTAGGCTCCCCTACCTCCAACTCATAAGGCCCTAACAGCGCATCCTGCATTCCTTTAAGCAGTAACCACTCAGAGGGTAGTTGCGCGACTTGTTCATCAAACTCTTCGTTCAACATACGCTGGAGGGTGGTATACGCATACTGCCCTAAAAAGTCAGCCGGGTCCGCAAATCCATGGTCCCTTGGTGTGTGATCACTTTCCAACTCTACTAAGGTTACGATATCGGGCCCTGCACCGTCTTCATATGCCTTTAACACTTCTATAATATGGCTAATTTTGGTGTATACATCCGCTGGTGAGTATTGCGAATTCCCTTGCCTATCGGTTGGCAGATAATCAGAATAAACGGCCACGCCGTCTGCATCAAACAGATTTTCAACATTATACGTCACTAAGCTATAACTGGTTGATGCACTTTGAGCCCGTGGAGTTGTACAGCTATTTTGGACCGTGAGTACGAGGAGTAGTACAAATAGTAAGGTAGTTTTTTTTGATCTAGAGGTTTTTAGGTTCACGAGTACTCAGCTTACTTTAATGTATTCAGGTGTAACTGACCTTTGTTCACAATAGCCAGTGCACGGCCCGTCATCTTCCTATTTAAGTAAGGAGAATTATGGGATTTTGAGCGAACATTTTTATCATCGAACACCCACTGCTCATCGGTATTAAAAATGGTCAAATTGGCTAACGATCCAGGCGCAATTTGGGGGACTTCCAAGCGTAAAATTTTCCGAGGTTGATCGCATAACTTATCTATCAACGAGGTCAAGCTAAGATGTCCTGGAGCGAACAGTTGTTCATTGGTAATGGCCCAGGCTGTTTCTAGCCCGATTATACCGTTAGGAGCATAGTTAAATTCCACTTCTTTTTCTTCAATGGCATGTGGGGCATGATCGGTACAAATCACATCGATAGTACCATCCTTTAATCCCTCTATCATGGCATCTACGTCGTGCTGCGTACGCAATGGCGGATGCATTTTTATGTTAGTACTAAAGTTGGTTTTCTCGACCTCTTCATCGGTCAAATGGAAATGATGAGGACATACCTCCGTAGTAACTGGAATCCCTTTGGCTTTGGCTTTTCGGACCAAATCAACCCCTTCAGCTGTACTGATATGAGCTACATGAACGTGACCTCCGGTATATTCAGCAAGTAATATATCGCGAGCTATCATGACTTCTTCCGCTATACCTGGGGTGCCATCTACTCCTAATCTCGTGGAAACAGCCCCCTCATTCATGTGTCCAGGTCTGGATAAGCTTAAATCTTCTTCGTGATTAATAATTGGAGCATCGAGCATAGATGAATACTCTAAGGCTACTCGCATAACCTGTGCATCGTACACAGGGTCACCATCATCACTAAAAGCAACTGCTCCACCCTTTTTCATATCTGCCATTTCGGCTATACTCTCCCCTTTTCTATGTTTGGTTACACATCCAATGGGATGTACATCTACCGGGGTTACCTTAGCTTTGGATATAATGTATTCGACCACATCTCGCGTATGTATGGGTGGGTTGGTATTAGGCATACAAGCGACTGCCGTAAATCCACCAAAAGCAGCAGCGGCACATCCTTGAACGATAGTTTCCTTATGCTCGTATCCTGGTTCACGTAAATGCACATGCATATCCATCCAACCAGGACTCACATAGGCTCCATGAAAATCATGAACTTGCTCGCCATCATGAGCACTTAATTTAGGTCCAATTTCAGCTATTAATCCATCCGTTATTCGAATATTCTGAACTTGGTCATGTAAGGTAGTGGATGTTACAATTCGTAGATTTTTTAGCAGCATGTTCGTACCTAAGCAGGCTTAATGTAATGGGTAAGGGTAAATGAGTAATCAGATAGCTCAAATATACATAGAACAAAGCAAAGGATGTAGAAACATCTAAGAATTGCTATCTTGCGACATGGATTTATTTGAAATAACACAGCAGAATATCCCAAAGGTTAGCGAACTTACCCAACGCATTAAAGTACTCTTAGAACAACATTTCACTAACATTAGCGTACTTGGTGAATTAAGCAACGTAAAGAAGAGCTCAAACGGACATATTTACTGTACATTAAAAGATTCCGAAGCCCAGCTACCTTGTGTTATGTGGAGAACCCAAGCTCAGCGGTACGCCTCCCTATTTGAAGATGGAAAAGAGGTTATTCTACGAGGGTCTATACAGGTCTATAAACCTCAAGGAAAATATCAGTTAATCATTGAAGAGGTAGAAGCAGTTGGCGTGGGGAAACTGCAAATGGAATTTGAGCGACTAAAGAAAAAATTAGCTGCAGAAGGACTGTTTGATACGAGTCACAAAAAACCACTACCCCGTTTTCCGACCAAGATTGGTGTGGTAAGCTCACGAACCACTGCCGCTTTTCAAGATATTATATCCACCCTTTCTACCCGATGGCCACTGGCCGAAATATCGCTCTTTCACGCCAGTGTTCAAGGCGAGAGAGCCGCGGGAGAAATATGTGAGGCCATTGAGTATTTAGGGAAATCCAAAGATATTCAAGTCATCATTGTGAGTAGAGGTGGTGGTTCACTCGAAGATCTGTGGCCATTTAATGAGGAGTCCGTCGCTCGCGCTATTTATTCCTGTCCTATTCCGGTTATCAGTGGTGTTGGCCATGAGATCGATTTTAGTATTTCAGATTTCGTAGCCGATCAGCGTGCAGCTACCCCCACTCAAGCCGCTGTACTAGCAACGCCTAATCGGGACGATGTATTAGCCGGCTTGGATGAATACGCCGAAAGACTCCATCGTCGTTTAGAGCAACGTTGGACCCAGGCCAAACAAAGGGTGGACTACTTAGCCAAATCGTATGCTTTACAAAAGGTGCAGGAACGTTTGCATATTTCCACCATGAATGTTCGAAACAATCGCCAGTCCATAGAGCATTATTTGAACCAACGGGTACAGCAAAAGAGAACGCAGTTCACAAATCTTAAGCACCGTTTAGAGCGTTTAAATCCGAATGAGGCTTTGGATAAAGGATACACTCGAGTTTGGCAAGATGGTCAATGGATCCGGCATTTAGAAGTCTTGAAGCCTGAATCCGTTGTTGAAATCGAATTTAAGCAGGGTCGAAAACGTTTCAATCCCGAAACCCGTTGAGTGAGATCTGCAAAATCAAAATCGTTCAGAGTTAGGATCGCTCAGAATGATGCGTGGTCCTAGTGTTAGGATCGCTCAGTGTTACGATCGCTTGAATTTAAGAGTGAGCTCGTCTATCGTTTATCGCCGTTTAATTGTTTTGGATAACTACCAAATATTTTGACTTCTTCTGCTTCTTTTCGTAATTCATCTATTGCTACAGCCGTATGACTATCGAACACATTAGCTTCAATATCTACATAGAATGAATAACGGAAAGGTTCGTTCATACGTGGACGAGATTCTAACTTGCACACATTAATCCCATGCCGATGAAACACATTAAGACATTCAACCAAGGATCCCTCTTGATGGGATGTGACCATCATGAGTGAGGTTTTTGAAGGGAATTGTGGATCGACTTCTATGGCCTTGCGAGATACAACGACAAATCGAGTATAATTCTCTTGTTGATTCGCAATATCGTGTGCAATTATATGAAGTCCGTATAAATCAGCAGCATGAGCTCCAGCTATAGCAGCTTGGGATAAATCTCCATCCTCGAGTACGCGTTTAGCTGAAATAGCCGTATCTAAATAGGATTCGACGGTACACCTGGGAAGGCGTGATAAAAAATGTGTGCATTGTTCTATGGCTTTAGGGTGTGACAAAATACGTCTAACCTTATTCACTTCTACCGGTTCAACAGCCAGCAAACAGTGTACAATTTTAATGATCTCTTCTCCTACAATATGCAGATTCGACGCTCCCAGAATATCATAAATATCATTTATAGAACCCGCTGTGGTATTTTCAATGGGTAACATAGCATAATCTACCCGTTCATCTTTTAAAGCTTGAGCCGCTTCTTGAAAGGTATCGTACCCGTAGTAATCTATTTGTTTATACCGCTCCTCAAAATGTCGTATAGCAGCTAGATGGCTATATGCCCCATCGGTACCTTGATAGCTCACTCTAATATGCCCCTGACCATTTTCATTTTGAAGATCGACTAAAGAATGCGTTTGATATCGCACCGAATTGGTAATAATTTCTCTAAATAAATGCTCCGCATAATATCGATCTAAGCCTTCTTCATTGGCAAAATCACGAATTTTACTAAGTAGTTTTTCTTCTCTCTCTAGATCTCTAATTCCGCTATTATTAGCGAGTTTAAGCGCTGCTACTTCTTTAACTACTTGTTGACGTTGGGCTAATGCTTTGATGATACGCTTGTCTATATCATCCAGTCTGTCCCGTATGGAATGAAGTTTTTCTTTCATCGAATAATCAGCTGCAAATATATTATGGGTGTTTGTGATGTGTAATTAGCAGCTTTGATTAGGTTTATAAATAACTCATCGCTGCGGTTGCAGAATATAGCATAAATTTTCCCCTTTCAGAATCCGTATTGTGAAGCTATGATAGGCTATTGAAAAAATGAGCTTTTTTCTTTGTTCTTCACATAAAGTTCATAATAAGGCTGTATTTTTATGACTCTATAAAATAAAATATTTTGTTAGACAATAATTCACCATCAATCTCTTACTACACCGACAAACTTTCGGGTTAGGTGAGTTGATGATGTACACTATTTTTCACATTCATTACTAAATCATTCATCTAATTATTACATCATGACATTACTACTTGGCGTATTATTCGCTTTCTCTAGTTTATTTACCTCTGTACTTACCCCTAGTTTATCTTCTATGAGTGAGATGGAAAATTCAAGTGACAAAATTGAAATCGTAATCGAAAGTAACGACCAAATGCGCTTTAACCTTTCTGAAATCACTGTTAAGCAGGGTCAAACTGTTGTGCTAACATTAAAGCATGTGGGTAAATTACCCAAAGCTGCAATGGGTCATAACTGGGTTTTACTCCAGCCAGATACTGATTTAGCCACTTTTGCTATGAAAGCCATGAAAGCTAGGGACAATGAATATGTACCAGCTGAAGCCCCTGAAGTTGTGGTCAACACCATATTATTAGGTGGCGGTGAAGAAACCACTATTGAGTTCGATGCACCAGCACCTGGTACCTACTCCTTTATTTGTAGTTTTCCAGGTCATTATGCCCTAATGCAAGGAACGTTTATTGTAGAGTAATGCATTAAGTACATTGATAACATTAAAGAGAGCTTAGTACCCCTAGGCTCTCTTTTTATTTGCGTTGTCAGATTTTAATACGCCAAAGTAATAAAACCATGAGTACTACTTTTAAAACGCCGGTCAAAAGTCGCCGAGGTCTCTCCTTTTTTGTTGGATTTATTGGCGCATACTTGGTACCCATTGGACTTAATAACCTCTTAGTAGCAATTGGCTTAAGAGAGACACTAAGTGCAACGAATACCGAGTACATAGCGTATGGTGTGTCAGGTTTAGTCTTAGGATATGCCTGTATGTCTATAACCCCAGTTCATCGGGTGCGTATACTTTCTTATTTAATTGGAAGTATTCTAGTAATGGATACCATCGCATTTTTTTCGGGTCGTTTACCCTTAGCTTTTTTAATTGACCGGATAGTTTTCTTAGGCTCATTTAGTTTTTCTGGTATCATAAGCCTATTTCTAAATACAGAATCGACTACTGAAACAGAAAAAGAAGCAAACGTAGATGGCTAACTAAGCTATCCTGAAGCGTAGCTCTTCAATTCGCGAGAGTAACTCTTGCCGATCCATTTGCGTGTAAAGTTCTGGCAATAATTTCTTCGAGGTACATTCTAATACAGCTAGTAAGGTTTGTAATTCTACCTCCTCAGGATAGGTTGGTGGAATAAAGTTTTGAATGACCTGTTCAAGCATGGCTTGATCTACCGAATCTTTACCATGTGCAACTGCTTCAAATTTAGCCCGTGTCAAAACCGCTTCCATGTCGGCACCCGATAAATGGTACGAATCTGATAAAAGTAGCTCCGGTACCACCTCTTCTTCTAATTTAATCTTAGTTTTTTTCGCCATTGCCCTAAAAAGCTCTTCCTTTTCATCGCTATTCTGAGGTGGAAATAAGGCAAGGTGTTCTTCGGCTCTACCCTGTCGCTTCAAATCAATAGGCATTAAATCTGGACGAGCTGTCATTAAAAACCAAATAATTCGGCCCCGATGCTCAGTGTTACTCATAAAACTAGCAATTTGAGAGAATACCCTACTCGATACACCACTATCGCCTGAGGCTGATCGATCTCCCAAGTAAGCATCGGCTTCATCAATCATTACCGCTACGGGTGCCATAGCCTCTAGCAGGTGTAGTATTTTTTCTAGATTCCCTTCGGTAACACCCTGCCATTGACTTCGAAAGTTCTTTAATTTTACCATTGGAATACCTACGTCCTTAGCGAAGCACTGAACTAAAAAAGTCTTACCAGTACCCACAGGCCCACAAACTAAATACCCCATGGGAAGTACTTCTGGATTACCTTCTCTCAATGCTTTCGCAGTTAACTGCAAGTGCTCCTTTACTAGTCGATGTCCTGCTACGTCTTTCAATGAGAAGGTAGATTCAACAAATTCCAACAAGCCATAGGCTTCGGCCTCGATAAGTTCTTTTTTTGTTTGAGTAATCGTATCAAGATTCAATGGCTCTTTATTTTCTTTTGCATTGAAATAAAGGGATTGCAGTTGAAGTATGGTCAAGCCAGCTGTTTGTTGGGCCAGAACATGAATAGGCAGCTCAAAAACCTTGGCGTACTCATCTACTGGTATTTCTGATTCCAAATACCTGCGCCGAGCAGATGCGTCCGGATGTGGTATGGAAATTTCAGAAGTATAGGGATGCTGAATTAATGTGCGATTTAGGTCATTTAAGTTCTCTGTAAGAATTATATGAGTAAAATCACCTCCTAACAGAACAGGGTCTTGTGCCCAACGAGTTATGTATACTAAGGCATTCCTATCCTCTACGCCCGTAGATCCCGCATCATTCATAGGAACGATTGTTTCTGCATGCTCTGTAATAAGTGCTACACTCTTATTTTGACCCAATCGTAACCTAAAGTAAGACTCAAGTATGGAAAAGATTCTAACGGGATCTTTGGGTAACGATGCAGCATAGGTCGTGCCTAAAAGTGAATCTCGTGCTTGTAATGCTTGCTCAAAATCTTCTCGGGAGGCTTTATCTCTAAAATAAACGCCAGAAGCACGGTTATAAAAAAGTACAATATCTCGTGCGCCAAAAAACTCATCGGCTAAAAATTCATGCAACCTTAAAAATTGAGGCGCCGATTCTTCAGAACCAATACTGACTAAGTCATGCACATTACCATGAATAAGAAAGGTATTTAACGTTCTACTTAAATACTTTTTCGCACAATCTTGTGACCAAATTGGATAGTGTGTAATCATAGGCTGTATAGGGTAATTAATAAAACAGAGTTACTATCATCACGACTTAAAATCAATCGCGATTTAAAACAACCATTTTTACGGTTTCAATTCGACTTTGTGTCGCTTTACTGATTATAAATCGAAATTCTTGAATAACACATTCTTCGTTTACTCTAGGAATTCGGCCTAAATGGTTGATAATAAATCCTGCTAGAGTGTCATATTCATTGGGTTCTTCAGGAACATTTATTTCTTCAAATTTTTGATTGAGTTCTTCTATCTCTACATTTCCACTAATGACATAGGTATGGTCAGCAATGCGTTTCATAATCTCATCTTCCACGTCATGTTCATCCTGAATATCACCCACTAGTTCTTCCAATACATCCTCTATAGTTACCATACCAGCTGTCCCACCGTATTCATCCAGCACTATGGCTACCGATAAATTTGCCTGTCTAAATTCTGCCAATAGATCTTTTGACTTTTTGGTATAAGGTACCAATTTAATTGGCCTCAGAATTTCTTGTATGGTTTTGGGGTTATTAAATAAATCATAGGCATACACAACCCCTATTACATCGTCAATTGATTCTTTGTAAACGGGCAACTTTGAATGACCCGAACTAATGAATAGCTGGCTGACCTCCTCTATGGATGTTCTTTTTTCTACCGCTTCGATCTCGATCCTAGGCACCATACTTTCTTTTACTCGTTTATTTGACAATTCGAGTACATTATGCAATATCTCCGAGTCATCCTGATCCAAGTCCCCATTACCTCCACTATCTCGAAGCTCCTGAACAATCCGCTCAACATCCTGTCGACGATAAATAGAGGAAGTATCCTCTGATTCATTGGAAATTAACGAGATGATTTGCTTTGAAGCTCCATCGGCAATGATGATCAGTGGTCGCAACACAAAGTGTAAGACTCGAAGTGGTAGTGCGATAAAATGGATGAGTGAATCTGCTTGTGCTCTAAAAATAGCTTTGGGTAAGATTTCACCAAAAATCATGATAAATACAGAGGCTAGTATGGTCTGCAAACTCAAGACCATGAGTTCACTTGGAACTTCCCCTACATAATCGATATATATCTGAGTAATTGGATCTGCTAAGAATATAGCCATCAAAGTAGCATAAACTACATTGACAATGTTATTACCGACCAATGTGGTGGTTAGAAAACTTTCCGGCCTACTTTTAAAAAAATCTATGGCTTTTGCCACCAAATTTGTTCGGCGCGATGCTACTTCTAGCTTAAGCTTGTTAGCGGAAACAAATGCGATTTCAGAACCCGAGAAAAAACCGCTTAATACCAAAGTTCCAAGAATTAGAAGCCACTCGTTCATTTTGTGGCCTCCTTAGATGTGTAGTTTATATGTAATCTACTCGATGGAGGTTCGTCGTTCATTAATTAATTATTGGTTCTCATTTATTTTGAAACACAGGATCTCTTTTTTCTAGGAAGGCTTTAACTCCTTCTTCGAAATCATGTGTTTCGAAAAGCGCACCGAAAAGACTCGCTTCTTTCTCAAAAAATTGCGTTGAATGCGTTTTTTGTTGTGATTTCATAGCAAAAATAACACTTTTTATGGCTAATGGCGCCATCGAACACAATGGGATGATCCATTTTTTTGCCTGATCCAACATATTCTCGTTTTCTTGCTCTAATATAGCATTAAATATCCCTACATCTACCCCTTGCTTTGCAGTAACAGTTTTGGCTGTGGTCATCCATTCCATTGCTTTGGCATATCCGATGAGACTTGGTAGCCTAACGGTTCCCCCAAAGCCAGGGATTAATCCCAACTTGACCTCTGGAAACCCAATGATGGCGTTTGGAGCCGCGAGCCTAAAGTCACATGCAATGGCCAATTCCGCGCCACCACCTAGTGCATATCCTTCTATGAGCGCTACGGTCGGTACAGGAAGCTGTTCTATCTGTCCAAAGATACGTTGTCCTCTGGTCGATACAGCTTGCGCCTCAACCTTGGTTTTCCCTTTAAATTCTTTGATATCCGCACCTGCTACAAAGGCCTTAGAACCTGCCCCTTGTAATATAATACAGCGTATTTGGTTAGTTGACTGCTCTAATATAGGATGGATTTGAGTGGACCATTCATCCAATTCCTTAAGTACATCAGCATTTAGCGCATTCAAAACCTCTGGCCGGTTTATCGTTAGCACAGCTACTGGCCCCTCTACCTCCCAAATAAGGTGCTCAAATGATGTTCGCATGGTCATTGCCTCATTGGCTTCTTGGATGAGCTATTTGAACTGGTTGATTCACTTGTTCTGAAATTTTCATTCAAAATAGCTTGATTTGAATCGTCGATGCCATAGGAAGCTTCATTAAATGCCCCAGATTCATTTGAGCTTGCTTTTTTTGCTTCAATTTGCATAAGTAACTCATCCAGTTGTGCTTCAGAGTAATATTCCTGTGCTTGACTTTCATGTGTATCTAAATCCATCGTATCCAGTAATTCAGCTGTTTCATCCACATCAGTCAATAAATTATCCAACTGGAATCCAATTTCCTCTGGCTTATTCATAGTCATTGATTGCTCGTATATGTATCGAATGGCATCTTCTATAGTTTCTAGGTGGGTTTCACACATAGCATATTTCTCTTGAGCCACAGTAAATTTTTGCAACCGCTTCTGTAAAATAGTCACTCGCCTGGTTTTTGAATCTTTAAGTTTTCCGGGTTCAAGTGTTTTAATATGATTAATTAATTGAACCAATTCTGACTCGACTTGCTTCTCTACTTGAACATTTAAATAGACATTGTATCGTCTGATAAGATCTAAAAGGTTTAGATGATTGGTCAAAAGACTATCTAATTTTTCAGAAATAGCTCTTAGCAAACCCTGTGAGGTGTAGGGGAGTTTATCAAAATTTTCAGTGATGAGCTTAGTTAAATGTTTTGATACCAAAAACCGCTTTTGAGAGGCTTGATCCAACGATTGGAAAATAGCTTTGTCGTTATTGGTATGGTAACGCTCTTGCATTTTTTTGAGTTCAATACTTTTGCGAACCTCTGGTAATTTAGTGGCAATTCCCAGATACATGAGCTCAGCCCCCATGAGCACTGACAAAAGAGCGATTCCTAGGTCTGGCACATAGGATGTTAAGGCCACCGAACCAGCCCCTCCTATAATGAGTGCTGCAACATTGATGGGGTGCTTAAAAACTTCTCGAGCATAATTTATTGAGCGTTCAGTATTCATTGTTTATCTACTGCCTACCTATAGTTTTACTTGTTTTACTAGCTCTCGCTCTTTTATTTATTTCATCGTTGATTAAACCCATTTCGTTTTTGATTATTTCTAGGCTTTCTTTCGCCTTTATTTGTTGGGTTTCATTAGCTTCCTTTCCCGTACTAGCTTTTTCAAGCCCCGAATCAATATCAGTTTTATCCAGGTTCCCAGTGTGGTCTTGCGATTTGGGAAATTCGGTTTGTCCCAACGAATCAATATCGTTGAATGTTAACCCTAAACGTGACAATGAAGCTTCAACCCCATGTAAGGCACGTTGTACCGTTGCACTTCGAAGCGCTGCTTTATGCTCTTTCTTCAGCGCTTTGACATCCGCATAATGTTGTTTCCATACGTTTTTTAATGCTTCAAACTCGGTATGTTTCGTTTCCTTTGACAAATTGACTAGTTTTTTGACCCAATTGATTTCTTCGTAGACGTATTTTCCTGAGCTGGGTTGCTACTTTGTTCCTCTAAAGACTCTACATCTACACTCCCCTCACGGGTTAAAGCATCTTGTTCTGTGTCGGTATCAGTTAATGGCTGCTTTGATTCTGTGCTTTCAGGATTCATCTCCAGTTTAAATTGTTCTACTAACTCATGAGCTCGTAATTTTTCTGCATTAGCCTCAATTTCCATGGTTTGGGTATCTAAACTATCCAAAGCTATTTCCATTCTGGCTTCATTTTTAGCAGATTCTTCATTGAGGCGATTAATCATTTCGTCATGCGTCTGGTCTATTCCACCCACCTCAAATTGCTCTAGGGTATCAGCAATTTTAGCCTGCCATTCGGAACGTTCACTTGCTCTCAGGGCTTCTTTGGCTTCCTGTATTTTGCGGTCTTTTTCCCGCATGAATACCTCTTTCACCTTTAGTGCCTTTTCATAGGCTTTTTCTGCAAATACGAGTTGATTGTTGGTTGAAATCAAATCCTCTTTAGCTTTTTCTAATTGCAGTGCATACCCTTCTGCTATATCGTCCCGATTTGCTTGGATGGCCGATTTAATTTTTCTTGTAAGATCCTGAACTCTTGCCTCCCCTCTACTAGCCTCTTTTTTTAGCATGATTAAATTTGCTTTGACCGTAGCAATATTCTCGTTCATTTGAGGGATTTGGTCATTTAGTTCGCGGATATTTTGTTCCAAAATCAATTTTGGATTTTCCATAGAGCTCACCACGCCCCCGAACAAAGATTTAATGGCACGAATAAAACGTTGAAACATAACTTTTTAGACTATATGATTGATTAATTTGGCTGATTACCTATTGCTACAATGTATTTAAAAAAATGGATAAACTCTGTTAAGAATATGCTCTTGGGCCGTTTTTGTCTACTATGTGAGAAACTAATGGCTGTGGATTTGTCTGAATAAGTCCCCATTCTATGGAAGAAAACACCCAGTGTTCAAGTTCATTTACATCAAGGTCTTTATTCGTATGTAGGGTCATCAAAGTTTCACCCTTTTGAACATAATCTCCAAGCTTTTTTTCGAGTATAATGCCTGCTAATGGGTCCACATCATCTTCTTTTTGCTGCCTACCTGCCCCCAATCTCACACTTAAAGTACCTAGTTGATAGGCATCTAAACGGGTGATAAATCCTTGAGTGCGACTCAATATTGGATAAGAATGTTTGGCTGTACCCCTTGAATCTGGCTTGTCTATATAGCTCAAATCACCTCCCTGTGCTTCAACTATATCCTTGAATTTTTGAAAGGCTTTTCCAGAAGATATGGCTTTTTTTGCCTCAACAATACCCGCCTCAATCGTCGGTACGCTACCCGCTAGGTACAGCATAGCCCCTGATAGGAGTAAACTTTGACTCTGGGTATCTGAAGGGCCATTTCCCTGTAGAGTATCAATTGCTTCTAGCACTTCTAACCAATTTCCAATAGCTAAGCCAGTGGGAGTCTCCATATTTGAGATAAAAGCAATGGTAGGCTTACTGAAGCTCTCCCCTATATCAACCAGTGTTTGAGCGAGTTCTATAGCGTGAACTTGGGTTTTCATAAATGCCCCTGAGCCATATTTTACATCCAATACCAAGGCATCAATTCCCTCGGCTAATTTTTTACTCATAATACTACCGGCAATCAATGGGATAGATTCGACGGTGGCGGTAACATCACGTAGAGCATACATCTGCTTGTCGGCAGGAGCCATTTCATCGGTTTGACCCGCAAGTACTAGGCCATGCTTTTCTACCAATTCGACATACTTTTTCAGTGTGACATCCACTTTAAAACCAGGTATGGATTCAAGTTTATCCAAGGTACCACCAGTATGCCCTAAGCCTCTTCCTGATACCATCGGAACAGGAACTCCCAAGCTAGCTACAATTGGAGCAAGAATAAGGGATAATTTATCCCCAACCCCCCCCGTAGAATGCTTATCCACTTTTGTGCCAGGAATATGAGTCAAATCTAATACACTCCCCGAGCTCAACATAGCATGAGTAAGAGAAGAGGATTCTTGATCATTGAGACCATTTAAAAAAACAGCCATCAAAAAAGCACTCATCTGATAATCTGGTACATACCCTTTAGCATATTGGTGAACTAAAAATTTCATCTCATTGTCTGACAATATGTTACTGTCTCTCTTTTTTCTTATTAATTCCGCTATTTGGTAATCCATACAGGCTTATCATTTGGTGTTACTACATTAAAAGTAGCTAAGCTAATGCATTAATTCTAATTTATTGAATAAGAGTCCTTCCCCAGTCTGTTGCTGCAATGAAAATAATGCAAGACTAGTTGTATCATTATAGAAGATGTACCTTCGTTTGATTTGAAATGAACATTTCTGAACTATGCTGTAAATTATAGCTTAAACCTTGTTCACCACTATGCCCAAAGCTAAGTTTATGACTAATTTCATTAGAACCCTTGTTCGAAATCTGGATTCTAACTTAGGTACATTATCTTTTATTTACGGTTTATAAACTAATATGAAACCGAAACCAATAAAAAAATTCTAGCCTAGAAGTGAGAATATTAGCCGATCAACATATTCATTATTTAGATAAACTTATACCTAACCACGTTGAATTAGTTCACTATGACAGCTCTGAAGGTATACCAAGGCTAGAAGGATTTGACGCTTGGGTGCTCAGGACCGTGACTAAGGTGAACCCAAAGACCGTACCTAGCCTCCCTAAAGAGCTCAAATTTATTGGATCAGCTTCTGCAGGAACTGACCATATTAACATGGAGTACCTAAGTCAAAATCACATCCAATTTGATCATTCTCCAGGCTGTAATGCTAATGCAGTAGCAGAGTACGTACTTACATCGATGTTGGCATGGTGCGCATCGACCCGGAGAGAGTTAAACAACTACAAAATTGGGATTATTGGCATGGGGCATACGGGAGGAGCTCTAGCAAAAAAATTGCAAGCAATTGGGGTGTCTTATGCTGGCTATGATCCGCCGAAAGCCTTGCGAGAGGAATCATTTAGGAGCTGTCATTTGGATACTCTTAAGGATTGCGACATTCTGAGTTTTCACCTGCCCTATATCGATCAAGGCAGGTATCCCACCCATCATTTCATACCTGACATTTTGTCGCTTAGCCCAAAACACAAGCTTATTATCAATGCTGCTAGAGGCGGCATTATAAAGGAAGATTATTTATTGAGGCACAATGAATTAAATTCATTATCTAATAAAAAAGTTAGCTTTGTTTTGGACGTTTGGGAGACCGAACCGGTACCCAATAAAGCACTTGTTAACCAGGCTTTTATCGCCACCCCGCACATTGCCGGATACTCTAAGCAAGCTAAGATTCAGGCCTCTAAAGGGGTTTTAAGGCGTCTTTTAAGTTATTTTGATACAGAATGGGCAGATAGTAAATGGCAATATAAACAGGTGGAAAGCATGAAAACGAAGCTAGGAGAAGTACGTGAACGTGGATTTAATGGAAAAACTAACACATTAAACCTTAGTGCTTTACACGGTTTGCATAACTATGATTATGAGATTCGGAAGTTGATTAATCTGCCCGGACATGACGCTGACATAGATCCGTTCAACACAAGTATAGCTCGGGGGTTTCAGTCATTAAGAAACACCATAGAACTTCGAAATGAATTCACACATACTACATTTCCAAAAGGTCTCTCCGATGATTTACGACCTGTATTTGCACCGGATTAACCAGCCAATCTGACTTCGAAGATCTGTATTATAAAGAAAACAATGAAGCCGCTGTTACGTCGGTTTGCTTCTCTACTTCTTCTTGGCTTATCTCAAAAAGTTCTCCTAGTTTTTTATAGATAAAGGCTAGGTTAGCAGGCTCATTGCGCTTACCACGCAACGGAGTGGGTGAGAGATATGGTGAATCAGTTTCTACTATGAGTTTATCTAAAGGTAGCTGCCGAACAACCTCAGCAACCCCTGCATTTTTAAAGGTTACTACCCCTCCTATTCCAAGATGGAATCCAAGATCTATAGCTTGCATTCCCTCTTCATATGTACCATTAAAACAGTGCCAAACTCCTTTGACAGAACCATTTTGATGCTTAGCTATGGTTTGCAATAAATCTTGAGTACTGTCCCTATTATGTAACACAATTGGCTTATTGACACTTTTAGCAAGTTCGAAATGTACATCAAGACTAAGCATCTGTTCTTTTTTATACTCTTTTGACCAATAGTAGTCTAAGCCCGTTTCCCCAATCCCTGTATAATGAGACAAGGAGGCATATTGCTGTAGCCAGTTCTCTAATTTTTGAATCCACCTAAGCTCACCCCAAATCGGAATTTGATTTTGTACTTCACAGGGATGCAAACCAATCATAGGGTGCAATTTAATACCCTGGGACCCACTGTTAACTTGTGCGATTGCTTCCATTTGAGCAACAGATTCAGGACTGATTGCAGGCATTAAAACATGCCTAATACCCAAATCTACAGCCCGATTAATCATCGCTGTAGCATCTTCATAATAGTCTGGTAAAAATATATGGGCGTGGGTATCAATCATAGAGTATATTGCTAGAGTAAATTATAGCTTATATAGTCAAAATAGCTTATTTTTACAATAATTTACAATAAGTCGGACTTGTAAAAATCTCTAATCCTACTGCTTTTACGAGGGTATTACAGTATTTTACAAACTCCATCTAACAACCGAATTATACGGTAATAATCGCGTCAATATAACCAATTAGTCCAATGTCAGTATCCCTTTCCGATTTTGATCTAACCAGCCAAGAACGCATCCCCACTCTGTTATTCAATACAGCCATTGAAGGATCGTTGTATGTGGCGAATTCCATCGCTGAACTCATTGAATCCAGAAATAAAGAGTCTAAGTCTACGGTATTAGGACTTGCTACTGGATCTACACCAACCCAAGTCTATGATGAGCTAGTACGAAAGCATAAAGAGGAAGGACTAAATTTCGAGCGAGTGATCACCTTTAACCTAGACGAATATTTCCCTATGGCTCCTGATGCACATCAGAGTTATGTCCATTTTATGCATGAATATCTCTTTAATCACATCAACATAAAGCCAGAGAATATTCATATTCCCGATGGAACCCTAAAAAAAGATGGGGTTGCGGCATTCTGTGAAGAATATGAGGCAAAGATTGCGCAGGTAGGCGGTTTAGATGTTCAAATCTTAGGCATCGGTCGAACAGGTCATATTGGCTTTAATGAACCGGGTTCTACCATCGACTCAAAAACCCGACTTATTACACTTGATCGATTAACCATGTTAGATGCTGCTAGTGGGTTTTTTGGGATTGAAAATGTACCTAGAAGAGCCATTACCATGGGCGTTGGAACGATTTTGCAAGCCAAAAAAATCTATATGATGGCTTGGGGTGAAGGTAAAGCTAATATAGTTCGAGAAACCATCGAAGGAGCTATGAACACATCAATTCCAGCTACTTTCCTTCAGCAGCATAAACAAACAGAAGTTATATTAGACACAGCAGCCGCTGCGGAATTGACCCGAATTAAAACCCCTTGGTTGGCGGGCCCCATTAAATGGAATAATTTTCTCATCAAAAAGGCCGTTATCTGGTTAAGTCTTAAATTAGCCAAACCTATTTTAAAGTTGACCGAAGAAGATTATCGTGAATTTGGAATGAACGATATTTTAGTTGAAATAGGTACAGCTTATAACGTGAATATTAGGGTATTTAATCAGATTCAGCACACCATCACTGGTTGGCCTGGTGGTAAACCCAATGCCGATGATACCTATCGACCAGAACGTAAAACCCCATTCCCAAAAAAGGCGTTGATTTTTAGTCCTCACCCCGATGACGATGTAATTTCAATGGGAGGTACCTTTATACGCTTGGTCGATCAAGGACACAAGGTCCATGTAGCTTATCAAACCTCTGGGAATATCGCTGTTTTTGACGATGACGCCGTACGATTCGCTGACTTTGTTTCCGATTATCATGATGCATTTAAGTTAGATGATTCACTGGTTGATTCTATTTTTAGTGGAATACGGAGCTTTCTAGCAGAAAAAAATCAAGCGGAACCCGACTCGGAAGAAATTAAAATTATCAAAGGCCTTATTCGACGAGGTGAAGCAAAAGCAGCTTGTAGATATGTAGGTATTCCTGATGAAAACATTCACTTTTTGGACCTACCCTTCTATGAAACGGGAAAAATTCGCAAAAAACCTATTGGCCCGGATGATATTGCCATAGTTAAGAAGCTAATTGAAGAAATTAAACCTCACCAAATCTATGCAGCAGGTGATTTGTCTGACCCTCATGGGACCCATAGAGTCTGTTTAGAGGCCATTTTTCAAGCTTTACGCGAATTGAAAGATGAAGAATGGATGAAAAATTGCTATGTGTGGCTTTATCGAGGCGCATGGCAAGAATGGGAAATAGAAGACATAGAAATGGCCGTACCATTAAGCCCTGAAGAAACCGATAAAAAACGCAGAGCCATTTTTAAACATCAATCCCAGAAAGATAGACCTCTATTTCCCGGTACAGATAAAAGGGAATTCTGGCAACGAGCAGATGACCGGACCCGTTCTACTGCAGAAACCTATGATCAACTTGGATTAGCTGAATACGAAGCAATGGAAGCATTTGTTCGTTGGAAGGAGCTGGATACCTAATAAATTAACGTAGTATAATTACATGAAAACACGTTTTTACCTTTTCCTGATAGCAGTGACTACACTGCATTGTTCGCAGAATGAATCACTGACCTATGATATTGTTATCGTTGGTGGAGGGACTAGCGGCACAGCCGCAGCTATTCAAGCCGGTCGCATGGGCGCTAATGTTTTACTGCTTCAAGAGCAGGAATGGCTTGGAGGCATGCTCACCGCAGCCGGAGTGAGTGCAACCGATGGGAATCATAAGCTACCATCTGGTATTTGGGGGGAGTTTAGGGACTCATTATATGCACGTTATGGCGGTCCTGAGGCTTTATTTACGGGATGGGTAAGCAACACCCAATTTGAACCACATATTGGTGCTCAGATTTTCCAAAACATCATAAATGAATTACCAAATGTAGATAGAATTGTTGGTTTTAGCCTTCAGAATGCACGATTAGAGCTCCAAGAAAATGGGAAACGACGCTTACAAGAGATTACTGTATTAACCAATTCAGGTAAAAATCTCTCCCTTCAGGCAAGTGTATTTATTGAAGCCACAGAATATGGAGACCTTTTGGGCGTAGCAAACATACCCTATTCCCATTACATGGAAACTTCAGACATGACGGGCGAACTATCGGCACCAAGCAATAAACACCCTTATGTACAGGATTTGACCTATGTAGCTATTGTAGAAGATTATTCCCCAATGAATGCTCCATTAGTTGAAAAACCAGACTCTTATAATCCGGCAGAATTTGATTGTATATGCGCTGAACTATGCTCTGATTCTACTCAAAATCCAGTCTCATGCGATAAAATGTTGGAGTATGGTCGCCTGCCCAACAATAAATTTATGATTAACTGGCCTAATTTCGGTAACGATCATTACGCTGATATACTTGAAAAAAATTCAGTAGAGCGTGACCAAATACTCCAAGAGGCTAAAGAAACTACTCTCTCGTGGATTTATCATATACAGACCGAAGGTGGGTACACTCATATTGGTATTGCAGAAGATGAGTTTCCAACCGAGGATGGTTTGGCGCTCATTCCATATATCCGTGAAAGCCGTAGAGTAGTTGGGATTGATCGGCTTTATGAATACGACCTAAGTGATCCCTATGCTTTAAAAGAGAGGCCACTATATATGAGCAGCATTGCTGTTGGTGATTATCCTTTAGATCACCACAGAAAAAAAAATCCTGTGCCTAAACAAATAGATTTCCCATCTATCCCTTCCTATTCTGTTCCTTACGGGGCTCTTATCCCAGAAAAGGTTAATGGCCTTATTGTGGCGGAGAAAAGTATTTCGGTTAGTAATGTAGCCAACGGGACGACTCGACTGCAGCCAGTGGTACTCCAAATTGGACAAGCAGCGGGCGCTGCTGCTGTATTGAGTGTTGAGAGTGGGATATCAGCTGCGTTGCTAGACGTGCGCAGTTTACAGGACGTCTTACTAGAATCGGGACTTATATTAATGCCTTACATGGATGCAACTCAGGATTATTGGGCCTTCTTATCGATTCAAAAAGTTGGTCTTAGCGGGTTAATGCGAGGTGAAGGAATTCCTGTAGCTTGGGCAAATGAAACCAGATTCTATCCTGAGAGAGTGGTTAGGAAAATGGATTTGTTCGAAATTTTGTCACGATCTGATCAGATGAGTACGGAACAAATAAACCAGGCATTATCTACGGTGGGCAATTCTAGAGAATGGACGGTCGAGAATGGCTTAGAGTTTTTTGAAGAGTTATCACAAAAACCTGAGGCTCCTACCACTTTAGAACTTAGCACACAGTCTCAAACTCAATCTCGTTCTACTTATTATGAAAGAGTGGTTCGGTTTTTTAATGAACATGAAGTAGAAGTAAACTCCCCCCTTACTAGAGCTAGCTTAGCTGTTCTTATTCATTATTATCTTGATCCGTTTTACTCCAATAGCATTCAGATTGGGTATTCAAATTCAAAGCTATAGGTTATTTAAAACCAACTAGCCTCGATTTAGCTATATCAGTATTTTTTCGGCTTTTTATTCACCGCATATAAAGTGCATAAAAAAAGGTGCCCCATCCAAGAGGCACCTTTCAACAAAGATGAAGACGGTACTCAATACGTGAGCATCCGTCTTTGTGCGTTTTTATTTAATTAACATCATCTTTTTAGTGGCTACAAAACTTCCTGCCTCAATACGATAAATGTACATCCCACTAGCCATACTGCCCGCATCGAAACGGTGAGTATAAGTTCCAGCAGTTTGTTGTCCTTTCGCTATGTTGGCTATCATTCTACCCTGTATATCATATACTTTTATTGATACATCCGATGCAACAGGAAGATCATACTGTATATTGGTCGTTGGGTTGAATGGATTCGGATAATTGTCATAGAGCTTGAATATCGCAGGAACATCTGCAATTTGCTCGTTTGACACAATTACACCTGAAATATCAAATGCTACAATCGCATTATTCGTATCCATAAGGTAGAGACGGGAGTTAGTTGGGTCAAAAACTACTGCCCCTGTATTATTCCCATTCACGTTTAAACCTAAAGGATCAATCTCTGCTATCAGATCCATACCGGTGGTGACATCGAACAGATAAAACTTACCGTTGCTAAATGCAGGTCCAAATGCGACTAAATGTCTATTCTGAACCATTGCTTGATCATTTAGCATAGATGAGTTCAATATATTTTCGGTCACATCGTTGGAAACAAAAGTAGATCCAAGAGTTCCATCTTTAATATTCATGGCTCTAGGAGCTGTTCCTGTTCCGGTTATCCAAACGCTATCGCTAACCGCATTATTTGAGAATCCGCCCCTGGCTTCACCTGGTGCCACTTCAAAGTCAGCTGTTTTATCTAGCGCTGATCCATTCCAATGGAAAGCAACTACTTTATCCGTGCCACCGCCACTTAGCAGTAGCGTAACATCATCACCTGAACCGTAGGCCGCAAATGAATCTCCTAATCGTTGACCAAGAGAGTCGGCAAAGATTTCTTCCGGCGCAGCTGATTCGTTAGCCCATCGATAGATTTTTGTTACCCCGTTGATCGCTAAGTTCGCGGTGAATATTTGACCGTCCGAGGTCGCTTTGACTTGATTGAAAGCAAAAATCCCTCCTGAAATAACAGGTGAAGCGAAGAAATCTCTCATGTTGTAAGCTACGATAGAATTGTTGGTATCCATCAAATACATCATGTGTCTGGCTTCATCAAAGACCACACCCCCTGTGTTATTTAGGTTAGCATTTTCGCCTAAGGGTCCAAGTTCGGCTAATAGAGTAACTTCATCGGTAACATCCAATACATAAAACTTACCGTTGGTGAAGGCAGGACCAGCGGCAACTAAATGTCTACCATTATATACCACCTGGTCGTTCACCATTACCGAATTCAAATCCGCTGGAGCAACATCATCTGACATAAGCTGGGTACCTAAGCCCCCATCGCCTACATGCATGAATCGTGGCGCTGTACCAGTCCCTGAAATTAGTATACTATCCCCTACTACATGACTAGAGAAACCGCCTCTGGCTTCTCCTGCTGCTACAGGAAACTCACCTAGAAGATCCATAGTAGATCCATTCCAGTTGAATACAGCTACTTTTTCAGCACCTGAACCACTTAAGAAGACTCTAACAGCAGCACCCTCTCCGATTACGCCAAAGGAATCGCCCAAACGCCCTCCTAAATCACCCTGGAAAACCAGTTCAGGAGTACTTGATTCGTCGGCCCATCGATAAATCTTTGAGGTTCCATTAATTGCAAGGTTTGCCGTAAAGATTTGCCCATCTACCGTCGCTTTTATCTGGTTGAAGGGGAAAATACCGCCGCTAATAATGGGAGTGTCAACAAAGTCTCTGAGGTCATAAGCCGTAAGAGCGTTGTTGGAATCCATCAAGTACAATCTATGACGGCCTTCATCAAATATTGCACCACCAGTATTGTTTAGGTTTGCATTATTGCCTATTGGCCCCAATTCAGCAATGGTTTCTACTCCATTTGTAATATCCAAGAGATAGAATTTACCATTAGTGAAAGCAGGACCAGCGATAACTAAATGTCGCCCATAATAACTTACCTGATCATTAACCATCACCGAATTTAGGTCGGCTGGCGCGATTTCATCAGAAGCTAGCTGGGTACCAAGGCCACCATCCTTCACGCTCATGAAACGAGGAGCGGTACCAGTACCACTTATAATGATACTATCGGCAATTACATGACCAGAAAATCCCCCTCTAGCTTCACCAGCGGCAACTGGATACTCGGCTGTGAGTGATAAATCCATCCCATCCCAGTGGAAAGCAGCAACTTTTTCAGCTCCTGATCCACTCAAGAAGACATGAACATCATCTCCAGATCCAATCACTCCAAATGAATCACCTAAACGACCACCCAATGTGCCAGCATAAATCATCTCAGGCTCGGCCATTTCGTCAGCCCAACGATAAATTCTAGACTCACCATTAATCGCTAAGTTAGCGGTGAAAATTTGACCGTCAGCGGTTGCTTTAATCTGATTGAACGGAAAAATTCCACCAGTCACAATTTGAGTATCGAAGAAATCCAACATATTATATGCCTGAAGAGCATTGTTGGTATCCATGAGGTAAAGCATCTTAGTTGCTTCATCATAGATAACACCACCGGTATTATTAAGGTTAGCATTTTCACCCAGAGGGCCAAATTCATGTACTAAAACAGCCGTATCGGGAATAGAAATATCGAATAGATAAAACTTACCATTCGTGAATGCAGGTCCTGCGGCCATATAATGCTTACCATTGAGCACAAATTGATCGTTCACCATTACCGAATTTAGATCGGCAGGTGCTACGGACTCGGAAGCGATTTGAGTGCCCAAGGTACCATCAAGGATATTCATGAAACGAGGCGCCGTTCCGGTTCCTGAGATGATGGTAGAATCATTGATGGTTCTTGCAGAGAAACCACCTCGAGCTTCACTCACGGCTACATCATAGGAGGCAGCTAAACTTAAGCTGGTTCCATCCCAACGGAAAGCATGTACTTTGTCAGAGCCTGAGCCACTTAACGTTACCCAAACACTGTCTGCAGAACCGACCACTCCAAAGGAATCTCCTAAGCGACCCGTCAAATCTCCAGAGTATACCAATTCAGGTTCAGCGGTTTCACTTGCCCATCTGTAAATTTTAGTGGTTGAATTAATGGCTAAGTTAGCCGTGAAGATTTGCCCGTCGGCACTCGCTTTAATCTGATTAAAAGCAAACGTACCACCAGATATTGGATTATTGAACTCAATATCATCTAAGTAAAATCCACCATCTACATGTTCTGTAGTGGCCCATCGGATGTAATAATCGCCGGTTTTATTAAGATTGTAGGACTTCTTAACATAAGAGACCCCAATATCTCCGCCAGCTCCTTTGGTAACTAGGGTATCAACAGACGTCCAAGTAGTTCCATCAGGTGAGGTTTCAACTACTACCTTGGTATTAGTGGCATCATTATAACCGGCAATGTAGAAACTCAAAACGCCTGGGTTGCTAATTAATGGACTTTGAATAGAATGATCCCCATTTACCGATTCACCCCATCCAGCATATTTGTCGGAATTATTACCATAGCCCCCTAATACCCAGGTTTGTGCATTGGTAAATACCCATCCCGTAACAGCATCACCAGAAGCGGAGATTCCTTCAAAGTTTTCGCTGAAGGTAATGTCCTTATTCTTTAGTATGCCTACAGAATCACCGGTTGCGGCATCGACGAGTACCGGAGTTACTCCTCCTTGACGGCTGGCTACAATAAGATTCCCTGTTGCTGGGTTAAATCCAAGGCCCCGCTCTGTGTTACCTGTTCCAAACCAGTTAGCCCTAGGTGCGTCAATAGACCACACAGGGGCAATTTCATCTCTTTTTGCTCGAGCGGATAGTAATTCACCAACAGAATCTCCTGTGGCCGAATTTACCAGAATGGGAGAAACTCCACCCTGACGGCTTGCTACAATCAGATTACCTGTTGCTGGGTTGAAGCCAAGTCCTCGCTCTGTGTTCGCGGTAGTAAACCAGTTGCTTGTAGGAGCTTCTACCGTCCATAAGGGTTCCGCTACTTCTTTTGCCTTACGAATGGTTTGAAGCATACCAACCGAATCACCACTAGCCGCATCTACAAGTACTGGAGTAACTCCACCTTGACGGCTTGCTACAATTAGGTTGCCTGTAGCAGGGTTAAAGCCTAGTCCACGCTCGGTATTTCCGGTGCCAAACCAAGTAGATTGTGGCGCGGAAAAGCTCCAAACAGGAACTGGAGCTTCCTTAGCTGGCTGCATGGTTTTTAGCAGCCCTAAGGAATCACCTGTTTCTGCGTTAATTATTACGGGAGTAACCCCACCTTGCCTGCTGGCAAGTATGAGATTTCCTGTGGTTGGGTTGAACGTCAACCCCCTCTCTGTATTTCCTATCCCAAACCAATTACTGGTTGGTGCTTGTATACTCCATAGAGTATCAACCTGCGCAGACACTTTTGGGCTCAGAGCTAATGAAATCATCATTAGTAGAGTCATCCCTAAAAATCCGCTATGTATCACCTTGTTGTAGTGCTTTTTCATAGGTTATGTTATTACTCACATCATTGGAGATGTGATGGTTATTGTTTATTGGATTGATTTATTTGACGCTATGTACTCAGGTACGTGGTACCTACTCAAAGTTCTTTATACTACCTCACCTTCACCGACTTAGAAAGGTGCTTGTACCAAATGAAGTACAAGACAACACTAAGGACTAAAAGTATGGAACCGCATATGAGGGCATATGTCCATTGTTTAGTAACCACCATCATTGGGGTAATGCCTAGAAATAACATCCAGGGTACCGCAAAAAAGGTGGCCATAATATCTCTTCTATTTTCTGCTGCAATAGGAGCGATAATTTCATTACTAAATTTGGCTCGAACTGGACCCCAAAAACCAAATGGCCGAGTTTTTGAATAAAAATGTTCTAAGTCCTCACTTTTGGTAGGAGGAAACATATAACTAATGGCAATACTGCCGACAAAGGTGATCGCCGCCGTTAAATAAAATGAGGGCATTTCAGGTATATCTTCAAAAACAAAACGGATAGTAATGGCTGTAATCATGCCTAATATGGTGCCTCCGGCATAGCCATATCCATTAAAACGCCACCAATACCATCGTATGAACTGTGGCACAATGAGCCCCACACCAAAACCCATCGTTAAAAATCCCCAAACATCATTTAAGCTGGTAAAAAGATAGGTTGATAGTAGACCTAGAATCACAATAGCAATGGATGCGACTCTGGAATGCAAAATTAATTGTTTATTTGTAGCCTCTGGTCGAATAAATCGTTGATATAGATCATTCACCCAATAAGCAGCTCCACTATTTACTATGGCAACATAGGTTGACATTGCTGCCGCAAGTAATCCTGCTACCAACAAGCCTTTTATACCTACTGGGAATACTTCCATGAGTACTTTGGGGAGCACGGTTTCTGGATTGTCTATCACCTGTCCAGTTTGTGAGAAGCTAATTCCTAGTATGGCAATACTCATTATAAATGGCCATCTAAATGAAAGTAGAAATATCCAAAAAACAGATAATAAACCTACTTCTCGTTCATTTTTTGCCGCATAAAACCGTTGAATCATATATCCTCCAGAACCCGACATCCCATCGATAGAAGATCGGAATATGTACATGATTGTCGCTAATCCAATGAGATTGTATTGACTATATTCCCCGGGCACATTCATCTCCCAACGCGGTAAAAAACTAGACCAGTCTTTGAGGTTTTGGGTAATCTGCTGAAATTGCCCATCCCCCATAGGTACTGAAACAACGAAGGTCTCTGGGAGAGTAATGTTGATCATTACATGAGAAACAACATAAATAATAACAAAGAGTATGAGACCACCTTGGAATACTTCGGTGTAAACGACCCCATATAAACCACTCAATGCGGCGTAGAATGCACATAGTGAAATCATAAGAATAGCCGCAAGATCTGGTGATATCCCTAAAATTTCAGACAAGAAAATGCCGGCTCCTTGAATAAAATAGGTGATGGCCCAAATGGCAAAGATGAGCTGAGCAATTGCTGCCAATACCCTAGCCGCTTCTCCTTGCCTGCCCTTCCCAAAGCGAAATTCCATCCACTCTGCTGTAGTCATAACTTCAGCTCTTCGATTCCACTTACCCATAAAAATCATGAAGAATGCTAATATCAGTACCACTCCTCCTCGAATCTCAATAAAAAAGCCTTGTACCCCTAAAGCATAGATTAATGCGGCTATAATCATGGTTCCTGAAACATCTAGGTTAGAAGCCATGCCCGAGGCTCCTAATGCCCACCATGGCATATTTTTATCCCCTAAAAAAAAGCTTTCAGTGCTTTTAGAAGCTCTTTTTTGCAGATAAATACCTATGCCAATTAAGATGAGTAGGTAGACAATGATAATGCTGTAGTCAATGATTCCCATAATTATTTGATAAGGGTCATGGCTTTAATTATTTCTGCTTGATAGGTTCTGAGGCGATAGTAATACAATCCGCTAGAAAATTCGCTCCCGGAAAACTGAACTTGATGAGCACCTGCAGGATATACTGTATTATGAATGAGAGTTTGAACTTTTCTACCCACTACATCAAATACTTCCAAGCTAATATTCATTGGATATTCTAATTCAAAAGGAATGGAAGTAACTGGGTTAAATGGATTAGGATAGTTTTGATTGAGTACTAATTGACCAGGAAGCTCTTCGCTCCATTCTCTAGACACAATGGTTGCCTCAACTTCAGCATTAGGTGACTTCTGCCTATCCAAAATGATCATAACAGCATCGGTATACACTGCTTTACCATCTGTTGTGTTTTCAGTGTCTAAGTTGACCACGGTTTGGGTACCTTGACTCAAATGTGCAGAACCTAACGCTACCCACCCCTTAGGAACACCGGCTTGATCAATTTGAACCATGCTCGTATCCTCTGAACCAAAAACGGAGTAGTTTACCTCTGAACTAGCATCATTGGTATTTGGGAGCCAGGCATATACCCGGTACCAAGCTTTGGTAGGCACATTAAACTGATAGGAAATTCGGGCCGATGTGCCTGGTGCTGCTTTCCATGTCTCTGCCTCAAAGCCAGAAGGGTTACCTGTTTTAGCCCAGCTGCCCGATTCCACTACTCCCTCGCTCACTGGAGTACTGATAATGCCTGGGGGTCTTCGTAAATGACCTTTTCGGTAGGGCGGAACCGCGGGAAGCTGGTATTTATACTTAAATAAGCTATCCGCTAAATCGTTATTTTTCTCATCCAAGCCTTCAAAAAAGAAATAGACCTCCCCTTTTAAATCGTATTGCCGATTAAAGTCAACGGCTTCTAGTATATAGTCATCGTCATTGAATGCTCCACCTGCCTTTATCAATACTCCCGGATAAACCATATCACGGGCGCTTCGGTAGAGATAGCCCTGTGATGAATATGGCTGCTGACCAAACATGCTTCTAATGATTTGTTTATAGGAAGCTACATCGTAACGATATGCTTGAGGATGTACTATGTCAACATAGCCGGAATCTATCCAGTTTGGCCAGTCTTGAAGATAATTGGTTAAACTGAAGCTATAAATTGAAGGCGAAAATGACATGATTAAGGTGGAATCTTGTCGTTTTAGTGTTCTAAACAATTTCCCAGCAAAGTTAGTTAACTTATCTGCCTTCCATTGAACAAATGCCGAAGAATTATATTGTGAGGGTGGCGCCGCACCATCATGCTCCGAAGCGTATAATTGTTTGGTATAATCACTATAACCCGCATTTACGCTCATCGCTGGAAGCCGATCATCTCCTTGAATTCCATCAATATCGTAGTTTTGAGCCACTTCCATCATCAAGTCAATCATAAATTGCTGTACTTCAGGATGGATTGCATTCATCCAGTAAAACGGACTTGCAGAACGAGAAATGGACGCCATCGTTGCAATTCGACCCTGTGCATCTCGAGCTGCCCAATGCGGATTAGCCTGAATAATATGACCTCCACTAGCGTCTCCATAGACCGAAGCAAATCCATATTCAAACCATGGAATCACCTCCATACCTCGGCGATGGGCTTCTGTGATGAGTTCTTGCAAGGGATCTCGCCCTCTGGTTGCGAAATAAGGATCTTGTCGCTTACCGAAGGCTTCGAAGGCTACCTCTGAAGGATGTAAGGTATATCCTTTATTCCAAACCACAGGAAAAACTACATTAAACCCTCTATCGGCTAAGTAATCCATAGCTTCTTCAATACTCTCCCGTGAAAAAAGTACGTCGCTATCTACATTGGTGATCCAAACTCCTCTAAGCTCCTCTATATACTGTTCTGGAAGTTCTTGAGCCTGTACAGTAAGTACACTAAATAGCACAATAAAAACACTTATACACCAAGCCATAGTATGTCGGGTCCATCGATTCAGCTGGTTAGTTATATAGTTCTTCGTTTGTATCCGTATCGCCATGAGATTATTGTATTATTTAGTTAGAGAGTGAGTAGTGATGCCTGGCTAAAGAGTCAATTAAGAAGCCGTTTTGCTCAAATAGTCCTTCATAGAAAAAATACACCTCACCTTGAACCCCGTTCTTTCTATTTATATCTATAGCTTGTTTGACATAAGAATAATCGTTGAATCGGTCTCCGGCCTTGATGATTATCCCGCTGGCAAATCGAACTAAGGCGTTAGGTTGCTTTGCCACCTTATAACTATTCACCAATTCTTCCAAGGTGAGCTCATAGGATTCGATGTCCCAACGGTAGTTTTGGGGAATTAACTCGTCTAAGCTTCCATCTTCCAGCCATTGCGGCCAATCCTGAAGATATTGCTCTTTAGACCAAGGATATACGCTGGGTGCCATGGAAACAATGGCTTCAGTATTATAAGATTTTACCGTTTCAAAAAGTCTCCCAGCAAATTGGGATAATTGATTGGCCTTCCACTCCAAAAACTGTATTTCTTTAGGATTATCTGGCACCATGCGCCCAGTTTGCAACTTATAGAGCTCTTGGGTGTGTAAACTATAACCACCTTCCGAGGGCATAGCGGGCAATCGATCATCTCCTTGTATTCCTGCTACTTCGTAATTGACCAACACTTCCGTCACCAGATCCAACAGGAAGTCCTGAACTTCTGGGTGTATCGCGTTCATCCACTCAAATCCATTCTTAGTGAGTATGTTTCCCTGTTTATCACGAGCTGCCCATTCGGGTTTAGCTGCTAAAATATGACCTCCCTCCTGTTTATAGCTACTTGAAAATCCAAATTCAAACCAAGGTATAACCACCAAGCCAAGAGGCTTTGCATGGTCAATCACATTCTGTAAAGGATCTAATTCAAGGGATCGGAAAACCGTATCTTGTCTGAATTTTTCACCAAATGTTTGGGCCATTATCTCACTAGGATGCAGGGTATACCCATCATTCCAAACAACTGGATAAACCGTATTGAACCCAGCTTTTTTTATACTTACTAAAGCCTCTTTGGTTTTTTGGGAGTCAAAGAGAATATCACTGTCAATGTTTGTCAACCAAACCCCACGAAGTGGTTGACTGAGTTGCTCCTCTAGTTCGCTTTTTTTACTAATAGTTGGATTTGTGCATGAATTTAGTAGCCATACAATACAAAGAGAAAACATCAACCCAGCGACGGTAGGTCTTATTAAACCAAATGTAAAGGTAGTTGTTCTAAGGTCAATCATTAGGCAGACTCCCGAATAATTAGCATAGGGTCTAACAGGGTTCTAGGAGAAACCTTAGAATGTCCTTCCCGCATAAAGGTTTTCAAAATATCGTATGCTTTTAGTCCAATATCATATCTAGGAACTTCAATTGTGGTCAAGGGGACTCGGGCTTCGGTACAACGTTCAATGTTATCAAAGCCAATGATGCGGATATCATCAGGAATGGATATGCCACGCTCCAACATAGCTTTCTGAAAACCCATTGCAATAAGATCGTTAAACAAAAATATCCCGTCTATCTTTAAATTTCGAATAGCTAGAGACATACCTAGTTTATACCCTTCATCAAAAGCAGTGTTTTCAGTGCCAAATGAATACCTGAGTACATGACATCTGTTTTCTACGTCCACATCCTTTTGCCGCAGGGTGTCTAAAAAACCTTCCAGGCGCAAATCATCTGCTCGAAAACCATGTTCCCCAACAATTACGCATAAGTTAGCATTGGAATGCTCTAACAAATGTTCCGCCGCTAATGCTCCACCCATATAATTATTCACATCTACAATAGGTAACTTTGCGTCATATACATCATGCAGTAGGACCGTAGGAATGTGTTGTTCATGCAACAAATCATAGATTTTAGACCCAAAAATGGATTTCCTACGAGTAGTCAATAATATTCCGTCCACTTCATGAGCCATCATCATGCGGAGTAAGGAGTCTTCTTGTTGATGGAAATCACGGCTTACCGTTAGCATTAACTGTTGATCTAAGGTATCTGCCTTATCAGCGAGCGCCTTATATATACCCGAAAAATAGGGGCCATCAATGTCTCGAATCATGAGACCTACCTTTCCTATTTTTTTACGGTCTATTCCATTCTTTTTATAATTTTCACCATTCAACGTTCCATCTATGAAAGCTTTATTGGCGAAAGTGCCTTTGCCCACTCGACTTATTAAGACATGTTCATCATTCAAAATCTTCATTGCCTTTTTAATAGTGGACATACTTACATCATACATATCGGTAAGCTGTAAATAATTAGGGATCTTGCCTTCTTGCCCGAAATAATACTCACGTATTTTTTTCTTAAGATCCTTAGCTACCAAATCGTATAAATGTTCGTTTGTATTATTTAAGTCGACCATACTTATTTTTTAAAAATTAACACTTACTCCTAGGGTATGTACGCTACCTAAATCGCCTCGTTCACTAAAGGCAAAATCGAATTGTAATTTTTCACTGATTTCAATTCCTATTCCAGCTCTTAAATGTCCCTGTCCATAGTTGTTGGGTAAAAATAAATGGGCATAACCGCCACGAAGAAATATCAAATTTCTGTACCCATATTCCATCCCAACGTTTACATAATTATTGTTGTTATTGGGATACACAGCATCGGTAGACACGCGTAATCGGTGATCTAAGAGCTCAACAGCAGTATAATTTAACCCTATACGAAAGATGAGTGGCAGGTCCCAATTTTTAAGGTGTAAATCCGCAGGTATACCATCATTATCCCCCGAAGTTTGAGGGTCTTGATCGATCCGAACAAAAGTATTATCCCCACTCAACTTCATTTCTCCACCAAAATTACTTATGCTAAATCCAAGTTTCATTCGGTCGAAAGGTGTTTGATATTGGAAACCCAAGTCTAAAGCCATACTACTTGCACGCATTCGCCACACGCGTGATTGTAACATCTTCAGAGTGCCTCCTATTGAAAAATTCTCCGTCAAGGCACTGGCGTAGCTCAAACCTAGACTGATATCTTGAACAGAGAATTGTTCCCCAGTTCCATCAGGATAATAAAGTGTGGTAACATCCATTAATCCACCATCAAAAAGATATAAATGGGCACCTAGATAGGATTTATCTAATTGAATAATTGCCGATGCGTAGGAGAGCTGTGTATCAACAAACCACTCAGTATGTTGAAATCCTGCTTGATTACCTCTTACCTGTGTCATACCAGCGGGGTTCCAGTACAACGATGAATGATCGTCTGCAACAGCTACAAATGCCTCTCCCATCGAAATAGCTCGAGCTCCCGCAGGTATTTCGATAAATGAAAGTGTTGTGGTACCTCTGTTTTGAGCATATAGGGAATCTGAGCTTAGGCTTATTCCAAGTAGTACAACTGCTACAAAGACTGTATACATGGAATTGCACACAGCCTCGTTAATGGTACTTTTAATGGTAACTAAGTACTTATAAAGGACAAACTCTATGGATGTTTGACTAGTCAAATTCAATTAATTATGGCAAATTTTCCTGTTTTTTCCCCTATCCCAGGGGCTGAGAGGTGGTAAAAGTAGAGCCCAAATGCGACCTCCAAGCCTTGTTCTGATTGCAAATCGAAGACCGCCAGCCCATCTTTTGCAACCAACTCACGAATAAAAACTCCACTGGCGGAATAAATCCGCAGGACTGATTGATCGGGTACATTTCTAAATTCAATGCGCCGTTCACCACGTCCACTCAAAAAAGGTTTTTCTTCAGAAACATTTGCTGCGACATAGGGATTCGGCACTACGGTTACCTGATCCAGCACCGAAACATCCGGTGAGGCATCTAGGAAACCTGCTGATGATTCTAGCACATAGGTATCTCTTGAACTAAAGGGTATGGATGTATTTAGCTCATACACATCACCCATAGCAGGAGAAATAAACTCAGAGGAAGCTAGTACTTGCCCAGAAGCATCTTTTGGTGGTTCAAAAGTGATATTCCACGTGGGGGTTAGAGCACTTCTATCTTCCCTCTTTTTAAAGGCTATTTGTATAAGTTCTCCCGCATCAATTTGCCCATTTTCGGTGCTATCAACTTCACTAAAGATGAATGGGATAGTAGCACCTGTACCCTGTTCGAAGAGTCTAAAATATACTGGAATGGTATTTCTCCCAGTGGATGATGTGTACGCGGTAGCTAATTCTTGGGTCCCATCCCCTATTTCTATTTGTATTCTAATAGGCCATACAATTGGAACAGGCTGCGCAAAGGTGGGTGGGCTTAAGCGAACGGCCGGGATTAAATTGGTTTTACTGTTCGAAGTCCAACCGGATTTCTGTTGGGTTTCTATTTCATCAGCTAGGCTGTTGTTAAAATAAAAAATTAGGCCTTCATCAAGGAGTTCATGATTCCATGACTTCAAATCATTTCCTTCTAAATCTGATGGCACAGGTTCCCTTGCCGCTAAAGAATCACCTTGTGCATTTAGAATACTGAAGGCAGATGTTCGATACTCCACTTTACTATCAAGTGTATGCTCATGAAAGATAATGGTATATGAGTCGTCTTTAAGTAAGGCATCATCTACAATCTCTGCCTGAACCGAACCGGTAGCTTGACCATTTTTTTGAAAGATAAAGGACTGATCATCCGTGTCAATTTCTCCAGAAATGTAATCCGAAGCCCTTGGATTAGGTCGTACTTGAACCGTATTTCTATCGAAATTGGTAATTACCCCTTGGGTCACCGTAATACTAGCTGGGGACTCAGAGGGTGAAATGGGTAATAGATTTTCAATTTCAGAAATACCATCCTCAAAATAGCCATTAACATATCCAGCGTCATACGATAAAACGGCATAATAATATGTCCTACCATTCACCACATTCTCATCAATAAAGGAATGTTGAAGCCCGGTATCATCACCCATATAATAATGTACCCCATTAGGCACCCCAATCTCCTCACCAAATTGCAAGTCATGATACCCGGTTAAGCCATTTCTTTTGTCAAATTGGGCAATCGATTGTTTGTACACAGCATTTCCAAAGGCATCAGTGATATCTTGTGCATCTGTGAATTGAGGGTCGGTAGATTTAATTATTCGATACCCCTCAAAATCACGTCCATAAATAGGATCTCTGGAATACTCGGCCAAATCGTCCCAAACTAAGGTCACCTTACCATCCCCCGGTATGGCACGCACATCCGGTTGACGAGGCGGGGTGGCGAATCGATAATCCGAATCAAATATTCTTTGGGCAACTTGCGCTGATCTAAACATCGCAATTTCATTAGCCCCATACACAAAGCAAGTAGAAAAACGCTGGGTTTTATTCTTTGGTAGTGAAAATGGCCCCGAACCAAAAATCCAAATTTGGTTCTGACCTTGCAGAGGAATATCGAAAAATCCGGGTTGAATGTTAGGCCAAACTGTTTCTTCATTATGGATATTAACCGTACCAAAACTTGGTCCGTAAAAAGAGGTTAATCCAACTTGATCAGACTCATCATTATCTAATCGCCCAAAGTTAGGTTCACCTTGATCGGGTCGTCCATTCCCTTCGGTTCCATCCGCATCCGGACCAGGGTATCCGTCTTGATCAGGGCCAATACCATCTGTCCCAACATCATCCAGTAGTGCATTCCAATCACAGTCCTCATCACCACTCCAACGCATCATAGGGTCTGCATATACACCACAACTACCAAATTCAAATGTGCCCGCATCATTATCTCGAGATTCGTCAATGAGTCCATCGCCATCATTATCAATGGCATCGGCATCGATACCTGGGCTTTCTAGGAATTTCCAACCTACATAACCAGGGGCAATATCACGGAATTGTGTCCATGTCCCTTGGCCTGTACTAGACCAACCATATACGATATCGTATTCTTTATCGAAGCCGGCTGCATCATCGGTTGCTCCAGAACCTGCTGGGTTGACATCAGTGTACCCTCCAAAAATAATGGGTAAATCGTTCAAATTAGTTGTGTAGTCCTGGTCGCTTATATTTGACACCTCGTACTGCATAAACAGTATATCTTTTGCCAATGCTTGTGACCATTGAAACAAACGTACTCTTATTTGAAGCCCTAAACCTCCATCTGTGCTGCCATTAATTGGATAAAAGCTATATTCGGTGTTCGATAAATCGTCCATAACATAGAATACTTCTTGATCCGCATTGAATTGGTTTAAGCCAAAATACCCGTTCCAAGCTCCATCCCAGTCTGAATTTTTATCGGGCCAAGAACTAGGCCAAGAATCTGGATTTCGAGAATTAGCAATTTCAGGGTTCTCCCCTTCTCTGTTAAAGTACCCTGGTAAAGGTTGATATTTCCAACGAACGTTGGTATTAGGATCTATATCGGTATCGTCGCTACTAGCTCCATATCCGTCGTTAACAATGGTTACATCATTTCCTTCTTGATCTTTAGTTCTGCTAACGATAATACCCGTCATTTCGTGAATGTGCCCATGCCCAGTACCTCTAGGCCATACCCCAGCCTGATTAATGGATCCGTTCCCATTTCCTACCGAACCCCAATTAGTAATAATCGACTCCACTTGATTGCCTGTCAGGTTGAAACTTACCCGCTCGTTTTGCTGTCCTTTATTGGGGTCAATAAAGACTCCAGAGTCATTTACTTGCGCGAATAGCCCGGTGGAACTAAGAACACATATGAGTAGTATATTTTTCATCATAGTCTTATTTGAACTCCAAGATGAATACTCCTAGGTGGTTTTTGTACCAATGGATTGGTTTTAAATTCCCGCAAACTGTTAATGAGAGTATTCCCGTTTGCAGCGTGTGCATCTATTTCTGAGGCAAAAATCTTTGGCTCACGATCTTGCCGATAAAAATTTAGCAGGTTTTCACCCGTTAAAAATAACTGCCCTTCCCAACCGGACAGATCAAACACATAAGCAGCTCGTAGATCTACGATGAATTCGGCATTGTATCGTGCTTGATTGCGTAACAAATCAATTCTGTTTCGCTGTATATCTTGAGGAGTGAAGGGATAGCCAGTATAGAATACGGAGATTAAACCTAAGCTTAGTTTATCTTTAACATAGCTTAGCGTCCCTGATACATTATGGGTTTGATCCCAGTCAAGTGCTACTAAGTTTCTAGTCGATTCGTTGTTTTGTTGAGCATCATAAAAAGCTTGTTTAGGATCACTTGCATTCCCCCGTGCTAACTGATAGGTATATGAGAATGATCCTAGAAGCCCAATAGTAGTACGTATTTCCGTGGCTAAGGTAATTCCACGAACTCGCCCAAAATCAGTGTTTTCATACCTACCCCAACTGTCTCCTCCTGTTCTAGCTTCATACAGCCGGGTACCTACTAAGGCACGAATATCCCGATAATATGCGGTTAAATCTATCCCAACAAACTCTCCTATTTGTTGCTGTAAGCCAATTTCATAGGTAGTTGAACTCTGTGGATCTAGATTTGGATTGCCTAAATACTGCGTAAAAGTACTGGATTGAACCTCAAACTCCGGATTTTCATACAGTCTTGAGTACTCAGGTATCTGGAAAAATTGCCCATATGAGGCATGAATTACCCCATTTTCTGAAATAGGAAATGCAAACCCAATTCGTGGACTTAGCTGCCATTTTACATCGGTAGCCTTATAGGCTTCATCCATTGGGAGGTTAGCCGTGTTAGCAGGGTCCCTAAGATCGGTAGGAATGGTGGCCTGTGCATCAAAATAATCGAATCGAAGTCCGATGTTTACAATAAGATCCTGAATTTCAATTTTATCTTGAATAAATGCGGCTAATTCGACCGGATTTCTAACATAGGCGTTGTGCAGGCGTGAGCTTAATGGGGGAATGCGCCGCTCAAAGCCATCTACTCGTCTCGCTTGAATAAAAAACTCTTCAAAGTCCATGTTATTGTATCGGTATTCAACCCCAGACTTAACCATATGGGTGGTCCCAAACTGTCGTGTAATATCGAAACGAAATGCGTAGGTCGTGCTTTGCCGGTCTAAGTGATAGTTATTGACACCACCAGTATTGAATACATTACTTGGCTGACCTGATCGACCCTCAATGATTGCATAACGCAGGTCAAAAGGGTCTTCATACACATATTGCTGGAATCTTGTGGTGTAAGCAGATAATCGAATATTATAAAAACTCCTTGGGCTCAACACATGATTTAATGCAATTAAATGATTCCATGACCCACTGAACTGAGTGGGTAAAAAATCTGGGTTATAGCGGTACAAATGTTGATAATAACTAGATTCAGATCGGGAGCGCGTCAGCGAATAACTTAGTTTGATATTTTTCGAGGTTTTCCAGCTTAACTTATTCATTAGGGTATAGCCAGAGCGAGTATTCATTGGGACAATAGCGCTATCACCAGATGCTTCAATGATCCAGTTTTGTGCATTGTTGGATGAGAAGTCAGACGAATCTGACGGAAGAAATACACGCTTCCCTTTTAACCAACCCTCTGAAGTAGTGGCTTTTGCACTGCTAAAAAAGAAGAGTTTATCTCGGAGAATGGGCCCAGATAACGAAGCTTCATAACTTTGCTCACCTAACCAAGGACTTTCGTTAAGGCCAAAAAAAACATCCGAGTCCCCAGTACGGTAGGTACCCACTCTACTAATAAAGGTGCCTTCCAAGTTATTGGACCCATCGCGAGTGACTATGTTTATTATTCCGCTATTGGCCTGTCCAAATTCGGCATTATAAGTCCCGCTTATAACTTCTACTTCTTGGACCGCCGTATTTTCTACCGGAACGGCTAGGGCATTACTGTATGGATTAGATACGGCAATACCATCCACATAGTATTTTATTTCCGAACTTCTCCCACCTCTTATATGTAGGCCCCCAGATTGCCCTTCGTTCACACCCGCTTGTACAGAAACCGTTTCAACAAAACTCTGAACCGGTAAATTGAGCAATTCCTCTCCACTGACTTTTGCCGAAGCAGAGGTTTGATCGGTTACAATGAGTTTTTTTTGAGCGACCACCACAATCTCTTCCCCCTCTAACAATTCTTCCTCTAAAACAAAATCCAACCGTGTAGTTCGGTCAACACTTACTTGTACATTAGACATTCGGATAGTTTTGAATCCAATGTAGGAGACGAGTATGGTATACGTCCCAGGCTTAATGTTTAAGATAAAGTACTCGCCATCTGCGTTGGTTGCGTTTCCTTGATTACTGTCTACGATTCGAATATTCACTCCAGGCAAAGATTCTCCTTGCTCATCGGTGATCGTGCCAGCTATTTTTCCTGTTGTCTGAGCCTGCCCTAAGGTGGGGATTAAGGCAAAGATGAACCACAGTAAAATGCTGCAGATATTCGACTTCCTATGTGAGATGTTATGGGGCAATGGGTGAGATACTTATGATTACTTAATGAGTGTAAATTTTCTTGAGCGAACTTCAGTTGCGCTTCGTAAAACGTACATATATATCCCACTACTAAGTTGAGAGGCATCAAATTGTTGTCTATGAGCACCAGCACTGTAGTAGCCATTTGCTATGGTTGCCACTTTTTGACCTAGCATATTAAACACATCGAGTTGTAGGTTGCCAGATTCTGGAGCATAAAAATCGATAGTTGTACTTGGATTAAAAGGATTGGGGTAGTTTTGGGATAAATAAAGACTGTTTGGTCTATCTGAAGAATATTCCTGAGGTTCATTATTAACGCCTACTCGCTCACGAGTTTCAACGATAAGGCCTCGCATTTTAAAGTTTTTTGAGTCACGCCAAAGTGAGGGCAAATCGCCCATGCGAAGAAATCTATTCATCCCGCGCGCGCCGTCTCGTTCATCTCTATCGGTTAAATCGGCGTCAAATGAGATAGTAACACCATCTTCAGGAGTAAATAAAGGCCACTCTATACCTCTATAATTACCTGGTAATGGGTTTTGCCCTTTTGATATTTCACCCGCTAAACTTTCAAATGGTATTTTCCACTCCATGATATACCCTTGTTCATCTGCAGTGTAATCTGCGGCTGCCTCATTTCCCTTATAAATAGTAGTATCCACATAGGCTCCACTATATTCTTCGGGATCTACTGGCTCCGGACCATAAGGTAATGCACGAAGTAACATCTGAAAATCTGCTCCTCTTGTAGATGCGGTATTGTCTATGTCTGGTCTTATTCGGTAGGTTCGGTTAGCAGTAATGGTATCGGTCCTGGCCGTATCAGTTCCTGCAAAGCGCTCTCTGAACATAAAAAACTCACCTGGCCCTTCCACATGAGGATTAGAGGCAATATCACTTATATCATACAAACCTAGATACACACTCACATGGTCATAGTTGAAAGCTAAGTTAGGGGTATCTAGCGTTTGAATCATAGGAGTTCCTTCATCTCGAACACGAACCGCAACATAGAGATGATCGTTATCCATTTTAAAGCCGATGTAGCCGGAAAAATCTTCTGGAGATTGTGGAATTCCTTGAATTTCGGTGAATAGTGGATGATCTTGATTTAGTGCCCAGAAAAAAGCATCCGACCAGTCGCTTAAATCAGCATCTAAGACTACATTTTGTTCGGCTTTATAATCGATTGGATAGGTCCACCGAGGAGTATTCATTGGGGCAGCGGATACATCAACCAGTTTTGCTCGGTGTCCAAATCTGGATGAATACAAGGGTAAATTAGTGGATGTTCCAAGGCGTAATAATTCTGTATCTGCATTGTCACCCGCCTCGTCAGCGTCCCCAACTTCAACATCAAAGGAAAGGGTCATCCCATCGGTAGGGCTAAAATTTGGCCATTCAAAGTTGGCATATGGCCCGCTTGTATTGGCAATTTTCCCACTTAATGATGCCAGTGGAACCTTCCATTCTACATTATAGCCTTTTTCATTGCTCCAAAGCTGAATACTTGCGGTCGTGTTCGCAATACTGTTATCGACATATCCGAAATTGTGCTGAACCACATCTTCCCCACTTACAGACGTCCCCACGTGAGAAATAGCGCGAATACCTAAGTGATAATCTGGCCCAAGGGTTTGACCTGTATTATCGGAACTTGAAGTAATTCTGTAGGTACTACCGGTATAAATGGGTGAGGAGTTCACTGGATCAATGAGATGCACACTGTTATCCTGACTAAGTTTAGTTAGATGTGGGCTAGAATATGCATCTGAGCCAATATCGTATAAACCTAGATATACGCTTAGATGATCAAATAGAATTAAATCTTTTACTTCCGCGGCTTGATCGATGAGTGGATTATTTTCATCTCGTACTCTTGCTGCGAAATAAATGAAGTCAGAATCCATTTTCATTGCAAACCAAGCACTACCGTCATTAGGTGATGCCGGCATAACCCCTTCTGCTTCGCTTGCATCTGTGTATCCTTGAGCAGGATGATCGACACTCATATAAACCCACTGAGCATCGGCCCAATCTTCAAATTCTCCGTCAATGGTAATTTCTGAACCGTTCAGGGTTAGATGGTATAAGTTATCAATCGAGGGTGCTTTTTGTTGCGCATATCCTTGACTAAAAAAACTGATAACTAGAAATACTGGTAGCAATAAAATAGTTGTCTTTGTAGCGAAAATACTCATTGAAAGGACTCCGGTTATTTTATCGGTTAGGGTAGTTGATTACACAAGATGGTTGTTGTGCTGAATATGTACCTTTATTATATACATACATACATAATATTTCAATATGCGATTGACAATTTGCAATTGATTCAAAAAAAATTAAAAATTATAAAAGCGTTTTTTTACCTTCAAATGCATCGATTACTAGATATTCAAAGAATGACCATTCGCTAAATTTCATACGATCATTGTAGTACATAGAATTATGTACATTATGAACTAATACCTATAAAGTATCATGTCCAACAAAACCGACGCCAAAAAAAAAGCCTTTCTTGTTTCCCACACTCACTGGGATCGAGCGTGGTATTTAACCTTTAATGAATTTCGTGTGCGTCTTGTGCGCATGATCGATCGCATAATCGAGCTGTTAGAAAGCAATTCGTCGTTCAACTGTTTTGTACTCGATGGGCAAGTAGTTTTGATAGAAGACTATCTCGAAATTAAACCTGAAAAAGAATCCCTTATACGTGCATTAATTCAACAGGGGCGACTGGTTATTGGTCCGTGGTATGTGTTACCTGATTTATTTTTGGTCAGTGGTGAGTCCATCATTAGAAATCTTCAAATTGGCCTAGAGATGTCTAACGAATTTGGGAATGGCTTAAAGGTTGGATATGTACCTGATCCTTTCGGTCACCCTGGACAGCTCCCTCAAATTTTACAAGGACTTGATATTGATAATTTCATATTCATGCGCGGCATGCCTGAATCAATTAACCAATTAGGCACCTTACATTTTAATTGGTTGGCACCAGATGGAACTTCGGTTAGAGCCTATTATACTAAGGAAGGATATTTTAACGCTGCCGCCCTTGGTCACCCCCATGTTATTGGGCGCTATGATATGCAAAAACCAACTTATGAATTGGCAAAAAAACAAGTGGAAGAAGCACAGCAAAAATTGTCTGGGTTAGAACCTAAAGGGTTGTATCTGTTTAATAATGGCATTGATCATATGCCTGAACAGCCCGAGATTCCAGAATTATTGTTTGAGTTAAATGCTGAATCGGAAGATTTAGATATGATCCATGGCAGTTTTGCCGACTTTATTGATGAACTCAAAAAAATTGACTGCACCTATAGTTATGAAGGGGATTTACTTGGAAACCCAGACCATCCTATTCTTTCTAGTGTCTATTCCGCAAGAATGTATATTAAGCAGCAGAACCATCAAGCGCAGTCTTTATTAGAAAAATATACTGAGCCAATGAGTGTCTTGCGGCATTCATTAACCGGTGAGAGTGTGGATCCTCATTTTCTAAAGTACTGCTGGACTACCCTATTAAAGAATCATCCCCATGATGATATTTGTGGTTGTAGCGTGGATGCTGTTCATGATGATAATGAAGCCCGTTTTCGAGATGTTTGCGAAACCACATCCACCTTGATAAAAGAAACCATTGAGGAATTGATTAAGCGAGGCTTTACCAAAGGCTACGAAAGTGAACATCGCTTCAAGGATGTCTTCTTATACAATCCTCACCCATTTGAACACAACTTCAAAATTAAAACCTCCTTTGTTTTTGCTAACCAAGACCCTTCCATAGAAGAACAAAAAGTTCCCTATCGAAAACTCAGAGCCTACGATGCATTTGGGAAAGCTATTCAATTTACCGTAACTCATAGCCATTCTCCCGTTTTAGATGCCCAATTCATACAACACACGTGGGGGAGGTTATATGAAGTTGAATTTGACATAACACTTTCACCGATGGGCTATCAAATCATCCGTTTTATCGAAACCACAGATGAACTGATAGATGATCCAGCGAAAAACATACCAAGTGCAAAAACCCCACTTACAGTGGACCGAAAAGGTGTGATTAGAAATTCTTTTTACACCATAAGTTTTACCCATAATGAGTGGGTACTAAAATGTAGGGAGACCGGATGCGAACTCCAAAATCCTCTACTCTTCGAATACCAACGAGATAACGGTGATACCTATTCGTTTTCAAAATTCGAAACCAAAAATTACTATGCTACTATAAAAGGTATTGAGCAGGATCATATTAGACCCAATGTCATTCATCTACTTTATGAATTAAAGGTACCCATTGGATTATCCAAGAATGAACCCTTATTTGAGCAATCAGAAGATCCCTTCACAACCATAGACTTGAAAGTTTGCCTCGAGCTCGATTCCAGTAAAAGTATTAAAACAACAATAGAATACACCAACAGTGCTGAAAATGGGCGATTGCGAGCTCTGTATACCATAGGTTTTGAAACCAGCATCAGTTACGCAGAATCTCAGTTCAATGAAGTAGAACATGTTATCGTCCCAGAACAAAAATCCAAAGATTTTCCCAATCGCTATGCAAACTATCCCGGTGAATTACACTATTTGACTCATCATCAAGTTGATTATAGCTATGTCGCTCAAGGGGACAAATATATGTGGGTAGCAAATAGGGGTTTGCCCGAGTATGAACTTGTTAATCACAAGGGACTCACCCATATAGCAGTCACTTTGCATAGAGCTGTTGGTTATTTATCCGTGAGCAACGGTAGTATTAGAAGGCCACAAGCAGGTCCATCCATTCCTACTCCTGGTGCACAATGCCTACGAAAAATAAAAGCTGAACTTGCTTTTGGCTCTTTACTTGGACAAAAATCGGATCTTATCAAAGAGGCAAAGGCATTTGCCCATCCGGCCTATTCCTTGGCTTTTCCCATATTGCATGGGGCTCCAACGATTGGCCCCTTACCAAGGCATCATTCTCTTTTAGAGGTGCACAATCCCAATGTTCTCCTGTCAGCTTTTTATGTTCACCGTAACGGGTACTATGTACTGAGACTCTACAATAGTACTGGGACCGAGCAAATGAGCCAAGTAAGCATAGGATTTAAGGCTCAATATATGAATACCGCTAAACTGGATGATGTTTGGGACGCTAAAACAGCCTCGCAGATTGACTCACAGCATCTATATATTCCATTACAACCCCACGAAATCACTACACTTTTATTTACTGTTTGATGTATACCCTATTGTATTTATGAGATGGTCCTATTTCTTATTACTTATATACGCATTCGCTGCCTGCACAAGGCCGGCAACCAATTCCCCTGTTCAGGTCCCGGGTATAGAAGTGAACTCCTCCCTTTCTGATTCCAAATTAGCCTTATCCTATTTTTCAACTTGCCAAGACCCAAAAAAACGCTTGGCCTACAATGAACACATCTGTATATCGAGTGACTTCTTTGTGAGCACCTATACTTCATTTACTAGTATTGCTCCCGTTAAAGACTCCCAGGAACAACGACTTCAATTTTTGGAGGAACTCATTCAACGGCAGTCAGTAGCCTACTGGGCTACTGAAACAAATCAAGATCAATCTACCCGTGTAAAACGCTTCTTTACGGGACACCTTCGTACTCAATTAGCCAAACAATGGGTTAAAGATGAAGTAGAAACGATTACCAATGAACCCAATGAACCGGACACACGTGAAGCGTTCAACCGGATAAATACACGTATTCTTCTAGAACAAATTTTTGCTCCTAGCCCAGAACAGATTACAGCGTATCATCAGCAATTGGTGCAAGGAGCTAATTTCGAACAACTGGCTAAAGCATCCATGATACAAGCCGGTATAGACAGTTCGGCATACATGATGGGTTGGATAGAATGGCGGGATTTAGGTCTTGGGCCGGAATCTGTTGCCTACAATTTAGATATAGGGGAGATCAGTGAACCCGTTTCCTCGCTAAATGGTTGGCATATTTTCCGCTTAACTAACAAGGAAGAAAAATTTTATGCTGATGGAACGACTTTTGAAAACAACAGAGAAAGTCTTCGAGAGGCAATGTATGCGCGAATGTTTGAAGAAAACAGTACTCGATGGATAGACTCGGTAAAAAATGAAACCCCGCTAAGCATTCAAGGCAAGGCTTTAGAAGAATTTGAGCAACAAATAAAACTGATCTTGCCTAATTCTCCATCACTTTTGCTCAAACAACTTTCTAGTTCCAGAGAGGCTTCTACTGATTCTGTATTCAGTGCAGCATATGAATTGGCAAACATAAACGGCCATATTTTTACAGGCGAAGATTTTATCTCTGCCTTACCACAAATACCGGAATATATCGTCAAGCAAGACCTTCAACAGGCCTTAGAAATTGCAGTCTTGGATTTTTATTTATCGCTAGAAGCACAAAAAAAGGGCTATTTATATCATCCCAAGGTATTTACACTACTTAGCATAGCCCGCCAGAATATACTATATGATCAAGCCATCGAGCTTTCCGCATTACAACGGTTTGGGAATAATTTAGCTGATGATTGGTTCTCAGAAACTAAACCAATCGTAGACTCATTATCACGTAATTACCGCCAACATGTGATTATTGATACCGCCCAATTAGACCGACTTTTGCCCTATTTTTTCTAGGGATTGAATACATAAATAAAGTGCTCTAGGAACATGAAAGCATCCTTTATAAGGTCCCCCTTTAAAACGGTGAGTGGTTTCACCAGCTCTATTCAAATAACCAAACCACTCACCATATTCTGGATCTGAGAAATGCGTAAACGCAAACTTTTTGACCTCTTGGAATCGTTTTAAATCGGCCTGTTGACCACTCACTTCGTATCGCAACATCCAAGCATACATAGCTTCTGTATGGGGCCACCACAATTTCATGTCCCATTCTAAGGGTATTGGGGAATACCCCTCCGCATCCAAAAAATAAAAAAGACCGCCCTCATGAGTATCCCACCCAAGAGTATAGGACCAATCGATCATATTGAAGGCTAGTTCATGAAGATCGGTTCGACCTAGTTTTTGGGCCCAACGGAGTAAAAACCATCCTGCTTCAATAGCGTGACCTGGATTTAACAACCTACCCTCAATGGAATTTATTTTTTCTCCAGAAGGGGTAACTGTTTCGTACACGATTTGCTGCTGATGATCTACATGTTCTTTTATTTCAGCTATGCAGTCCATAATCTCAGATTCGTATTCCATCCAATTACTGCCTCCTACTTCCTCAAAAACATTGAGCAAAATCATAGGTATGGCCAAACTTTGTGAAGGGGTATTACCAGGATAGGAAAGCTGCCCAACCTTACTTAGGTCTTTAGTCCAGGACCAGATATGAGTGAGGAGTTGTTTTGCTTCCGTTATGTACCGCTGTTGACCTGAAATAGAGCCAAATTCATTCAACGCCATCACATAGAAACATTCTGAAAATATCTTTCGCTGAATCTGTTTCCCTTCCCCTTCTTTGTTGGTTGCAAAATACACACGATGATTATCTGTCTTTGCATGATCGATTAAAAAATCAGCCCCCAATTTAGCTATGTCGAACCATTTTTGATTCGTATGAACTGTTCCGTAAAGTTTAGAAAACATCCACACTTGTCTGGCCTGCAGCCAAATATGCTTGGTGGAATCATATATTTTCCCATCCCTATCTAGACAGTTAAAATAACCTCCATTCTCATAGTCGGGAGAATATTTCTCCCAAAATGGGAGTACATGATCATAGAGTTCAGTTTCTAACTCAGATTTTAATGACTCCAATTGGATGATGGTAGACATGACTCAAAGAATAATTACTATTATAGGTAGATGAACGAAATGCTCATGTGTATGTTTGGAAAAATTACCCATTAATGGTCTTGCTTAGACATTTCCTGCTCCTTCAACCAATTTTGGTACTGTTTATACAAACCATGGGCAGAGTGATACATAGAATTTGGGCTCAGGAAATGTGAAAACTCAAAGGTAATCATATGTTCTATTCCTGCCTTAGCTGCCTGTTCCATTTTAAAACGTAAATTTTTAAACGGTATTGGAGGGAATTTAATAGGCATATCTCTATCAAAGGATTCTACATTACTCCAAGAATCAATACCAAATTCATCGGCTAGTGATTTGTGTATAAGTAGATATTCTGAGAGCTCGTCATAGCCCACCTGTCCATCCTGAAAAGCCACCACATCGATATTACCTTGTAAATGTTTAAAAATTTCTCTCCACTCACGTGCATGATCGTCTATAGTGATCGATTCATAAGCAAATTGCTTAACTCCCTGCACATAGGGTGAAATGAGTATGGGTTGCTGCTTTAATTTTTTTAAATGGGCTGCCATTTCTTCATATACGTCCATCACTCCTTTCTCGTACCGTCCTATTTCATGCGAAAAATACCATCCTCTAAAGGCTTTCTTGTGCCCATATTGTTGAACCACCTCGTCACAAAAGTCTTTGTTTATATCAATTTCGGTACGATAATCTTTGTTTACCCAATAGGTACCTGAATCATAAAGGCCAAAGTAAAAATCCATATCACATCGCTCTGCTTCATCCAAAAAAAGCTCCACTAAATCGGTGTATACAGGTAGAATATCCATCGCTTTTTTCAACACCTTAGAAGCAAATGTAGCCTGTTGCCGGTACCCCGCTCTAATGAGAATAACCGTGTCTATACCAACGGCTTTCATAGCATCAAAATCACGAGCCCAATCTTCACGTGACCAATTTTGGCTGGGAATATCATGGGTAATTTCGTCAAGAAAGGTACCTTTAAGTTTAATCATTCTGGAATCTTGTACGGGTTAGTGTCATTAAAAATGGCCTATATGATTTTATTAAATTTAAGCGAAAACAATCTTTGATAATTTGAAAATCGAATTTTTACAGCATAATTACTACATATGTACATTATGCAGTGTGTCGTCTGCGTCTGACCTTACCATTATTCATTAATTTTTGATTATATTACAATGGTGATACCCAAAAATAAACATATCGTTTTCGGTCAAGACATAAGATTTTCATTCCACTATCTTTATGCCCTTATTGTCTTTTTTATCATTTCCAGTGGTAGTGTTTTCGCATGTCATCACCAGGGGCAAACAAGTAATACACAGCCGAGTCATAATAGTGTAAGTACATTCACAACTGAATCTTACTCTGAAGTAGTTGACTCTGATACAAAACACTATTCGTTAGAAAAAAAAGTTCCCACGTCAAATTCGGGTCATCTGGAGAATACTGAAAACGATCTAACGCAGAAAACTAGTCATAAAGCATCGAGCAACCCTCATACACATAGTAAGACTGATTCTGAACAAACATCATCTGATCTTGATTGTTGTACTAATAATAATGCTGAGTGTTCAACTACTCACCTTTGTGAATGTTCCTATAATGCCGGAAAGGAAGGTACATCACTTCATATTTCCCCAACAAAAGGTGTTCCAGGGCCTATTTTCACTATCATTACAGCTCTTTCGCATAAATCATATACTGTCCGTCCAATTACTTGGGCAACTCCTATCCCACACCCTTCCTACTTTAGCTTGTTCGAAAGTTGGCTATTATAGGTTATTAGAAGTTCCAAAAAACGATAGAATCATCACTCTATCGTTCTGAACCCTAGCGTTTAGCAGCATTCTATCCGCTCTGCAAGACGTAGTTAAAGTTCAACTTCTAATACATCACACATGTTCAATCGTTTTTATCGGTTTGCATTAGAACAACCTCTATTACCCTTAGGAATCTTTTTATTACTGCTATTTTGGGGCTTATCGGTGGCACCTTTCAACTGGAATCTGTCGTTTGAATCTGACAGTATCCCTGTAGATGCCATTCCCGATTTGGGTGAAAATCAACAGATTGTGTACACCGAGTGGCAAGGACAATCACCCGAGGATATTGAAGACCAGATAACGTACCCCCTTAGCAATTATTTCTTAACTCTGCCGGGTGTAAAGGACGTTAGGGGTTTATCTATAACTGGTCGTTCTACTCTCTATATAATCTTTGACGAGGATGTAGACTTTTACTGGAGTAGAAGCCGAATAATTGAAAAAATAAACTCATTGCCATCAGGCTTTTTACACGAAAATGCAAAGCCCGCCCTTGGACCAGACGCAACCGGCCTTGGTCAAATATTTTGGTACTATTTAGAGGGAGTGGATGACTCAGGAGAAGAAGTAGGTGGCTGGGATTTGGATGAACGTCGAACACTCCAAGATTACTATATAAAACCAAGCCTATCCTCTGTTCCGGGGGTTTCTGAAGTTGCTTCCATAGGAGGATTTGTTAAAGAATTTCAGGTTGATGTACATCCCACCCTTTTGGAACAATATCAGCTTAGTACAAAAGATGTTTTAAATGCACTCAACAAAGCCCAGGCAGAAGGTGGATTACGAACGCTTGAATACAATCAAGTTGAGTATTTACTTCGTGGGAATGGCAGCATCGAGGATCTAAACGATTTAGCGTTAATCCCCGTACGAGTAGTTGAACAAACGCCTCTATACTTAAAAGATATTGCCAATATAACCTATGGACCAGCCGACAGACGTGGTGTTTTAGATGTTTCAGGAAAAGAAACTGTAGGCGGGGTAGTT
>Ga0233432_10000077_pt1 | contig 79006 bp, 65 predicted proteins | sample SI_122_August201_6_FD_179870 | JGI IMG/M metagenome (GOLD analysis project Ga0233432, IMG submission 179870) | Seawater microbial communities from Saanich Inlet, British Columbia, Canada - SI_122_August2016_10_MG | ecosystem: Environmental > Aquatic > Marine > Inlet | place: Canada: British... | reverse complement strand
AAAATGCCAAAAGAGGAGACCTTTCCTTTCTTGCTAATCCAAAGTATAAAGCAGAGGTAGAGCATACCAATGCCAGTTTTGTCCTTTTGCCTGATGATTATACTGAGAGCAAAAGTAAACCTGGCCAATTATATATAAAGACACCTAAGCCTTCTTGGGCACTGGCTAAAATTTGTCGTTTAATTTTCGGGCAATTATTCTCACATAATCAGAAAGGTGTTCATCCATCTGCATGGATCCACGAGAGTGCCACTCTCGATGAGGGTGTGTCCGTAGGTCCTTTCTGCTATGTGGGTCCAGGAGCAAGAATAGGGGAAAACACGCAATTAGGATCGCATTGCCATGTAGGGGAAAATGTTTCGATTGGAGAAGATTGTATTTTATATCCTGGTGTTAAATTACTTGCTTTGTGTGAACTGAGAAATGGAGTTGTACTTAATGCAGGTGTAGTGGTTGGTTCCGAGGGTTATGGATTCGATCAGGTAGGGGGTTCTCATGAGAAAATTCCGCACTTAGGAAAAGTTATAATTGAAGAGGATGTGGAGATTGGGGCTAATTCTTGCATCGATAGAGCTAGGTTAGAGGAAACTAGAATAGGTGCTGGAACGAAAATAGACAATCTGGTTCAGATCGGTCATAATGTTCGCATTGGTAAAGGGTGCCTGCTGGTTGCTCAAGTGGGAATTGCTGGAAGTGTAGAATTCGAGGATGGAGTTATAGTTGGAGGACAAGCGGGTTTTGCGGGTCATTTAAAAGTTGGAAAAGGAGCCAGAATTGCTGGACAAGCTGGCATAACCAAAAATGTAGAACCAGGAGCATTTTTAAAAGGAAACCCAGCAGTTCCTGTTCAATTAGCACATAAGATATCAATTTTACAAAGAAAACTGCCAGATCTGTTCAAAAGGTTTGCCCAAGAGACAGACAAGAAGTAATTCCTTATAAATGGGAAAAACTTCCAGTATCAAAATATTTAGTGGAACCTCTAACTTACCTCTTGCACAAGAGATCTGTTCATACTTAGGAGTATCATTGGGAGATGCGCTGGTGACGGCTTTTCCTGATAATGAAAGTTTCGTTAGGTTTAATGAAAACATTCGAGGAACAGATGTCTTCTTGGTTCAGTCAACTTCTTCCCCGGCTAATCATAATGTAATGGAATTATTGATTATGATAGATGCTGCGAGAAGAGCATCTGCAGCTAGGGTGACTGCTGTTATTCCATTCTTTGGGTATGCGAGGCAGGATCGCAAAGATCAACCTAGGGTACCGATTACTTCCAAGTTGGTAGCAAATTTACTTGTTGCAGCAGGAGTTAATAGAATTCTGACAATGGATTTGCATGCGCAGCAAATTCAAGGATTCTTTGATATACCGGTAGATCATCTATATGCGGCCCCTGTATTCTTTGACGAACTGCAAAGTAGGGATGTTAGCAATATGACTGTATTCTCACCTGATGTGGGTGGTATGAAGATGGCGAATGCTTATTCTGAATTGCTTGGTTGTCCATTAGGCTTTGTTGCAAAGCGCAGAACTGGTGCTAGCACCGTGGAGGCAATGAATTTAGTAGGAGAAGTTGAGGATAGAGAAATTCTTCTGGTTGATGATATGACTGAAACAGCAGGGACTTTAACTGCAGCAGCAAAATTGTTGAAAGAAAGAGGTGCCCGTAAAGTTAGTGCAATTGTTAGTCATTGTGTTTTGAATGAAACGGGTCGAGAACGCTTGAAAAGCGGATTACTTGACGAACTTATTACAACTAATTCAGTAGGATTGGAATATAGAGATCTTCCAATCCAGCAACTAAGTGTAGCCAGTTTGTTAGGTGAAGCGATTAGGCGTACGCACACAGATAGCAGCATTTCTAGTCTATTTAAGATAAAGGGCTTTTAATGTAAAGTTTGTGATCGATTGTAAACAAATCGACAGGGTATTTTCGCTTTAAACGATCATGAGTGCATGTATTAATGTTAAAATTTTAAGTTTAACCCTATTTATTTTTGCAAGCAGCCAAATAGTCAACGGACAGCTTAATATTAAGGTAGACGATCTGGAAATTGATCGCTCAAGTTTTGGCTTTACTCAATCGTATGCGCCAATTTTATCAAAATCGACCCCTGCAATTGTTTCGGTTACTACGCAACAATTTGTTAAAAGAGTTCTCCCTGGTGGTGGAAACCCAATTGAAGATTTCCTTCGCCGTTATTACGGATATCCAAGGCTTTATCAACCGCGGGTCGAAGAAGGACCTGTACCGGCGGGCATAGGTTCTGGGGTGATCGTTACTCCTGATGGGTATACAATAACTAATGCACATGTTATAACCGCAAATCAGAATACTGGTGATTTGGTAGAAGAAGTTCTTGTTAAAGTTTCGGATAAAGAAGAATACAAAGCTTCTATAGTTGGCTATGACAGATCAACGGATATTGCGGTTCTAAAGATAGATGCGGATCGTCCTCTTCCTTTTGTGACTTTATCAAATAGTGACAATCTAGAAGTCGGTGATGTTGTTTTTGCCGTGGGAAATCCATTGGGTATAGGAAAAACTGTTACCATGGGGATTATCTCTGCTACGATGAAGTCAGAATTGGGGGTCTTGGGAAAAGTTGGTTCATATGAGAATTTTATCCAAACAGATGCTTCTATTAACCCAGGAAACTCCGGAGGAGCTCTCTTAGATGCAAAAGGAAGGCTCATAGGAATAAATACAGCAATTATTTCACAGACACGATCCAGTATCGGGATCGGGTTAGCAATACCCGTAAACATGGCGAGGAAAGTTCTTACAGATTTTGTAGAAGGCGGGGAACTACGCAGAGGTTTTCTTGGTGTTGAATTGGGAGAGACTGAGCAGGCAGGTGGGGCTTTAATTACTAAGGTTATACCCGGAAGTGCGGCTTCTAGGGCAGGTTTACGTAAAAACGACTTAATTCTTATTGTAGGCGATAAAGAAGTGAATTCTGTCAATCAAAGCCGTGTTGCAATTTCTCAAACTGCACCTGGTACCAAGCTACCTCTCAAAATATTAAGATCGGGGGTTAAAATGACATTGTTTGTCACCCTTGGCTTAATGGGAGAGGACGGAAATAATCTGTTGCCAGGAGTTAGCTTAGAGGTTCTTAATAGTAAAAATCGCAAAAAGTTCGGTATTCCTGCAGATTCAATTGGCGTAGTCGTTGCAGAATCTATTGGAGAGCAAGATAACTTTAAGGAAGGTGTATTAATTGTTGAAATTAACGGTGCACCAGTTCGTTCTATCGATGACGTTAAGAATAACCTCCAGAGAGGATTTAACAGATTCTATGTTTGGTACTTAGGGAAATACAGATTTGTGTCTTACAGAATACCTTAAAGGTATAGAGAAAATAAAAATACTATTTGGACGCAGTCCAGCCTAGGTTAATTTGAGGTCCCAAAGAGCTTAATTGTATAGAGACATTTCTAAGTTCGGCACCGATTCTTTCTAGTTCATTGTCCATATCGAGTCGTTTAGAGGTAAGTTTAGATAAAGAGTTTTCGAATTCAGTAGAAGCTTGGAATTTCCCTAATTTCGATCTGAAAGAAGCTCCATCTTTTACGAATTTTGATTTACATGTTTCACAGCAAAAGCCGATCTTCCTGCCTTCAAAGTTAGAAGTAATAATTTTGTCTATATTTTTGTTTGAAACAGGGCATTTTTCGTTAATCGGAGAAGCATCTGAAGTGTTTTTTGATACAGACGAGACTTCGTTTTCAAGGTTTGTAATTTCGCTGGAATATTTGTTTGCTATCTTCCCTTTTTCAGTTTCAAGAGATCGTTTTTGATTAGATAAACTTGAATATAAACTTGGATCTATAAAGCTCTTCCTTAGCGAATCAGCCCCGTTCTCTGTAACATCGGTTTGCCAAAGAAAAACTTTTTCTAGTTTTTGGAGTTTTTGAAAGTTATTTATGGAGACATCTGAAATTTTAGTACCGTACATATTCAAGTATTTCAAATTAGTAAGTTTTGAGATGTTAATACTTGAATTATCGCCAAGATCAGTATTCTCAGCGTGAAGTCTTTCAAGTAAAAAAAGTTTAGAAATTAATTCCATACCGGAGTCTGTTACAGAAGTTCTAGCAAGATTGAGCCACACTAGTTGAGGAGCTAAAGGTAAAAGCATTTTGATGCTTTCATCATCAAAGGATTTACCTCTATATGACGCGTTTACATATAATGCATTAGTGTTTTGAGCAATAGGCATGACAAGTACACCTTTAGCTTTTAACTCTTCGACTAAAACTTTATCAGCAGGTGCAACTTCCGGTAATTTTGGTATCAGCAATGCGGTGGCAGATATTTTTTTAACAGGCAGGTTTTTGAGAACATGTTCTGCCGCTTTTTTTCCAACATCATCAAGATCTTTGATGAGCATATCAAAAGATGCACCTAGTCTGATCCATGATTGGAGTACAGAAAGTTCTTGTGATGTAACAGGGTTGTAGTGAGATTCATCTTCCATCGGGGGCATAGCTTCCTCATCATCCTTTGGCAGAGTTATACGAAATATTAATTCACTTTCGTCGATATCTCCTTTGACAATAATAGCACTACCGGCTCCTCGTCCGCCTTTGATTAATTCAGTTTTTGTGTGCATCCGTAGTTTACCTTTATCTTTGTCTTGCCCGTGGCAACTGACGCATTTGGCCTGGAGCACTGGATTCACAATCGCGTCATAAACTTTTCCTTGCAAAGTTTTTTCATTTGCTGAAGCAAAAAACGGAATGGCTAAGCAACTGAACAGAGATATTATAAATATAAGTATTTTCATGCTATGTTTGGGAATATTAGTATTTGGATTACCTTATAAAATTGTATTACATATGCAAGTGACCAGTTCTCCAAAAACCAAAATTTATGATCCAAGCAAAGAGCTCTGGTTCTTTCTCTTATTCAACTGTGTGGGATTTACGGTTTGGCCTCTTATGGTCTACTATCTTTCTCGAGCAATAGGTATTACTTATTTTGTCGACTTAAGCTTAAGGACATGGGCGGAGGAAATGGTTTACGGTCCCCTTGGCAGTTTTTCTCAATACACAATATTAAGTGTTTTATTTCTACTTCTACCCTATTTGTTGTTTTTATCACTGAGGATTCTTATCGAGCGCTCTCGGTAAATCATCTCGTCAATAAATTCTCTTGATACAAACAGAACTTGGAATATCTCCCACCGAGCTTAATCAATTCAGCATGGCTTCCTTTCTCTACCAACTTTCCCCCTTCAAGAAATAGTATTTGATCGGCATTCCTAATAGTGCTTAGACGATGGGCAATAATCAGGGTGGTTCTTCCCCTGACTAAATTTTCTAAAGCATTTTGAATGTAGCGTTCAGTTTCAACATCTACACTGGCTGTTGCTTCATCTAAAATAATAACAGGTGGATCCTTAAGTAGTGCTCTCGCCAAGGTAAGGCGCTGCTTTTCACCCATACTCAATCTTACTCCGCGCTCACCAATCACGGTGTTCTCTTTTAAGGGTAGTGCTTTGACAAAATCGAGTGCAGACGCCATTTCAAGTGATTTCCAAATGTCCTTTTCCTCTGCTGTTGGTTTAGCTAGAAGAAGATTTTCACGAATCGACGCATCAAAAAGAAAAGGATCCTGTGAAACTAGACCAATATTTTGCCTTAAGTAAGTAAGGTCTATTTTTCGAAGGTCCGTATTATCAATTGATATTTTCCCTGAAGTAACATCATAGTACCTAAGCAGAAGGTTTGCAGTTGTACTTTTCCCTGCACCGGTAGGGCCAACCAATGCCGTGGTTGAGCCTTCTGGAATAGAGAAAGATAAATCATTTATTATTGGCGTAGCTTCACCATAAGAAAACGATACTTTTTCAAAGTGAATTTTATTTATATTTTCGGGAAATGCTTTTGGTGTTTTATAGTTAATGATTTCCACGGGTGTATCAAGTATTTCAAACACTCTTTCACCTGATGCTTTTCCTGCAGCGATTAGGTTATTGATCGAAACTAACTGCCTTACCGGTTCGTAAAACATGTTTGCGTAAAGTAAAAATGCGAAGAATTTTCCTGATGTAAAGGTAGGCTCAGTTTTTAATAAGTAAGCTCCCATACCAACAATCCCAAGTATGCCTAAAGAAGATAGAAAGCTAGCACCAGGCCCCTGGATTGACCAGCGATACATTGCTTCCAGCGAACGTTTCTCTAATTGTTTTCCAGTCGCATCAAATTTGGTTCTTTCTCTCGATTTGAGAGCAAATGCCTGAATAAGTCGATTTCCTTGAATATCTTCAACCAAAAGAGAGTTAAGTTCCCCGGAAGCCTCCCTGACTGCTTTCCAATTTCGTTTGGATATTTTAGCATAGTTAAATCCTAAAACCACAAGTATAGGCAGGGGAAGGAAAACCAAAAATGCCAACCTAGGTTCTTGTAAGAACATCATAGTCGTGACCCCACCTAGGGTGAGAAACGCGATTACTCCTTGTTCTGTACCATCTAAAATTGCTCGCTCTACATTTTGTACATCTTCTACTACTCGGGATGCGATTTCTCCGCTTTTACGACGATCATAAAAACTGATGGGTAAATCTAGTAATTTATCGTGAAGGTCTTTGCGGATTTTAAATATAACTTTCTGTTCTAACTTATTATTCGCACGAATTCTTAAACAATTTAGGATCTCTTTCAAAAAAAACATTATTCCGATGGTAAGTATCCCTTGAAAAAGAAATTCATTACTAAATTTCTCTGAATCGAAAATCTCGTCTAAAACTTCTTGAATTACAGTTGGAACAAAAACCGCAAGTGTAGTCATTAGGCATGCAAGGACCATAGTGGTTGCAAAAAGTAACTTGTGTTCAAATATATATTTTGAAATACGACGAATAACTTGGTTTTTCTCTTTAGAATTCATATGGTTATCCTTATCAAACTCTAATCATAGATTTTTACAAACATGGATGAAAAAATAATACACGGGCCAACCGGTGAAAGTTGTTTAGACCTGCCATCACCATATCAGGCACACAGTTGTGGGTTATTACATTTGCCTAGATTTTTGGCAAAAATAAGAAAACATCTTCAAGGTTCTTTACCCAAAAGTTATCAAAGGAATTTTACAAAAGGCTTTGATGGATTTTTATGCTTACATCTTGGGCTAGAGCCCCAACAGATAATTGATTGCGTGAAATGCACTGACGGGGAAGAAGAATTGGATGCATGTTTAATGACAATCTTTCCCGCTAATTTAAAAGCTCATGTATGGAATAGAAAAGTGGTCCAAATGGGAACAGCAGACATGGCAATGGAAAAACTGATTGAAGTTCGTAAGAATTTAGATGCAAGCACTCGTGATGATTTGATTTCTTTTGCAGATATTATTGACTTTGATGAGAGAAAAATACCTTAAGTTTAAGATTTTTTTACGCATAATAAGGTAATGTCATCTCGCTCAAATTGGGATGAAGAAAAACTATCAAGTTTAGAAATTAATTTTCGATTAATACTCTTTGGACTTAGTGATCTATTTGTAGATGCAAATGATTTCAGGTTTTGAATACTAAATTCTTCTCCTTCTTGATTTGTTGCTTCATTCACACCATCCGTAAATAACAAAAGACAGTCGCCTGAATTGAATGTAGTTTCTTTATCTTCAATCATCTCATCAAAAATTTGGGCAGGAACCATACCTACCGCCATTCCATTTCCATGTAATTCCTCGACTTCGGTTGAGTTTCCAGACTTATCATTTCTGATCATTAAAGCAGGTTCATGTCCAGCCCGTGAGTAAGTTATTTTTTTACTTTTGGTGTCAATGATTGCAAAGAATAAAGTGATAAACATATCCTGACGAATTCGCTCTTCGAGTTGTTCGTTTAAACTCTTAAGTATGTCAGAAGGCTTTGTTGATTTTTTTACAAAATGACGAAGATTAGTTTGGCATATCGCCATAAGTAAGGAAGCGGGTACTCCCTTGCCTGATACATCCGCAATACAGACCGCAAATTTTGTAGAAGAAAGTTTATAAAAATCATAGAAGTCCCCCCCAACTTGGGCTGATGGAAGATATTGAGCATCGAGTTCTATACCTTTATGCTCTGGGAATTGGTGGGTTAAAAATAATTCTTGGACTTCACTGGCAAGATGAAGGTCTGAATCAATACGTGATTTCTCTAATCGTAGATTCATGGCATCTGAGTTTTTAATTGCAAGGGCTGCCTGCTCAGCAAGAGAGCTGATTAAGGAGAAATCCATTTGTGAAAACGAAAGTCCATTTGCCGGGTTTGCCACAACTAATACGCCATAACTTTTATCATCATGAATCAATGGTGCGTAAACCAAAGACTTAGATTTAAGAGACTTATCATGATGGATCACTACTCTCGGGTCTTGCATTGCATCTTCTACAAGAACCGCTTTTCCTGTCTTGGCAACCTGCCCCACAATGCCTTCCCCTTCCTCTAAGGTTTCGGACCTGAGAATACTTTCAAGAAACTGAGCTCTCGACTCATTTCCTTTTGCTTTAGATTGTTTAATTGCCCGCTGAGGAGGGAAAAGTCCTTCGACTGCGACACCCTGTAATCTACCGCTAGGATTTTTTTCATAAATACATGCACTCATTGCACCCGTAGTAATCACCGCGGTATGGGCAATTCGTTGGTACAATTCTTGTTTTGGTACACCCTCCCCTATCGCGACAGCAAGGTTATGCATGAAATCTACAACAATTTCTTTTTCTTGCTCAAGTCTTGCCTTTTTATTTTCTAGTTCATTCGTGTTTTTATTCGTCTTCCTTTTATAGAAAAAATGAACGGCTAGTCCCAGGATCAAGCCGATTAATAATGAGACAATGGGGTTCATTTGTTTGGTTTACTTATCTTTATCAGCTTCCTTTTCGAGAAAGCTAACTACATCGCAAAACATTCGTAAGTTCTTTGCATTAAGATTCATTAAAGTTTTGTGAGCCTGATATATAGTTTCCGAGTTAGCCGAGCTGTCTTTATTAGCATCAAGAGATTTTAAATCCGTTTCATTCTCTATGGAGAAGGAACTAATTTCGGCAATTCTATGAATTCCTAAATTACGAACAGTTTCCAGATTTCTCCCGGTTAGGTTAACGAGAGCTAATTTTCCCGGTTCAGTTGAATTCCTTAAGTTGAGGGCTAAACGAACGAGTATGCCCAAGAAGGTACTATCAACGCTGGTACAGTTTTCGAAGTCTACGATGAAAAATCTTTGACCATCTTTAAACCTTTGATCGAAAAAGTTTCTTGCAGGTTCGCAATTTGTGTAAGAAGCCTTTGATAATACTTGTAGAACAGCTGCTTGCTGTGAATCGTGAACTTGATAAAGAGGTTCTTTGTTCACGGACTTCCTCTAGAAGATTACTGAAGGGATGCCTTAATGGCATCAAAGTCAGGCAACTGTTTGGGATCATCTGATGACCAAGCGTGTAGAATTGTACCTTCTTTTGAAACTACAAATGCTGATCTTTTTGATACCCCTGCAAAACCAATGAAATCTTCATATAGAACATCATAAGCTTTGGAAGTTGCCTTGTTAAAGTCACTTAATAAAGGAAAGTTGAGATTCTCTTTTTGTGACATTATTTCCTGGGCAAACGGGCTATCTACGCTGATTCCATAAACTTGTGCATTTAATCCATTGTAGGATGCCAAATCGTCTCGCACAGAGCAGGTTTCTTCAGTGCATACGCTCGTGAATGCAAAAGGAAAAAAGAGAAGAACAACAGCTTGTTCTCCCTTATGATCGCTTAAAGAAATATCTTTAAGTCCTTCAGCGTTTTTAGTTTTAAGTGAAAAGTCGGGTGCGGTATCGCCAATGTTTAACATAATTTCTTTGCTTGGGTGGTAGGGTTAACACATTAATTTCGTAATGTTGTGTTCTTTGAAAGCAAGCGGAATCACACTTTAGAGGCTAATAAAATCAATTCTTCGCTCGTCCTTAGTTACTCTATCAATTAATAAACCATCTTGTACATGGATATAAAAAATTTACTTTTAGGGGTAGAAACAATTATTGGTGAAGAAGAATTGGCCGAGAAAATCTGCTCGGGTCAAAAAGTCAGGGTTAAGTTTGGAGTCGATCCGACAAGGCCAGATCTGACATTTGGACATCTAGTTGTATTTAATAAATTAAAACAATTTCAGGATGCTGGTCATGAGGCAATTCTATTGATTGGAGACTACACGGCACGGATTGGGGACCCCAGTGGTAGGTCCGATTTGCGACCAGAGTTAACTGAAGAAGAAGTTGAAAAAAATGCCAGTACTTATTTAGAACAGGCGTTTAAAATATTAGACAAAGAAAAGACTATTGTGCGGAAGAATAGTGAGTGGTTTTCGAAGATGAGTTTTGCCGAATCTCTAAATTTAACCAGGAAGATGACGGTTGCCCAGATGTTGGAAAGAGACGATTTTTCAAAGCGCTTTAAGTCGAATCAGCCGATATCGATGGTCGAATTTATGTACCCTTTAATACAGGGTTATGATTCTGTTGTTTTGGAATCAGATCTAGAGATTGGTGGTAGTGATCAGCTCTTTAATATGCTGGTTGGTAGAAATCTGCAAAAAGACATGGGCATGGCAACACAAGCGGTATTAACAATGCCTCTATTGGTCGGGCTCGATGGAGTAAGGAAAATGTCTAAAAGTTACGATAATTACATTGCATTCAATGACTCCTCTAAAGATATTTTCGGTAAGATCATGTCTCTTTCCGACGATGCAATGTGGGAATATTTTAAGCTTTTGTTAAATTTTAATGATAATCAACTCGATGACTTGAAAAATCTTCACCCAATGGATGCAAAGAAAACTTTGGCTGAATCTTTGACTTCTTTATTTTTTGATGAATTTGTGGGGGAAAAAGAGAGAGCCGAATTCTCCAAAGTTTTCTCCAAGGGTAAATTGCCCACAGAAATGCCAACATTTTCGATCTCATCTCTTGATCTGGATAAACCAACTTTGTTAAGTATATTATCGAATACGGAAAATTTTGATTCTAAAGGAGCCATCCGCAGATTAGTCAAGCAAGGAGGTGTAAAGGTGAACAATGAAAAAGCTTCTGATCCCGAAGCTGAAATCACGCTAGAAGATGGTGCGGATGAATTGATAATTAAAGCAGGAAAAAAAATCTTTATTAGAGTTGTTAAATAAGGGGACCGATAGCTTTCTTAACAAAACTTGAAGTTATACTTTTTTTAGATTTTAAAAGTTGCTGTACACTTCCTTGAAAGATTTTTTTACCGCCCTTCTTACCGCCCGCGGGACCCATCTCAATCACATAGTCTGCAGCGGCAATTAGGTCAACATCATGCTCTACAACAACAACAGTATTTCCTTCACGAACGAGTCTTTGTAGCAAGTGAAGCAGTTTAATTCGGTCTTTTTGGTGTAAGCCTATCGTTGGTTCTTCAAGAACATAGAAATTAGGTTTAGTGTTTGGTCTACTACTTAGTTTACCTTTGTCTATGCCGCACGCTAGTTCAGAGGCAAGTTTAAGCCTTTGAGCTTCACCACCAGACAAGGTTGGAGATGCTTGCCCTAAACGTATGTAGCCAAGTCCGGTTTCAATCATTAAGCCAAAAGTCTCTTTTAATGGTAGATCGAAAGTAAAAAAATGAAATGCTTCCTCAAAGGTAAGATTTAATACATCAGCAATATTTTTGCCTTTCCATTTAAGATTTAAAATTTCGTTTTTAAATCGCATCCCGTTGCAAGATGGGCAACTAACATAGGAATCAGGAAGAAAATTCATCTCCAATTTAAGTTTTCCATTTCCTTTGCAAGATTCACATCGCCCTCCTTTAACATTGAATGAAAAAGTACTTGAAGTAAAACCGCGGGTTTTAGATTCTTGAAGTTGTGCGAAGAGATTTCTAATTCTGTCCCAAACGCCAAGATAAGTTGCAGGAGTTGATCTAGAAGTTTTTCCGATTGGCTTTTGGTCGACTTCGATAGCCTTCCCGAAGGATTCAGCATTTAAAATATTTCCTTTATCGGTTTTGAGGGTTGAGCATTTTGCTTTGATGGCTTCTTTGACTCCTGGGAAAAGGATCCCGCGAATTAGGGTAGATTTACCGGCTCCAGAAACTCCACAGCATGCAATCATCCGCCCCATCGGAAAATCAACAGAAGTCTTTTTAATATTCCGGAAGCCTGCATTTTTGAGTCTTAGCCAATTTCGATCTTTAGAATCTCGGATACCTTTCAGCGGAGGAAGTTTTTTGAATTTCCCATTCAGTTTACTTTTAGAAATGTAAGCCAGTGACGACTCAGAGACACTCGATGAGTTTCTTTTAAAAGAGATAAGCTTACCACCTTTGGGTCCAGCCTCTGGACCAATATCGATTATGAAGTCGGCCTGCTCAATGGTTTCTGCGTCATGCTCTACTACAAGCAAAGAATTTCCGCGCGACAGAAGGGCACGAAGTGAACCAAGAAGCTTCTGATTATCCACTGGGTGTAATCCAATAGAAGGCTCATCTAAAACATACAATACTCCTGAAAGGTTTGAACCTAATTGACTAGCCAGTCTGATTCTTTGAGCTTCACCTCCAGATAAAGAAGATGTATCCCTGTCAAGAGATAGGTACCCCAAGCCCACTTCCTGCATGAAGCCCAATCGCTCAACGATCTCAGGAATCGTACTTTCACAAATGGGTTGTTCAAGTTTGTTTACCTTTAAGGATTGGAGAAAGTTAACAATATCTTCAGGAGGTAATGACAAAAGTTTGGGAAGAGTTAGGCAATGATTTTGGGTGTCTTTTAAGATTACATTTCTGGCTATTTTACCGAGCCTTTGCCCATTACATTTCGGACAAGTACTTCCATCCTTCATGCTCCACCAATCTCCACTAGCAGGAAGGTCATCTTTCATCCAATCATATATTTTGCCATAGCCTTTACAATATTCACACCTACCTCTAGCTGAATTCCATGAGAAGAAAGAAGGCTCAAGTTCCGGGTAAGCTGTACCATTTGCTGGGTCTACCCTTGTGGTGGAGAACCATTTATCCAAATTTTCGTTTTCGATGGCTAATAAACATCTTCCTTTACCGATTTTTAATGCTAAATCGATTGACGATTTTAAATGTGCGATAGATGGCATTGAATCCCACTTGCCAATAACTGCTTCAATATCGTGCAACTTGTAGCGGTCCAGCCCTTCGAAGTCTTGGGTGTTAAAGTATTTACCATCGCACCTAACTTCATAAAATCCTTTTTCTAAAGCCCAATTAACTATTGGTTTATGGTGACCTTTACGACTTGAAACAAGAGGGGAGAGCAGGGATAGCTGGGGGTTATTGTTTTGATAAGATTTCTTGAAGAACTTAATAATTTTCTGCTCGATCTGAGAAGAACTAGATTTCTCTAAAGGTTTTTTTGTCAATTCACTTAACTGAATTCCTATTTTGGCGTAAAGTAGCCTAAGGTATTGAGCAATTTCAGTTATCGACCCTACCGTTGACTTTCTTGACCCTCTAGTAACTCTCTGTTCGATGGCTACTGTTGGTTGCATGCCTTCAATCTGATCGACATTTGGTTTCCCCATCTGCTCTACAAATTGCCTCGCATAAGAAGACATCGATTCCATGAACCTTCTTTGACCTTCAGCGAAAACAACATCAAAGGCGAGTGATGATTTTCCAGAACCAGAGGGACCGGTCACCACAACAAATTTACCATGAGGAATATCAATGCTAAGATTTTTCAGATTATTTTCTTTTGCCCCCAGAATTTTTAAGTCACAATTACGTTCATTGTTCTTCTTAAAGATAGGGCTGGTTTGGCAAGTTTGGTGCTTGGATGGAAAAAGATATTTAGAGGTTATGGTTTTTTTGTCTCGAAAGGAGTAAGGCGATCCGCAACAGACCAACCTGCCCCCTTTTTTGCCTGCTCCAGGGCCCATTTCAATAATCCAGTCGGAATTCTGTAAAACCTGCATGTTATGCTCAACTACAATTACAGAATGTCCACTTTCAACAATTGACTTAAGAGCATTCACAAGAAGCCCGACATCATGCATATGCAAACCGGTTGTAGGTTCATCGATGAGCAGAATAGAGGGAACTTTTCCTTTACCAATAGAGCTCATATATTTAACAAGCTTTAACCTTTGCGACTCTCCCCCTGAAAGTGTATTTAAAGGCTGACCTAGAGTCAGATATCCTAATCCGACTTTTTTAAGAAGTTTTAATTTTCTTAATGTTTTAGGGAAATGCCCGAAATGATCAAGGGCTTCATCGACGCAAAGGCCCAGAATATCAGATACCGATAATTTACCTAGTTTTACCTGAAGGATATCGTCCTTGAAGCGTAATCCATTACAGTAGCTACAAGGAATTTGAAGATCAGATAAAAATTGCATTTCAACAATTTCATACCCCAAACCTCCGCATTCAGCACATCTTCCATTACCGCTGTTGAATGAGAAATCCGTAGGTAGATAGCCCAGCAACTTAGCTTCTTCGGTGCGCCCGAGTGCTTCTTTGATTGGGCTCCATCCGTCAGAGTATAAAATCGGATTCGATCTTGGGGTCCGAGAAACAGTATTTTGATCAATTAGAATGATTTCTTCAAATTCCTGAGTCACATTTACCAAGCCCTTAAAATCTTTCTCTGCATCTGCGGACAAACCTCCGAAAATTATTTTATTAACGAGAGTAGATTTTCCTGAACCTGAAACACCGGCAACACAGACTAGTTTCCCTAAAGGTATATGGATGTTAAATTTATTTAAATTATGAAGTGTAGCATTTGATATATTAATCTGCCCGCTGTCATGTAATGCCCTTTTGAATTCCTTTGGAAATTGACCATCCTTTTGGTTATTTAAAAGCCATTTTCCTGTTAAAGAGACCTTAGACTTAAGTAGATTTGAAACATTACCTTGGAATACAATATTACCTCCTTTAGAACCTGGTTCAGGTCCAATCTCAATTACACGATCTGCTCCACTAATGACCTGTTCATCATGCTCAACTACACAAACACAGTTTCCTGCATCTGCCAATTTGCGTAAAATTTTAATTAAATTCCCAATATCTTTGCTGTGTAAGCCTATTGTTGGTTCGTCTAAAGCGAACATAGCGTCTGTTAATGAAGAACCTAAGCAAGTAGTTAGGTTCACTCTCTGAGTTTCTCCTCCGCTAAGTGTTTTGGTTGATCGGTTTAGTGACAGGTATCCCAATCCAACATCTAATAGATATTGTAGTCTTTTTTGAATAGCACTTAAGGATATTTCAATTTTTTGATTTTGAATGTTTTCTCTTGGGGAGAGGATTTCTTTTAGTTCATCAATGGGAAGTTCATACAAATCAGGCAGTGACATGCCCTTCCATTTCCAGTGAGTTGCCTCTTCTTTAATTCTCTTTCCATCACAAGCAGAACATTTAAAATATCCTCGATATTTCGATAAAAACACCCGGATGTGCATCTTGTAAGTTTTTTTCTCAACCCATTTAAAAAAATTGTATAATCCATACCATCCTGCACCTTCCGCATCGTATTTTGGGTCACCATTCCAGAGTATGTCGTTTTCTTTACGGGAAAATTTCTCTATTGGTTTTTTTGAGTCTAAAAGACCTTTCTCTTCACAAAACTGAATTAGGTCGTCCTGACAATGGCTAAATACTTTTCCTGAAAAAGCTCGAATAGCAAGTTGCGATATAGCGAGGGTCGGGTCGGGTATAACTTTTTCCCTATCTATGGAAATAGTTCTGCCGAATCCTCTACATTGAGGGCATGCACCTTGTGGAGAATTAAATGAAAAAAGATTGGGTTTTGGTTTTTGAAATTCTCTTCCTGAGATTCGAGAGCGTAGTCCTGTTACTAGTGATTCTAATAATTTACCTTTTTCGGATCTAACTTCTGCTTTTCCGTATCCTTTTTCCAAAGCAAGATTTATGGCTTCTGTCGCTCGGGTTTGATTTTTTTGAGTTAGGTTTACCCGGTCTACTAAGATGAAGTATTCTGAAGATTGTGAATCTTCTCCTTTTATCGAGGATATCTGTATGTATTTACCCTTGACCAGGGCTTTTGTGTGGCCAGCTTGTTTCAAAATCGAAATAAAATCTTCGAAATTTAGAGACTCTGGTCGTTTACAAATAAATCCGATAATAACTGTGTTTAGTGATTGGTTACGAACGAGAGACTCAGCTTGAGACTCAGATGTTTCTGCTTTAATTATGTCACCCGATAATGGGTCAATTAATTGGGCAACTTCAGAAAACCAGACTTTAAAATAATCGCATAACTCCGTCATTGTTCCAACTGTGGAGCGAGAATTTCGAACGGAGTTTTTTTGTTCTACTGCGATGGAGGGCCTTGCATTTTCGATTGACCTAACTTTTGGGCGAGGAAGCGTATCTAAGAATTGTCTGACATAGGGGCTGAAGGTTTCTACATACCTTCTTTGCCCTTCCGCATGGAGAACATCGAATAATAAAGTAGATTTTCCACTGCCGCTAAGACCTGTGATCACGGTTAATTCTCCAGGTGATATTTTAAGACTAATATCTTTGAGATTATTGTGCGTAGCCCCATGTACGAATATGTCAGGTGATTTTAATGGCATGGACAAGCGTTGTAGACTTCAGTGCGATAATCGCAAATGAAGTGGCGTCCCGTAGGGGATTCGAACCCCTGTTGCCGGGATGAAAACCCGGTGTCCTGACCTGACTAGACGAACGGGACAACCAAAACACTTATCATGGCAAAAAAAATGTATTTCGCAAGATCAAAGGAAAAATTTCATTTTGTAGAAGGTTTGACTTTGAAATGAATACTTTTATTATCCGAAGGTTTTTCAATGAAACCCACATACAACCCCTCAAAGTTACGCCGTGCTCGCAAGTTTGGCTTTCGTAAACGCAATCAAACCGCTTCTGGTAGAAAGGTTCTTAAGAATCGAAGGCAGAAAGGACGTGCCCGCTTAACCGCATCTGTTGCTCGTCGTTTTAGATAACTCTCTCGTTACCCGGCTCTTTTGTGAATCAGAATTTTAAGCGGTCTAAACGACTGCTAAAAAAAGATGAATTTCAAAAGGTTAAAAGAAGTAAAAATAAAGTAAAATCTACTTACTTTTGGGGGCAGGCTTCTGATGAACTTAATCACGGAGGTACAAAGATTGGTATCATAACAACTCGTAAATTGGGTCCTGCTCACTTGAGGAACAAGTCGCGTAGAATAGTTAGAGAGCTGTTTAGAAAAAATATTGGTAAAATCAAAGAAAGTACATCGTTGATTGTATTACCAAGGAGAAAAATTATTAATGAGGATTACAAAACTTTGGAATCAGAATACCTTTCGTTTCTTGGAAAACTCTTAATTCTTAAATGAAAAATTATATTATTGGATTAATCTTCCTTGTAGGGGCTTTCTTTTTAATTTGGCAACAAAGCGAGCAGCAAATCGATGAAAGAGAGAAAAGTTCATATCAGGAATTAGAAGAAACACCTACTGACACAAATTTTTCATTCAATGCACGGGAAGAAAATGTAAGTGCGACTATTAATAGCACCAGTAGAAACGCTTTTACTCCTAAGGCATTAGAGCCTAAAGTTCTAGAACCAGAAACCCTCTTTACTGGTCTTCGAAATGATTATTCATCTTTCACTTTCACTGACCGCTTAGGTGGTCTGCGTAATATTCAATTAAACAAGTACGACCGACTTAGTAAACCTTACGAAATGACGCAGGGAGGAAAGGCATTTCTTGGAATTTCTTTTTTCAAGACGGATGGTTCAGAAATTAATTTATTTGCTAATTCTCAAACTTTTAAACGCAAAGATTCGAATAAAGATAATACTGTTTTTTATGATTGGGAATCAGACGATAAGATCAGAATTACTCGAGAATATCGCAGAGAAAGCAATTCCTCCTATTTAATTTACCATAATACTTCAGTAGAAAACCTTAATGACTTTCCCATTCAATTGGACAAACTTAAGTTAAATCTTGGTTCTGCCTATCGAATACCGCGATTATACAATCCTTTTGATAACTCTTCTACATATTTAAATGTGGGTTACTACAACGCGGGTCCCCCTTTAATGGAAGGTTGCTCTTGCGCTAAATGTAGTGGGAGAATTGACGGTGAGGCAGACGAATTTATTCAGCTTAATGAAATGACTTCCAGTGGTAGTATGGAACCTCGTTCTTTATCTGAAGCAAAGTGGTTTTGCGTGAATAACCAATTTTTTGTCAACTTGGTTAAACCATTAAGCCAACTCGGAGAAGTTGTTATTACAGGAGTGTCTGACAAAATTACGGATCCAGATCAAACAGAAGATGCAATCGGTGTCCAAGGTAGTGCTACTTTTTCATTAGGTGTTTTACAGCCTGGTGAAATTAGAAATTTTGAGTTCGAGATTTATTCTGGTCCTAAAGATTACAAGCTGCTATCTGAATTGGGTTCTGATCAAAATAAGGTCATGCAATTTGGTGTCTTTTGGTGGGTATCTGAGCCATTGAGTTATTTATTAAACTTATTTAGCGGCCTGTTGGGCAGCTATGGATTAGGCATTATTTTACTTACCATATTGGTTAAACTTACCCTGTGGCCCTTAACAGCGAAAGCAACGCGCTCCCAGAAAAAGATGCAAGCTTTACAGGAGCCCATGGCTGAGCTTCGTGAAAAGCATAAAGGGAGTCCGCAAAAACTGAATCAAGAGATGATGAAGTTTTACAAGGAGCATAAAGTTAATCCATTTGCGGGCTGTTGGCCGATTATGATTCAAATTCCAATTTTTTTAGGAATGTTTTGGATGCTCCGTTCGGCTGCTGAACTTTATGGGCAAAGTTTTTTATGGTCAGCAGATTTATCTGAACAAGATCATATCACTGAAATTTATGGATTTTCAGCCAATTTATTGCCGATATTGATGGTGGTCACGCAGTGGTTCCAAATGAAATTAACGCCCATGCAATTGGGTCCTCAAATGAGTGAGGCTCAGCGCATAAATGCTAAGATGATGCGTTTTATGCCCTTCATGTTTTTAATTTTCCTATACTTTTTCTCCTCTGCTTTAGTTTTGTATTGGACGGTGCAAAACCTCATGACAATCTTACAAACTTTAGTTACGAAAAAAGAACCTTTAGTTCCAAGTAATTCTAATCTTTCTAAAAAAGTTTCTACTAAATCTTTTGACAGAAAGAATGACAAACTTTCTAGAGTTGGAATTGAAGAATTAAGTGACGAGGAAAAAAAACATAGAAACTTTTTAGGCTTGAAGCTGAAGGGTGCGATAAATCCAGAAGAGTTAGAGCGTTCCTACAAAGAGAGGATCGCAAACTATACCGATGCCAAGCTTGCAGGAATGACGGATGCAAAAAAGCAGTCTTCACTTGATAAAAAAGTAAAAACTCAAGAGGCTTACAAGTATCTTTCTGATTTATTAGATAAGTAAACTTGACGAAATTTACTTTACTGAATTCAATTTAATTTACAATGTCAGGACATAGTAAATGGGCTACAACTAAGCGACACAAAGCAGTTGTGGACGCAAAGAGAGGTAAGATCTTCAGTGTCATAAGTAAGGAGATTTCATTGGCAACACGGGATGGGGGCAAGGACCCAGAATTTAATCCGAGGCTTAGAACGCTCATAACGAAGGCAAAGCAATCTAATATGCCAGCTGATAATATCGACCGTGCGATCAAAAAAGGTGCGGGAGAGTTGGGTAATGTTATTATTGAGGAACTTTTGTATGAAGGATATGCACCTGGTGGGGTTGGACTAATTGTAGAGGTAACTACTGATAATAAAAACAGGTCTGCATCTGAGGTTAGGAGTACATTTTCAAAAAGAGGTGGTAACTTAGCTGGTGCAGGTGCTCTAGCTTTCAACTTCAAAAGAAAGGGTCAGTTTCTTATTGCTAAAAATAAAATTGAGGAAGATACACTTACAGAATTAGCCTTAGAGAATGATGCAGAAGATATTATTGTTGAATCAGAACACTATGAAGTTGTTTGTGAGACTTCTCAGTACGACACCCTCGCTGATGCTTTAAACAAAGCTGGAGTGGATGCAGATTCTTCTGAATTAGCTTATTTGCCAAGCAATGTTGTTACAATTAAAGATGAAGACTCAGCTAGAAAGATATTAAAGTTAGTTGAATCCTTGGAGGAGCTCGAAGATGTTAAGGCAGTCCATGGTAATTATGACATGGATGAAGCTTTAATTGAGGCAATTTCTGGTTAAATTGATTTTACCACCAGGGTAAAGGCCTCCAAAATGTCATTCAGCAGTAAAGAATTTTTAAACACAGAAAATAATGTAGGTTTAGTTGAAGAAAAAACCTTCACTTATTCTGATGTTTTTAAAATGGAAAAAGGGAAATTGGAAGGTTTTACATTAGCCTACGAATCGTATGGTGAATTAAATGCCGCGGCTGACAACGCCATTCTAATATGTCATGCACTTACTGGAGATCATCATGCCGCGGGTATTTATACTAAAGAGGATCCTAAACCGGGTTGGTGGAATCATATGATTGGTCCAGGTAAGCCAATTGATACAAAAAAGTTCTATGTAATTTGTACTAATTGCCTGGGTGCCTGCAGAGGCTCAACTGGCCCTTCTTCATCAAATAATACTGGTTCACAATATGGAAGCGATTTTCCGGATTTAAGTATGAGTGACATGATAAATGCGCAAAAAATCTTACTTGAAGATATTGGCATTTATCAACTGTTTGCGGTAATTGGAGGAAGCATGGGAGGCATGCAAACCCTGCAATGGGTTGTGGATTATCCAGAATTTTCAAAAAGAGCTCTTATTATAGCTGCCACTGCTCAACACACGGTGCAGACAATTGCCTTCAATGAAGCAGGGCGACGTTCGATTACAGGTGATCCTGATTGGAAACTAGGTAATTATGAAAAAGGTCAGGGACCAAGGAATGGATTGTCTGTTGCTAGAATGATGGCTCATATTACATATCTTTCTGACCAAGGGATGGAAGAAAAGTTTGGTGGTGAAGATAGATTGGATTCGGGAAAAGACTTTGAATTTAGTGTACAACGTTACCTAGATTATCAAGGAGATAAATTCATCAATCGCTTTGATGCCAATTCGTACTTGAAATTGACAGAGGCTTTGGATCGTTTTGATTTAGTTGGCGAGAAAGGTTTGCATGAAAGTTTAAAAAATGTGCAGGCAAAAACTCTCGTTATTGCGTTTTCTAGCGACTGGCTATACACGCCTGAGCAAAATAAGAAAATAGCTTCTGCGTTACATTCATTGGGAAAACCGGCCTCATATATCCAGATTGATGATATGCATGGTCACGATTCTTTTCTTATTGATTCAGTACCCTTTTTGCGTGCGGTCAGGCTTTTTTTACAAGGTACAGATCAGGAGGAAAATAATCGTCTGACCGGAGATGGTTTTAGGAAACTTGAGAATAGATATGAAGTTAAGAAAGAAGCAGATTTTAAAGTTATAGACGAATGGGTTGAAGATAATTCTCGAGTATTAGATCTTGGTTGCGGTCGTGGTCTTTTGCTGGAGCATTTACGGGAATCAAAAGGAGTTGAGGGATTGGGTTTCGATATGGATCTTGAAAAGGCAATATCCTGCGTATCTAGAGGAGTATCAGTATATCAGGAAGATATCCGTAAGGGACTGCAAGAGTTTGAGGAAGATTCATTTGACTGGGTAATATTTTCAAGAATGGTTGAGGAATTACCTGAGCCTGGAAAAATTCTACAGGAAGCCTTAAGGGTGGGTAAGCGAGTCGCTGTAAGCTTTGTGAACCATGGGTATTGGAGAAATCGCCTCAATTTCATTTTCCGGGGTAAAAGGGTTTGCAATGATGTCTACCCTCATCGATGGGAGAGTAGCCATTTAAGTAATCATTTTTCTGTGAGTGAATTTGAGGAATTTTGCGAAAATCTTTCTAATAAATCGTCCAATTTATCTATTAGTATAGGTCGCAAGGTTTTTCATAAAGGAGATTGGGTTGGTACTTGTCGTGTTTTACCAAACCTTCGAGCTGGATTAGCAATCTATGAAATTGTAAAAGAAAAATGTTAAAATCACATTTTTCCACGGTTCCAGCGGTAAGCAGATCCGTATCCCCATAGCAGACCAACAACCAATCCTCCTGCATGTGCCCAGTTTGCTACTCCGCCGAAGATTCCAGTAAAACAAAGAATAAAAAAGCCAAACATTATCATAGCTACGGTAGGATCAATCTGAAAACCGTCGCCGGGATCAAAGCGTGATTTTATCCAGGCATAGCCAAAAAGTCCGTAAACAACTCCTGACATGCCCCCAAAGTTTGGACCTGAAACAATGAATTGTGAGAAGTTCGAGAAAAAGCCTAAAATAACCACAAAGGTTACAAAGAACTTCCAGCCTTTCTTTCCTTCAATTTGGCTACCCAGATCGTATAGCCATAGCATGTTAAATAAAATATGCAGGAGGTTGAAATGAAGAAAAATGGGCGTGATTAGGCGCCAAATTTCACCAGATAAAAATTCGGAAAGCTGTCCGTCCATCTTTTCTGACATAAACAGTGGACCAACTATTTGAGTATTTTTACCCATGCCTGAAAGCAGAAATATACCCACACATGTTATAATTAAGGACAGGGTTACGGTACCAGGACCGTTATGATTTTTCTTCCAACGATCACTTAGTTTAAATTCTTTAAACCTACTTGATTTAGTTTCTTTCTTAGGTACGCCCGATAGTTTATTTACCGAATCTGTGCTTAAAAAGATTTTATCTTCAGGATTTTCTGTAAATTGCTTGAATTTCAGAAGTGCATCTACAATTTTTTCTTCATCATCCACCCATATTGTCCATTCTCCACTAGTTTCATCTTCTTCTAGAGATGAATCAATTTTTTGCTGCTGGAGGTATCCCCAAAATCGCAAAGCTAGTTTTTCCTGATCAAATTGTCCAACTTGTCGCATAATAGAATACTAAAGTTTAACTCTGTAATAGCGAGAAAATGCCAACAAAAAATGAATTTAAAAGATCTATTCCTTGAGCCATAAAGCTTTGGAAAAAAGGAATATTAATCAGTACGATAAGGATAAAAAATCCATATTTAGAAAATTTGAGAAAAGATTCATCCGTCATCCCAATGGCATTTTTGAGAATATGAGATCCATCTAGTGGGGGAACAGGGATTAGGTTGAAGAGAAAAAGCATTCCATTGAGTGTGATGCTTTGCCAAAATAACATCAGAAATGCCTCACCCATTGGTGAGACCCTGTGAGCAATCCCAAACCCAATTGAGCAGAAAATTGCGATACTCAGATTGGAGAGCGGGCCTGCTATAGTGATAAGTATGTCGTCCCGCTTTTTTGTAGCTTGGTTGGGTAATGAAACCTGCACTGGTTTACCCCACCCTATGATCGAGAACCCAGGACTCGCAAATATCATTACCAAGGGTAGCAATAATGTCCCAATGGGGTCAATATGAGACCGAGGGTCTAATGTGACCCTTCCCTGTTCTCGAGGCAAAGGGTCTCCTAATTTGTCCGCGACCCAGGCATGGGCCCATTCATGTACTGATATACTTGCGATTAGAAGTATGAATAAAATGATTTTTTGCTCTTCCAAGATTTGATCTAAAATTTGAAGGCTAAAATGATTTAATTATTATTAACAGTCAGGCGTATTTGACCATTCGAGTCTTGATGAGCTCGAATATGGTCAGCATGTAACTGTTTGATAAGATTCTCTTCCCGAAGTTTGTTTGTTACCTCTTTTAACCTGTCAATGTGTGGGTCACTATCTAAATATTGAAGATATCCAGTTTTTTTGAGAGGATTAACTTTCTTAGGATTAAGCGATTTTGGTTTTTGTTTGATAGACTCGAGTAGTACTTGCTTCGAGTTGGAAAGCGATTTAGTAGAAACCTGTCCAATCAGTTTGGTTGCTTTTTCTTTTTGATTAAGTTCAAGCAAAATTCGAGCCTGGCAAAGTTTGATATAATCGAATTCAGGCGTGGAGAGGTTTTCCTTGAAATCTTTAGTAATACCTTTCCATTCATCAAGTGCTTTTTGACGATCAGAATTCGTATGATCAAAGAAACTTTGAGCGAATCTTAGTCTATAATCAAATGATGAGGACTTTTGCCGAGCTGCTTTTTCGAAACATTCATGTGCAAAAGATTCAGTACTTTCCTCCCCCAATAGTTTCGTATATGCAATTTGATCCTTAAAAAGGTGCAGAAAGTTTCCCAAGTGAAAATGATAATCTGCAACAGCTGGGTCGATCTCAACTGTTGAGATCAAGAAAGGAAGGGCATCTACAGGCCTGTTATTTTCAATGAGATAATTCGCTATCTGTTGTTTAACTACTGCGATTTTCGGATTGATGGCATCGGCTTTAAGAAAAAATCCGATGGCATGGTCAGATTGCCCTACTTTTTTTAAAAATTTTCCATATAAAATAAGTGCATTTGTATCGTCTGAATTTTCGGCCAAGTATGCTTCGTAAAGAGTTACTAAATCCTGAGCTTTTCGACTAAGTTCTCCTTCCGAAGTTAGCTCATCATTTTTAAGCGAGAACAAGTTATTTTCGAATTGGACAATTTTAAGAAGTTTTCTGTCTGCAAGAGAGTAATCATTCCCGCCTAGATTGAGACACAAAAACATCCATCCAGAATAAAAGAGATTAATTGTAAGTTGTCGCGGGAAATTCATCTTGGTTGACACCGATATATGATCTTTCATTTATAGAGGTTTTACAAGCTCCTAAGATCGGCTATTTTGAAACTTTTCTTTTTTGTGTTTATTAAATATTTGTTACTCTTCATTTCTTTCATAGGAGTTCTCCATTCGGAAAGCCTCGAGAAATGGACTCCTGCTGTAACCTATGGTAAAGTTGTTGAACTTGCTAAAGATGGTTCACCCTACTTTCAGGGACTTCTTGGCATATATTTACGCTCTGGAGAATCTGGATGTTCTGTTAATATTGATCTTTCTAGGCAATGGTCCGAAGTATCATTTAAAAACGCTCACCCTTTTGGATCTTATAACCTTGCTAACATAGCCATGCTTGAGGGTGATTTCGCCAAGGCAACACAGTACTATCAGGATGCGGCTCTTTTACTTCAAAGAAAAGCGTCAGATGGAGATTCAATCGCGATGTATTGTATGGGTGAAATTGACTTCCAAGTCATCCCCACCAACATTCCGAGGGCTTTGGATTGGTTTAAAAAATCTTCAGGTCTTGGCTATCCACAAGCACAGGCAACCCTGGGAGCACTCTATTTAAAAGGTTTACCTGGTCTTTTACCAAGAAATACCAAATTAGGAATTTCATTATTATCAGAAGCAGTAAGAGCGAAGTCACTCACGGCGAGATTCAACCTAGGTATGGCTTACCTTAGTGGAGATGGTGTACCGAAAGATTCTAAAAAGGCTGTGCAGTGGCTGCGTGTAGCTGAAGGGCAAAATTTTGCAGAAGCACAATATACCCTTGGCGTTCTTTTAATTGAAGGAAAAGATGGGTTAGCCAAGAGCACAATAGAGGGCTTAGCTTTTTTGCAAAAAGCAGCTAACAAAGGCCATCAACTCGCTGCACGCTATCTTGAAAAGAGACAAGGGATTTCAAGCAATGGATCAATGCCCTTGGTCGTAGCTTCCAGTAATTCGGAGAATGATGAGGATAGACTTGAAGAGGCCAAGAAATCGTATACGGGAGTAGGTTTAAAGAAAGACTATTCCAAAGCATTCGCATTGTTTTATCCCATGGCAAAAGGAGGAAATGCCGAAGCCGCAAGATTTGTGGGATTGATGAAGTTTTCTGGTAAAGGCACATCTAAAAATATGAAAGAGGCAAGACAGTGGCTTTCGGTAGCTGCCCAAAAAGGAGATTCCACCGCTATTGAACTTCTTGCGAAATATAAAACTTTGTTTCAATAGAGTAATCTTTTTTTTATGATATGTTCTGATTTCAGTTCTTTACTCTATGTACAATAAAATATTCTTTATCTAGATTTTATTAAGATAGAATCCCAATTGGGGAATGCCTAGTTTCATAAGCACTTTTCCTTAGGTAAATAATTATTAATTTTCTAAAAAATTACTGTGGAATTTTTAAAAGACCTACCAATAAGTGCCCATTTCGAAGAATTTAGACAGAAGTGGGAGCAACACAGCCAGTTTGCAATAAAATCTCCAACTGGTTCGGGTAAGTCATTAGGATTACCGTTGTATTTGCTAGAACAAGGATTGGTAGGGGGAAAAATAATAGTGGTACAACCCAGGAGAGTTGCTGCAAGAAGCTTAGCGAGGCAAGCAAGCAGGTTTTGTGGTTGTGCGCTTGGGGATAAAGTAGGTTACCGAGTTCGGTTTGATAATAAGACATCTTCTCGAACTGAGCTGATCTACATGACGGACGGGATGATCTTTAGGTTGCTGCAAAACCTAGGGAATCTAAGTGATGTAGGCTTGATTATCTTTGATGAGTTTCATGAGCGAACAGTTTACATGGATGCTTCCCTGGCGTTAGCAAAACTATTTACGAAACAAAATAAATTTACATCTAGAATTATTGTCACATCAGCTACCCTTAATTTAGCTAAAGTTGGTCGCTATTTAAATGACTCAGAGGGGCTAGTTGTAGAGACAAAAAGTTACCCTGTTGAAATTAATTATAAAGCGAAAAAGCCAAAGGTAAGCTTGTCAATGCAGGTGTGCGAAAATCTTTCGACTGTTTTATCAGCCCACGAAGGGGACATTTTGATCTTCATGGATGGTGCTGCAGAAATTAGAAGAACTGTTCGCGATATACAGAATAATTTTTCGAGATATAAACTTGATGTAATGCCCTTATTTGGTGAGATGCCTCAAGACTTACAGGAATTAGCTCTAGCACCTTCTAGTAAACGTAAAATTATTGTGAGCACGAATCTAACGGAGACATCTTTGACCATTGAAGGAATTAGAATTGTTATCGATACAGGACTGGCTAAAAAACATCGTTTTGACCCATACAGGGGGGTTAATGTCTTAATGACTGAACCAATCAGTAAAAGTTCGGCTGCTCAAAGAGCAGGGCGAGCTGGAAGGCTTTCTGCAGGGTTTTGTCTCCGCATGTGGACAAAGACTGAGCACTCTTATCGAGAGGAATTTGAGGAACCAGAAGTAAATCGCCTTGATCTTGCTGAAATTTATTTAAATTTAGCAGCATGTGGAGTTGATCTGCGAGCCTTAAATTGGTACGAATCACCACCGCTTCGTAATTTAGAGCAAGCCGAGAAAACCCTAATTTCATTGGGCTTAATTAATTCAGATCACAAAGTTATGTCAAAGGGTCTAGACTTAGCCCGACTTCCCATTCATCCTAGAGTTGGCTTTGCATTACATTTAGCTAAAGAAAAAAATTGCCTGTCTGAATTTGCCTTAATTTCGGCTTTCTTGGATTTTAAGAATCCAATTGATTATGGAAAAAGGAATGAATTTGTAATTAAGACCCCAATTATTCAATCTGACTTACTCGTCTTACAGAGTGCCTATGAACAAGGTTTAGAGGTAGGCTTTAATAGCAGTAAATGCAAGGCCTTGGGCATTCATGGGTCGAGGCTTAAAGAAATCGAAGGGGCTGCCCGAAGATTATGCCAAATTATGGGAGAGAAATATCATTACCGAAGGGTTCCAATTCATCCCCTACTCGAGATTCTCCTAAGCGTTTATTCAGAAAGGTTAGCTTATCTGGAAAATAAGGGCACGAATACCTACCGAGATTCAGTTGGCTTAACCCTGCATCTTGCTAAAGATTCTACGGTCAAAGGAGCAAATTGGATTTTACCTCTTAAGGTAATCGAAAAGAAGAGGATGGGTAGAATTATTCTTGAAATGGATGAAGTTTCGGAAATTAAGGAGTCAGATATCAGGAATGTTTTAGGAAAAGATATTTCGATAGTTTCAGATGTCCATCTGGATTCTACAACTAATCAAGTTTATCGATCCACTTTGGAAAAATTTGGAGAAGTTATCGTTGGCAAGAAAGAAACAACAAATGTAAGTAGAGAGGAAACTGCAAAAGCTTATTCAAATGCAATCTTTGAGGGTATTTTAAATCTCAAGCATTGGGGGCAGGAGGTAGAACAGTTTTTGTCTAGAATTAGTTTTATATCCCAGAGTTATCCAGAATTTGAAATTGAACCTTTTGAGGAAGATCAAAAAAAATTAATTTTAGAGGAAATTTGCTTATCTTTTAAAAAGTGGAAGGAAATTCGAAATGCAAAGGTGTTGGATTTCATCGAATCCTTTTACGGGATTGAAACAATCGGTCTATTAAATCAATTGGTTCCTGCTGAGATTAGCATTGGTTGCGGGAAAAACCTTTCGATTAGGTATGAATCCGGGAAGGCTTATCTAAGGGCACCAATACAGAAGTTTTATGAGGTAAACAAACACCCTACGATTGTTCATGGTAAATTTCTTTTGACGATCGAGTTATTAGCCCCGAATGGAAGAGTGGTGCAATGCACGGATGATATTCTTGCATTTTGGGAAGGGTCTTATCCTTCGATAAAAAAGGAGTTGGCAGGAAGATACCCCAAGCATGAATGGAAGTAGAGCTATTGAAAGAATAAAAAAAATTCTTAGAGAATTTCTGTGGACAATTGGTTTTAAAGGAAAGTTAATATCTACCTCACTCAAAGGACATTACGGAGAGTGGTTTGCCTGCCAATCTCTAGTCCGTAAGGGTTATATCTTGGTTCAGAAAAACTGGAGAAGTAAACTTAATCAGAGGCTTGAAATCGATTTAATTTTCAAAGATATAAATATTTTAGTTTTTGTAGAAGTGAGAGCGAGGTCTTCGGGAGGTCTTGTTAGTGGCTATGATTCGATAAACCGAAAAAAACTAAATATCCTTAAGAGAGCTTTTATAGCCTATTTGAGAGAAAGTAAGTATAGACCTGATCATTACCGTTTTGATATTGTGGAAGTAGACCTTCCTCTTACAGGAAATGGTAAACCAACCCTTTTTCACCATGAAAACATTGCCATTTTTTAGCTCTGTCTTCATGAAAGAACTTTCAATAATCTTTCAATTTCTTTTAGAATAATAAATAAATGAGCCATCTCGCCGCATCAGAAACTGGTAATCCCCCTCCAACTATTATCGTTATTTTCGGAGCATCAGGTGATTTGACCGCAAGAAAACTGGCACCTGCAATCTTTAACTTATCGCAAGATCGTCTATTGCCCGAAAATTGTTTTTTAATAGGAGTCGGGCGTTCGCCCATGGAAGATAAAGAATTCCGTTCCTACCTGAAAGAGTCACTTGAGCAATATTCTCGAAGAATCATTGATGAAGAAAATTGGAATAAGTTGGAGCCAAATATATATTTCCATGGAGGGGCATATGATGATCTGCAAAGTTTTAAAATTCTAGAAAACATGATTTTAGGATTAGAAAAAGAACTACAGCAGCCTGCTCAATGTTTATTTTACATCTCAACTCCGCCAAGTGTTTTTGAGCCGGTTTTAGAAAATCTTGGCGAAAGCGGATTGGCTAAAAGACATCATGGGACAGAATTTGCTTCTAAAGTTGTTATTGAAAAGCCCTTTGGTAAGGATCTAGAAAGTGCCCGCAAATTAAATAAAGTCATCAATCAACGTTTTGATGAGTCACAAGTATTTCGGATAGATCATTATTTAGGTAAAGAGACTGTGCAAAGCCTTTTAGTGCAGAGATTTGCAAATTCTATTTTTGAGCCTGTTTGGAACAGGAATTATGTTTCGTGTGTCCAAATAACTGTTTCTGAAGAATTAGGTGTAGGAAAAAGAGGGGGCTATTATGACAAAAGTGGTGCGCTTAGGGATATGATACAAAATCATGTTATGCAATTATTGGCGTTAACTGCGATGGAGCCACCATCATCATTAAACCCAGAGGCTATTCGAGATGAGAAAGTTAAAGCACTCAAGGCAATTAAACCGTTAAGTCTTAAAGGTGATGATTCAGAAGTCGTCCGAGGCGTATACTCCGAGGGTCTAGTTGGTGGGGAGAAGGCTATGGGTTATCTCAGTGAGGCTGGTATCCCTGATGACTCTTTTACGGAAACATACGCAGCACTTTGTTTGAATATTGAAAATTGGAGATGGAAAGGCGTTCCATTTTATATGCGGTCCGGCAAGAGATTAGCAGGTAAAGCTAGTGAAATAGCAGTTCAATTTAAAAGGCCTCCAGGAATTCTTTTTGGACAGGATGAAAGGTTTTCTTTAGCTCCCAATCTTTTGGTTATCCGTATTCAGCCGAACGAAGGAATTACTTTGTACCTTAATTCAAAGACGCCTGGTCTTGAGACAAAACTACAGCCAATTCAGTTATCATTTGGATATGAGACAACATTTGGGTCCAACACGCCTGAAGCGTACGAAAGGCTCATCCTGGACGCCCTGAATGGAGATGGTACCTTGTTTATTAGAGGAGATGAGGCAGAGATTTCTTGGAGCCTTCTATCACCAATACTTGATTTCTGGACTGAACAAAAAGAGAACGGATTGGAAAATTATTCAGCCGGCACATGGGGGCCCACAGGTGCTGACAAACTGTTATTGGCAAGAGGCCATGAATGGATTACTGGAAAAGATTATAAATAATATGAAAAGTCTCCTGATTCTAATATCTTTCGCTTTGACCTGCATGGGTTGTGAGGGCAATAAGAAGAGCAAACCAAAAAAAACACCTATGAGCAGCCATTCCGAACCTATTTATGAAACAGCCATTATAGGCGGGGGGTGTTTTTGGTGCACAGAGGCTGTGTTCGAAAAAATTAAAGGAGTTAAGGAGGTGATCTCAGGATATGCCGGTGGTAAGAACCCTAATCCCACATACAAGCAGATCTGTACGGGTACAACTGGCCATGCTGAAGTAATCAAAATAGTTTACAATTCTAATGAAATAAGTTTTGAAAAAATTTTAGATTTGTTTGGTGATGCCCATGACCCGACAACTCTGAATAGTCAAGGAGCAGATAAGGGCACTCAGTACCGTTCAACGATAATGTATCTAAACGATGGTCAAAGAGATGTTGCTACTAAATGGAAAAAGAAACTGGGTGAGACTTTAGTCGATCCAGTCGTAACAGAGATTGTTTCAGCCCCTAAATTTTATGTAGCCGAGGAATACCATCAAGATTACTATGAGAGGAACCCTAATCAAGGGTATTGCAATTTTGTGATCAGGCCGAAATTGAAAAAACTTAATTTGGAATAGAAATTAAGAAATATTAATGATATTTCGTCTCTTTTGATACCAATTTCACCTTTGTAGACTGTATTTTTCTAATTTTTTTACCATTCACGCTTTTATATTATATTTTTGACAAAAGAATAAAAATTTTTATTTGCCGAAAAACATTTATTTTGTATTTTTATGATAAAAATGAGAGATAAAAATTTCGAAAGATTTTCCGATTGGATTAATGAGACCGGCTGTGATTGTGTTCAATTGTGCCAACTATTTGAAAACATACCCGGTGTGTCGTTCTTTGTGAAGGATAGTGATTCTAGGCTGTTATACATGAACCAAAAATTCCTGCCAAGGGTTGGCGTTGATACTAACGAAGAACTATTTGGGAAAACAGATTTTGATCTTTTTCCGCCACGTTTAGCTGAGCATTTTAGAAGAGATGACCGAATGGTCATGGAGTCCCGAAAACCTATGCTTAATATTTTGGAGTTGGTTTTTAATAGCCAGGGTTTACCAGATTGGTTTCTTACAAATAAATATCCATTGATGGATAAAGATGGCATTATTACAGGAGTGATTGGATCAGTGCGTCCATATGCTGATAAAGATAATTTGTCTAAAATAGGTGACTTGAAATGGGAGAGAGATGACGAAATTGGTCGAGGCGTGAGTTATATTAGAAAGAATTTTCGCGGAAATATACTTATTTCTGATTTAGTAGAAGTGTCAGGATTAAATCATCGAAAATTGCATCGTGGATTTATTGAGCTATTCGGAATAGCCCCAATGCAGTTTATAACCAGGACAAGAATTGAGTCCGCGTGTGATGATTTACTGACGACAAAGAAAAAGCTTACTCAAATTGCTAAGGATAATGGTTTTTATGATCAAAGCTCGTTTACTCAGCACTTCAGGAAGCAAATGAAGATAACTCCTTTAAAGTATCGAAAACAAAAAGGTTTTTCCTGATTTATATTCCTTCAGAAAATATTTTCACTCTTCTTGTGTAAACTTCTGAATTCTGCTCAACTAAGAACCACCAATACTCATTTTCGTTCATTTCTTCTGAAGGTGGAATAAGTCCCTCTTCATAGGCAGCCAATGCAGATGAACCCTCTGCAGTAAGAACTCTTACCATTATATCAATCACATCAGGAAAAGCATGTAAGTACCTTTTTTGCTGATCTTCGTGATAGTTGGGGTTTGAAGTTGCTCTAAATTGAAAATCTTCAGTAGTAGCATTGATATCAGGGAAAATCTGCTGCAAATATCCCGTACCCTGGCCTCCTGGTCGTATTAAGTAAGCACGAATACCAAAGTCTACAACATTAGATGCCAGGGAGAAATCTGTTGATTCCTTACCATTATTTTTAAAAATTGGGTTTTTGACATTACCACTCTCTCGGGGACCATCATCGGAAGTATTAGAATAAGGCCCATTTTCAGCGTCTAAGTTATATCCAGAGTTTAGTGTGTTTATGTCGCTTACATCGGACCGAAATAATTGGTATCTGGGAGTCGAAGTTTCGGAACTTGTTAATCCATGCCTGAGGATCTGATAAGAGATGGCCCGGGCCCCCCCAGAGTTTTTAGCGTCTGGATCTAATTCAGGGGCTTCTGTGAAAAATCTGAGCCAAGTGCCTGCAATGCCAAATCTTGTATCGGTAAGTTGACCTTGCTTGTTCGCAATCTGTTGCGCATTGAGAGCTTCACTAGGCCAATGATCGAGCTTTATCCTAAGAGATTCTTTTTCTGGCTTCGGCACTTTATATTTTGAATCATTCCAATTCCCACTATTCTCTGTAGAATTAAGTATATCTGCAGCCATCCATATGTTCCCATCGTTACGGTAAATTGCACATTGCAAATCCTCTTGTATTCGATCGAGGATAAACTGGGCAGCCTGATTAGTTTCTAAATTTCCGGAAGCCTGAGTTTGAGTTTTAATAACTTGCGATGTGATATTTAAAAGCATCCCTGCAAGTAGTGCAGTGACTGAAACAGCCACCAGTAACTCTAAGACAGTAAAGCCTCTTTTTGAGAAGTGAGGTTGCGAATACATGGACAGGTTCCTAATCCTGTAATTGGAGATGAGCAAATGTGCAAGTGAAGATATCTAGTCAGAATTAATTTTGGCCATAACTTCTCCCATTTTTGCATAGGATTCAAATCCTTTTTCTGTAATCTCTGAAAGCTTGGTATCAAGTTTTATTTTATTTGGTTGAAAGACAGTTATCAGGGATGATCCTCCAAAAGAAAAATAGCCTAGTTCGCTACCCTTTTGGTAATTTAAACCAGACTTAGCTGTTAGATGTACCGATCCTACACAAGTAGCACCTACTAAAAAGATAGCAACTTTCCCGCAGTGTTCATTTTCAATATAAGTAAGATACCTTTTATTTTCAGAGAAAATTTCAATTTTTTGGCGTAAAGCAATTGGGTTTACGGAATTTAAACTTCCGTTAATTAATCTTATCTGGTCCATTTTTCCAGAAACCGGGAAGTGAAAACGGTGGTAATCCGTAGGGCAAAGTCTACTTAAAACAAGAGTTCCATCAATAAAGGGTTGTGCAAGTTCGCTGGATCCAAAAAGTTTTTCAAGATCAAATTTTTGCCCTTTAACAAATACTCCCTTAGATTTTTCTAAACTTTGAAATCCGAAATGACGACCATCTGCTGGGAATGTTATCGAGTTTGGTTCGCTTGCAATGGGTCTGGATATAGCAGTTAACTTACGATAAAAAAACTCGTTAAAATTTCTAAATGAAGAAATATCTTCTTGGAATTCCTTAGAGTCTAAGGCGAATTTTTCAATAAATGGCTTTATCTTGCGAGCACTGTGTATTTGGTTCATTCGCCACCCATACCACTTGGAAAACCATGCTCTTTTAACTAACAACCATAGGCAGAGTTTACCGAGTGGATTGTTATAGATAAACTTAAGCCACTTTTCACCGTAAACTTTTTCTACTTCTAGTTTGTCAGTTGAAGGGTTGTGAAAAAAAATATTAGTCTCCACTATAAAATTGCCCGTAGGCGAATTGAAACGGAAAACTTATGCTTTTACGATTTTACCTGCTTTGATTGCTTTTACAGAAACCCAAATCCGTTTGATTTGACCTGACGGTAATTTAACGCGAACCCTTTGTAGGTTAGGGCGAAATATTCGTTTATTATTTTTAACAAGTTGTAAGCCAATACCACCAGCTTTCTTGCTAACGCCTTTATGAATGATGCGTCCTCCAGTTACGGGACGCTTTCCAGTGATTGCACAAATTTTTGACATAATTATAGAGGGTAAAAATATACTCTAAGAATTTTGTAAGTTTTGATCAAGTTTGAAAATGGTTATCTTTTGATGATGGTTAAATTGGTTTGCTTTTCTTTTCGAGTTATAAAATAAGCCAAAGTTTGGTTATTTTCTATGAGTGCTTCTTTGGTTTTATCAGGACCCAAGACAAGTGCAGCAGTTGCGATGGAGTCAGCAATCAAGCCTGTTGGAGCAATAATTGTAACTTGTGAAAGGTTTCGTAACCCATAACCGGATTGGGGGTCGATTATGTGAGAATATCGTGTATTGTTGAATTCAACATACTGCTCCGTGTCTCCAGAAGTAGCAACAGAGCAATTATCTAGGACAAGTGTAGGTAAATCAGGGTGTTTATTTCCGCCAATTTCAATACGCCACCCTTCCTTATCGCGAGGAGCATCACCAAGAGTAATATCTCCACCGGCATCTATGAGGCATCTCCCGATTCCGCTTTTCCTTAATTTTAACATCATTTGATCGGCAGCATAACCTTTGGCGATACCGCCAAAATCTAGAATGAGTCCTGGGCAGGTTATCCTGACCGCTTTGGGTCTATTGGTAAGTTCCAAGTGCTGACACCCTTTTTTAGCCATTGCAGTAAGTAGAGATTTCCTAGGTGGAAGTGAGTGCCGGAAGCGTGAAACCCTCCATAATCTCGATAATTGCCCAAGTGTTGGGTCAAATGCACCATTAGTTCTCTTTGATAAAGTTTTGGAGTAAGTTAAAATATCGAATAATTCATTCGAAACCTTAACGGATTTATTGGAATAAGATGAACGAGATAATTTGGCAACTTCACTGTCTGTAATGTAATCACTGAAAATATTATTTAATCGTTTGCATTCTCTAAATGCTTTGCCAGCAGCAATCTTTGCTAATTGGTGGTCTTGGTGATCGATAAGAATATGAAAATCTGTACCCATGCATTTTTCAGAAAATTTCCAATACTCATCACCCTCAGTGATATGACTGGTGAAAGACAGTAAAACCAGTAGCCTTAAGATGGTAATGAAATTCATAAGATATAGTTTAAATTTAGCAGAAATAGGATGAATATTCTTTAAATAAAGTAGTAATTTTGAAATAAATAAATCAATAATTATTATATATTATCTATGACATTCCCCAAAATCTTATTTTTTATTCATTTTGTATCGTACACTGTGCTAAATCTTTCAGCAGAGATTGAATTTATTCGCGATGTTAAACCAATACTTGAGCATAATTGTATTAGTTGTCATAGGGAAGGAAATGTTAAAGGTGGAATTAGATTAGACACAAAAGAGGAAGCTTTTAAGGGAGATGGAGTAATTGTTGCAGGTAAACCCGAGGATAGTTCGTTATATTGGACTACTACTTTACCTGAAGATGATGAGCTTTTCATGCCCCCCATCAAAAACGAGGATAAAGACTATCCGCTGACCGTTTCGGAAAAGAAAATTCTTCATGACTGGATAAAGAGCGGGGCAATCTGGCCAGTCGATGTAAAGCTTGAAACAGTGAAGAGATTACCTAAAAAAATTGATTTCGTAGAACATATTCAACCGATTCTCGAGCTTAATTGCGTGGCATGTCATTATGAAGGAAAAGTGAAAGGAGATCTTCGCCTTGATTCTTTTGAGCATGCGTTTGCATCCGAGCATGTGATCGTACCTGGTGAACCTTTAGATAGCGATTTATGGGTATTGTGTACCCTTCCGCAGGATGACGAAATGTTTATGCCGCCTGAAGGAAATGATCCGCTTTCATCAAGTGATTTATTCATGCTACGAAGATGGATTGAAGAAGGTGCTGATTGGCCTGAATCGGCAACTTTATCTCCCCGAAAAAAGAGCTTCACAACATTAGGCATGCTCCCCGAGGATCTTTATCGTGAACTTGGTTTTAAAGCAGGTAAATCGCAGGCTGAGTTTTCTTCCTACAGGCAGGAAATTGAAACTTCAAATCTCAACTTTGAAATGCTACCTATCAGGGGAGGTGATTTTTTTATGGGGAGCCCGCAAAATGACGCTAAACGAGGCAAAAACGAATTGCTTTCGCATAAAGTCAAGGTGTCCGATTTTTGGATGGGAAAATATGAAGTTACTTGGGACGAGTACGAGTTATGGATGATCAACCTCGATAAAGATAATCGCGAATACAATAACAAGCCTAGCGATAGAGGTGATGCACTTTCCGATGCGGTTACAAAACCGACTGCTCCTTATGTTGATATGAGTTTTGGTATGGGCAAAAGTGGACATCCAGCAATATGCATGACACAACTATCTGCAAAGATGTACTGCATGTGGTTAAGTGCTCGTACTGGTCAGTTTTATCGACTCCCTACAGAAGCCGAATGGGAATATGCCTGCAAGGCAGGAACAACAACAGCTTACAGTTTTGGGGATGATTCAAAAGAGCTATCCAATCATTCCTGGCATGTGGGTAACAGTCGATTTCAATACCAACGGGTTGGTTCAAAGTCTCCCAACCCCTTTGGTCTTTATGACATGCATGGAAATGTTTGGGAATGGGTTCTCGATCAATTCACACCCCCATCGTCGAGTGTACCTTCCGGAATAAGGGAGAATCCTTTGGTCTCTCCGAATACTTTGTATCCCAGGGTTGTGAAAGGTGGGTCATGGGATGATGGTGCAATAAGCCACCGAAGTGCATCTAGAATGGGCTCTGAAGAAGCATGGAAACAGCAAGATCCACAAATTCCGAAAAGTGTCTGGTATCATACGGATGCTTTATTTGTCGGATTTCGAGTCGTCCGACCCAGAGAGATACCCTCCATTGAAGATGTTGAAAAATTTTGGCCCTCTGAAGAAGATATTAAAGCGATTCCAAGTCGCTAAGAATTAAGTTCTTGCGGAATAAAAGATTTTGGGGTCAATTTATAAAAGCCCTATGGATCAAGATCACTTTAAGAAAGATTTTCCAAGAAAGTTAACTTGTAAGAAAGGATTTGCCTTAGTTATGGCTCTTTCTTTGTTGAGTCTGGTTTTTCTTCTAGTAATTTCATTGGTAAATCTAGTTGGAATTGATTTGTCTCTCGCAGACTCCAGGAAGGAGAGAGTATTAGCCCAGGCTCACGCCCGAATGGGTATGATGGTTGCGATTGGAGAATTACAAAAACACTTAGGACCTGATACTCGTGTAACGGCTACTGCAGATATTCTTGATGAAAGAATTATTTCTAATAAAAAATACGAAAATCAGCTCTATTTAAAACAAGAGAGTGCTTCTTTAGATCAAACTATGATAGCACAAAATGAAGCGATTGACTTAAACGAAAATGATCAGCTTGATGTGGTGCCATTTGGGCAAAAAAATTGGACAGGTGTATGGAAGCATCGAGCTCGGAGGAAAGGGGCATCAGATGAGCATCGTGCCGGTAAGCCTCTTCCTAAGAATCTAGAAACTTCTGACTCTATAAGTTCAATGGCTTTGGTGGACTCTGAATATGATCCACACCCTGCCATCGAAGTTTCTTGGCTCGTGAGCGGAAATGAAGGGTGGACTCAGAAACTTGCTCATATGCAAGGTACATCAGTTCAAGAATATGTGGAAGTTCCAGATGGGATAGATAAAGAGCAAAGGGTCTTTTTAGAGGGAGGAGTATATGGAAAAACAGATAATGCTTGGGATGATTACAGGCAGTCGATCGATTCACTTTCTCAAACCTACAATCATCCTTTAACTGAGCTACCTGATCCCGAAGATTCGGATGATACGGTTTGGATGCTGAAACGTCCTATTTTGGCTGATTCATTTGACCCTGAATATCCGGAAACATGGATAGACCATCTTAGAAGCGAGCCTATAAAAGTTAGAAAAACAAGAATTAGTTCTGCAGACTCAAGTGCTGATCCTCTCAGTACTCATGGTAGTTATGCCTATTGGGTATCAGATCAAGGTATTAAGACTAAAGTAAATATGGTAAATCCCCTTGAAGATTCAAGCACCGCAGAAGATAACGAAGTAAAAGCAACCATTGCGGTTGACCCAAATATTTCCGACGGGTCATTTGGTTTAGGATTTGATGCCCCTGCCAATAAGCCTTTTCACAAAGCAAAACATGTAAACATCGGTCTTCTTTTCAAAGATGAATTTCTGACGGGTGAAGAGACAGAAAAAATAAATAAGATAGCCGCTAACTATCACTCATTAACTACCAACTCTTACGGTGTATTGTCAGATACTCGTACAGGTGGATTAAAGCGTGATCTAAGTAGTGCTTTTGCTGGCACAGAGAACTGGGATGAGTCCTTGGAGAAATCTACTTTTAATTGGGTTAGTGATTTTGTGGGCTATCTTTACAAAGACCGCGTTCATTATTTAAAGAGTGTCCCCATGGGGCCAAACGCAAAGGCGAATCAATGGAATGATACAGCGGCAACAGAATCTGTTAATGATTACAATGCAATACTTGCTGGTCCTTTATGGCGAACCCTTGGTTCATTCCACAATTTATATACCAAAATTAGTACTTCTAAGACCTCTTCTGGTCCGGCTATTGCAAATGAAGCTGCAGATCGTTTACCCAGAATTACTGGTGATAATTATGTATTATTTAATAGTTCAGACGGGCAGCCTCCCAGCAGCAATAATCCATTTTGGAACCAGATGAATATGCCTAGGAATACTGCGATAAGTTCTAGGCTGAATTATTTTAGAACTTTGGATAAGAAACCAGGTCCCCGTAAGCATTCTACGCAACCAGTTTTGATGGAAGTGAAATATTCCCATATTCCAACAATCAGCAACGGAATGCTAGCATTGGCGATGTACCCGTCCGTTGCTCTATGGAATCCTTATAATGTTGCTTTAGATATGGACGAATTGTTCGTCGAAGTTCCAATTCATCAGGTGAATATTAATGCATTTAACCCAAAAGATTTTGATCGTTGGAGAAAATGGTTTTTTTATGCTTTTAATCCAATTAATATTAACCCTGGAGGTGGACCCGGTCCTTCTAGACCACCGCCATTCCCGCCAGGGTTCCCTGCAAGTGGGTTGCGGGGACCCGTGGGTCTATTGGGTCTCGCTGGACCTACCGGAAACTTAGTGAAGAATTTGTTTGCTCAGTCTCGGCTACGAGATGATCCATACCTTGGGGATAATCCTCTTCGATCATTCTTTAGTTATTTACCTAATTCACCACCTCATTTTAGGAGAAGAGGAGGAAGCTCAGGTTTTCAGCTGAAATATGATTTTGGTAAGTATATGGTGCTACAAAGTAACAATCCGATAAATCGAACGAATTCACAGATTAACCCAGTCAGGGAGAGACATCTGTTACTTAAAATCGAGAACATGAGTTTACAGGCAGGCGAGAAAGCCCATTTTACAGTTTCAAATGAACAATACTGGGATTGGCAAGCTAGCCCTTCAAATACAAATAGACAGTATTTACAAGTTAATTTATCTAAGGGTGTAGATAGGCATCCTTTTATTTGCAGAACAACACTGCCGGTTTCAAACAACGAACCTTTGGTAGTAGAATACAACGTTGGAAGAATAGAAGGAATCCATCCATCTCAAATGGCGTTTTATGATGTTAATAACGCCTCGCGGGCGGAAAAGCCTCGTAGTGCAAGCGGCATTCCGGATCCTAAAGGGATAACGATGTATAGTACTTCACCATGCCTAAGCACGGTAGATAATTATCTTTTTTCTGCAAAACTTGTTGAAAATAGAAACCCAATTTTTAAAAATGGAAAGACATTTTCAGTCGGTGGAGGTTGGAGTGTCTGGCATCACCTATACGATCCGGTTACTCAACTTTCTGAAACTATAGACTTGGGTATCCAAGGTCAGGAGACTCTTCCGGGTAACGGTTTCAGAATTCGCTATAAACTTCCAGGTAACACCGATAAAATAGTTTTAGAACAGTTTAATTTGAGAGCTGCTGTACAGAGTTTTCAGGATGGTTTTGGAGGTAATTGGAAAGAAGAAAACTTCATGAGTTCGAGGTATCGTAATTTCCAGCCAGAATTATCTAGGAATATTCAAAATTCTAATGTCGAAGTCTATTCTTATACAATACCAAGTCTGGACGATGATGGAAATGAAATCAAAGAAGAAGTTAGATTTAAGCCTTTATTTGCAAGGTTTTTCGATTTTTATGACCTTGGCACTATTGAACCTGGCGATAGCTTTGAAGATGTAATTTCACCGAGAGGCTCTCCTGATATGCATGGGGTAAACATTGCAGGTTACTCGCCATTTAATTTGAATAATCAGATAGTGCCTAAAATAACCTCGAATTCAAGTAGTATTGGTTTTTTTCATGATATAGATGAAGAACACGGACAGGGTATGGAGGCAGAAGAAAGTGCAATTCTTTTTGAAGTCCCAACTTCCCCAATGCTTTCAGTTTTACAACTCAGGCATGCTAACTTAAGCAATTATTCTCATGGTCCTTCCTATGTTTTAGGGAATTCCTATGCGAACCCACAGGTTGGCAGGTATAAAACATGGGGTAGAGTTCGAGCAATTTCCTGGAAACCGTTAAGTTCGGTTTTTGATATTGCAAATAATTGGTCCGCTTCTGATTTGTTTATGCAGAGTTACTCTATCGCTGGCTATAATAGATCTCCTTGGCAGGTTTTCATTGCGGACCGTAATCTTCATATGCCTAGAGGAATTAATAATTATGGAACCGTGAGGGATGTAGATGCTCAGAGTGAACATCAAAATACTACGGTTGATCATAGTTATTACGCTAACCGAGCTTTATTGGATGGATATTTTATGTCGGGAGTTGGGGTAGATAATTGGCAACCAAAATCAATTTCCCAAATGGAGGCCCAGGCGGCAGAAAGTTTCTCAAAAGAAGGCAATGAGGATTTATCATACAGCCCTTACCGAAATCCACGTTACAAACCGTATTGGGAAAATAGCTCAATAAGAAAAACCTCCTATGCAAATAAAAGTGATAGTGTAAATTCCGCAATTGATGAAGATTTCCGATATCAATCATTAGCTTCAGATATTCTTGTTGAAGGAGCATTTAATGTAAATTCCACTTCGGTTGATGCTTGGATCAGTCAGTTATCTTCATTAAGAGGGCTCTCGCTTCCTAATATTTCATCCTCAGCAACGGAAACTCCATTTCCTAGGTTTACCAATAATCCATCTCAAAATAGCTGGAATCAAGTAAGATCACTTTCAGATGAGGAAATAAGACTCCTTGCGCACAGTTTAGTGGAACAGGTTAAATTACGCGGTCCATTTCTTTCTTTTTCTGATTTTGTTAACCGGAGGATTCAAGGTATAGAGTCTAATCGTTTAGATAGTCATTTTAGCCAATGGAGTAACCAGTTTCCTGAAAATAGAGATTCAGTCGTTGGCTTCCGTGGACCTGTACAGGCTGCCATTGCAGAATCCGAAATAAATCAAGCCCAATTTCTGAAACAGTCACCAGCGGGAAATTCTTTTACTGGCCAAAAAGGCGAGTGGCCAGATAACCCTATGGTCCCTTTTATTCCAAAGACCCGTTACACTGGAACAGACCAAGCACTATTCTTTAGGCTACCCAGTTCAATGGGTTTTATAAATTCTGAATTTGGATTACATGCTGTTTCTACTCAGCCCTACCTTCATCCATCTTATGTTTACCATACCTATGCAAATTTTAATACTTCTTACGAACAAAGCTATGTTCGAGGGGAAGCAAAATTTGGAGTAGGCAAACAATATGAAGAAAATTATTTTGCAGGTACTGATGCTAATGGAAACAAACTTCCGGCAAATTTCGATGCCACTCCTCCATTTAGTTTTAAAGCAGGATGGGACGATTACAGTTCTGCATTCGAGTTTGGGGAAGCTCCGGAGAATTTGCTAGCCGTGGAAAATGTGGCTACAGCAGCGAATAAACCTGGATGGTTAATGCAGGCAGATGTTTTAAGCCCACTAGCTCCGTCAACCAGTGCTCGCTCCGATACCTTTACCATCCGCATTATGGGAGAGCCAAGGTCAAGACTTTCAAATCAGAGTGAACCGAGAGCGTGGATTGAAGTTACAGTTCAGCGTATACCCGATTACATAAAGCCTGAGCTTGACGCGCCTCATCATCGCCCCCACGAACCTTTTGAAGATCGTAATTTCAATGGCTATTGGGATAACGACCCGAGTTTTATAGAACATTGGCTTGATTTAAACCAAAATGGAATGGATGAAGGAGGAGAGTCGACCGTGGTAGGTGCGGTTCCTGATTTACCTGGAGTAGGAAGAACAAACGAAAAAAATTGGTTTGCTGATGGACTGAATTCAGATCTTGAGCTTAACCCTGACTTGGAAGAAGAGCCTCCTGAAACTAAGTTTTCTAGAATGGGAATTAATCAGCGGTTTGGGCGAAAATTTAAAATTGTTAAATTTCGCTGGATAAAAGATCAAGATGTGTAATCTTTTGTTCTGCCAATTGCATAAATATATTTCGTAAGTTTTCCATGATGTTTGTTAAAAAACTCTTAAAGGTTTTCGCGACTATCGCCATATCCAAAATGATCTTCGGACAATCCTCGGAGGTTAAGCCTACTGCAATTCTTCAGGCAGTTTGCTGGGATCGTTTTGCTAGCAAAAACCTTTCATACTTTCCTTGGGGCAATGATCGAGATGAAAATGCTACTAGTTTGAATTTAAACATAGGGTTTAGTTCTCCTACCCTTCCCTTTGTGTATTACGGAGAATCGCCCATAAAATTTTTTGTGAAAGAAATGGATAGAGATCTACCAAAAGAAGAACCTGAGCAGTCTATTTTCAATCAGGTAGGTGAATTTGATTTTACTTCACGAAATGGAAATCCTGCACGCTATCTTCTCTTGTTTCTAACCCAGCAGGGTAAATCAAAAGTGAAAATATTTACGATTTCACTTAAGCAAGAATCATTACCCTACGGAACATTTAATTGTTATTCTCAATTTAAAGAAAATCTTTACTTGGCTTACGGGAATCAAAAGCAGTCACTCGCTCCAGGTAAATCGGTTAGATTCAAGCAAAATGAATCCACAACTAACTCTTCTGAAATAAAGATATTTAGGCGAGAGAATGGGGATTACATAGAAGAAATTACAGAATATATAAAAGTAAACGAAGGCAGTAGGGGTATCGTATTTTTATCTCCTAACCGAAAGCGTTTGAAAATGAAGAGATATTATCTAAATCAGACACCTCTTGAATCTATGATAGGCCATGGTATTGAAGCAACAATTGCGGTTGAAAGAGGCGAGTATGAAAGCAATTCAACAAGTGTGGTTAATCCCATTCAAAATTAATTTTAGTAGTTACTTGTTAAGTAGCAGTTATGTCTGATTTAGTCCCTACATTAGGGATCTCAGCGAAGATGATAATTTAAACTATACTGACCTATCACCTTTTGAGCCTTAATTTAGTCAAAAGTCATGGTACTGTAGGCAATTCTACCGGCTACTTTTATTCTGATTTTAAGGTGCTGGAACAATTATTTAATAAATTCTGATATTTGATAAAGCACAGAATTGTGGAGAGTAAAAAGAGTAATAGGATAGTATAATTTCCAATACCAAAGAATTTTCAGGTTTTTCTTGGGTACTACCAGAAGATTTCGCGTCATTTGGCTTAATATCAATTTACACACGCATTATTTATAGAGATACAAGTTTCAAATTATTTTATATTTATTTAAATATTTCTATTCTTTTCCATTTACAAAACCGAGAGTACTTTCATCTAAAAGAGTACGGTAGTAACAACCAGAACGAGCTTTACCATCTTTATTTTTCGTGTGGCATGCTCCTTTACCTCTTGGGACTACTTTATATAAAATAGAGTTTTGTTCACAATTAACACAGATCTCTATTATTTCAAGATAGTCCCCAGATGTTTTGCCCTTAATCCAAAGTTCATTACGAGAGGTACTCCAAAAGGTTGCCATGTTTTCTTTTCGGGCAGTATCTAAAGCCTTTTGATTGGCGTAGCCTACAATAAGAACTTCTCCAGTGTGAGCGTCTTGAGCGATCGCTGGAATTAAGTCCTCTTCACATCTTGCAACTTTTTTTAATTTCTTAAAGTCAAGATTAAGTATGGTGCCTTCTTCTAAAGTATGATGATCCATAGGTGTTAATTGGAGAATTTTAATCGTAAAATTTTAATTTAAATAAAAATCAGTTTAATTCATTCAACAAATGAGTTATCAATGATTGCATAGTCGGAAGTGAGGCTGCTGTATTTTCTGTAACCTCTTCATGGCTTAATTTTTCTTCGGATATTCCGGCTGCTTTATTTGAAATACATGAGAAGGCAATCACTCGCATACCCAATGCGTTTGCTACCATGGCTTCCGGAATAGTAGACATTCCTACTGCATCTGCACCTATTGCTTTGTATCCACGTATTTCTGCAGGGGTTTCAAATGCAGGTCCAGTAAGGCCCAGGTATATCCCTTTTTTAAGATCGATCTTCTTTTTCTTGGCAATTTTTTCCGCTAAATTAATCAATTGCTTGGAATAGACTTCAGTTTGATCTGGAAATCTTGGGATCAGAGGGTGTGGAATTTCTCCTATTAAAGGATTTCCACCCATGAAATTGATGTGGTCTTCAATGATCATAATATCGCCGACATTGAGAAATTCCGATATACCCCCGGCAGCATTAGTTAATACTACATTCTTACATCCAAGCTCTTTTGATAGAATAATTGGGTTGCGAATAGTTTCCCACCCCACCCCTTCATAAAAGTGCCTTCTACCTTGAAATATGACACCATACCCTGTCTTTGTTTCAACGAGAAGCAGGTTGCTCTTATGCCCTTCAACTGTTGTACGGGAAAGACATTTAATTTTCTGAAAAGGTATTTCTCCTAAAATTTTTAAACCTTTTATTGCTTCAGACCACCCGGATCCGCAAATAAATGCTGTCTTAGGAATCTTTTCAGACCATTGTTCCCTGATGTAGGCAATACTTTGCCTAAGGCATTCTTTGCGATCGTTTGCCTTTTCATTCATACTTCAATGTTTCATTTCCTATCTTTATATCAAGCTGATTCTTCCCGTTTGTTACATCTGATGATTCCGTCCTCCCAATAACTTGCGCGTCAATTTTTAACGATTTCGCAATATCCAATACAGTGTTTTCGTGGGCTGATTTACAAAAAATTTCTAATCTGTGTCCCATGTTGTAAACTTGATACATTTCCTTAAGAGATGTTTGAGATACTTTTTGAATTTCACGAAAAATCGGTGGCGGTCTAAATAAATTGTCTTTAATAAATTTTACTTTTGACCCAAAGCGTAAGCATTTCGTTTGTCCGCCTCCTGAACAATGAACTGCACCGATTAGTTCTGTCCCAATTTCTTCTGAAATTCTTTTGATTAGAGGAAGATAAGTACGCGTTGGGCTAAGTAAGGCCTGTCCTACTTTTAGTCCGGATTCAGGCAGATTATCATTCATCTTGTGAGGACCACAATAAATATACTTTGGATCAGTTAATGGATCATGAGTTTCTGGATAGCTTTCAGCATAGTGCTTACTTAGAAGTTCATGCCTGGCACTGGTGAGTCCATTACTTCCGATTCCACTATTAATGAAATTTTCATAGGTCGCTTTGCCAAAGGATGAAAACCCGATGATCGACAGTCCTGAAGAAATGTTACCATTATCAATAATTGAGTCTCTTTTGGCAACGGCAACTGCACAAGAGTCAACAGCAACCGTCCCAGTTATGTCTCCCACATCAGCTGTTTCTCCCCCCCCACTCTCCACATTGATTCCTAGGTCTCGTAAAGTTTGTAAGAAACTTTCAGTACCTTCTATCAAGGATGCAAGTGCTTCTCCCGGGAAATTACGAGCATTACGGTTAACAGTACTGGAGATGACTATTTTATTCCAAATTCCTACGCAAGCTAGATCATCAAGATTCATTACAATACTATCTTGTGCTATTCCTTTGAAAACATCAGGGTCTCCATTTTCCTTGAATGCGAGATAAGCAAGTATAGATTTAGTACCTGCACCATCGGAATGAATTACATTACACAGGTCAGGGTTCCCAGTGAGTAAATCTTCAGTTACTTTACAAAAAGTGCCTTCGAAGAGGCCCTTGTCCATATGGTCGACTACTGCATGTACTTCTTTCTTACTCGAAGAGACACCGCGTTTGGAATATCTATTATTTTCTTCCATTTATCCATCTTGACTGATCATAATCTTATTCAAAAGCAATTATTTTTTGTTTACATTTCTTTGTGACTTCAAAACCTAGAGTACAAACATATGGCAATGCGTATTCTTTTTTAAAGAATTCTTCCTTATTTCTGAACAGAAATGAAAGTATGAATAACTTGTTTTGGGAAATTACTAAAAGGTGGAAAATGGGAAGTACGATCAATTGGGCCGGTAATATTTTTAGCAACCATAGCATAGCACTAAGTGCCATCCTGACACCCGGTGATTATCTTCTACTTTCAGAAGGAAAGGTGAACTGTGTTGAAAAAGTATTTCAATATGGAAAATCTATGTTGTGGAACCTTAATGGTGTTACAGGTCCAAGTGTACATGCTGAAAAGTTTGCAAATTTGTGGAAAAATAGAAGCGAGGGAAATAAAATCAATGTAAGAAAAGATTTTATAATATTCTCTTCAACGAATACGATGTTTAGTGCAGTAGATAATTTGGGTTTATCACTTCAAAAAGCTACGAATTTCGAATGGCCAAGAATTAGATTATGGGCATCCCAGTTTGCCTATGAATCTACGCCCCAATTGGATGTTAATGCATCTATTCTGATGGCTAAATCGATGCTTAATCAGAAAAATTTATTCCTTTTAAGAAAAGGTGATAAAACCGTGGGTATGGGAGGCTTCGGTAGGTCTACATTGAAAAAATCGGTTATAAACATGATTTACATTTCCGAAGAATATCGCAGTAAAGGGTATGGGGCAACGCTTTCAACGAATTTAATCCAGCAAGCCCGAAAAAACGGATTTTCGGGATGTATTATGTTTAGTGACTATTTAGAAACGGATAATTTATATAGGAATTTGGGATGTAAGGAGGTAGGACGCTTTAGTGAAATTAAATTTAATGACTGAAAATCTTTTTTTAATTGGCAGTCATGCCCAGGTTGCCGTCTCTGAAGGTTACCGACACTTTTGTTCCTGTTGGGAGGGCTTTTCCATCTTTTATGATCTCGCCATTCTGGCCTCGTATATATGTAAATCCTTTTTCTAAAGTGTTTTGCAGGCTCGAGCCTTCCAGTCTGCTTCTTAGGTAACAGAGTTTTTGTGATTCTTTTTCTAAAATTCTTTTTGCTGATGTAGTAAGCCTGTTCTCCAGGTCATCGAGCTGTTGTTCACTTCTTTCAATCTTGTTTTTAGGTGAACCGAATTTAAGTTTAGCTTTTAATAGTTCAAGTTGATCGTGTAAATTGTGAAAATAATTACTTTTAATTTCTTCAAGCCGTTTTTCTAGAAAGGAAGCTTTCTCAATTTCTTCTAGATAAAGGGAGCTTATTAGCTCTGCAGCTGCGGATGGTGTTTCTGCTCTTAAGTCTGCAACAAAGTCAGACAAAACAAAATCAGTCTGATGTCCGACAGCAGAAATTACTGGGATTTGAGATGCGGAAATGGTTCGAACTAGTTTTTCGTCGTTAAAGGCCCAAAGGTCTTCCACGGAGCCTCCACCGCGCGATATAACAATTAGGTCAAGTGAAGGGGAGAACTGGTTAATTTGACCAAACGCCTTAATCAGATTCGCAGGAGCAAGAGAACCCTGAACTAGAGAGGGAAAAAGGAAAACCTCTCCTTTCCAGTGTCTACGCTCAAGAATCGTTAAGAAGTCATGTATCGCAGCACCTTCAGGTGAGGTAATTAATCCTATTTGAATGGGAAAAGATGGGATAAGCTTTTTATTCTCAGGTTCAAATAATCCCTCTTTTTCAAGAAGTAGTTTTAATCTTTCGAATTCTAAACGCAGATTTCCTATTCCATCTTGCATCAAATGTCTTACCCTTATCTGGTAATCTCCCCTTGGCTCGTATGCCGTTATATCTCCAAAAGCAAGATATTGAGTGCCCTCCTGGGGGGACTGAGGGAGGTTCCTTGCGTCACCACGAAAAAGAACTGCTTTGATTTGGGCTGAATTATCTTTGAGTTGAAAATAGTAATGGCCACTTGAATGTGCTTTGAGATTAGAAACTTCGCCACGAACCCATACCTGACTGAAATTCTTTTCAAGGACTTTTCTAATTGATGAATTAAGTTCTGAAATTTCCCAGATTCTTGAATCCTCTTCGTGTGTTTGAAAAAGCTCAGATTGCATTTTTTTTCTTTTTGATAATAACTTTTCCTACAACAATAACTACCACAATTAGACTTAAGCCTGCAAACAAGTTCAAAAGGTTTCCGCTTATCAATCCAGCTGCTGCAAAAATATATCCAAACGAAGATACTGCAAGAATCGGAACAGAAATGAGTAAATATTGGTAGAAAGGCATTTTGATAGCCCCAAGTATGTAATTACTAAAGATAAAAGGAATACCTGGTGTAAGCCTCAGGATCAGGCTCCAATTCACAAAATTAATGTTTTTGCTTTGAGGTATTTTGACAGGTTTGATTTTAAATAAGCCCATCAATCGGTTTACGAATGACATTCCACAAATTCTTGCCAGCCAATAGGTCCAGCAACAATTTAAGCTTAAAGAAAGAGTTCCTAGGGAGGCTGATAGTAGTAGACTTTGGGATTCGCCCCAAATTCCGGCAAAAGCGAGAAGTGGACTTACGGGGAGAATAAATGCAGGCAAAATAATAATTGCAACGAATAGAAGCGGACCATTCTGTATAAGAACATTCGAAAAGGTGTCCCATATTTTATAAATAAAGATTTTATGTTCTGATTTAAAAAAGCTGTCCGATGAGAAAAGGAGGACAAAAACCGTTAGTAGTACTACGCAGATCATTACGAGCAAGAGGCCTTTTCTTGCATTCATTTTCAAGGAATCTACTAAAGGTTATTCTTTGGAAGAATTAAAATCAAAGTCTTCGTTATTCCACGATTCAAAATGAAATGTAGAATTAGAATCATTGACTGAATGATTGTCGCTATTTGCGTTTTTCCACGAGTTGTAAAAAGGAATCATTAAAAAAGTCAATACTGCCAAAATCGATATCCATAATAGTAATTCAATTTTAGAAAATCCAAGTTTTTTTTCCCTGTAATTTAACATTAAAGCCTTTATGTATTGGAAAGCTTAACTCAACAAGTAAGAATTTACCCTTTAAGTTTTAACCAATAGAGAATGCCTGGAACTAAGATACCGATAAATGAAACCAAACCTAGAATTATCTGGGCTTTTAGTGCTTTTTTTCGGTTTTCAGGAGTGTCAGGTGACGGAGGTTGCCCCCAATCATCATCGTCTTTTGGTTCTTGCTCTTTTAATTGCTTTTGCATCAATGAATTAATTTATCTAGAAGAGTGCTTTTAAATTAGCAACTACAACAAAATTATTTACTAATGTTTGAGCAAGTCACAGTTATCGGTCCCGGATTACTAGGTGCATCTTTGGTTCTGGCTATACAGGAAAGAGGTTTGGCTAAAAAGATTGTCATTTGGGCAAGAAGTGAAAAAACAGCTGGAAAAGCTCGTAAAAAATTACCAGTAGACCGAGTTGAACAGAATCTGGAAAACTCGGTGCGAGGTAGTGATTTCGTGATCATTTGTACCCCAGTAGAAACAATAGCAGCTATTTTAAAAAAGATTGCTCCCATTGTTGAAGATGATTCGATTGTAACTGATGTTGGAAGTGTTAAAGCATTAATTTGCCGGGAAGCTGAAAATTTATTTAAATCCAGAAGTGCCTCATTTATCGGTTCTCATCCCATGGCAGGATCTGAAAAATCTGGAATGGAAAACGCTGACCCAAATTTATTTATTAATCGGTCATGCATTGTCACTTCTCTTGCACCCAAGCTAGAATTGGGAACAGATAAACTTTTAGATTTTTGGGCTGGACTTGGAATGGTTGCTTACAGGTTAGGACCAAAGGAGCATGATCAAAAGATGGCACACTTTAGTCACTTACCGCATTTGGTATCTTCTATTCTTTCACATTCAATAAGAAACCATGCTGAGGATGCAGGACAGCTTTCTGGGCAAGGTTTACGGGATACAATTCGGATTTCAGGGGGTGACCCATTTTTGTGGACGGGGATTCTTTCTGAAAATAAAGATAATTTATTGGATAGTCTTGATAGGTTTGAAGAGTCGCTGAAACTTGCAAGGTCGATTCTTACGGGTCAGCAACGGGAAAGCCTTTGCTCTTTTCTTGATCAAGGTGCTCAATTTAAAAAGTCATTGAAGGGATACGAATGAATTCGATCCTAGAAATTATTCCTTTTACTAATCAATGCAAGGGATCGGTAGTAATTCCGGGATCTAAAAGTATATCAAATCGTGCACTACTTCTATCATGCTTTTCAGAAAATAAGGTTGATTTACATGGGGTTTTAAAAAGCCAGGATGTTGATCTTATGATTTCAGCACTTAAAAGTGTTGGTATTCAAATTAAAGAAGATTGGGAATCTAAGAAACTAGAAGTTAAGGGTTGTCGGGGGATTGCACCGATAAGGAAACAAAAGATTGAAGTCGGAAATGCGGGTACTGTGGCACGCTTTTTGACAGCTTGGCTAGCCGTTCAGGAGCAAGCTGAATACAGCTTGGATGGCTCAATCGAAATGCGAGAAAGGCCAATTGGTCAGTTAATGGAATTCTTTCAATCGGAAGGAATTGAGATTAATTATCTTGGAGAGAACGGTTTTTTCCCTTTTCGCATGAACACGAAAAAGCCTAAAACTTCTTATTGGGAAGTGGATGCATCAAAAAGCAGCCAGATGCTTTCCGCCTTGATGATGATTGCTCCATTGTTGGGCGAGTCCCATAAAATCAGATTTCCACAAGGGACGGTATCAAAGCCCTTTTTACAGATTACGAGCCAGATGATAAAAGATTTCACTGGTGACGAGGCTTACTATTGTGGCATTGGAAGTAAGGAGATTGAGATCGTTGGAAAATACTTACGAAGTGATGACTTTACATATTTAGTCGAACCTGATGCTACTGCCGCGAGTTATTTTTTAACGCTTCCGCAAATTATTGGTGGTTCATGTGAAGTCATAGGCGTCTGGGATGATATGCTACAGGGTGATTCTAAATATTCAGTAATCCTTCGCGATCAAGGGGCAAAAGTCGAAAATGGCCCCAAGGGACTTATTTCTCATCGGGATAAAATGCTAAAAGGAGGGAAATATGATTTTAATGATATTTCAGATACATTTCTCACCCTTGCAGCCATTAGCCCGCTACTTTCAACCCCCCTAGAAATTTATGGAATCGCACATACTAGGTTACAGGAAACGGATCGAATAAGTGCCATGACAAATGAACTTAAAAAGTTAGGGCAAGAAGTTACAGAAACCGAGGATAGTATTGAAATAAAACCAAATTTAAATAAATTGAAGAAGCTTGTGCGAAATAAAATTTCAATTGAAACCTACGAAGATCATCGCGTAGCAATGTCATTTGGCATACTTGGATCTTTTGATTTATTTGGTACAGGTAAGCCCTGGATGGAGATTAAGAATCCAGGTTGTTGTTCCAAAACCTTCCCTGATTTCTTTGAGAAACTTGAAGATCTAAGAAAAGAGTCTACCGCTTTATAAGATGAGGGATTTTACCACGATATCTATTGATGGAGGGGCTGGTACAGGAAAGTCTACACTTTCAAATTTATTGTCTGAGAGAAATAATTATTTATATGTTGAGACAGGTTCTCATTACAGGGCGTTAACTTGTATTCTTTTAAGGGAAGGTGTAACCCCTGAAAATGCGACTAGTTTTGTAAATGAAAATTCTGTAGCTATTGATTCAGAAATAATTAAAAAAAGATCATATATCGTCATTAACGGGTCCAATTTTATTTCAGAAAATCTTCGAAGTCAGAGTGTGAATGAAAATGTATCTTATTTTGCTGCTATTCCAGCACTACGAAGCGCACTTTTTAATTATCAGCGGTCTCAGGTTGAAGTAGCTCGAAGAGAAAATTTTAAAGGAGTTATTTTGGAGGGTAGAGACATTGGGACAAAAATATTACCTGATGCTGATTTAAAAGTATTTTTGCATGCAGATTTAAAAACCCGAATCAAAAGGCGAAGCACGGATGGAGAATCGGATACCATAATCAAAAGAGACCAAATAGACAGTAGCCGTAAAAATGCCCCTCTTGCTTGTGCAGAGGAAGCAATAACTATTGATACGGCGAAATTTTCAGAGCAGGAAGTTTACCAAATCGTAATGGAATCTATAAATTCTATCTTATGAATTTGATATATCGAGTAGCTCAAAATGTATCTTTTGGCTATCTGAATATTTTTCATGGATTTAAAGTTAGTGGTTTGAATAATATACCAAAGGATGGGCCTTTTATCGTGGCGTGTAACCATGCAAGTTACTTAGATCCTCCGGCAGTTGGATGTAAAATACCAAGAAATTTACATTATTTTGCTAGAAGCTCGCTTTTCTTTTGGCCATTAGGTCTCCTGATAAAAAAACTTAATTCAATACCGGTCGACCGTGCACAATTAGATCTGGGTACTTTACGCAAGGTACTTAAAATCTTAAAGGATGGTGAACCCATCTTAGTTTTTCCAGAAGGCACTCGATCTTTTGATGGGGAGATTCAGAGTGCTCAAAAAGGGTTGGGACTATTGGTTTCTAAAAGTGAAGTACCTGTAATCCCGTCACGCTTACATGGTGCCTATAATGTATTAGGTAAAGGTAAGGTCGTGCCTCGTCTTGGTAAGAAATTATATTTGAATATTGGAGAGCCTATAGTCTTCAAAGATACTGGTAAAAGTTTAAACACGAAGAATAGATATCAACTTATATCCGACCATGTAATGAATGAAATCAGGAAGTTATAGTCTTGGTCGAATTTAAATAAAAACGTAAATTTTCGTTAATTCGGGCATTCATATTGTTGCAATTTTCAAATACAAATTTTCGCCCAGTAATTTTTTCATATAAAAAGATATATCTAAGTGAAAGTTCAACCACCAACTCACGAGGTGCTGATGGCAAGGCTTTATCATCATAAGGATTGCAATTATTTTTAAACCAAATACGCAAAAATTCTTTATCTATATTTTGTGGCTCCAGTCCGTTGGAAATTCTTTTTTCCAAACCTTCTTCGATCCAATATCTACTTGAATCTGGAGTGTGTAATTCGTCCAAGGCAATTATATTTCCATTTTCATTCAGACCCATTTCGTATTTTGTATCAACTAAGACTAATCCATTTTCAGATGCTGTTAATTGGCCAAATTTAAACAACTGAAGAGCTTTTTCTGAAGCAATTTCCCAGTGTTCTTTTGACATCCATTTTTCTTCGATAATTTCTTTTGGAGAAATAGGTCTATCGTGCTTTTCTTCTTTTGTGGTCGGCGTAATTACAGGCTGCTTTAATTGGCTATTTTTGGTTAGACCATCAGGAAATTTAATACCGCAATATTTTCTTTTCCCATCTTGATATTGGGTCCACAGGGAGGTATTTGAGGTTCCTGTAATATATCCTCGTACAACAAATTCAATAGGGAAAGGCGTTGCTTTCTTAGCAATCGTTACATTGGGATCAGGTACTGCAAGGATATGGTTCTCAATAATATGATTAGTTTTCATAAACCACCATTCAGCGGTTTGGTTGAGGGCTTGTCCTTTGAATGGAATTGCAGCAAGAATACGGTCAAACGCAGATTGTCTATCTGTAGTTACGAAAGCAAAAGAATCCCCCAAGTTGAACCTATCACGGACTTTCCCTTGATACTCGGACGAGAAATCTAGATTTGTTGTAGTAAGGCAGTTCTCGATGTTATTTTCAATTTCCTGCTTGTATTCGTGATTAGTATCGAGTTCATCAATTTTCATTGGTTTGATCTAGTCTCATAACGATACAAAATTCAAGCCTAACGGTTTATAGTTATCTCGTTTAATTGACGATAATATGTTCTCATGTTAGAAATTACTCATCTTTATTAAAATATTTCTGTTATGAGTGATGGTATTTACGATTTAATTGTTTTAGGAGGAGGTCCAGCAGGTTACGCCGCTGCTATTCGGGCAGGTCAACTTGGGAAAAAAGCGGTCGTAGTTGAAATGGAGCGGGCTGGTGGAACTTGTTTAAATTGGGGTTGTATTCCGTCAAAAGCACTTCTTAAAAGTGCGGAAACGTATCAAAATCTTTTGCATGCTGAAGACTTCGGAGTTTCATCTAGCGAGGTAAGGTATGATTTTGAAAAAGTAATGGGCCGATCGCGAAAAGTGGCTAACCAGATGGGCGGTGGAATCGAATTTTTATTTAAGAAAAACAAGGTGGAATACCTTGTTGGCAAGGGAATGGTACACGCTGCCGGAATGGTAGAGGTTACGGAAGGAGAAAAAGCGGGAATCTACCTGAAGGGTACTAAGGTTATGATTTCTACTGGTTGTAAACCTAGAACTTTACCCGAAATCGCTGTTGATGGAAAGAGAGTGATGACATCCCGCGAAGCTCTGGCAATGACTGAGCAGCCAAAGAGTATCGCGATTATGGGTGCCGGTGCGATTGGTGCGGAGTTTGCTTATTTTTTAAATGCTTTCGGGACAAAAGTGACGCTTATTGAAATGTTGCCTAAAGTCCTACCCGTAGAGGATGCCGAAATTTCTGCTGCTTTACATAAATCATTTACAGAGCAGGGAATTGATTGTCGGATGAGCACGCGTGTTGATTCGGTCGAGGTGGGAGAAAATTCCGTCTCGCTTTCATTGGGCAATGATCAGGGCAGTGAAAACCTGGAGGTTGAATCCCTCTTGCTGGCAATCGGTGTAGTTCCTAATCTTGATGGTGCAGTTTCAGAAAAATTAAAACTGGATACTGTGAAAGGTTATCTGAAAGTAGACGAAAATTATGAAACTTCAGAATCCGGAATTTATGCGACCGGCGATATTGTTGGTCCTCCTTGGTTAGCTCATATTGCCACCTACCGTGCAATACAGGCTGTTAATGGAATGTTTGGTCATTCGCAACCTGTTCCAGTTGATGCATTTCCGGGTTGTACCTACTGTCAGCCTCAGGTTGCAAGTATTGGTTTAACGGAAGAGAAGGCAAAAGAGGATGGTATCGAATACAAAGTCGGTAAGTTTCCTTTTGCGGCATCCGGGAAAGCCGTAGCGGTGAATCATTCAGAGGGCTTTGTGAAGGTAATTGTGGGTAAGAAATACGGAGAGATTTTAGGTGCTCATATTATTGGATCAGATGCTACGGAGTTAATCACGGAGTATGGATTGGCGATGAAATTGGAAGCCACTGTAGACGAAATTCATGGAACGATTCACGCTCACCCGACTATGAGTGAAGCCTTGGCTGAGGCCGCTGCTGCCGCTCATGGGGAAGCTATTCACATTTAATTAAATTTTTCCTGAAGCAACTTTTCTGGTTAGTAGCCCTTCTTTTATTTGGGTCGGCGAATGCCGGTAAAGTGGGGGTTAAGACATGTCGCGTTATGACTTGGGTTCCTCCTTACGCGATAGATGTATGCAGGGCACGCTTAGATCAATCATTCGGAGGTACGGGGATGAAAGATGGTCTTACCCAAATAGGTCTTCAGTTCTGGCGTCCTACAAGTAAAGGTCAAATTGAGTTAGTTGATAATTTTAAGCCAATCGATGATTCAACCATTATAAACTTTCGTAAATGGGGTAATGTTCACGATATTCGAGTGTTGCTTTGCATTTATAATGGAGATCGTGAGGGTTGGAACTGGAATTTAGCCAAAAATGCATTTAGTTCTAATCGAAAAAAATGCATTCAATCCTTGGTTGCTGAAACCGTGCGACTTAAGTTAGACGGGGTTGACATCGACTTTGAAGGTAAGGGGAAATGTGAGGATGATAAGAAGGCATTTGTTAAGTTTATTATGGAGCTATCCATTGCACTTAAGGCGAAGGGAAAGGAGCTTACGGTCGATAGCTTTGCATACAAGTGGAATGCACCAAACCAAGGATGGTGGAAGTTGCTACTTCCATATGTTGATGCCCTTCATGTAATGGGTTATTCAGAAACCGGCTCAAAATCAACGAGTTGGAGATCTTATGACTTCCTAAAAGCTGCCGCGGGAAAGTATTCCTCCAAACTTCTCATTGGAGTTCCTAGTCATGCGAGCAATTGGGAGAAGACTTCAGTTCATGAGCACCTCGAATGGATCGCGAAGGATCCTTCCGTTGGCCTTGCAATTTGGGATGCCCAGCTCAAAGATCCTAAATGGAGAACCAAAGAGATTTGGCAAATTATTTCAAGAATTAAGCAAGGCGTAGATTATAATCGTACTGATTCACCTTCTATTATTTTTGAGTAGAAGCAATAGGTTCGCTTGAGTAAATAATTTGATTCTCATTAACGAATATTAATCAAAATTGTAAAATAAATTTAAATTTAAATATATTTTAGGCGGGTGATGAAACCCTAGTAATAGTTTAATTTGTTTAATTCTTATACAAACGTTTTTTAAAGTCGATCGAGTGGGCTTGTGATTCAAAATGTGTTTTATCTTACCCGCTTCGGATTCCATTACTTTATTGGGATTCAGAAATGACCCAAAAGTCACAACTAACAAATTTAATTTCTTCTTTTTGTATATCTAAAGTAACGATAGCGAAGTGTGCATTTCAATTTCAGGTAAGCGATTTATGTAGTTATCTCTAGAAAAACCAATTTTAATGTATTTCCTAACTTGAGTGAAACTTCGGCAGTTTTGGATAAAGAGGGGGAGTTATGTCTTTAAATTTAATATTTGAACTCTTGTTAATCTGGCCCTTATTTTATAAAACATAACTATACACCGATCATGACTATCCTTGCGGGTTAGAAAGTCTTCCGATATATCCGATAAATATCTACCTTTTCGTTTCAGTTCTGCCGCTATCTGCTTCATATCTTTTCTTGATATTTTGAGCTTTTGGTCTCAAGTTGAAAACTAATTTGGGTAATCTGTATTTAAAAACTCAATTTTCAGTTTCAATTTAATTACAATTAATGCAAAAAATATTTCAGTTAACCGATTCAAAGATCAAGCTTACAAGGCGAGTGGAAGCGATAAAAGGTGATGTCAGAAAATACATCAAAAGAGAAAGGAAGAAAAAACTGCCGGAAGGATTTGATTTTTGGGACTTTAATTGTAGTTTTGGAGATTCATCTTTTGAAAAGAAAAAGATTCATGTTACTGAAATTGTGAAATTCATCGACGATGCTGCATGCCGCAAATTAGATTGTTTCTACTTAGAGGTTTTATCAATAGCAAGGAGTAGGTCGAAATACCCAAATCATGAAGATGTAGGGAAAACCGACAAGAAATCGAGCTAAAGCGTAGTAGAGGAAATCTATGGATCTATTTTTCGAAAGCCGTAGTTGTCAATGTTGGTAGACAAAATCTTGAAAAAGGTTTTAAATATTAATTTGGATATGATTTGCGTGGTACAGTTATAGTATTTTTACCAAGTTTAAAACATAAAATATTTATTTAAATTTTATCAAATGCTGGTTTCAAAACCCTTTCTCTGTTCTCGCTTCTGCCATTGGTTCGCATCATCGTCTCCGATGATTTGTTCCTTTTTTGGGTTCCATTTTAGCTTTCTTCCAAGGCGAATGGAAATGTTGGCCAAGTGACAAGTGGTCATGGCATTGTGATGAGTGTATACATCAGAAATAGGATCGGAGCGGTCTTCCATGCAGGCAAAGAAGTTTTCCATGTGATTGGTGGTCTTCTTTCCTTTGTAGATTTCAGAAATAGTGTCAGAGGAGAGCGGTTTCTCCATGAGTTCGTCAACGGCTGGGCCACTAAGTTTTCCACGGCTTACAAATAAGTTTCCTTTTGAACCTTCAAAGAGGATGCCATTTCCTTCTTCGGACTTGCTGACAATATTCATCTCCACCTTCTTCGGAAACATGCACTTGATGTGAAAGTTGTGAGAGGTGTTGTAGTGATTATCCTTTGTAGGCATCCCATTTTTGAGAGGAATTGGATGGTCTCCTACAATAGGCTCTAGAGATAGAACCCCCTGCCCTACTCCATTTTGTTCAAGTGCCCATTGGGCAATATCTACATGGTGAGCTCCCCAGTCTGTCATTTTACCTCCGGAATATTCATACCACCAGCGGAATTGGTAGTGACAACGTTCTTTTATGTAATCAACAAGAGGGGCTTGTCCTAGCCACATGTTCCAATTGATATTGGTAGGCGGATCAGATTTTTTGAAAGGTCCACCTTGTGGACCGCCACCAATATTACAGGTTACTTTTTTAATTTTCCCGATTCTTCCTTCGCGGATAATACCAATAGCGGTAAGAAATTTCTGGCCCATTTCACTTCGTTGCTGAGTTCCAACCTGAAATACGCGTCCGGTTTCTTTGGTAACTTTGCAAATTTGCTTACCTTCTTCAATGGTCAGTGTTAATGGTTTTTCACAATAAACATCTTTTCCCGCTTGCATCGCATGAATAGCAATTCGAGAGTGCCAATGATCGGTTGTTCCAATCGTGACGAAATCAATGTCCTTCCGATCGAGAATCTTTCGATAATCCTCATAGCCAGTTGCTTTTCCTTGTGCCAAAGATTTGTTGACCCTGTCAATGCGTTGAGTATCAAGATCACATACTGCTACGATGTCAGAGAGCCTCCGTGCACTATTGGCTATGCCTGCACCTCTCCCACCCACTCCGATTGCACCAAAGCGTAAGCGTTCATTTGGCGATTTATCTTCTGCAGATGTAATGAATGGAAAGGTGGAGGATGCAAGAATTCCAGCAGTTGCCCCAAAAGCTGAATTATTGAGGAATTGACGACGATTTAGATTATTATGACTCATGGAGTGAACCCTTTCATACATGTACCCCTTAAATCAAATTCAAATATAGCAAAATTTTATTTTTTACATAGTAACCCACAGTTGTAAGGCTTGGATTAATGAAAACTTAAAACCATGAATCTAATTACTAAATTGATTGTTATTTGGGGTTTATGCCTAGTGGCCAGTGCCGAAGGGGAAAGAGTTGATATTGGTATTGAATTTTTTGAAAAAAAAATTCGCCCAGTGCTGATCCAAAACTGTTATGAATGTCATTCAGCGAAATCCAAAACACTGAAGGCGGGTTTATTTCTCGATCGTAAAGATGGATGGGTAAGGGGTGGAAAAAACGGAACTGCGATTTTGCCGGGAGAACCAGATAAGAGTTTATTACTTTCTGCTATACGCTATAAAAACCAGGATTTGCAAATGCCGCCTTCTAAGGAGCTAGCTGATATCGTGATAAAGGATTTTGAGAAATGGATTTTAATGGGTGCTCCGGATCCTAGAGATGTTCCTATGAGTGATATTTCAGATATAGGGGGTTTGAAATCCAAAAGTTTGAAAGATGGAAGAAATTTTTGGGCATTCAAACCTGTCCAGGAAACTTCCTCACATTCAATTAGACCTGAAGATCGGGAAAAAAGTGAGATTGATCAATTGATTTTGGATAAGATCAAAAATACTGGCTTTAAGCCCGCTGTGAAGGCTAAAAGGCAGGTTCTTCTTCGAAGGGCCTTCTTTGATCTAGTCGGTATGCCTCCTTCTCCTGAACAAATTGGGGAATTTTTGAAAGATTCCTCTCCGGATGCTTTCAAGAAGGTCGTAGACATTCTACTTGCCTCTCCTCGCTTCGGGGAGCGTTGGGGTAGACATTGGCTTGATGTGGCTCGCTATGCTGATACTACTGGAGGTGGTCGTAATAAAACATTTCCTAATGCGAATCGTTACCGTGATTATGTGGTTAGAAGTTTTAACCAAGACAAACCTTTCAATCGTTTTATTTTGGAGCAAATTGCCGGGGATTTGATGCCGGTCTCTTCTGATTCTGAGTATAATGAAAATCTTACTGGAACAGGATTCCTGGCTTTGGGACCACATAATTATGAATTACAGGATAAGGAACTCCTCCGCATGGAAGTGGTGGATGAACAACTAAGCTCAATTGGGCGGGCATTTATGGGGGTTACTTTGGGGTGTGCCCGATGTCATGATCATCCGTTCGATCCGATCCCGACAAGAGATTATTATTCGATGGCGGGAATTTTTCGAAGCACAAGCAGCCTGGTTCCGGGGAATGTAGCTAGCTTCCATGAAAGAGAACTTAAAGATGACTATGATCTAGCAAGGAAAAATCATGCCCAGAAAAAAGCTTCCCTAGAAAAAAAATTAAAGGAGGCGAATGCGAAGCTAAAGTCACTGGGAGGGGAACCGGAAAATTCTAAAGGTAAAGGGCGATCTTTGGATCCACTTTCGCTAGATGGAATTGTTGTGGATGATACAGAAGCTAAAAAAATAGGGAAATGGATCCCTTCAACTCATACAACTGGTTTTGTTGGCGAGAAGTATTTACATGATGACAATCAAGCTAAGGGAAATAAATCTCTTACATTCACCGCGAATGTTCCACGCCGTGGAAAATATGAAGTTCAAGTTTCTTATACTGACGGACCGAACCGATCTAAGAAAACTCCAGTAACTATTATGCATGCAAATGGAGAGCAAAAGATTTTTATAGATCAAACTTTACCTCCATCCATCTTGGGATCATTTACATCTTTAGGAGTTTTCATGTTCGATAAGAGAGAAAAAGATATCGTCCAAATTACAACGGAAGGAACTTCTCAATATGTGATTGTGGATGCGATTCGATTGGTTTCGATGAAAAAAGATTTTGTTACCGGTATAATTACTGATTCTAGATCAATTGACTCAAGGGGAAAGGAAACGGTTAAAGGATTGATTGAAATTCAACAAAAGCGAGTTGCCGGATTGAAAAAATCGCTCCAAGAGCACAAAGAAAAGGCACCTCCTGAAGTTCGAAAAGTGATGTCGATTAGGGAACAGGATGAAACGGGAGATTGGCATATTCATTTACGTGGGGGAATTCGTAACCTTGGACCAGTCGTTCGAAGAGGCTTTTTAGCGGTAGCCACACCACCTGAACTTTCGCCAAATCCTCAAATACCCGAAGCTTCGAGTGGGCGACTTGAGTTTGCTCGTTGGATAGCCTCATCCAAAAACCCATTGACTGCACGAGTATTTGTAAATCGGGTCTGGCACCATCTTTTCGGTCGTGGAATTGTAGGTAGTACGGATAATTTTGGGGAAATGGGTAGTCGGCCCACTCATCCTGAGCTCTTGGATTATCTTGCCCGGTTTTTCATTAATAACGGGTGGTCAACTAAAACGCTTATCCGACAAATTGTGCTTACGAAAACATATCAAATGTCTTCGTCTCCATCTCCTTTAATTTTAGAAAAAGATCCGAACAATCAACTTTTTTCGCGGCAGAATCGACGAAGATTGAATGCGGAAGCAATCCGGGACGCTATGCTTTTGGCAAGTGGAAAGATATCATTTGAAAATTCTCTGCGAAACGAGAACCGGTCTCTATTTGTAGAGATTAACAGAAATAAAATACCTGAAATTTTTGAAGTCTTTGATTATCCAAATCCTGGACTGGTTTCGGGAAACCGCAATGCCAGTACGGTTCCCACTCAAGCATTATTTATGATGAATAATGACTTTGTAATCAAACAAGCGACCCTTGCTGCGAAAAATATATTTGCCCGAAAATATTTAATGAATGAACAAATGATAAAATTTGCTTTCCTTACCTGTCTAGCCCGTGAACCGACTCAGGAAGAAAAGAAAATAATAAATCGGTTTTTGGGAGATGAACAGAAAGGGAAACTCAATGAAAAAGCCATGGAAGGACTTGTGCATTCTCTCTTTGCATGTTTAGATTTTCGTTATCTGCATTGAAAAATCTATGATTACCTGTCCTCATGAATTATCCCGAAGAAGTTTACTGAAGTCAGTAGCATGTGGGTTTGGTTCGCTAGCGTTGGCTGGTTTGCAACAGACTAGACTGCAGGCAAAATCGCTATTTGCAAAGCCTTCTCTATTTCCTCAGCGGGCAAAACGGGTAATTTTTATTTTTATGGCCGGTGGTCCGAGTCATGTGGACACTTTTGATTACAAACCTGAACTCTTTGCCAAGGATAACAAAGCAATCGATTTCGTAGGTGTGCGGACCAATACTTTTGGGAAAGCAAGCAAGCGAGAATTAATGAAACCCTTGTGGGACTTTAGGCAACATGGCCAATGCGGGAAGCATGTATCCACTTTATTTCCACATATCGCTAAGCATGTTGATGATATTGCCTTTGTTCATTCGATGCATACCGAGGGAGTCGCACATGGGCCTTCGACCCTGTTTATGCATACAGGGGCGACGAACTTAGTTCGGCCATCCATGGGTAGTTGGATTTCTTACGGGCTAGGAACTGAAAACCAAAATTTACCTGCCTTCGTTACGATATCTCCATCTTCAAGCAAGGGTGGTCCAAGAAATTATGGAAATGCTTTTTTACCATCGATTCATCAAGGAACAGCCTTAGGAAGAGCGGGTAATGTGAACGGGGCGAAGATAAGTAATATAGAGAACGCAATGCTCAGTGATTCTCAAAGAAAAAATCGATTTGATTTCCTGCAGGAGCTAAACAATGTGCAATCTAGTGCTCACTCCAATGATGATGAATTGGAGGCAACGATTGAAAATTATGAGTTGGCCTGGCGAATGCAGATGGAAGCACCCGAATTAACCGATTTATCTAGGGAATCTAAAGCGACTAAGAATATTTACGGAATAGACGAAAAACCCACCGATGATTTTGGTAAACAATGTTTACTAGCCAGAAGAATGGTTGAAAGAGGAGTCAGGTTTGTCAGTGTAAATTATTCGGATGAATCAGCAAACCCCAGATGGGACCAGCATGGTAATATGCCTAAACATGCAGATCATGCACGTGCCACTGATAAACCGGTTGCCGGTTTACTTCAGGATTTGAAAGCTAGAGGTTTATTGGAAGATACTTTAGTTTGGTGGGGAGGCGAATTCGGGCGAACCCCCTTTTCTCAAGGAAAAGATGGGAGAGATCACAACCCCAGAGGATTTACGGTATTTCTCGCAGGTGGTGGAATAAAGCCTGGGTTTTCTTATGGCTCAACGGATGAGATTGGTGGAGTAGCAGTAGATCAAAGGGTGCATATGCATGACCTACATGCGACGATCCTGCATGCCCTTGGCTTGGATCATGAAAAACTCACTTTCCGCCATTCGGGAAGGGACTTTCGGTTGACAGATGTCGCAGGAAAGGTCGTTCATGAGCTATTTTCCTAATTATTTATGAAAGCAATCATTCTAGAAGAACATGGGAGTACGAGAAATTTTAAGTTATCTAATATTCCCATGCCTTCTGTTTGTAAGGGGCATGTAGTTCTTAAAGTATGTGCATCGAGCGTTAACCCAGTAGATTGCAAAATTCGTAATGGTATGCTTGCTGGAATTGGACCCGGGGTACCTGGGGTTTTACACGGAGATGTTGCCGGTATAGTTACTGATGTTGGCGAGGGAGTAATTGAATTTAAAAAAGGTGATGAGGTATATGGTTGTATAGGTGGTTTTAAAGGAATGCCAGGGGTATTATCTGAATATGCTTTGGCTGATATCAGGTTACTAGCTTTAAAACCAACTGCTCTTTCAATGACCGAGGCTGCTGTTCTGCCACTTATTGGAATTACCTCATGGAATGCACTAATAGATAGGGGTAAAGTCTCAAAGGAGTCACGAGTGCTGGTACATGCTGGAGCTGGGGGTGTTGGGCATTTTGGATTACAATTAGCCAAAGCTGTAGGGGCTGAAGTACACACCACTATTTCTAGTGATTTTAAAAAGGCTTTAGTTATGGGCTTAGGAGTTGATCAAGCGATTAATTATACTCAAATAAAACCGGAGCAGTATGTGGAAGAATTGGTCGATGGGATTGGATATGACCTTGTATTCGATACGGTAGGCGGAGTTTGCCTCGATCAATCTTTTATTGCAGCGAAGGAGTATGGATCAGTTGTTTCTATTGCAGCTCGTGCTAATCATGACCTGACCCTAGTTCATGTGAAAAGTTTAAGTTTACATGTCGTTTTCATGCTTCTTCCTATTCTGAAAAATTACGACCGTGAAACTCATGGTCAAATTCTGGGCAAAATTAGTCAGCTTGTGGATGATGGGAAATTAAATCCACTTTTACACGACGAAGAATTTTCCTTCGAAGATGTTGGCAGAGCACATGATTGTTGGGAATCTGGTAATACAATTGGCAAAATTGCTTTAGAAAACACCTGGTAATTAATTAGTGAACTATGACACAAGAAAATGTTGCGTAATGTTATTTCATTATGCAGTTTAAATTTTAGTTCTTTAATATTTAGCCATTTGCAACATCCATAGACAACCTTTTCAGGTTACCAACCGAGTGCGAGAGTTTACTACGGTGGTACAGGTCTTAAAACCAGGATGTGCGGTTTTGGCACAACCGAAAACAACGCTCTTCTCGTGATATTTGTCCGAGTGAAGCGTATAACCATCGAAAGGAAATACGCGTAATGAATAAACCATCATCAAATCAGGTCGAAGACATTGCTCTTCGAATAGATGAAACAAACCTTAATCATCATCTTTGGAATAACAATGGAACCTGGTGGATCCACTACACTAAATACCCAACTCCCGTAACAGCAGAACGAATAAGGCACTCTCTCAAGACTCGTAATTTATCTGAGGCTAGAAAACGACGGGATGAAGTTTTCCAAAAGCTCCATCTAATAGTTAGGTTCGCGGCTTGATTGACCGAAATATTTCTTTGGAACTTGCATCCTTTAGGCAAGAGTTTCATTAAAATAAATGTGACATCCCCTTTTGCAAAAAGTTCATTTCACCTTTGGCTCCAAATTGTTTTTGGGACTTTTCTTACGATGGATGCACAACCTAAAGGATATCTTTATGAAGAATCCAAAGTCATTCCTTACAAATTACCTGATCCATTAGTTTGTCTTGATGGCACAAAGGTGGAAAATGCAAAATTATGGTTAAAGAAGCGTCGACCGGAAATATTAAAGTTATTTAAGGAGGAAGTGTATGGAGAGTCACCTGATAATAGAATACCCATGCGGATTGAAATGGTGGAAGAGGGGCAAGATGCTTTGGGTGGTAAGGCGATTCGTAAGCAAGTGGCGATTCTTTTGGGAGAATCCAACCGAACTCTATCAATTAACCTACTGCTATATTTACCAAAGGTTTCAAACCGGCCACTCCCAGCTTTTCTCACGATTAATTTTCAGGGAAATCACACGGTTCACTCAGATCCCGCCATTCTTCTGCCAAATACTTGGGTAAGAAATCGCAATGGTATAAAAGATAACAGAGCGAGGGAGAAAGACAGAGGGTTAGCAGCATCCCGTTGGGCCATTACTGATATGATTAACCGGGGTTATGCTTTCGCTACCGTTTACTATGGGGATATCGATCCGGATTTTGATGATGGTTTTCAAAACGGAATACACGCTTTGTTTCCCCTCCTTGACTCGGAAAAACGAAAGTGGTCAGACTGGGGCTCGATTGCAGGATGGGCTTGGGGTTTAAGCAGATGTTTGGACTACCTTGAGCAGGATCCCCGAATTGATGGAAAGCGAGTTGCAGTTATGGGTCACTCGAGGCTTGGTAAAACATCTCTTTGGGTGGGTGCAATCGATGAAAGGTTTGCGATGGTAATTTCCAATAATTCAGGCTGCGGTGGAGCCGCATTAAGCAGGCGTCGTTTTGGTGAAACTGTTAAGAGGATAAACACTTCTTTTCCTCATTGGTTTTGTGACAATTATAAGAAATATAACGACAAAGAAGAAAATTGCCCTGTAGACCAACACATGCTGATCGCTTTAACAGCTCCCCGCCCGGTTTATATCGCTTCAGCCGAGGAGGACCGATGGGCTGACCCCAAAGGTGAATTTCTTTCTGCCCTGCATGCAGAGCCTGTTTACCAGTTGTTTGGTAAGAGTTTCGGAGCCAAGAAACAACCCATGCTCAATCGGTCTGTACATCGACAGATTGGCTATCATATTCGCAATGGTAAACACGATGTAACGGCTTACGATTGGAACCAATACCTAAATTTTGCGGATAAACATCTCAAATGAAACTATACCCTTTGAAGTTTTTCCCTACCACGATTGTCACCATTCTTTTAGGTATATCGATCCAGGCTGAACAAAAAGCAATTGAAACGATTGCCTTTGGTTCATGCTTAAAGCAGAACAGGCCTCAGCCAATTTGGGAAAGTGTATTGAGTAAGAAACCGGATATTTTTGTTCTGCTTGGGGATAATATTTATGGTGACACCCGAGACATGCAAAAACTCCAAGATAAATGGAATGAGTTTTCAACGGTACCCGGCTTTAAACAGCTTCGTCAAAATTCCCGAGTCCTTGCTATCTGGGACGATCATGATTACGGAGAAAACGATGCGGGCAAGGAATTCCCTAAGAAAGCTGAGTCCCAAAATATCTTCCTTGATTTTCTAAATGAGCCGGCCAACTCTTTGCGTAGAAAGACTCCCGGTATATACGATAGTCTGATAGTCGGTCCGCCTGGTAAGCGTGTACAGTTCATTCTTTTGGATACCCGATACTTCCGCACCTCACTTAAGCGATCCAAAGTAAGGGAAAGCGGAAAAGGTCCTTATGCTCCTAATGACTCAATAGAGGCGGAAATCCTGGGCCAAGATCAATGGTTGTGGCTCGAGAAAACACTTAGTGAAAAGGCAGAACTGAGAATAATTGCTAGTAGCATCCAGGTGCTTTCCACCACTCATGGCTGGGAAACTTGGGGTAATTTTCCTCAGGAAAGAAAGAAGCTTTTGGCGATGTTAAAAAAACAAAATAGTAACGGTACAATAATTTTAAGCGGAGACAGACACTCGAGTGAAATTTCTAAACTTGAAGGAGCCCTCTCCTCCCCTTTGTTTGATATTACATCAAGTGCGATGAATCAAAAATTACGACCAAAATTCGAAGAAAATATCTACCGTGTGGGAAAAAGATACTTTGATGAAAATTTCGGTCTTATTAAAATCGAATGGTTACCGAATGGGCCCAGAGTGCATGCGAGCATTCGAGATATAAACGGAAACTCGGTTATCCAAGACGACTTGGGTATATTTTAAAAGTAAACAGGTTATTCGTAGATACTGGGGTCCGTTCCCAAGCACCCATGAATACGCTCCATAGCATCTGATTTGTCGTCTAGCCTTGAATGTGCATCTTTAGAGAAATCAAGTCTCTTTTGAATCGACAATCTTTCTGATGCCTCTCGATTGGCATGATCTTTGAGAAAGTCTTCCAAGTAGTTTATTCTTTTTTTCCAGTAGTCTTTGGTGACATCAATTCTTGTTCCTAAACGCTTTTTATACCAATCACTTGAAAGAATTGATTCAGGTTTGAAAAGATCTCGAAACTCTTGATCCAATAAGCCCTTATTTTTCCAATTACCCTTAGCCATAATTTCCAAGAGAGATCTAAGGGGGGGGCAGGCTTTTTCGGCACATCCATCTTTAAAATATCTTTCAGCCACTAGTTGACCTGCTTCAACTAGATTTTTAATACTATCTGCATATTGTTCCCTGTCTTGTAATTCTGGTTTCAGCATATCTTCAGGAAATACCGAAACGGGGTCGGTAAAGATTCGACCGAGAAACTCATGGGTAAACCTCCTTGTTATTCGGTAACCGAGATACTCGGTGGGTAATTTATCACCGTTTAGTTCGAAAGAAGGAACTTTTTCCAAGAGACCGTTTTTAATCATTGCTTCCGGATCATTTTCATAATCCCTTAGCCGGCTCCATATTTCTGGAATTAAAAGGCTGACATCATGAGATACTTTGTATTTCGGACCAATGTACCCAGCAGATGTAACAAAAGCTCCTTGCCCAGTTGATGCATAGGAAACTAAGGCTGCGTTTAAATCATGAATTGGAAGAAGAGCATTAAAAGGTGCTTTAGTAAGTGCCCCTTCAGAACCTGCTCCTGTTGTGGATGGTGATTTTCCGGTAACCGAAACGATAAAATCTATAAAGAGTTCTGGTAATTCCAGATAATGTATAGGAGCGAAGCAGCAAAGCGGACGGACTTTGCCATTCTCTTCTGCCGGATTGTTTCTTCGGCCTGGAAGAACGGACCCTACTGGATAAAGAACTGAAGAATCATGACTTAATTTTCTTCTAAGCCTTGTACCTTCAATGGCTAAGTGAACTGATTTCGGGTTGAATAAGTCAGGCCGAGTTTGTAAATAACGAGGGTTTTTAGTTGGCTTACCGTCTACAATTCTGGGATTAGCAGACGATACAAATTGACTCTCTTTACCGGATTGATTGGATGCAGAATTGATTAGTTCCTGCATAGGTTCAGTATATTTTTCAAAAGTTAGAGTTTGCGATACCTGCTCATTTGCATCTTCTTCATCCAAGCATTGGAAATTACTTATAAAATTCCCAGGTCTTGATAAATCTTTCTCCGTTTGTTTGTCAAAACCACGATGAATGGCGTCATCTGGTCTTTGAAATAAACGATATTCACAATTATGTACGAATTTTGCTGACTTTTTAAAGGTACCAGTCCCAATTTCTTTGAGCAGGCTTAATGGAGCAACCGTGGAAACAGTTATGTCATCCTCAGCTAATATTTTATCTGCAGGAATAAAATCTTTTCGTAGTGCAAAAAGCCTCCATGAGCCATTTTCATCGAACCCGATTCGTAAAAGACGCGTAATGAGCTTTTCACCCTTAAATCTAAGTTCATTCGCGGGCTGCCCGTTTACTGAATCTACACTAAAGTGTTTTTCCCACTCTTCGCCCCACTCTTCAAGATATCTCCTTTTGATAATTAGAACTAAGTCCTTTACTCTCTGAGGTATTGATTCCAGCCAAGAGTTAAATTCATCGGTGTAGAGAGAATGAGATGGTGTAAGGAGTTTTATGACAGAACCTAAAGAACGGTTGGCATCGAGAACCTTTCTATTTCGAATATTACTCTTTTCAGGATTTCGAAATCTTTTCGAATAATCTTTTTCAATGACTTCCTTCGCTACCTGCATATCCCCTTCCCAATCCGCGATAAAAACGGGACCGCAAACAATGGCATCCGTTAGTGGTTTCGAGATTTCCGATTTTCCGCCCCCAGAGACCGTACAAGGCTTGTGGCAAAGAAAGCCCTCCCCTACTGTCCCAACAAGTTTCCACGGGCCGTCATTCTCGGTTCTTTTCATTTCGACTTTGTAGCCAGAAGGTAAAACATAGGAATTTTCGGGAATTAACGCTAAGGTTTTACTATCCTCATGGGAAGTCCATGAGATCTTTTGATCCCTGAGACTGAATTTGGCATTTTCAGGCAGAAAGAATATCGAGGGAAACAATGGATCACAGTAGACTCCATCAGGTACATCACTTTCAGTTATGCCAAGCGAGTTGATAGTATCTTTAAAAGTGTGGGATGTTTTGGGAAGAATCTCCAAGGGATCAAATTGTTCACCTAAATCATAACTTGGAAATACCACTGCTCCCCCAGCATGTTCCTCCTCAGACAATCCAGATAGATTAGCGGCAAAACTAACTTGTGTCTTAACCTCTTTTTTACAGTAGCCAAAATAATTGTCTGCAATAACCGTAACCACTAACCCGGAAGTGTCTCGAAAAGTAAGTTTGAAAGCTCCCCCATCGTTATATAACTCTTCTGGTTTATTGTCATAAAACATCCCGTCCCTAATCTCTCTTTCTGTTGCATCAGCTTTAGAAGGAAGGTTAAGAATTTGTTTGGGTGTTCCAGCTAGATGTGGGGCAACAATTACGCACCCAGTGTGCCCTGTCCAATTCTCGATATCTAAACCAGCATCATTTTCAGCTAAGAATGGATCTCCTGCATTGCCAAATATGCTCTCAACGAAGTCAAGATTCGCAACACATCCCCCAGGAGCAAAAAACCTAACTTCCATTGATTTTTCTCGAATATATCCCTCGACCGCAGGACAGACAACCGGTCTCAATAAAAGAGAAACCCAACATTTTGCTGGATCTTTCTCACTGGATGAAAAAGGAAAAACCATATCCTGCGAGGGAGGATTTAGGGCAAGTCGCAGTAATTCCTTTGCAGCATTTACGGGAACTACCTTTTTGTCATCGGCAGCAGGTAATCCTACATCTGCGACATGAAATACTCCTGATGTAGTACGACGATCACTTGATGGGTTATGTAAAACACCTTGAGCAATACGCCTCGATTCCATGATCGAAGAAGAAAAATTATAACCATCTCTAGGTAAAGACGTAATACGTGCCAACCCATGGCGATCCAAAACAAATGATTCTGTAGGTAGGCTAGGCCGGTCAGCGCCAAGGATGCGGGAAAGAAAATCCTGTATTCTTCTATCAGCGGGGCAAAGGTAACCTCGTAACAATCTGACTTTTTCTCGGTATTCTTTTACCAAGGAACCACTAAGCCTTAGAGCAGGGTTGTTTGACTGGTCTCCTACTGTGGGTAGACCGAGAGTTGCAAGCTTTAGATTTGTGTAATTAACTAACTCTTGATAATTGGGTGAGCCCAAATCATATCCTTCACCAATACCAAGTTGTTTAATTTTATCTTCAGGAAATATAGTTTTCATAATAGAGATGCTAAGATAAACATCTTAGAGAACAACGCGTGCCTATTCTACCTAAATAAATAAATTGGATAAAAACTATCCAAAAAAAAATGGTGGGCCCGCTCGGATTTGAACCGAGGACCAAGGGATTATGAGTCCCCTGCTCTAACCGCTGAGCTACGGGCCCGCTTTTTACTAAAATGACTTTTCGCTGAAGCTAATTCAAGCAAAGAAGTTAAGCGGACTTTCCTTTAGCCACTTTCTGGGCATAGGCGAAGCGAGCCGCAGCTTCAAGTTTCTGCAACTCAGCAACATCTATCTTACTTTTCTTACCCTCTTCTAGAGCTTCTTTCGCACGTTGAATTGCTTCCTCAATACCAGCTTCGTCTATTTTTTGAACATCAATAGCCTGATCTGTGAGTAAGGAAACTTTCCCAGAATAAACTTCTACAAAACCAGACCCAACAGCTAGGTATGATATTTTTCCATCTTTAACGATTTTAATGTCACCCGCGTCTAGTTTGTCTATTATTGGAATATGTTTACCTAAAACATCAATTTTACCAGTACTTGTTGGAATAACGACGTGGTCGACTTCATCAGAAAAAATTGTTTCTGATGGGGTAACAATTTCTAGTTGGATTGGCATTAAGTGAAAAAGTTGAAAAATTAGTCTTCTTCCTGATCAAGGACAGAATCAATTCCACCCTTCATGTAAAAGTCATTCTCTGCAACTTCATCAAGTTCTCCATCAAGGATCATCTTAAATCCTTTGATTGTATCTTTGACTGGAACATATTCACCGGAAACACCAGTGAAAACTTCTGCAACATGGAAGGGTTGCGATAAGAATTTTTGTATCTTACGAGCACGAAACACAGTTTGCTTTTGATCAGGTGAGAGCTCATCGATTCCTAAAATTGCAATAATATCCTGTAAGTCTTTATAAGACTGAAGAACTTCCTGAACTCCCCTTGCAACTTTAAAATGTTCTTCTCCAACAATTTCAGGAGCTAAAGCATTAGATACGGAAAACAGAGGATCCACTGCAGGATAAATTCCAAGTTCAGCAATAGATCGTTCAAGAACAATAGTGGAGTCTAGGTGAGCAAAGGTATTCGCTGGTGCTGGGTCCGTTAGGTCGTCTGCTGGGACATAAACCGCTTGGAAGGAAGTAATCGAACCCTTTTTAGTGGAGGTAATACGTTCCTGTAGTATTCCCATTTCTTCGGATAAAGTAGGTTGATAACCAACAGCCGAAGGGGATCTTCCTAGGAGAGCAGATACCTCAGATCCGGCCTGTGAAAAACGGAAAATATTGTCTACGAAAAGTAAAACATCCTGTCCCATTTCATCCCGAAAATACTCTGCCATGGAAAGCCCTGATAACGCAACTCGCATGCGGGCACCGGGAGGTTCATTCATCTGACCATAGACCAATGCAACTTTTGATTTAGAAATATCATCTTGGTTGATAACTCCCGCCTCAGACATTTCCTGATAAAGATCGTTTCCTTCTCGAGATCGTTCCCCTACCCCTGCAAAAACGGAATATCCTCCATGAGCTTTTGCAATGTTGTTAATGAGTTCCATGATAACAACAGTTTTTCCAACACCGGCACCACCGAATGCTCCTACCTTTCCGCCCTTAATGAAAGGACAAATAAGGTCGATGACTTTTATTCCGGTTTCTAAAATATTTGCTTCTGTGTCCTGATCTAAAAGAGTGGGTGGCTGTCTGTGAATTGGTCGAGTTTCTTCATGACCACAAGGGCCAAGGTTATCAACGGTTTCACCAATGACATTGAAAATACGGCCTAAAACTTTTTCACCAACGGGTACTGATATAGGAGCACCAGTGTTGTTTACATCCATTCCGCGAACGAGACCTTCTGTAGATGACATAGCAACGGCTCTAACTCGATTTTCTCCTAAGTGTTGCTGCGTTTCTAAAACTAGTCTCGAATCTGCGTCCGAATCTGAGAGTTTATAGCTAACTTCAAGTGCATCATAGATTTCAGGTGTAGAACCTGGAGGGAACTCTGCATCTACAACAGCACCAATGACTTGAATGATTTTTCCTTTACTTGAATTTGAATTGTCCATCTTTATTTTTGAGAGTCTGGCAAAGTTATGATTTTGAAAATGTAGCAGCAGAAATCTCTAGAATTTCCTGTGTAATAGCTGCTTGTCTTGCACGATTATATTGAAGTGTAAGATCATCGATTAAATTTCCTGCGTTGTCTGTAGCTGTTTTCATTGCTACCATTCTTGCACTGTGTTCCGAAGCTTGTGATTCCAATATAAGTTGAAAAATTTCTTGTTTGAGGTAAAGAGATGCAAGTTCTGACAATAATTTATCTCTATTTTCAATAAGAATTTCCCTATTATCTTTTGGCACTTGATGATCTAATACACCAAATCTTTGATGAAGTTTTGCATTCATTTCATCAAGATCATTAAGTGGAAAAAGACGGAGCAGTTCAGGTTCTTGCCTTAAAGTATTTACAAAACTCGAGTAAAGAATTTCGATGGTATCGATAGTTCCATCATCATAACTTCTAAGCAAAAAATCTACAATTTTACGAACATCAGAAAATGTAGGCTTATCCGGCAATGTAAAGTCAGCAAGCAAGTCCCTCTGCGTTCTACCAAGAAATTGTGAAGCTCTCCTTCCGACGGCGATAAATTTCGCAGAATTATCAACATCGTTTAGTTTCCGAAACAAATTACTATTAAGAGCGCCGCATAATCCTTTATCAGTACCCACAACAAGAATCCCTCGATGTTTTATCGGTCTTTGAACATAGTAAGACTGGGTAATTTCTTCGAATTCGTCAGCTATTGATATAATAATATCAGAAAGCAGAAGTGCGTAAGGTCTCCCAGACTTAGCCGCATCCTGAGCTTTCTTCATCTTAGAAGTAGCCACCATTTGCATGGCACGAGTAATTTGACGAGTACTCTTAACGCCTTTTATGCGATTGCGGATGTCACGTGTATTAGGCATGTCTAAGCAATCTTAGGATTATCCAAAAGTTTTTTTCCATTCCTCAAGAGAAGACCTGAGTTTTTGCTCAGTTTCTTCTTCCAGTTTGCCACTTTGATATATTTTATCGCAAACATCTTTACCTGAGATTGATAGATATTCTTTAAGACTGGTTACTGCATTTGAAATTTGATCAACGCTTATTGAATCAAAAAAGTCATTTTGCATGCCCCACATGATTGCAGTCTGAATTTCGACTGGAATGGGATTAAAAGCTGTTTGCTTGAACATTTCAACAATTCTTGCACCACGATCAAGCCTTGCTTTTGTTGCGGCATCTAAATCTGATTCAAATTGAGAAAATGCAGCAAGTTCTCGAAACTGAGCGAGTTCAAGCTTAACTTTTCCAGCGACTTTTTTGTAGGCTTTAATTTGTGCAGCAGAGCCAACTCTCGAAACGGAAAGACCAACTGAAACAGCTGGACGAATACCTTTATTAAATAAATCTGTTTCAAGGAAAATTTGTCCATCAGTAATTGAAATCACATTGGTCGGAATATATCCAGACACATCACCCATTTGAGTTTCAATAATTGGTAAAGCTGTGAGTGAACCATTACCATTATTTTCATTTAATCTAGCAGACCTCTCAAGAAGCCGTGAGTGAAGGTAGAAAACATCACCAGGATATGCCTCTCGACCGGATGGACGTTTTAAAATAAGAGAAATCTGTCTGTACGCTACAGCATGTTTCGAAAGATCATCGTAAACGATAAGTGCATCTCGACCGTTTTCCATAAACCATTCGCCCATAGCACAGCCAGAGTAAGGAGCTAAGTACTGATTGGCAGGGTTGTCAGCCGCAGGAGCAGAAACAATCGTAACATATTCCATCGCTCCGGTTTCTTCGAGAATTTTGATTGTCCTTGCTACATTTGAATTCTTTTGTCCAACCGCAACATATATGCAATATACCGGACGAAAATCTTTATTGTCAGATTGTTCACCTTGTTTGTTTATTTTGGCCTGATTAATGATTGTATCTATCGCAATGGTGGTTTTACCAGTTGATCTATCGCCAATGATTAATTCTCTTTGTCCTCGACCAATTGGAATCATAGAATCAACGGCCATGATACCGGTTTGTAATGGTTGATTTACGGACTTTCTTGGTATAATGCCGGGTGCAATTCTTTCCACAGAATAAACTTGATCAGACTCGATTGAGCCTTTCCCATCAATTGGTCTGCCCACTGCATCTACAACTCTTCCTAAAAGACCCATACCGACAGGAACAGAAAGTAGTTTTCCTGTAGTTTTCGCATCGTCACCTTCTTTGAGAGAACTGGTATCGCCAAGCAAGACACAACCCACTGAGTCTTCTTCTAAATTTAAGGCTATTCCCAAAACATCGTTCGGAAATTCTACCATTTCGTTATACATAACCTTGGAGAGGCCTTCGACTCGAGCAACTCCATCTGCGAGCATAACAACTTTACCAACATTGGTACGGCTTGCATCAGTGGAAAGAGTGTCGATTTCCTTACGGATTAGATCTGTGATTGAATTCATTAGTGTTATAGAAAATATTATGCGATAATTTTTCGAAGTCTGTTCAGGCGATTTAAGATGGAATCTTCGTAGACGTCATCTCCTATCTTTAATTTAAATCCTGCAATAAGTTCAGGATTTTCAGAAGACTTTAATTCCATCTTGGAATTCTTGAAGGAGTCTGATGCTTGAATTTTCTCAACAATTTGGCTTCCCTTCCCACCTGCATATTCAATAATTCCTTGGTAGGATGACATATGTATTTTTACCAAACGAGCGAAAAATCTGAGTATTTCCCTATGTTGTAAAGGAGGGTCCTCACGTAATGAAGAAAGAATTTCTTTTACCTTGTCTTCATTTACCCTTTGATCTTCATCAAGAGAGTGATCAAGCAAAAGGTGAGCAATTTTTTTGACTCTACTTCTATTAGACATGGTTGTTGATTAAGAAGATGTCGATGCGATTGCAGATTCGGTGAAACGCTTTTTTTCATCATCACTAAGATCGCGACTTAATACCTTCGTTGTAGTCATTATTACTAGGGAAGCGATTTCTTCCCGAGCATCCTTAAGTACATTTTGTCTTTCAAGCTCCATGGCCTTCTTTGCTTTGGCAATAATAGACTCAGCTTCTTTTCGAGCTTCTTCTTTTTGTGATTCAATAAAAGATTTTGCTTGGTCTTTTGCAATTAGAGCGGTCTTTTTGGCCTGAATAGAAGCTTCATCAAGAGTTTCCTTTTGTTTTTTTTCAGTTTCAGCTAGTTCAAGTTTAATTTTATCTGCATTTTTAAGAGAATCTGCAATTTGCTTTTCCCTTTCCTTAATGGTTGATAGGATTTTCTTGAAGGCAAAAAACCAAATGGCAAGGGCGACAAGTGTGAAATTTATCGCTTGTGCGATAAACATAGGCCAATCGACACCAAACGAAGTCAAAGTTTCATTTGCCGTATCAATTATGCTAGCGACTGTAAACATTACAGGTTTGGGTAAAAATTAATTAGCCGAGGAAAAGCGAGTAAAATGCAACAGCTTCTGCAAGCGCCATTCCGATAATTGACTGGACAAGAATTGCAGTTGATGCGTCGGGGTTACGACCTACTGCTTCTACGCCCTTCATTCCAACAATGCCTACTCCAATTGCGGCACCTAAGCAACCAAGTGCACCTTGTATGCTTCCTGTGATACCACCGGATGTGGTTGCTTGAGTAACTTGTTCTGCTGCCTGTGCGAGTACTTCGATCATAATATTATATATTTAATGTTTTAGTTAAAATTGCCTACGCTCATGGCATAGTCACAATCAAAAAATTAGTGATGTTCTTCTCCATGGTTACACATCAAACCTATGTAAACGGCGATCAACAACATGAAAACGAGTGCTTGTACAATTCCAATTAACACTTCCATAAAATAGAAAGGCAGTGGAAGAATCCATTGTAATTGTGGAACCAATGCAAACATACTGTGGAGTAGACTTTCTCCTCCGTATACATTTCCAAATAAACGGCAACTAAGTGAGATTGGGCGAAATAGAATAGAAACTATTTCAATTGCACCAACGCAAAAGAACAGTGGTATAAGTAGAGTATACACTACCCATCCGACATCCTTTTGGTCAGCCTTTGTTCCGAAAATATGTGAAGCAACGCTTTTTAAACCTTCAAACTTGAAAATAAAATACAGCCAACAAAGATTTGCTACGGTTGCTAAGGCTAAGGTCATGTTAAAGTCTGCATTTCCAGGTCTAATTAAATAATTCTTAATGATAAAGTGTCCATCGTCATCATAATATCCATTACCAATCGTGCCGACTCCTGGTAGGAGACCGCTTAAGTTTTGAATCAAAATAAAAATGAACAGACCGCTAAGTAACCAAAATGTGGGGAAAAAAACCTTTTTCCCTACAATAGGTTCAACGATACTTCTGAGACCACCAACAACGGATTCCACTACAAGCTGTCCTTTACTTGGAATTAAAGATGTTTTACCTGCAAGCATTCGGACCAATAAAATAATTAAAGCAGAAATTACCCAACTTGTTATCATGGAATTTGTGACAGGAAAATCCCCTAATAAAAAAGCTTGGTCAGCAGTTAAACTTACACCTTCACCAGCAGCATTAGCAAAATGTGTACATAAGAAAAAAAATAATACTTGAACCAAGGAAGACATTAGAATAACTCATAAGGAATTCTGAGAAATGGTCAATCTGCAAGGTTAATTAAGATTAAATTGAACTTATGGAAGAGTATAAATAAGAGGGGCAAGCGAATGGACATAAGACAAGCTTATAGGCGCTTTGCACATAAAAAGTTGTTTTCTGGTAGTAATTCACTGAAGTAACTTGTGGCATTATGAGGCCAGGGAAAATTACTTAATTCCCACTGTTTAGATTCAGTTATTATCTGTTTTGACCATTCTATATAAGGGAAATAATCTGTCATGAAATATAAAACACCAGAAGGTTTAGTTTTGGCAGCTAAAAGTGTTAGGAATGATCTTTGAATCAGTCTGCGCTTGTGATGCCTTGATTTCGGCCAAGGGTCGGGATACATAACAAATGTGTTTGATAAAGATAAATCACAGAATTCTAAAAATTCACAGGCCTCAGCTTTGTAGAACAAAATATTTTTCTGTTTTCGTTTTTCACATTTTGACACAGCTTTCCTAATTCTTTTATTTATTAAATCTATTCCAACAAAAATTTCATCTTGTACCTCACTAGCAAAAGATGAAAGCCAGTGACCATGACCGCAACCAATTTCTAAATTTAAACTTTGACGATCGTTGGAGGATTGAAGCGGTAATAGAGAATTTTTGATCCACTCCCCTACCCTTTTTTTTCTAACAAGTTTTTCTTCCTGATAAGTAATAGAAAATTGTGCATATAATTTATCGTCCATTGAACTGCTTGATAATAACACTTAGAACATTTATATCTGATGGATTAATCCCAGGTATACGAGAAGCTTGTCCAATGGTGTCAGGCCTTAACGATGAAAGTTTTTCAGCAGATTCAATGCGTAAGCCAGGAACTTTTACAAAGGATAAACCATCAGGTATAAAAACATTATCGAGGTTTTTCATTTTAGAGATATTTTGTAATTCTCTTTTTAGATATCCTTCATACTTTACTTTATAGAAAACTTCATTTTTAACTTCAGGGTTTACAGATTTAAAACCATCAGGAAGAAAATCATCAATACCCATCCTCAACATATCACCAAAAGTTTTATTTCCTTCAAACTTACTTGTATTAAATATGTCAATCCACAGATTGATAGTTTTAATTTTATCATGTATTTTAGACTTTCTTGACTCAGATAAAA
>Ga0233432_10000075_pt1 | contig 79588 bp, 66 predicted proteins | sample SI_122_August201_6_FD_179870 | JGI IMG/M metagenome (GOLD analysis project Ga0233432, IMG submission 179870) | Seawater microbial communities from Saanich Inlet, British Columbia, Canada - SI_122_August2016_10_MG | ecosystem: Environmental > Aquatic > Marine > Inlet | place: Canada: British... | reverse complement strand
ATTGATGGAGGGCGCGAGCCGAACGGGATTGCCTGTTAACACTGAAGTCATGGACGAAGGCCAACTAAAGCTGGCGTTGGAGGCGGGAGTGAACATGTTGCAAATAGGAACGCGAAACGCTTTGAACTATTCATTACTGAGGCAGGTTGGACAATCGATTGCGGGCAAGGATACTGTCGTATTGCTGAAGCGAGGGCGTCACATCGGTCCGATTAACGAATTTATTTCGGCGGCTGAGTACATCGTGAATTTCGGAAATCCGAATGTTATGCTTTGTCCGCGCGGAACGTTGCCGACCTTGGAAGGCTATCGAAGTCATCCGGATGAATCCATCACTCCATTGCTAAAGGAAAAGACATGGGCTCCAGTGGTCGTCGATCCCTCGCATTCCGTCGGCAAGGCGATGTATGTTGAAGCGTGTTCAATGGCTGCAATCGCATATGGTTCGGATGGACTCTGCATCGAAGCGAATATCGATCCATCGAAAGGATTAGGCGACGATCCCAAACAGGCGATTACCCCGAAAGCGTTTGGCGCTTTACGCAACAAGTGCGAGGCTATCTGGGCCTTGCGGGGCTGAGGAGTCGCAGAGAACGGTTTTCATCGGAAAATTTCCGCAATTTTTCATTTTGATAAGTAGTTTTTTGATATGGACGATAATCTGAAGGATCGAGTCGCCCTCGGGCATTCAATGGTAGAGAGGCATATTGTCTTTTTCGAAGAATCTTTCGGGCGCGTTACGAGTCAGTGGAAGTATGACGGATCGCGGGTGACGGAGGCTGATTTGGCCCTGTCGAAGGCATTTGAGGCTGATTTGTCTGAGCGTTTTCCCGAGGATTTGTTTTTGAGCGAGGAGCTCGATTCGGAGGGGGGCGTCATTGATATCGATTCGGAATTCGCTTGGTTAGTCGATCCTATTGACGGTACGAATAATTTCGCTCGAGGGATACCGGCCTGTTCCATTTCGGTAGCCCTTTTGAAAGGCGGGGTTCCGGTTTACGGCTTTTTGTACGACCAAATGAGTCGCAAGATCATCCATGGCGGAAAAGGATATGGAGTTTGGGTTGGCGATAGAGAAGTGAGTTTCCGCAATGAGAAACCGGATAGGCATAGTATCGTTGGCGCCCAGCACTGCGGTCTTGAACGAAGCTTGAAAGATGATTGTGCGTTACAGCAGAAGTTTAAGATCCGAAATTTTGGAAGTAGCGCCATTCAATTGGCTTATACAGTTGTTGGTTGGACCGATGGGGTGATCGCGCATCGAGTGAACGTGTGGGATGTCGCAGCGGGTGTAGCGATGATGAAAGAGACAGGCGGATGTATCCATTATTTCAAGGACGATCCGTTTCCGTTGAAGACATTTGATGTCCGAAGACCGACATTCGGTTATCTTGCTGGTCGTCAGCAAATGAAGGATGAAATGTTAACCGTCATTGGAGGAACTTAGAACAATGAGGAATAACAGACGATTCATACATGGGGTCTTTGTCGTTGCTTCATTGTTTGTCGGGGCGAACGTTTTCGCAGAGGTGAGCCTTCCTTCGGTGATCGGAGATCGCATGATTTTACAGCAGAAAATCGACGCTCCCATTTGGGGCTGGGCAGAACCGAGAGAAATCGTGCGGGTTACCGGAAGCTGGGGTGAAGCAGCGACCGGTATCGCTGGCGAGGATGGCAAATGGACCGCTTTTCTCCCGACGCCTTCATATGGCGGCCCTTATGAGTTGAACATCGAAGGCAAAAACCGAATCGATATATCGGATGTGATGGTCGGGGAAGTTTGGCTATGCGCGGGGCAGTCTAATATGGGGTGGAGGCTTGGAGCGACATTCGAAGGGAAGCAGGACGGCGATTCCGCCAATGACTCTGACCTCCGTATCTTTCGCTCGGAACGTAGTCACAATTTCGAGCCTCAAAATGACAGCGTCGGTGAATGGAAGCAGTGCACGCCTATATCGGCTGAAGCCTGTTCGGCGGTTTCATTCTATTTTGCCCGAAAACTGCGCGAGGAGCTAGGGATTCCAATTGGAATTATTATTCAACCATACGCGGGAACGCCGATCGAGGGTTGGATGCCGAAGGAGGTTCAGATGGATGATCCTCGGACGCGATCGACAATAGAAAAAATGGATATGGAATCGGCGAGCTATGATTTGGAGAAAGCCAAAGCTCAACTCGAGCGCTCGATGGCCCTTTGGAAATCGGGAAAGAGACGAGGCGAACCGAAGCTGCGTACGCCCAGCAATTGGGGTCATCAGTACCCGGGCAATATTTTCAATGGAATGATTCACCCAGTGCGGCCATACGGAATTCGAGGAGCCATTTGGTATCAAGGGGAGCGCAATGCTAAGGATGTCGCCCAGGCAGCGAATTACGTGAATCAGTTGCCGCTGCTCATCGAATACTATCGTTCCTCTTGGCACGAGCAGTCGAAGGGGAGCGTAGCGAATGATTTTCCTTTCTACTTTGTGCAATTGCCAAGTTGGCATCCCAGGCAAACCGAACCTGTTGAAGCTGACGCGGCATGGGCAGTGAGTCGCGATATGATGCGTCGCGTTGCTTGCGAAACGCCAAATACGGGAGTCGCCGTTTCAGTAGACACCGGAGACGAGATTTTGCTACACCCGAAAGATAAGAAGCCAGCGGGATTGCGTTTAGCCTATTTGGCTTTGAAGCAAACCTATGGGAAGGTGATCGTCGATTATGGACCGTTTTATCGATCTCACCGAATCGAAGGCAATCGCATGATTTTGGAATTCGACTCGATCGGTAGTGGATTGATGCCCGGCAAGGAAGGGCCATTGAATGGCTTTGCAATCGCGGGGGATGATCGAGATTTCGTATGGGCTGATGCGACCATTCGGGGCGATTCGATTATCGTTTCCGCAAAGGGAATTAAGAAGCCTTTATCGGTCCGTTACGCCTGGGCAATGAATCCTTCTCATCGGAATTTGCTCTACAATAAAGAAGGTATCCCAGCATCGCCATTCAGGACGGACGATTGGCCTTTGTTCGATCCTGAAAACTACGAGCCGAAGGACCAGTTTAAGCCCGCGACTCCCGATGGCTATCTACCTACGCAGCTTATCCGCCCGCCCATGACTCAATAATGGAATTATGGCCGAGCCTCTAAAAGATCTCTATACGCGTGAGTTAGTCGAAGGACTCGGGTATGAAATCGTTTTGGTCTGGCCCAAGTTCGATTCGTCTGCGTTTGTGCAATGCGTTTTCAGCGACTCGTGGGATTCGTTGGAGCTGAAAGGGCGAATGGGCCGAATTACTGAGGCACTTTATCGATTTTTGCCTGGAAACTATAAAAAATCCCTAGGGATTCTACTAAAGATCGCTCCGCGATTTGAGGGATTTCAATACATGTTTTTCCGGATTTCGTGGAGAAGTATGGTATGGATGAATACGATCTTTCGGTAGTCGCCCTGGAGGTTTTGACCAAACGCTTTAGCGGAGAGTTTGCCGTTCGTCCATTTATCGTTCGCTACCCGAAGTGGATGATGGCCCAGATGAATCGATGGGCGACTTCGAAGAGCGAACATGTTCGACGTTTGGCGACTGAGGGTTGCCGGTCACGTTTGCCATGGGCGATGGTATTGCCAGTCTTTAAAGAAGATCCAAGTGCAGTTCTGACGATCCTCGAGAAACTAAAGGAAGACGAGAACGAGTACGTTCGTCGTAGCGTTGCGAATAACCTCAATGATATTTCAAAAGACAATCGGGATGTCGTGATTGAGATTGCCCGTTCATGGCTGGGGACAAGTCGCGAAACCGATCGATTGGTCAAACATGCTTGTCGTACGCTTCTGAAACGAGGCGATGCGGAGGTTCTGGGCTTATTTGGCTATGAGTCACCAAGGCATATTACGCTTAGCAATCTTGTTGTAGGCGAATCGGTCAATTGGGGGGATTCGTTGGTGTTTTCATTTCAGCTGAAGACTCCAAAGAATCGAATAGGGAAACTGCGAATCGAATACGGTATCGATTTTATGAAAAGTAATGGCCGACTCTCGCGAACGATCTTTAAAATTTCCGAGTCAGATTTTCCGTCGCGCGAAAAACACGTTATGCGTTCGCATCCATTCAGGCCAATATCCACGCGAAAGTATTACCCGGGAGCTCACGCTATTGCGATTATCTTGAATGGAGAAGCAGTCGCTAATGGTGCATTTGAATTATCGATGTGAAGCGATTCTGCGAGAAATTCGATTTCCAAGCTTAACTTTTCCTAGGAGTTCTATCTAATCGATGAATGGGAGTCGTTTTGATTACGGGAGCCAATCGCGGCATAGGATTGGAATTTGTGCGGCAGTATGCGGAGGAGGGAATTGAAGTGATCGCTACATGCAAGCGACCGGACGAAGCGAAAGCGTTAATTTTGTTGACGGATAAGTTTCCGAATCTATCGGTCGAGAAATTGGATATGAACTCGGACGAGGATCTCAAAGTGTTGCGTTTGACGCTCGAAAAGAGCGATATTCAGTTGGATATTCTCGTTTCGAATGCCGGTGTTTTGCTAAAGGAATCATTTGGCGAATGGACACGTCAAAGTTTTGTGGATACGTTTGATATAAATGTTATTGGTGCGGCTATGCTCGCTCAGTCGTTGATTCCGTCTTTATCGCCCAATGGAAAAATTGTTCAGTTGTCTTCTCGGCTCGGGTCTCTGGATTTTGGGGGTGAAGGAATCATCGATGCGGATTCCTATTCGATGAGCAAAGCGGCGTTGAATATGCTGGCTACACGTTTGGCGGTGATTGTGAAAGAATCTTCGCAATGCGTCGTGTCTATGAGTCCGGGTTGGGTAGCGACGGATATGGGTGGCACCGCTGCGACTTTACAGGTCAACGAATCAGTCTTCAAAATGCGGCGGTCAATCGGAGCGTTGACACCTTCGGATTCCGGACGCTTTATCGATAATCAAGGAAACCCTCTTCCCTGGTGAAATCCAAGCAATCCAAACTTCCACTTAGGTGCCGCGAGGCTTCAAGCGTTCCCATGGCTCCGATGATCGACATGGTGTTTCTGTTGTTGGTGTTTTTCATGACGGTTAGTTCGATGTCTCAAGCTGGGCATCGAGTGAAATTGGAATTACCTGAGTCGACGTCTGGCGAAACACCGAAAGATTTATCGAATCGCGTGATGCTTTCGATCCAAAAAGACGGGACCTACTACCTCGGTGGCGAATTAGTGGTCGCTGCAAAACTAGACTCTCGCTTGAAGAGCATGCACGATGGTTATCCCAAAATGAAGCTGAGGATTCGAGCAGATCGAGGAACGGCTTTTTCGGACGTCAAGAAAGCGATGGCTGCAGCTACTGAGGCGGGTATCAGCGATTACCTTTACGGAACCTTGCAAGGCGAATGAGAGGGAAGAGCAAAAAAGGCGGGAAGCGTGGTAAAGTCCGATTCGGATACGTTGAATTGCCAATCGCTCCGATGATCGACGTGGTTTTCCTGTTGCTTTTCTATTTTATGGTTAGTGCGACTATTCAAAAGCAAGAGGTCGACATCAGTTTTTCATTGCCGGGTCGGGTTCAGCAAGATGCCCCGATCGAAATGCCAGACGAGCAAATCATCCGTATAATGGCCGATGGTCAGGCTCTAGTGAATGATTACGCATACGACTCCCCAGATCTGCCGCGGTATTACCAGCTGGAAACAATGCTCAACCGGTTTCGGGAAGCCAGCGAGTCGAACCAGGTAGAGGCCAGAATCACGATCGCTCCAGTTGATACTACCCGTCATGAGATGGTGGTGAAAGTGATGGATGCTTGCTCGCATGCGGGAATCGAATGGGTAACCTTCGCCTTCGGGCGTGGATAATCGGCTGGAATCATAATCCCTGGGAAGGCAGTATTGTATTGCCTTAGGCAAAGGCATTCGGAGCATCTCTGGGCATGGCTAAAAAATCACAGGCTACCTGGGGCGGACGTTTTTCGAAAGGACCAGCTGAATTGATGCTCAATTTCAGCGAATCGGTTTCATTTGATAATCGGCTCGCTCCGTTCGATATTGCAGTGAATCGGGCTCATACCGCAATGCTGCAGCACGTCGGTCTGCTCACTCGTCGTGAATTGAAAGCAATTCATAAGGGTCTCGATGTCGTCGAAAAGCAAATCGAGGATGGAAAGCTGAAATGGGATCCTGCTTTCGAAGATGTTCACATGAACATCGAGCAAGCGCTGACGAAAATCGTGCCGGAAGCTGCTAAGATGCATACTGCTCGTAGCCGTAACGACCAAGTGGCAACGGACTCTCGGCTATTTTTCAAACATGCCTGCGAAGTTACCGTGGGTTTGTTGAAGGAATTACTGGGATCGATTCTTTCAGTTGCTGAATTAAATCAGGCAGTGTTGATTCCTGGATATACGCATTTGCAACGGGCTCAGCCCGTTTCGGTTGCGCACCATTTGTTGGCATACGTTGAGATGTTCAGTCGAGATATTAAACGTTTCGAAAAGTTGCTTGACGACGCAAATTGGTGTCCCCTGGGCTCTGGCGCAATCGCGGGTACGACTTTGCCGATCGATCGGGAGTTCGCCGCAATACAACTCGGGTTTGTCGACAAACGCTGTAAAGCGCGGCTGACGACTAATAGTATGGATGCGGTTGCGGATCGGGATTTGTTTTTGGACTTCGGTCATGCCTGCGGCGTGTGCGCTGTACACTTTTCAAGAGTGGCGGAGGATGCTATACTATGGAATAGCTCTGAGTTCGGATATGTCGAATTACCCGATGCGTTTTGCACGGGATCGAGTTTGATGCCGCAGAAGAAAAATCCAGACTCACTGGAATTGTTGCGCGGGAAATCGGGACGCATTATTGGAAGTCTCCAAAGTCTCTATACAATGATCAAAGGCCTGCCGCTTACTTATAATCGCGACTTGCAAGAAGATAAGGTGCAGGTTTTCGACAGCTTTGATCAGCTATCCGTGTGCCTGCAGGTTTTATCGGGGACTATTAGCGGAATGAGTTTTAGGGCTGAGAATTGCTCGAATGCGGTTTCCGATGCGGGGCTATTGGCAACGGACTTAGCTGATTGGCTTGTTAATGAAGGCGTTGCGTTTCGGGATGCTCATCACATAGTTGGAGCAATGGTGGCCAAGGCGGAAACTCTGAATGTCCCCCTGAACGAGGTGCCTCAAGCCGATGCCAAAGAGATTCATCGCAAGCTCGCTGGCGACTGGAGGGTTGTGTTCGATCTTCAGCGGGCTATGAAGGCTCGCGAAGGCGTTGGTATGCCGGGGCCTAAGCAAATTAAAAAGCAATTAGGGCGGTGGAAGAAAGCTTATTCGGCTTAACTCCAGGATTGGGGTTGAGAATTGAAACCTAGAATTCGACGTATTGAATGGCTAAGATTTCCGTACTTTCGGATCAGGTTGCGAATCAGATTGCTGCGGGCGAAGTAATAGAGCGTCCGGCTTCGATTGTTAAAGAGCTGGTCGAAAACAGCCTGGATGCAGGATCGACCGCGATCGAAATAGAGTTCAAAAAAGGCGGTACGAGTTTTATCCGAATCGAAGACAACGGTTGCGGTATGAGCGAGGAAGATGCGTCGCTTTCTTTGCAACGACATGCGACGAGCAAGATAAAGGATGCGAATGACTTGAACAAGCTGACCTCTATGGGCTTTCGGGGCGAGGCTTTACCTTCGATCGCATCTGTATCCCGCTTTCAGTTACAAACTCGCGAGACTGAATCTGAATCCGGTACCGACATTCTGATTAATGGAGGGAAAGTGGTTCATCACCGGGAATGCGGAATGCCGCCGGGTACGCGGATGACGATTTCGCAACTATTCAATACGGTTCCAGCTCGGCGAAAATTCTTAAAAACGGTCGCCACGGAATCAGCTCATATCGTACACTACGCTCGTCTTTATGCGCTAGCCCATCCCGAAGTGTCTTTTACGCTTATCGATGACGGGCGAACGCTGTTTCGCACGCCAGCTTGCGCTCGTTTGCGAGACCGCGTTATGGAGATTTTCGGCAAATCGGTTGCTGGGAAACTGATCGAAGTCGATGCCAAGGGAAAGGGGATGCGTTTGAGCGGTTTAATCGGCGCTCCAGGGCATTCGCGATCGAGTCGTCACGAAATGCTTATTTTCGTGAATAATCGCCCAGTCGAGAATCGAACGCTTGGATACGCGCTCATCGAATCGTATTATGGACATATCCCTAAAGGTCGATATCCGGTCGCGTTTTTGTTTCTCGATTTGTCCCCGAAGGATGTGGATGTCAATGTGCATCCGGCGAAGCGTGAAATTCGATTTCGAAATGAGTCATCGGTTCGAGGATTTGCGGTAAGAGCGATTTTAGAAGCGCTGCAAAAGTCAGTGGAGATCGTGGCAACGCCGATTATGAGAACTGCGCCGATTGAGAAATCGGCAAGGCTTGGTATCGAAATTGACTCTGAAAATGTCGTCCGATCCAAGCGGACGCCGATACTCGCGAGCGTGCGGGTCGAATCGTCTGCAGAAAAGGAAGTGGAGACGCCTGCAAAGCCAAAGGCGATGGTCGAACCGGTTTCGACTGAGATCAGTGAGATCGTTCCGGAAATTAGAGAAAAGTCGAATGATGAAATTGTCGAAGTGGTCGATCGCGATTGGCACTTTATTGGTTGGGCGCAAGATGATTACGCGCTTTACGATACGGATTCGGGAGTAGTGGTATTGGATTATAAGGCAGCTCGAAGGCGCGTTTGGTACGCCCGCTTGCTCGCTTCTTACAAAGATCGGACTGTTGAAAGCCAAAAGCTTCTCCTTCCGGTTCCGGTCGAATTCGATCCGGTGTCATCAGCGATGTTGACCGATAACGCAGAATTGCTTGAAGCCTATGGATTAGAAGTGGCTCCATTCGGGCGAAATTTCTTTCGAATTGAGGCCGTGCCTAGTTGGTTGCCCGAGAACGAAGCTGAAGCTTATCTTGGAGACTGGGTCGATCTTTTGCGAAATGGCAGCATCAGCGACAAGAAAACGGGGCCGACTCAGGAATTACTGGCTAAGCACGCGGTGAACAAGATCGTCCGAGGGGCTTCTACCCCCAGCGCAGCTGAACTCGGTGAATTACTTGATCGTCTTTTTGAGACGAATAACCCGCTTGCGGATCCCAATGGCCGACCGACGTTCATAGAAATTGCCAAGAGCGAGCTAAACCGCCGCTTTCATAAGGGCTAGCTGGATGAATAAGTTCGATCTGTAGAAAAATATATCTGATCGAAATTAATCAAAACGGAAATTGGCCTGATATGAGCTTAGTGCTCACGTGAGGAAAGACTTGTATCTCGCGAGCGGATCTTTATCCGCTGTGTCTTGATCAAACACTAACTGATTTTCAATGAGTACCGTTGCTAGGAAAAAAACCGCCACTAAGCAGACTAGGAAAAAGATGAAGAACGCCGGGGAGCCAAAGCCTATGAAGGAGTCGATTTTAGAGCATCTAAGACTGACTTTGGCTCATGATCCGTCGATCGCTACTTCGCGCGATTGGTGGACGTGCATCTCCCTTGCAGTACGCGATCGAATGGTTACCAACATGATCGAGACTCAAGCGACCCATTTCAAGACGCGTACCCGTCGGGTTTACTACCTGTCTCTCGAGTATTTAATGGGACGAATGTTGGTCAACAACATGCACAATGCTGGATTGTACGACGAATCTCGAGCTGCGATCGAGGCATTGGGACTCGATTGGGATGAGATTGTAGAAGAAGAATTGGATATGGGTTTGGGCAATGGCGGTTTAGGTCGTTTAGCGGCCTGTTTCCTCGATTCGCTCGCGACCTTGGATTTGCCGGCAATTGGTTACGGGATTTACTACGAATTCGGACTGTTCAAACAGGAGTTCGTTAATGGACACCAGATAGAGCATCCCGATAGTTGGAAGAAATTCGGAACTCCCTGGGAGATTGTTCGTCCGGAATACACTCAGCACATCACGGTGTATGGTCACGTAGAGCAGGTTTTCGATAGCAATGGAGATTGCCGCGAAGAGTGGGTCGGCGGAAAGACGATCGAAGGGGTGCCTTACGATATTCCGATCGCTGGCTATGATACGAAGACGGTGAATTTTCTGCGATTGTGGTCGTCGCGTTCTTCCGAGGATTTCGACTTAGATGAATTTAACAAGGGCGATTACGTCGAAGCGGTTCGCGAGAAGGCGATTGGCGAAACGATTTCCAAGGTGCTTTACCCGAACGATCGAACGGAGAACGGCAAGGAGCTTCGCCTTGTTCAGCAATACTTTTTCGTAACTTGTTCCTTGCACGATATCATTCGTCGCTTCCGCATGACGCACGATGATTGGGACGAATTCCCCGATCAAGTTGCTATCCAGCTCAACGATACGCACCCAGCGATCGCTGTGGTGGAATTGATGCGTATTCTGGTGGACGAAGAGCGTCTCGATTGGAATTACGCATGGAAATTGGTGACCAAGACCTTTGCCTACACGAACCACACTCTCCTGCCGGAGGCATTGGAACGTTGGAGCGTGCCGCTTTTCGAAAAAGTTCTACCGCGTCATTTAAATATTATTTACGGTATCAATAACCAGCTTATGGATACTGTCGAGGCTAAGTGGCCTGGCGACGACGCCATGAAGCGCAATGTCTCGATTATCGAGGAGAATCACCCCAAAATGGTGCGCATGGCAAATCTTGCAGTGGTAGCGAGTCACACTGTAAATGGCGTTGCAGCAATCCATTCGCAATTGATAAAGGCTCGTCTCTTTTCGACTTTCCACGCGCTTTATCCGGGGAAGTTCACTAATATGACCAACGGCATTACGCCACGCCGCTGGTTGGTGGCTTGCAACCGTGACTTGTGTTCGCTGATCACATCTAAGATTGGCAATAGCTGGACGAAAAACCTTGATGATCTGCATGGGCTGGAGGCTTATGCTGATGACCATGAATTTCAGGATGCGTATATGGATATCAAATACGCAAACAAGGTCGCTCTTGCTGAAATCATCAAAAACGATTGTGGCGTAGAGGTTGATCCAAGCGCGATGTTCGATGTTCAAATCAAGCGTTTACACGAGTATAAGCGTCAGCATCTAACATTACTGCACATCTTACATCTCTATCGCAAATTGTTGCGCAATCCCGGTCTGGATTTCGTTCCCCGCGTATTCATCTTCGGGGCGAAAGCAGCTCCTGGATACTATCTCGCTAAGACAATTATAAAGGCGATCAACGCCGTAGGCGAAGTCATCAACAATGACGAACGGATTGAGGGAAAGCTCAAGGTCGCTTTTCTCCCGAACTACCGTGTTTCGCTGGCTGCCCGGATTATTCCTGCGGCTGATCTTTCGGAACAAATCTCGACCGCCGGCAAGGAAGCGTCCGGCACGGGCAATATGAAGCTTGCCCTAAATGGCGCTCTTACCATTGGCACGCTCGACGGCGCCAATATTGAGATTAAAGAAGAGGTTGGAGATGACAATATCTTCATCTTCGGATTGGATGTGGACGAAGTGGCCGAAATTGACGAAAAGGGTTACCGCCCATGGGATTACTACCATGGCGACGAAAACTTGAAGGCGATTGTCGACTGGATAGGATCGGATTACTTCGCTGCGGGTGAACCGGGTGTTTTGAAGCCGATTCGCGATAGCCTGCTTGAGGGTGGTGATCCGTACAAAGCATTGGCGGATTTCAAGGAGTACTGCGAATGCCAGGAACGCGTCGACGAGGCATTTCGCGACAAACGCCGTTGGGCCCGTATGGCTATTCTTAACACCGCTCGTGTCGGCAAATTCTCTTCGGATCGTACGATTAGCGAATACGCTGACCAGATTTGGAAACTAAAGCCGGTCAAGGTAAAATAGCTCCATCCGCTATTAGGAAGGCCAGAAGAGCTAGTTTTTGAAACGTAGCTTGGCGGTCACTGGAAAATGATCCGAAGGGTAGCGTCCGTCTGAATTGTCATGGAGGATTTCCGCTTCCATGACTTCAGAGGATGGACCTGCGAAGATGTAATCGATTTTGGATCCGTCGGTCTTTCCGGTCCACGCTCCGAAAGTCCCGGTTGCTTCGGCTATAGGGTGAAGTGCTCTGAAGGTATCGATTAATGGCGCTTCGGTGGAATGTGGACCTATAGGGTCGGATTCGCCGATCAAGCTGAGAATGGTTTGAGTTTTTTCTCCAGCATTGAAGTCGCCCATCAGAATGTAGGGATCGCCTTTCGTAGATCTCTCGGCAATTCGTTGGGCTATGAGCAATGCGCTTTGTTCGCGAGATTCTTGGGATTTGTGATCGAAATGGGCATTGAAAACGTAGAACGAGCGGTCGCTGGCTTTGTTTCGGAAATGAGCCCAAGTACAAATTCGAACGATCTTGTTGCCCCAGTGAGTAGAACGAACTTCAGGAGTTTCCGAAAGCCAGAACGTATCGGATTCGAGGACTTCGAATTGGCTTTTTAAATACAAAATCGCCGCGTACTCGCCAGTACTATTCGAGTCGCGACCGATTCCGAGGTGAGTGTATTGAGAATTGGCGGATTTGATTTCCTCAATCTGAAAATCGAGCGCCTCTTGTATTCCTACGATTTGCGGTTGATGTTCAGCGAAAACGCCGAAAACCAACTTTTTTCGTTTCTCCCAATGGTTCTCTCCGTCTTTAGCCGTTCCGTATCGGATATTGAATGACATCGTTTCGAGAACGAGGGAATCTTGAGGTGCGACGCTGCAACCGAATAGGGCTAGAAGAGCGGTTAGGGCGACTGTTGGTAGAAGACAGGAGAGCTTGGAGGATATCATGGTCTTGATTGGAAAACGGGAAGTGCGTTGATCACTTTGCGGATTGCTCATGGGGAGGCAAGTTTTTTGGGGTAGGGCGGTATCGCGGCTACAATGATAGAGGAGACTGCGGTAGCCTCCTACCTGTTGCTGATTCAAACGGGGCTTCGGTTTGTCTTAATTCAACGGGATTAACGTAATTTGCTTTGTTGACTTGTTTCTCGTTTTTCGGAGGATAGAAAACTGTAGCGGCTTCGCTTTCTTATAACCCTTTTTCGGCAATACGCATGAAAAATACACCCTTTTCAACTTCGGCCTCTAGTCGCCGCCAATTTCTGAAAACTTCGTCGCTTCTTGCTGGAAGTGCGTTTGTTTTGCCTCGGTTCTCGATTGGGCAACCAGGGCAGTCGGCGAACAGTAAGCTCAATATTGCATTCATTGGCGTCGGACCAGGCCAGGGCAGGGGCAATTTGACGCAGATGGCCAACGAAAATATCGTGGCGTTCTGCGACGTTGACCCGGCTCAGATCGCCATAACCAAAGAGAAATTTCCGCATGCTCGTACATTTAGCGACTACCGCGAAATGTTCGATAAAATGGGCAACGAAATCGATGCGGTCGGTATCGCCACTCCGGATAATACGCATTTTGTCGCGGCGATGGCAGCCGCGGATTTGGGGAAGCACCTATTTGTTCAAAAGCCCTTGGTTCACAATATTTACGAACTGCGAACGCTTTGCGAAAAAACTCGGCAGAATAAGCTCGTTACTCAGATGGGAAACCAGGGACGCGCCTTTGACGGAATGCGTCATATTAAGGAATGGTTCGACGCGGATGTGCTTGGAGAGGTGCGTGAAGTTATTGCGTGGACGAATCGGCCTAACCAGGGTTACGGTTTTCGGTCGGGCGAGAGAACAAAGTTGCCCGACGCTCAACCGATTCCGAAAGGGATGGATTGGGATAAGTGGATTGGACCAGCCCCAATGACCGGGTTTAGCGAGGATTTGCATCCAGGGTACTGGCGCGGTTGGTGGGATTACGGTTGCGGTGGATTGGGCGATATTGGCTGTCATACAATCGACATTCCATACTATGCCCTTCAGCTTGGTCATCCCACGAAGATCGAGGTGGAATTAACTGGTAAACCTAATTTGGTCTATACGCCAAGCGGTAGTGTCGTGACGTATTATTTTCCGGCTCGTAACGGATTGCCTCCAGTTAAGGTCAAGTGGATAGAAGGTCCTACGGTACCGAAAATGGCGAAAGATTTTGAAACAGCCCAAGCGGCTGCTCTGGCGAAATCGGGGAGCAAGGAAGAAGCAAAAAGCTATGCTGATGGCATTTTCATGGTAGGAAAAAAACAAACGCTCTTTTCGCCAGGTATGCGTCCGAATAGTCCGCGTCTCTACGACGAAGATGTTTGGCAAGAGTTTCGCCGAAACCGTCCACCTCAGACATTGCCACGTATTAAGGGTGGCAACATCCAAGAGTGGATACGAGCTGTAAAAGGAGAGGGGCCTAGACCTGGGTCGCATTTCGATTATGCCGAGGGATTGACGGAGTTGATTCTATTGGGATCTTTGGCCATTCGTACCGGCAAAAACATCGAATGGGATTCGAAGAAGATGAAGATAACGAATGAGCCTTCCCTCAATAAGTACATTAAGCCAAAGGCTCGCAAAGGTTGGCGTGAGTACTATCGCGGTTAAAGTGAGTATCCTGATGGTTGTGATTTTTTTATAAATACGGTTTTGTTATTTTGCTAAAATATAGCTGTTCAGTTCTTGATTAAGCCTCATTGATTATGCTGTTTTCGTTTCGGTCATTGTTGCTTCTTTTTTCGGTTTTTCTGTGGTCGCTCGCTTTGAGGGCGGATCGTTTTATTCCAGTGAACACACAGGCTCCGGGCGAGGAACCGCCTTCGCCAGAAGAGGCGGCCGCTCTGATATCGGTTCCTGAAGGCTTTAGCGTTACGCTTTTTGCTGGGGAGCCGGAGGTTCGGCAGCCTATCGCGATGCAGATAGACGATCGGGGTCGATTATGGGTGGCAGAATCCTATTCGTACAAGGAATGGGAATTCAAAGGACAGGATCGAATCCTCATTTTTGAAGATGGCGACAATGACGGTCGCTTTGATAAGCGAACGATATTTTGGGATAAGGGAACTCACTTGTCGGGGTTTGCTATCGGCTATGGCGGCGTGTGGATTTGCAATTCGCCCCGCCTGGAATTTATTCCGGATCGCGATGGCGACGATGTTCCTGACGGAGCCTTGGAGACGATTCTCGATGGTTTTTCGGTCGATGCGAAGCATAATTTCTTCAATGGGTTAACTTGGGGACTTGATGGATGGTTGTACGGTCGACACGGGATAACGGCACCCTCGCTTGTTGGAGTTCCTGGGACTCCTAATGCAGAGCGCATAGATGTTGATTGCGGCATTTGGCGGATAGATCCGGTGACGCATACTTTTGAGATGGTTCTTCGGGGGACGACCAATCCATGGGGACTTGATTGGAACGACGTGGGTGAGATGTTCTTTACGGGTAATGTGAATGGTCATCTTTGGCATGGAATACCGGGCGCTCGGTATCCAAGAATGCATGGACAAGGTTTTTCCTTTCATGTCTACGATCGCATCGGCTTAACTGCGGATCACCTGCACCATGAAGGGGAGTGGACGGATCGGAGGAAGTTTCGCGATAATGCTGAAGGGCTGACCAATGAGTTAGGCGGAGGACATTCGCATGCGGGAGGCATGATCTATCTCGGGGATAATTGGCCTGATGAATACCGGAATACGATATTCATGAGCAACACGCATGGAAGACGGATCAATAACGACATACTCGAGCGCCAAGGATCTGGATACGTGGGGCGTCATGGAAGGGACTTTCTAATATCGAACCAGCCATGGTACAAGGGGGTCACTCAAATCTATGGCCCCGATGGAGGCGTATTCATGTCGGATTGGACTGACCTAGGTGAATGCCATGACAACGATGGGGTTCATCGTACAAGTGGGCGTATTTACAAAGTGGTGTACGGAGAAGCTGAAAAGGGGGGGGGATTGAATTTGAAGGAAGAGTCAAATCGAGCTCTTGCTAATTATCAACTGCATCGGAACGAATGGTTTGCCCGTCATTCGCGACGGATTTTGAACGAGCGATTCGTGGGAGGCGTCGATGTATCGGACTCGAGGCCAATACTTGAGGCAATCGTTGACGAGAGAAAAGTTACGGTAGCGGAACAGTTGCGGGCTCTGTGGACTTTGCATTCGGTTGGAGGAGTGGGCGAGAGTCGATTGACTGATCTATTGGATCACGCTAACGAGCACGTTAGAAGTTGGGCGATTCGTTTGATTGGCGAGGGTGGGAATGCGAGTGTTTCCCAATTCCAAAAGATTCGACTGATGGCGGAGGACGGAAAATCTCTTTTGGTCCGTTTGTATATCGCATCGACGCTTCCTCGGTTTGCTCAGGAACAGCAGTGGAGACTTGCGGAGTCGCTTGTGAAGGCGTTCGGATACGAATCGGACCAGAACCTGCCTCAAATGATTTGGTACGCTCTTGAGCCTCTAGTGGCGTCGGATCCGATGCGTGCGTTGGAGTGGTTGGATCGTTGTCGCGACCCAATGGTTTATCGATCTATTAGTCGACGGATAGCATCGGAGTTTGAATCGAACGATAGATATATTTCGGAATTGGTAACTGCATTCGATCGAGCATCGAGACGAGGAGACGAGCGTTACGCAAAAGCAGGGCTTGAAGGCTTGGAAGCTGCGTTTAATGGTTTGAAGGGAATTACGGCTCCGAAGAACTGGAGTCTGATCGCAAATTCTAGATTGGCCGAGATTCGCCTATTTGGCGAACGGTTCGATTCGATCTTTGGCAACAACCTAGAGATGTCGTCCAACGATTGGATACAACTCTTGCAAGAGCCAACCCTGCGCCGACAGGCAATACGAGAGTTGGCTGCATTCGATGATTTCAAGGTGGGCGCATTGTTGATTAAGGATTATCGGCGTTATGGTCGCGAGGACCGTCAGGCAGTTATTAGTACATTGAGTTCCAGGAAATCGTTGGCGACTGTACTGCTTCAAGCAATGCAATCGGGGAATGTGAAGCGATCTGAGGTTTCCGCTTATCACGCTCGGCAAATATTCGGTTTGGGTGACGAAAAATTGGGTCGACAGTTGGAATCCGTTTGGGGAACGATTGGGCATACGCCAGCGGAAAAGCGCACGGAAATTGAGCATTGGCAGTCGCGGCTCACACCTCGAATTCTTGCTAGTGCGGATACGCTAAATGGAAATGAAATATTTGAACGAAGCTGCGTCGCTTGTCATCGCCTATATGGAAAAGGCGGTAGCGTTGGTCCGGATTTAAGCGGGGCCGATCGCCAGAATCTTTACTATTTAATTGAAAACCTGGTCGATCCAAGTGCGGTCTTGCCAAGAGATTTTAGAATGACTTTGGTGTCGCTTAAGGATGGAAGAGTGCTTGCAGGAACGATTTCAGCTCAATCTCCGCATTCGATTACGCTCGTTGGGTTAGAGGGTGAGCATGTGATCGCGAATAATGATATTCTAAAAAAAGAGCAGGTGGAGCAATCGATTATGCCTGAAGGTCTCTTGCAGAATTTAACGGAAAACGAAGTCCGCGATCTAGTAGGCTTTTTACAGTCGAAATAGATGGCTAACGTATCGTTATGATGAATATGAATCGAATTTGGAAGAGAACTGAAAATGTTTGTTTGTTGACTTTGCTGTTGGTGGGCGCGGCGGTATTCGGGAAAGCGACCGCGGATCCTCACCGTTTCGATGACGCGATTGCGGCTTTTGAAGCGATTGATCTCGAGTCTACGCCCGCAAAAGGAAAGGTTTTGTTTTTGGGTAGTTCTTCAATTCGGCGCTGGGATACGGCATCAGCGTTTAAGGGGATTGATTCGTTGAATCGAGGATTCGGGGGATCTCAGATTTCCGATTCGATTTTCTTCTTCGATCGAGTGGTCTTGCCGTACGCCCCGAGTATTATTGTTTTCTATGCGGGCGATAACGATATCAATGCAGGAAAAACGATTGATCAAGTGATAGCCGATTTTAGGCAATTCGCTCGATTGGTTAATCGAAAACTAAAAGGGACCAAGATCGTTTATATTCCGATTAAGCCGAGTATCAGTCGCGAGGCTCTGTGGAACGATATGTCTGTAGTTAATAAGCGGATTCAAGGAATGAGCGAGAAACAAGAGGGTCTATACTATGCCGATATTGCGACACCGATGCTGGCTACGGGAAGGCCGCCTAATGCCGATTTGTTTGCGAATGACGGTTTGCATCTTAGTGACAAAGGTAATGCGATGTGGAGCGGGGTCATTCGTCCTGTGCTTGAGCAAGCGTTGAAGGATTAACGTATCGAAGATTTTCTGTCCCGGATTTGTTGGTGACTAATTCAACAGTAAGGGCCGCTCGGAGATCGGCCGCGACCTTTAGAATCGCTCGGGACTTGCCCCGGCGGTGCTTTTTTCGGAGCCAAGCCGACTTCTCTTCGCCGCTTTTTGATTGCGGCAAAACCTTTGCGAATCAATATGTCGTCAGTAGAATTCCTCTGTCCGAAAGACGCCTTGCATCTTTCCCAACCTAGATCATCCGATTTATGAATTTGTCTATTCTCGCCGTTTCAGAAACCTCCGGGTCCTATTGGCCATTCGCCGTTCTGGCCATGGGAATTGTGTTTGTTATTCTCGCGATAGCGGTTTTTCGAATCCATGCTTTTATTTCGCTTATTCTGGCGGCTGTATTCGTTGGGGCGCTGTCCGATAGCTTGCCTGGCGCTGAGGAAGGTAATCATTTTGTGACTGCGATTGGGCTGGCTATGACCGAATTCGGTACGACGGCGGGCAAAATTGCATGGGTGATTGCTTTGGCGGCGATTATCGGAGTTTGCCTGATGGAAAGTGGAGCGGCCGATCGAATCGTTCGAGGAATGGTTCGGACGTTGGGCGAATCGCGTGCAGGTGTGGCATTGGTGTTGTGCTCATTCTTTCTCTCGATTCCGGTATTTTTCGATACGGTGTTTTTTCTTTTGATCCCCTTGGCTCAGGCGTTGGCTTTTCGGCTGGGGCGGAACTACCTCTATTTTGTAATGGCGGTGTGTAGCGGGGGAGTTATCACCCATGGACTGGTACCGCCGACGCCGGGTCCACTGGTAATGGTCGAGACTTTGGGCTTGAATCTTGGGTTCACGATTGTCGCAGGCATTGGTCTGGGCTTGATACCGGCATTCTCGGGATTGTATTTCGGAAAATGGTTAGAAGGACGTTTGGATATTGGGGTTCGTGAAAGCCCAGGTATTAGAATTGTGGATATCGAAGCGATCGTTTCGAAGGAGGATAGTGAATTGCCTTCGTTTTTCATGTCGATGCTGCCAGTGGTGTTGCCCGTTTTTTTAATTGCAGCGACTTCGTTTTTAGGAATCTGGACGACAGAAGGGCAGTTCTACGAACTTATGCAGATTCTTGGAAACAAGAATGTGGCTATGCTTTTGGGTACGATCATTGCTCTGTATTTGCTAGCGAAACAACGGGGAGTGAGCTTTCGAGCCTTAGGCGAAGTGATTGAAGGACCTCTTGGGATGGCTGGAACGATCATTTTGATCACTTCAGCTGGCGGTTCTTTTGGGGCGATGATTCGTCACGCGGGAGTAGGCGATTCAATTCGCATGGCTACCGAAGACACCGGGTTTTCGTTAATCATCATGGCCTGGCTTGTGGCAGCAATAATGAAGGTTGCCCAAGGGTCAGGAACGGTTTCGATGATTACTACTTCGGGAATTATCGCCGCAATTATCGGAAATGGCACAGGGCTTGGATACAGTCCGGTTTATCTGTTTGCTGCGATTGCGTTTGGTTCGCAAATGGGTTCTTGGATGAACGACAGTGGATTCTGGGTTGTTTGCAAACTAAGTGGGTTTACTGAAAAGGAAACCCTCAAGACTTGGACCGCGTTGCTCGCGGTAATGGGAATCGTGGGACTCGTCGAAGTTTTGATCGTCTCATCGATTGTGCCGAATCTGTTTATGTAGTTTCCACATGGAAGCGGCTGATCTCTGAATGTCCATACTTGATCTTGGATTTCCACGCGAGTCCTTCGCGTCGCTACGTGGGAGTCGCGTGGTTGACGTTGATAGATACTCGAGAACCTTTATTTCGCTTACCTGCCAGCCACCCATTTGGCGGCGTTGACTAGGATCTTTTGGTAATCAGGGTGATCGTGAACACGTTCGTCATGGCCAAGGGTGAATCCTACGATTCGAGCTTTGGGGTGTTCGGTGATCCAGACGGCGGCGTGTTTTTCGCCTGACTTAGCACTTACGCTGGTTTCGAGGAGCGATTTGATTTTGTTGGTTCCTTCTGGGGCGCCGCCGACGTTCATGTTGTAGAGTTCGTCGACTACATCGAAATTCGCTGAAACGCCTTTCATTATCGGGTGACGTTTAGCGACAACGCTTACGCTGAAAGGGCCCAGTTTATCGTGGCCGCGGGTTCCTCCACCGACGATTTGAGCATTGAGCTCAGGCCAATCTTTGTAGCCGTACCAGGTTCCTGGATGCAGCATAATAACGCCTTTGCCGGAATTGACTCGATCCATGAGGGCTTTGCGGTAGGCAGGCGTGTCGAATTCCTTTCGATTGACGCTGATGATAGCGACGTCCGCGTTGGCAAGTTCCTTGGTCGCTTGAGCGTTATCTTCGGTGTAGTGGACGGTGAGTCCGGCTTCCAGCAGTGTCTTGGAATCGGACTTGCCGAAGAACTCGTGAAATTTGTGGGACGAACCGCCGCCGATGATTAGCACTGAAGTTTTGCCTCTTTCCCAACGGACAGGCGTCGCTGGAATTGGAGGAGGGATAACACGACGGTTTAGAATTTTGGCTTTTGGCTTTGGGGTCGGTTTTTGTGCAACTGCTGGTTCGCTGGCTTCCCTAACGAGAAAGGCAATGAGGTTGCGGAGGTTTTCGGCCCCGAGCGCTTCGAATCCTTCCGGCATGAGGCTGCGCTTTGTGTTTTCGCGTTTAGCGATGGTGGATTTTGCGATTTCCTTTACTCCGGCTTGGGTCGCGAGGACCAAGGTTGAGGTGTTTTCCGAGGAGATAACACCCGCGAATGTTTCCCCGCTTTTTGTAGTGATATTATGGGCCCAGTAGCTATCTTCAACTTCGCGATTCGGGTCGATGATTTGACCGAGCAGTTCGGGCGCCCCGTGCGTACCCATGCCATCAAGCGCAGGGCCAACGGCGGCTCCCGTATCGCCGAGCTTATGGCAAACGATACAGGCTCCGAAGACTGCCTTGCCTTTGACGGGGTCGCCTGGTTTTTCCATTTCGGGAATAAGTCTAGCGATCAAGTCATCTTTTTCGGCGATCTCAGGAGCGATCTTGGCCAGTATACGATAAGCTGCACGATATGTGTTCCGATCCGGGTGGTTGCGCAGGCGTGAAAGGTTACCGGGGCCGACATCGGCTGGAAGAATTTTTCCTTCAGACATGTATTTGAGCAATTCCTGAGCCCATTTGGACCGTTTTACTATCTGATCGAAGGTCTTCAGTTTCAAGGAACCGTCCTGAGCTATGAAGTAGTTGATTAGCAACGTTCCCAGATCAGGTCCCGATACCTCGCCGATTGCCGCGAGTACGCCTTCTTTTAAGGTGTCGCTTCCGGTGCCGTTTAGAATGTTCTTCAGCGCCGGGAGGATTTGTTGATTGTATTTACGGATACTTACCAGACTTCGAGCGATGGTGGCACGTTGTTCTTCGCTGAGGATTCCCTGATTAAGTTTACCGAGCAATGCAGTCGTTAGGGCTTTTGTCTGGCCTTCGAGGTCACCTTTTTGGTCCCATTTAACAGCCATCGGAAGGACAAGCGTGTTAACGCTTTCATCTTTCAGCAATGACGCGATTACAGCTTTCAGAGCTGAAGTAAGAGCGGGGGGGGTTTCAATTCCTTCGGCTAGTCCGCGTAGAATGATTCCTTTCGTGACCGCGACATCCGAAGCTGCGCTTCCACAGGCCTTAAGCAGGCGAGCGGCATTGGCAGCCGCTTTGTTGTTGGCGAGGGCTGCAGGCGTAAGGGCCGAAGTGAATGCGAGCAAAGAGGCGTTTGGGGCCGTCTTGAGTGTGGCTTGCAGGACCGACACGGCGCGATCGGATGCTGCTGCGACGAGTGCCGAGCGTGTCCAGTCGTCCTGGGCAGCCTTGGCTTGGGCGACGATTTGAGCGGGATTGGATTCGCTTGCTTTTTCGAAGCTGCGAAGGGCATCGCTTCCGATGAATTCGCCCTCGTCGCCATGGCGCTCGCGAAGGAGCCGATTGGCGGTATCGCGTATACGTTCGTTTTTACTTTGGCTTGCTTTCTGTAAAGCTACGATGTCGTTGGGATTCAATGACACTGGACCGACTGCTTGCGCTTGCTTGTGCTGGACCTTCCAAATGCGACCGTAGTAGTGATCACGATCGGGACGTACTGCGGCATTTGCAGGACCGTGAACGGGGCCACGGGTGTCGTTGTGAATGATCGCCTGGTTGCAGAAATCGACAAGGTAGATCGCTCCATCTGGGCCGGTCATCACTTCGATGGGGCGAAACCAGAGATTGTCGCTGCGGATGAACTCAGTTTCTTCGCGACCAGCTTCTTTCGTTGCTCTGTAAGAGACCCCGTCTTTGGCGACATTGAAGTGACCAATGATGTTTAGAGTCGGCTCGCTGGTGAAGTAGCTCTGGTTCCATTTCTCGGGCCAAGCGCCACCCTCGTAGATGACGCAACCGGCGCCGGCTGTGTAGCGTCCGACCTGGTCGATTTGAACGTAAGCTTGTTGTTCCCATTCCATGGCAGGGAATGTCTTCGCCCCTGGGAGCAGGCCGTTGGTGCCACTAACGCTCGGAAGTTTGCCCTTTGCCAGTACGGACTCAGGGAGAACGACGTGGACGAGCGGATTGCCAGTGGTCGGCTGAGTATAGAAAACTTCGCCGGCCATTGTCGTATCCATACCCCAGGTGTTGCCGCCACGCGAAGCGTATTGTTCGAATGCGCTGCCGTCTGGTTTGAAGCGTACGACACCGCTGTTGATCGCTCCGAAATCTTTACTGCCGTCGCCTGAAGTAACGTTTGGGGATGATGAGTATCCATTAGTTGCGTACACCCAGCCATCGGCTCCGTAGTGTAGGTTGTTGATAACGGCGTGAGTGTCGCGAATCCCAAGATTGGTATAAAGCTTGGTGCGTTCGTCGGCAACATCGTCACCGTTGGTATCTTCGAGGAACCATATATCGGGGGCGCTCGCGGCGATGACGCCGTTTTTGTGAAAAACAAAGCTGTTTACGAGTTCGAGTTTATCGGCGAATACCTTTTTCGTATCCATGACGCCATCTCCGTCGGTATCCGTTAGGATGCTGATGCGGTCGAGCGGGTCCCGATCGTAGTCGCCAGGTTTGAGGGAGCCGGAGTCCATCCAAGGAACTACGTTTTGCTTGCGCAAACCGTTTGGGTACTCGGGAGTTTCGGCCACCCATAGGCGCCCTTGGTGATCCCAATTGATATTCATCGGGTTGTTGATAAGCGGTTCCGATGCGACGAGGGTAAGCTGAAAATCAGGATGCACTTCTAAGTGATCCGGTAGCTTGGTCGGGTGGGGCACGCCGCCTTCGACATAACGCAGGGATTCGCCTAATTCGTCAGCTTTGCAGAGCATGTCTACATCGTCGCGCTTAGCGGCCCAGGCGATACCGCGAAGAATCATGGCTCTTACGCCAATATGGGAGAAGTTCTTGTGCCAGTGGCCTGGAATATGAACGAATGAGCGGTAAGACCTACCTCCTTTGAGGGAGTTTTCGTAAGTCCAGATTTGTGGTTGGATATCATATATGTTGACGGCTTTGTTTTTGGCGACCGCTTCGGCTGCGCGTGCTTGGGCTTCTTGGTTCCCTTTTCCTTTCGTATCGATTGCTTTGGGTGTGTAGGCAGTAGCGAGGATTTTCGCTTCCGGCAAGATGTCCATATCGTAATAGATCTCGTCTTCTAAATCGAAATTGGAAACATCTTTGGTGATCGGATTTTCGACATTGGTGAAGTAGAGGCTCATCGGTGCCTCTAGGAATTTGGTCGTTCCATGGCGCCAAGAACCGCCGATGATGCTTTTATACCAGTCGGGGTCACGCGAGACGGCGCCGGCGTGCAAGACGACGAGTCCGCCGCCGCGTTTTAGAAACGTATTCAGATTTTCACGTTCTTCGCCATAGATATTGCCTGCTTCCTTGGAGTTGAGAATTAGGACATCTGTGTTGGCGAGTTGCTTCTTCGTCGGGAATTCTAAAGCTCCGTTACAAACAACGCCGCGCGATTCTAGGAGGGGTTTCCAATCGGCCAAAAATTGCGGATGTTCGTGGGCGCCGGGAGCATGCGTCTTTTCACCAGCCCGGATAAAGACGCGAATGGGGTCGGCCGCTTGGGCGGCGAGGGCCGACCATAGGAGACCAGCCAGTAGGAATAGGAGTGATTTTGATTTCATGGTTTTCTGGGAAGGGGCTTATGTGCGATCTACGGGAATTTTCTTGAATTTTCGAGTCAAAGCGGTGAGCGATTCTTCAACCCCCATACGCTCGAGACTGGATGCTCCAACAAATCCTTGGGCATCGGTGAGTTGGTTGATGCGAGTGGCGTCCTCGGGGGTGTTGATCGGACCGCCATGCGAAAGGAGGAAAATATCCTTATTGATCGCTCGGCCTGCTTCGAAGATTTCTTGGCATCGAGCAGCAGCATCTTCCATGGAGCAAACGGCACCGGTTACGCCGATAGAGCCGCCAACGGTGGTGCCGACGTGAGCGATGATTGCATCCGCGCCTGCCTTGGCCATGGCTGTGGCTTCTTCGGGCTTGGCGACGTAAACGACGCTGAAGAGATCCATCTTAGAAGCGATGGAGACCATCTCGACTTCCTTTTCGAAAGGCATGCCGGTTTCTTCCAAAACCTTTCGGAAGTGACCATCGACGATGCAGTGAGTAGGGAAGTTGTTAACCCCTGAAAACCCCATTTCTTTTACCTTGAGCAACCAGTGCCACATGCGGCGGCGCGGGTCGGTCGCGTGTACACCGCAAATGACGGGGATCTCTTCTATGGTGGGCAATACTTCAAACTCGCCGATTTCCATAGCAACCGCGTTGGCGTCTCCGTATGCCATCATACCGGCGGTCGAACCATGGCCGGACATGCGAAAACGTCCGGAGTTATAAATGATCAGTAGATCAGCGCCGCCTCTTTCTATGAATTTTGCGCTAATGCCTGTTCCGGCTCCAGCTGCAATGATTGCTTCGTTGCGATCGAGAGTCGCTTGTAGGCGAGCTCGTACTTCGTCGCGCGTGTAAGGGTTTCCTTTTCCAGTCCAGGGATTTGGCATAATTTTAGATTTTTAGATTAGAAATTGTGTGATTGAAAATTGGATTTTGAAGTTTTCGTTGCCCACGAAGCTTACGAAGCCCACGAAGGTTCATCAAGGAAGATGTAGGATGTATTGGATTTGTTTAATTTTGGTGTTTCTTGTCCTTTCGTGGGCAAATTCCTATTTGGTCTCTGGGCGGTTTGGTTTAGCTCGGAGTGTGACCCAGGGTTCTTCGGTGGATACGTCGACTATGTTGGGTCCATCAGCTTCGGATGGTGAAAGGATGGCGAGAAAGGTGACGTCTTCGTCGAAGGGATTGTAGGTGCCGTGGATAGCGTTTTGAGGAACGAGGGCCATTTCGCCTGCCTTGAGAATTCTGTATTCATTCTCTACCCACTGTTCCGCTTGTCCGGATACTACATAGATAATTTCTTCGCGTGTTGGATGACGATGGAAAGGGTGTGAGTTTCCGGCAGCAATGGTCGCTCGAACCATCATAAGTTGTTCGGCTCCTACGAGATCCTTGTTGGAAAGCCATTCAACGGCTGCCCAAGGATCTTGTTCCTGAGTCACGTCTGCGGATTGCATGAAGCGATTTTGAGTGTTTTCGGACATATGCTATTGGTGGATTTGAATTATGAAGAATGCTTTTCTATGATTTCGAGAAGTTTGTTGGCGGCTGCTGCTGAGAAACTTGGGTCGTTTATTTCGAGGTCATAGTCGATGACTTCGACGGTGGCATTCTTGTGAATGGTAGAGAATAGAGCTTCGTCGGCTATTGGATCATGGAAAGGTTTTCCGACCCCGTTGATTTCGCTGATAGCACGGAGGGGATTGAGAATGACCGTTGGGGCGGTGTTGTTGTTGGCTTTTTCTGCGATGATACGTCCGATCGTCGCACACTCATCCGCGTTTGTTCGCATGAGGGTGACCTGGGGGTTGTGAATGTAGAAATTGCGGCCTTCGAAAACTTCAGGAACGGTCTCGCGAGCTCCGAAGTTTACCATATCGACGCAACCCGGGGCGATGATTGCGGGTATCTTGGCGTGACTCATGGCGTCGAGTCTATTAGGACCGGCTGAAAGGACTCCTCCTACGGTTTCGTCGGCCCATTCGGTCGTGGTTAAATCGAGGATACCTGCGACCATGCCACTTTCGACTAAGCTTTCCATCGCTTGCCCACCGGCTCCGGTTGCTGCGAAGACGAGGACTTCGTAGCCAGCCTCTTCTAGGAGCGCCTTGGCTGCGTTGACGCAATTGGTAGTGTTTCCGAACATGCTGGCGACAATGATTGGTTTGTCATCAGTTGAGTCCGTTCGGGGTGCGATCATGCCGCAGATTGCTCCGGCGGCCCGGCTGAAAATCATTTTAGAAATTCGGTTGAGCCCGTTCACGTCCAGAACGGCGGGGATCATCGTAATATCTTTCGTCCCGACATAGTGAGCGACGTTGCCACTGGCTAGTGTAGAAACCATCACTTTGGGAAAGCCTAGAGGAAGGGCTCGCATGCCGGATGTGGCAATCGCAGTGCCGCCTCCGCCGCCAAGGGAGATGATGCCGTTAATTCTTCCCTCTTCGACTAGCTGGGCAAGCAGGACGGGGATTGCGGTCGACATCGAGCTGACGCATTCGCCTCGATCTTTACGTTGGATAAGCACATCGAGGTCAATCTTCGCCGATTCCGCTACCTGGTGCCGGGTTACGTCTGGCTTGATTTTTGGAGAGCCACCAGTGCCTACGTCGATGAGTAGAGTATCGAAGCCGTGGGCTCGAATTTGCTCAGCCACGTAGGCGTGTTCGGGGCCTTTCGAATCGAGGGTTCCTAGGACTGCAATCGTTGGCATGGTTGGGGTGGTGTTTAAAAATTACTGAATGGCGATTTATTGAACAGTCTTATCGTTTAGGAAAGGCGAGAAGCTAGCGTTGCTAGGGGAGAGCGGCAAAGCAAATTCATCAACATAAACCTATTGAAAACACACATGTGTTTGAGGAGTGCGGGAGTCTCCATCCGATGAATTGGATTGATCTATTGGAATTCCTACATTTTTTGAGTATGAGGCTATGTCGGTTAAAAAAGATGAGTACGTAATGAGGGATGATGTCCAAATTTTGGGGGATTCGTCTTATTTGCTCGTTCGTTCCGACGAAGTCGAGGAACGGGATTGGATGGCAGGCAGCCCCGTGTGTCCGTTGTTGAGTCAGCATCATGTTGCCCATGCCGGGATTTTGCGGTCTCGGTTTCCCTTTGAAATCGTGCGCGCGGATCAGTCTGGCTCTTATATGATGGCTTGTTTCGGCGGGGAAGGCCGAGTGTTGGTCGATGGGGCTTGGAAAACAGTGCGTTCGGGAGAGGCTTGTTTGTTACCGCCGTTCGTGCGCAACGCGTTTAAATGCGTCGAAGGGAAATCGTGGGATTTTTGTTGGGTTCGCTATTTGGAATCGAGAGAACGCAAGCCGATTGTTTCTCAGAATTCACCGGTTTTAAGAACTTACGATAATGCTCCATTGCGGTCGGCGATCGAGGGATTGTATGCGGAAACCCTTGGAGCGATGAATCCGGGAGTTTTGGGGCATTGGGTGGAGTTGGTGCACCAGTATGCATTGCGATTTGCTCAACCGCATGATTCGGATGATCGACTTTGGCGATTGTGGAATCGAGTAGAGCCGGAACTGGAGCGGAAGTGGAGCTTGTTCGAACTTTCGGAAATCGCCCATGTGAGCGAGGAGCATTTGAGGCGATTGTGTCGGAAGCGTTACGGACGCAGTCCGATGCAGCATCTGACGTTTTTGCGAATTCAACGAGCGAAGAATTTATTGAGCTCTACGGACGAGAAAATTGAGACGATTGCCCGTTTAGTCGGCTATGAGAATCCGTTTACCTTCTCTTCTTTGTTTAAAAAATGGGTTGGTTGGAGCCCGTCGAGGTATCGCTGACTCTAATGGCGATTGTTGGAATTAAAAGAATGCTCGGACTCTTACAAGATATTCGTGGGGTTGCCGTCTATAGTGTTTCGGTTCTTTTGGTCCCAATAGTCGCGAATACCTTCTTCGCCTTTGTTTTCGGCCCATTTGCACAGGGTCTCACGTTCGCCTTGTAGTTTCATTATGGGGACGGCGTAGCCGCATGACGTTTGAACGGTTTTTATATCTACGAGAAAAACCTGTCGCTTGCCTATTCGTTCATTCCAAAGGGAACTGCATTCGCTCCAATTAGCGTCGTGCTCATGGATTACTTGCGCATGGCCGTAAGCGCGCAGTATGAGTGGAGAACTGCCGAACGAGCACCACATTATGGTCATGCGGCTATTTTCTTGGATGTGGCCGGCGGTTTCATTGCCGCTGCCCGTAAGGTTTAGCCATGCTATCCGATTCGGTCCCAAAACCTTGAGGCTGTCTATGCCTTTGGGCGAAATATTGATTCGTCCATCGGCAAGCGCTGTCGATACGAAAAAAATCGGTTGCTGTTCAATGAAGGAAGTATGTTGGTCGGAAAGTTCTGTGAATTGCTTGGCCATTGGAGGGGCGTCAGAATTGTGGTAAGTATTAGCGAACTTCTATTCGATTGAATTTGGAGGGTCGTTCATGTGGGGTCAAGTGAAGCATTGCCAAACCGAGGATAAGAGGTGAGTTTGAACCAGGATAAAACTAAAAGGCAAGGCTGCGGTAATTACTGGAAGTACTAGTGGAATGGGGAAGGCTATTGCGCCGCTAAGGGGGCGATGGTTTCGCTTATACGACAAGTCGCAATTGATTATTCTCCAATAATTCGGGCGAATGTCCTGTGTCCCGGTTCTGTTGAAACGCCAATGTTGCATGACTCGGCTGCAGCATTTCCAGACCGCTCAAAAGCGATAGCGGATGCTGCGGACCGAACTCCGATGAAGCGATTGGGGACACCTGAGGATATTGTAAATACAGCCTTGTTTTTGGCCTGCGAAGATTCTTCGTGGATTTACGGTACGGCTCTAAGTATCGATGGAGGAGTGATGGTATGTTAGGAGAATTGATCTTGTTGATTACTATTTCCTAATTTCTGATTATTGCGAAGCTGTTAGCTTCTTGGTCGTTCGATTGTTCTATCCACTCTTGCATGTAGGTTTGATGCGAATACAGGATGCCTTGATATTCGGGGTGAGTTGCGAGGTTATTAAGTTCGCCAGGATCTTTTTGAAGATCGACCAAGGATTCTCGCTGGTTGCCCTCGATATAGACGCAGTATTTGTAGCGGTCGCTACGCAGCATGCGCCCGATATCGTTTTCCGAAACGACATATTGCCGGCTCTCTTGAAGTTCTTTTCCTTCGGCGATTTGCCTTAGGCTGCGGCCTATTAGGTGAGAGGGTATCTCGATTCCCGCGTAGTCGCATAGGGTTGGCAGGATGTCGATACCGGTAGAAATTAGGTGTGTGTCGTTTACGACACCTGCGGGGATGGACCCGTTGTGACGCATCAGGAAAGGCACGCCGGAGGATTCTTCGTAAAAATGATTTTTAGATGCGAGTCCGTGGGCCGCATCCATGTCGCCGTGATCAGCGGTGAACAATACGAGAGTATTTTCCTCGAGTTGGTTTGCTTTTAAAGCATCGAGAATCTTGGCAATGTGGCTATCGACGCGTTCGGTGAGTCGGCAGTAGATCCAGCGATAATAGCGCCACTGTAACTCGTCGTATTCTTTTCGGATGATTTTAGCTGGCGTTATAGCATCGACTTTGAGGCTGCTTTCAATGGCGATTGGTTCACCTGTTTGGATATTGTGATTTGGAGGCAAGGGCGGTAGCTGATCCAGCGGTAGTTGTGTGGCTTGCTTGTAGAGTTCGTCCACGAGAGGGAGCCTTCGGGGCAAGTACTTGTAGGCGTTGAAGGCGAAACAAATATCGTGAGGATTGATGAACGAAGCGACGACGAAAAACGGGTTTTCACGCGGTGTCTCAATGAATTCGATACAAGCATCGGGTAGGGCATCGCGTTCGTTTTTGAAAAATTTGTCATAACCAGATTTACGTGGTTCGAGCGAAGGAGCGAGGTGTGTCTTGCCGCCGTAGAAGGTGTCGTATCCGGCCCGTTTCATGAGTTTACCGAGAGAGTTCTCGTCGACGTGTTCAGGGATGTCGGCTTTCATGCCGTTGTTGAATACGCCTAATCGTCCAGGCATCATTCCAGTTGCCATAGAAACGCGACTGGGCATGCATACGGGATTGGCGACGTAGGCATTGGTGAAGCGGACGCCCTGGTTTGCGAGCGAATCTAAGGCTGGCGTCTCGAGGTATGGGTTTCCGGCAGCACTCATCATGCCCGCATGATGCTGGTCGGTGATGATGAAAACGATGTTAGGTCGTTCGTCTGTGGCGGAAGAGTGAAGCGCGGTCGCAAGTAACCACGCTCCGGTTAACAACAGGGTTTTACTGAGCTTCATAGCGATTAATCGGTACTCGTGAATCGATGTAAACGAGAGAACTGAGGGTTAATGAGGCGGCCGTTAGGAGTTTCTTAAAGGCGTTAGCGAGCATGGGAAGAGGGTGAACGTCAACAGGGGGAGGTCAATTGCGGAACCGCTGGATGAACCTGCTCCTACAATCGCCTATGCGTTGCCTGGATCTATCTTTTTCGTGCAATCGATGGTTAGCCAACTGATGGCGGTGACCATGTAAAGAATGGCAACCATGACGAACATCGGGGAATAGTTGGTCACCTTTTGCGATACGTCATCGATCACTTGAACGGTTGTGTACTTGTCTAGCAAGGGACCGACTAAGAATAGAGGCACGAGCAGCGCTCCAATGTTTCCGGAGGCGTTAACCATGCTGAATACGGTAGCCGAATGGCGCCCTCCTATATCTGAACACGCTCCCCAAATGGTTGGTTGCGACCAATCGCTGAAGAACTTAACGACGAAAAGCCCGATAGCCAAGGGGAGTATGCTGGTTTGGGAAATAGCGAAAAACAGGCATACGGTAGCGATTATTTTACCGGAAGAGCCCATGATGCGTCTTGCCCATTTTCGGTTGCCCGTAGTTCTGATCAAATAGTCATTGAGGAAGCCTCCAACGAGCCCTCCTATGGCTCCTCCAAAAAGAGGGAAACTTGCGTAGATCCCCATTTCGGAGATGGAAATGTTTTTAGTTAGGAAGTAGCTACCCAGTACAGTCGTGTAAACGATGTCGGCACCAGCATTCGAAAGTTGCGCGAAAATCATGATCGATAGGGCTCGATTTTTAAGAGCCTGTCTGAAACTGATTACTTTTCCTTGAGATTTCTGGGCTGCCTTCTCTTTTTGAAAAAGCTCTTTTTCGGCTGCGTTTACGCGCGAGTCGCTTTCTGGATTATTGCGGTATAGCAGCACAAACGCTACTGCCAGAACTATACCGATTAAGGCCATGATGATGAGGGCCGTTTTCCAGTGAAAACCGAAGTACCCCATCAATACTGTTGCCATAATAATGGGAGCAAGAGCGCCTCCCGCTCGACCTGCAAAGCTAGCAACGAATCCCTGCATGCTGGTACGCGTTGCGGGGGGGAACCAATTTTGGGAAACATTATTCAGACTTGGATAAGCCCCGGCTTGAGTAGCCCCAAAAATTGCTCGGGATGCGGCGAACGCAAAAAAGGTGCCTCCTAGGGCGAAGAGAACCAGACTGAGCGACCAACCCGCAATGAGTGATCCGAGGAAAATGCGGGCTCCGAAAAAATCGCAAACAATGCCTGCGGGAACTTGTCCGAAGGCGTAAGTGAAACTGAAAAAGCTAAATATTTGCTCAAGCTCTGTGTTCGTATACCCGTATTCTCGCGCGAGTTCCGGTCGAATGACGTTCCAAGTGTACCGGTGCAAGTAAAGTACCAGTGAGGTCATTGAAGCGAGAATCAGGACCATTCGATGGACTCGCGTTGGGTCTGACGGGTGCGTTTCAAGAGGAGAGCTTTTAGGACCTGAGTTCATAAGGATGAGGTAGAGAGGGAGAGAGATTCGATAGTCGTCTGCAATGATCGTTTTGGCAATTAATAAGTAGCGTCTAAGCGGAGTGAGAGATTTCTACCGTAGAGTATTGCAGTTGTCGCAGGGTTCGATGCAGGATGTATTGATGACCTGGAAATCTTATTTCGCCCTTCTCGTTTGTATCCTCCTCGGAACGACATTATTCCCACCAATGATTTTTGCAGATAGAGCTCTTTCGGTCGCTTCGGTTTTTGGCGATAACATGGTTTTGCAACGTGGAATTTCAGTGCCAGTTTGGGGGACCTCTGAACCAGGTTCAGCAGTAGTGGTGAGCTTTGCCGGACAGAAGCGGAAAACGAAAACGAATAAGGAAGGTCGGTGGAGAGTTGTTTTGGGGAAAATGAAAGCGTCAGCGAAGTTGCGGAAGATGGTTGTTGCGAGTGAATCGCTGGAATTGCCTTTCGATGATGTACTTGTAGGTGAGGTGTGGCTGTGTTCAGGGCAATCGAACATGAAATTCAGACTTGCTAACTGCTCGGATGCTCAATCGGTGATTAACGAAGCTAACCACCCTAATCTACGATTGAATCGAGGAAAAGGATGGACCGCGGCATCCCCAGAAAGCGTGCCTGAGTTTTCGGGTGTTGCTTATTTTTTCGGACGTAAGCTTCACGCTGATACAAATATACCAGTTGGTTTGATTGCTCGCGCTTTAGGGGGGACGCCAGTTGAGTGGTGGACGCCAAAGTCTAAGTTGTCTCGAGTTGAATACGCGAAAAACGCGATGATGAATCCATCTAAAGAATGGATACAGTACGAAAAGTCTGTTGCTAGCTGGAAGAGCAAGATCGAGTTGGGTGGACGCAAGAAAGCAGGTAAGAAACCTCAATGGTCTGGTTCTGCGGAAGAAGGAGTGCTTGCAAGTATTTATGCTCCAGGCAAACTAGGAAGTCTGTATACTCAGCATTTCGAAGCGATGGCCGGATATGGGATCCGTGGAGCTCTATGGTATCAGGGCGAAAGGAATTCCAAGGCAGGGGTGAACGCTTCAAAAGCCTATCGTGAGCTATTGGCCAATATGATTACTAGTTGGCGCGAGGAATGGGGGCAAGGCGATTTTCCTTTTCTGGCGGTGCAGTTGCCTAGGTTTTCGGGTGGTGGCGAGGGTTGGGCACTGGTTCAAGAGGCTCAGGCTGCGGCGGTTAGTGACGTGCCGAACGCCGCGTATATCGATATCCGAGATCAGCCCGACGACGGACTGCACCCGAAAAACAAGAAACCTGTCGGCGAACGACTAGCGAAGTTGGCGTATTCCTTGAAGTCGAATTAGGGCAGTGCGGTTGTATCGGGAGAAATGGTTGCAACCTTTCTTTGCCCTATTCGTAAATTAGATACGGTTTTCGGCGCTTGATAAATCTGTGTTTCTCACTTGCCCAGGAAGAAGTGATAGCTTGCCAGGAATAGCCATTTTGTAGTTCTTCGATTACTTTAGGGTGCATGAGCAGTCGATTGAACTTTTCGATATCGAATTCGGGAGAATAGAGTCGATTCAGTGTATGCGCGATTCCAATACCTAGATCTACTGTAGGGCAATTTTCTCGATCGGTCAGGATGATGTTGACGCCGCGGCAAACTTGTCCCTCGAATTTGCTGGATGAAGGTATGAACTGTATTGGAACGAAACGGATACCTGGAATGCCTAGTCGGTTCAGCTCTTCGGCTAATTCAAGATGGTTGATGTAGGGAGCTCCAATGATTTCAAAAGGCGCGTCTGTTCCTCGCCCGACAGACAATTCAGTAGTCTCCAGTAAGCCAATTCCTGGATATAGAATAGCTTGAGTGAGGTTTCGCATGTTGGGAGAAGGGTTTATCCATGGAAGACCTGTCTCATCAAAGAGCATCTCGCGTCTCCATCCTTTGACTGGTAGAATTGTCAGATCGAGCTCTAGGTTATTTTCCGTTTTTATCATTCGGGCTAATTCTCCGACGGTCATTCCGTGACGAATCGGAATTTCGTGATATCCAGTGAAATTGGATACACCCCGTCTGAGAGGTCCATCTACGTTTAATCCGTTTATCGGGTTTACTCGATCGAGAACGAAGAAACGTTTACCTGATTCCGCTGCTGCTTCCATTGCCAGCCCCATCGTGGAGATGTAAGTGTAGAAGCGACAGCCGATGTCTTGAATGTCGAAGACTAGGGCATCTATTTCGACTAACGATTCTTTAGCTGGTTTTCGTGTGCTCCCGTACAGACTGTGAATTGTCAAACCCGTGTGGGAATCAATTTCGTCTTCGACCGACTCGTCAAATTCTCCACGGATGCCATGCTCGGGACTAAATAGAGCACCCAAAGCGACCTTGTTGCTTTTGAATAAAAGGTCGATCGTTGAAACGCCATTCCGATTTCGGCCTGTATGATTGGTTATTAGTCCAACCTTCAATCCTTCGAGGACTGAGAAATTTTCGTCCTCCAGGACATCGATACCATTTTTCACTTTAGTGAGGGCGTCCTTGGCTTTTGTAAAATCGAAGTCTCGAATAGCTTCCGCTGCGAGAGTCCCAATATCGTTCCTTAACTGTAGTACGTTGCCACTGCCATCCGGATGAATGCGATTGCACATGAAGATGACAAACGACTGAGAGTAAGGGTCGATCCATATGCTCGGTCCTGCAAAACCAGTATGGCCGTATCCGCCAATTGGAAAGAGCGTTCCTCTTTGTTTGGTGTAGCCCGTTTCGATGTCCCAGCCAAGCCCTCGCCACGAACTAATTCCGGCGGGCGATTGAATGGATGTCATGAGTTTGACTGTTTCGGGTTTTAGAAGCTTGACGTCATGAAGTTGTCCCTGGTTGAGCATCATGCGTGAAAATTTGGCCAAGTCAGCTGCCGTGGTGAACATCCCCGCATGACCATGGCCTCTTCCTGTCATTCGACATATGGGATTGTTCGGGATTCCTTTCAGCATTTTGCCATCAACCCATTTTGTTGGGGCAGTCCGAGCTCTCTGTTCAGTGGAGGGTACGTAGACGGTGTCAATCATCCCCAATGGTTCGAAAACTTCTTCGCGAACAAAATCCTCTAGGCGATGTCCGGTTAGTTGCTGAATGATCTCTCCGAGGAGAATATAGTTGATGTCGCTATAGATGAATTTCGCCCCTGGCTTGGATTGGGTTTTCTCGGATTTCGCGAGAGCGATGGCGGTCTCGTATCCCGTCCATTCTTTGGATACGCCGTTTTCTTCTACTGTGTGGCTGATCCCTGGACGAAGACCAGAGGTGTGAGTCATTAGATGTCGAATCGTTATTGATTCCTTTCCACCTTCCTTGAAGTCGTCGAGGTATGTATGAACGGGAGCGTCGAGAAGAATCTTCCCGCGCTCGATCAGAAGCATGATTGCAGGTGTTGTCGCGATTACCTTAGTCAATGAAGCTGAGTCGTAGATCGTATCAATGTCACTCGACACGACTTCAGGCTCGATCGCCATATTGCCGAATGCCTTGGAGTAGACGGTTCCCTGGGACTCTAGCCAGAAAACCCCACCTGGAGTTTTGTCTTGCTCAATAGCTGTCTCGATTGCGGCATCGATTTCCTTGAGTTTACTGGTTCGAAAGATTTCGTCTCTGACTGTCGGTAGACAGACGGATGACAGAAGGAAGCTTATGACAATTGATTGCTTTGCATTCCATCTCGAACGAAAAGTGGTATTAGATATTCGCTGTACCCACTGGAAGAGATTCACCATGTAGAGGTGTTATTGGCAAAATACGAAGAGGTAAACTTATTATGCATCCAAGTTCGATTGGCCACGTTTTTATCGCTCGATACGGGTTTCTGCATTGCTGAATTGACCGAAGGGATTTGAGCGGCATGATTCAATCGAACTTAGTTACTGCCCTATGATGAATCGAAGATCCTTTGTCGCGAAAACCACTTTAACGGGACTTGCTGCCACGGTTGCATCCGGTCCATTGGCGATGGCCCAATCGCGTTCAGTAAAACGCAAAATGACGATTAACCTCGTTTGTGGAGCGATTGGAGTTAAGGCGAGTCAGGAACGGGCGATCGAGTTGGCGCACGAGTATGGTTTCGAATCGGTCGAAGCGCACGGACCTTATCTCAGTTCCTTAGGGACAAAGGAAATGCAGTCCCTGAAAAAGGACGTACGTTCGAAGAATCTCGTTTGGGGCACGTCTGGTCTAACGGTGGATTTTCGGAAAGATAGGGAGACTTTCGAAAATGGGTTGAAGGAATTGCCTCAAATTGCCTCTGGGTTAAGACGAGCAGGGGTCAAGCGAGTCAGTACATGGCTCCGCCCTTGCCATAATGACCTGACCTACAACCAGAACTTTAAGCAGCATACAGAGCGTTTGAGAGCCGTTGCTTCCATATTGGGAGACCAGGGACTGAGATTCGGAATGGAGTATGTTGGGACGACAACTTTGCTGGTTTCGATGAAGTATCCATTCGTTCATACGATGGCGGAAGCCTTGGAACTAGCGAATGCTATCGGAACAGGTAACGTGGGAATCGTCCTGGATAGTTGGCACTGGTGGCAAGCGGGCGATTCAGTCGCGGACATCGAAAAATTGAAGAATAGCGATATCGTACTGGTCGATCTCAATGATGCTCCAACGGGTGTCGAAAAACAGCAGCAAATGGATAATCGAAGAGAGTTACCTGTTGCGACTGGAGTGATCGAAGTGAAAGGGTTTTTGGATGCGTTGGTGAAGATTGGTTACGACGGACCCGTGCGTGCGGAGCCGTTCAATCAACCGCTCCGTAACCTTGACGACGCTCCTGCGTGTAAAGCGACGGTCGATTCAATAAAAAAGGCCTTCGCAATGATTGGGTAGTTGAACCTGAAGCCAGGGCTCGAATGCCGAGTGATCCGTAGGACAGTCCAGATCCTTTTGGTCCAACAGTTTTTCCAAAGCCTAAAACCGAAAGGTGTATTGGAATTTCGTGGATACTTTGGTGTCTTGGGCATTGAAGCGGAATCCGCCCATTGGGTCTTGTATCCAGCCCTGATTGAATACAAAGAAGAGGTCGCGACCAGGCTGCAGCGTCCATCGAACGCGGCTTTGCCACCCGAGGTTGTCGGACCGGTTGTCGTATTGGAGTAGATTCGTGAACGACAGGAAGGGCGATACCGCGAAATCGATATTCGATGTAATGATACGAGCGATGAAGTCGCCTTCGGGCAAGTGAGCGAAGGTTTGGTTGGCCGCTATCGAGAAATTGAATTTGGGCGGAAGCTTGTAGGTGATTGTCGTCGAGATTTGTTCGGCGCTACCAGACCAAAAGTCGCCGTAGGAAGCGTTAACGAAAGCGGTCATACGTCGCTTGCGCGCTGTGGCAATCGTGGTTTTGAAACGATTGTTGTGGTATTCGCCCGGCATAAGAATAACGCCTGGCGAAATTTGAAATGGCTCGAATAAACGTTCGTAGGTGCGGTCGTAATCGATTAGCGCATGAATGGCATCACCTGATTGAAAGTGATAGTCCAGGGGAGTGATATGAAGTTCGGTGCTTTCGATGTGTCCGTTATCTAAGCGTTCAAACTGGGTATAGAAAATGTCGTGAAACATTTGTTGAATTCCCCAGAGATTTTTCGGTCTTGGATTGTAGCTGGCTCCTGCGCGGTACATGCGAACGTTTTTGCGTTGGACGAATCCGAGAGCCGGGTTAAAGTCTTTTTCGATGACACGGTAGACGAGTTCGCCAACGTAGCTATCATTCGGGTAGTGAGCGGAAATTCCGTAAGATTGGTCATTGTCGGAGAAGCCTCCGTTGTCGCTCTTCGTTCCATACGCGTTGACCACGAAATTTTTGTCAGTGCCAAGGAAGTCCGAAGTGGCGAGTCGCGCGTCTACTCCGTAGGTTTCTCCTTCCATTCCGAGCGCTGGATTACCGTCCGTGAATATGCCACCGACGTATGACTGCTCGAATAAATTCTGTTTAACGCGAGCTACTATGAATTCCTTACTGTCAACGAATGAAGTGTTATCGGTTCCCGCATACAGGAGGCCAAAATCGGTGTTACCCGCTTTGCCAGTACCTTTGAGGCCTACGTTGATGGGTACCTCTTGTCCGTTGACCAGACCGATTCGACGGCTAAAAAAAGGATAGACGTCGGCCCGTGCGGAGGGGACTCCACCTGGTGAGTTCGGACCTGTACTGGCAAATGCGAATACACCGGCGTCTTCGAGGAAGAACGATCGTTTTTCTGGGAAGAAGAGCGAAAACCGAGAGAGGTTGATCTGACGCGCGTCAACTTCGGTTTCTCCGAAATCCGTATTGATCGTTCCGGTGAGCTTAATGCTCGAAGTGACGTTGTACGAAAAGTCCAAACCGGGTTCTGCGTCGAATCCGTCGTCGTTAGACGTTTTCGAGTTCAACCAACTCGCTGCTATGAATGGACGGATATCCAAACCAATGCCCTGGTTCAGTCCATTGAGATTTGTGATTTTACCAGCTTCGGCAATTTGGAGAAAATCTGTTTCGAGGCGAGCTCCGGACCAGCGGCTCTCTTCGAGTTTCCGGTAGACGTTGCGCGAAATATTGAAACCCCATTCGGATTCGTTGGCTGGGAAGTTTAAACTTTTGAAGGGAATCGCTATTTCGGCAACCCATCCGAAATCGGTGCGTTTAGTGCGAACGTCCCAAATGGCATTCCAGTCGGTATTGAGTTCTTCGTTACCGAATGCTAATCCGTCGACGAATGCTCCCGAAGGGTTTGTCGCAAAATAAAATGCATTTCTCTGATCACGGAAAGTATCGAGGACGATCTCAAGATGATCGTCAGAACTGAGGCTGGCATCGCGCTCCATTTGGGTCCCAATCACCTTGTCCGGTTCCGAGTCGTAGGCTTTAACGCCGATGTACAAATTGTTCGAATCGTAGAGCAAGGTCACTTCGGTTCGCTCAGTAGGAGCGGTGCCGGGGTTGGGTTGCTGCTGGACGAGATTGCCGATTGTGGGTGCTTCGCTCCAGATGGTTTCGTCGAGTTCGCCATCGACGTTAATCTTTACAGTCGTCTGGGAAACAGTGAATGAGCGTGTTTCGGAGTTTTCGCTGCTGGCGCTGTTCTGAGCAATGCAAAGAACAGGAGCGATAGCCGTGATCAATAATCCAGTTCGGAGTGAATTCGAGCGTTTGAAGAAAGTAAAAGTCATCTTTGGTAAGCTTGTTCGATGGGAGATTACTCTCCATCGATTAGAATTGGACTATGACGAGAGTGTTTTGAGAGGCGCGAAATTCGGATTTTTCGAGCTTTCATTTAGTGACAGCCCTTGATGTCGTCGATAGCGTGAAACTCTTCGCGCCATTCGGTGACGGTTTCGAGGGATATCTCGTATGCTATGCATGATTCTGTATTATCGGCTAAGGCAATTTCATTTCCATGGGGATCTATGATCGCTGAATACCCTGGGTAGTTGAAGGTCGGGTCGCTACCGGTTCTATTGACGCCTATTACGTAGGCTTGGTTTTCAATTGCTCGGGCTTTGAGCAAAGTCGACCAATGATGGAGCCGAGTGTCCGGCCAATTGGCGATCACTGGAAATAGATTGGCTCCGGCTTTGACTCCGCGTCGGAAGAGCTCCGGGAATCGCAAATCGTAACAAATAGTTGGGCACACGGTGAATCCGTGCCAATCGAAGAGCAGGATATCTTCGCCCGCTTCATAATGATCTGATTCGCCGGTATAGCTGAAGCAGTGATTCTTTTGGTAGTGTCCTATGCGTTGTCCTTTAGGACCGAATACGGAAAGCTCGTTGCTGCCGTTGCCGTCGTTAAGGCGATAGACGAGTCCGCCAAGAACCCAGCTCTCATGTTGCTGGGCGATTTCCGAAAGAAAGGATTCGGTTTGAGACGGATTGTCTTCGGCAATGCGGTCAACGTTCATGCTGAAGCCGCTGGAGAACATTTCGGGAAGAACGATGAGCGCTCCAGACTGGATGTTCGCATCGGCTAGGAGACGACGAATTGTGTCGAAATTCGCTTCGCGGTTTTCCCACTGTATATCAAATTGGCAGGCGATTAGTTGCATTCTTTGGAAGTATGAAGGATGAAATATGAGGGATGAATTACTGGGATTTTGCCTTCTTGGAAATGGTGGTAAATATTGAAAGGAGTTGATTGGTTTCATCAAGAAGGCTGACAAGCTTTGTGCTTGGTGCGATCTCGGCATCTATGAGGAGTTCCAGCCAGTATGATGTTTCATCTAATTCTTGGAGTGATATGCCGCATTTAGCGATGAATTCAGCTGTCGACCGAGCCCGATAAGCTTCTCGGTAATTCGCCCCAACTGAAGTTCCAGATCTCAGTAATTGTTTTCCGATCACTTGCGCCTCAGTGGTCTTTGGGAGAGATGTGTATAGGCGAATGATGCGGAGAGCATATGTTTTTGTACGTACCTTAAGGTCGGGTCCACATTCTTCAACTACCCAAGTTCTCTCTTCTACAGTTTCATACTTCATAGTTCATAACTCATACTTTCTCCAAACCTCGCGGAATGATTCCAATGAAGAAGGTTGAGGTGACCCCGGCTAGCATAGGCCATTGCCAGGCTAGGTTGATGAAGTCGTTTTCGGAAAGAAGGAGGAGTGTAGCAGTTATGGCGCTACCACTGATCATGGCGATTAGGTTGAAGCGATCGTGTCCACGTTTTGTAAGGAGTCCGATTAGGAAAACGCCCAGTAGTCCGCTGTAGGTGACGCCCGCGATTTTAAATGCGAGCCAGATGAATTGACCTCCATTTTGAAGGCTCCAGGCGATTGAGACGAGTGCGATCGCTACGATGCCCATGAAGATTCGAGCTGCCCAAACTTGTTGGTCGGTGGTGACGTTTTTCGGCAATAGCGGCTGATAGAGATCGACGACAATCGATGAGCTCAATGCTGCCATGGCACTATCGAGACTCGACATCGCTGCGGCGAGGACACCGCAAAGCAGAAGTCCTCTGAGGCCATTTGGCAAAGTGGTTGCGATGAAGTGGGGAAACACTTTGTCCGAATCGATATTAGCAATGCCTTCCACTAGTTTAGTCGGAAGTGCCGTATCCGGAAATTGTTGATAGTATGCGAATAGACCGACTCCGATTAGAAGGAACAGAGCGGCGACTGGAAGCGCAACAAATCCGCTTATGATAATCCCTCGGCGGGCCTCGCCTAAGTGTTTGCAGGTTAGCATGCGCTGTGTGAAGTCGTGATCGGTGCCCTGCATGGCTAAGGTGTTGATGAAGCCAAACACGGCGGCGAGGAAGAACCAATTACTGTCGGCGAAGAAGCCTTCCTTGGCGGTCCATTGAAAAATTTCCAGTCTTCCAGTTTCGGAACCGGTCTGAAGAATGCTGCTCCAGCCAATTTTATCCTGTAGGACCCATACCATGACAAGTCCCGCGGTGAGGAAGACAATCGCTTGTATGCAGTCGGTCCAGATGACGGCCTTGATTCCGCCGATTCCCGCATAGATCAGACAAAGCGATGCAAACCCGATCATGGTCCAACCAAATGGAAGACCGAGGATGACATGCAATCCGGTCGATGCGATCATTAGGCGAACTGACGAAGCCATGATGCGCGACGTCAGAAAGAAGCTAGCTGCCGTGTAGTGACTCGTTCCCCCAAAGCGATGGGCGAGGTATTGGTAGATCGAGAGGCATCGCAGTTTGTAGAAGGCTCCTAGAAAAAGAAATGCGATTGCAAAGCGAGCGAGCAGGGAGCCGATGCCCATTTGCAAGTAGCCGAGATTCGATGCGTAACCTACGCCAGGCGTCCCGAGGAAAGTGGCGGCGCTGATTTCGGTTGCAATAAGGGAACCTAGGACAGCTAGCCATGGTACTTGTCGGCCACCAACGACGTAGCCTTCCATGGTTTCCGACTGTTTGCCAAAGCGAATGCCGATGAAAAGTACGCTTCCGAAGTAAGCGAGAACGATGAGCGAATCGAATAGGGACATTTTTTAAGGATGAAGATGGAAGGCTGAAGGGTGAAAATGAGATGGGCGAATCAAAACTGTGCTTGGCGAATTATATCTAGCTGGGCTTGACGCTCATTGTGGAAAGCGAGCATGCTGTCTTCTGTTCTCATTGTTTTCTTTTCCTCATGTCGCCGCAATTTTTCGAGAGTTTCGTTGCTTTTCGAGTCATCGTTTTGATGGCCGTTTTGTTCGTTTTAGGCCAAGTTGACGAATTGGCTTTCGCTCAGAGCTTGGATGTCGATTTCGGTCGTGATATCCAGCCGATATTGGAAGGGCTTTCCGATGAAGAGCGAGCGACGCTTTTGAGATGGGCCCAGCAAGGAGCTGATTTGCCTGAAGACTTGCTGTTGGGTGAATCCGAAAACGAAGCCTTGCATGGCGCAGCGCTATTCGAGTTTGAAATTGCCCCGATTTTGGCGACGCACTGTTTGGAATGCCATGATACGAGTCGTAAAGAAGGCGCTCTGGATTTATCGCGTAAACGACCGGCATTCAAAGGAGGAGATAGCGGAGTGGCCATTCATCCGGGCGATGGCGAGAATAGCGAACTTTGGAAATTGGTTGAGTCGGGCGATATGCCGGAGGATCGTCCGGCATTGTCGGTTCGTGAAAAAGGATTGTTGAAACGTTGGATGGATGAAGGAGCGGATTGGTCTGTCGATTGGATTGATCCGGCGATTTACGAAAACGAAGGAGGTGGAGGACACTGGGTTCGTCGTCTGACTGTTCGTGAGTACATTGATACGGTAAAGGCGTCTGTTGGTGTGGATATCGAAGGGGAGGCACTGGATGTGTTGCCCGAGGATTTACGTGCGGATGGTTTCAATAACACGGCTTACAATCTCAATGTCGATATGGGGCATGTTAGCGCTTATGCCGAACTTGCAGCATCGATTGTCGAGAAAATGGATACGCTGAGTTTTGCGAAACGCTTTCACAAAAAGTTGCTGTTTACGGATAAGGAAATGGGCAATTTGATCGAGAAAATGGGAACCTGGCTTTTACGGGGTCCTCTCGAATTGGAGGAGGTGATCGCATTTCGCGGTATCTCAACCACGGTGGCGAGCTCGGGTGGGTCATTGTCCGAAGCGGTGGGTTATATTTTAGAAGCGATGCTTCAGTCGCCTCGATTTATCTATAGAATAGAAAAGCAGCAAAGCCCCGGTTCGAACCCTCGCGTATCTGACTACGAGTTAGCGTCTCGATTGAGTTATGGCATTTGGGGTTCGTCGCCAGACGAGAAGCTGATGAATGCGGCAAGTGAGGACGAGCTGTCTGATAAGGCGGTTTTAGCTCAGCATATAGATCGTATGTTGATAGATTCACGCGCTGTGGATCGTTCTTTGCAGTTCGCATATGAATGGTTGGATTTAGGTCGAATGGAGAGTTTAAGTCCGGATTCCGAAAAATTCCCCGAATGGAATTCTAAGTTGGCGAGTGATATGTGTGACGAGACACTAGCGGTTTTTCGAGACGTTGTTTGGGATGAGTCGAAACCTTTGTCGCATTTATTGAATACGCAAAAAACGTTTCTGACTCCTGAGCTTGCCGAACACTACGGCCTGAAGCGCAATCGTAATAGTGAATCCGAAGGTGAAATGGCGCCCTACGATCTTTCACCGGATCCTTCGAGAGGTGGATTGCTTACTCAAGGCAGCATACTGTCGATCGGCGGTGATGATGCATCGATGGTGACACGCGGGCTATTCGTGTTGCATGATTTATTGAGGGGCACCGTTAAGGATCCTCCTCCTGGGCTCGACACGACTCCAGTGCCTTCCAGCCCGGGGCAGTCGCAGCGCGTAATCGCAGAACAACGAATTGCCGATAATTCCTGTGGAGGCTGTCACTCGAAATTCGAACCACTCGCGTTTGGCTTGGAGCGTTTCGATGGACTCGGGGGATATGCTAAACGCGATGTATTTAAGAATCGGCTACGACAAGACGGAGAGATTCTGTTTCCTGGGGATGTTGAGGCGAAGAAATACAAGACTTCTAAAGAATTGATGGACCTGCTTGCGGGAAGCGATCGAGTAAGCGAAACGATTACCTGGAAACTCGTTCAATTCGTAATGGGACGACCATTGGGGGCTCGAGACGCGATTGCGGTAAAGGCCATTCATGAATCAGCTCAGACCAATGGCGGGACTTATCAGAGTTTGATGCGTGCCATTGGAGAGAGTGATTTGGTTAGGAAAGTCAGCAGCTAGTTGAAAATGCCCTTGGTTGCAAAACGTCCAAAATTAGTTGAATATCGGAAATATTGAGTAATGTATTCTAATATCACCTCTCTATGAATAATAAGCCACTAAATCGACGCGCTATGCTGAAAGGACTGGGAACTGTTGCGATTGGGTTGCCCTTTCTGGAGGAGATGATTTTGACATCAGCTTCAGCAGCTACTCCTAAGGCGGCTTTGAATGCGATACCGACGCGAGCTTTCAATGTTTTTTTTGGTTTAGGGATTCCCTCTCCGCTGCAGGCCGAAGGATTTGATGGGGTATTGGAACCATTGAAATCGCTTGGCGACAAATTGCTGATCATGCGCAATGTCGATCACGTTCGATGCGATGAATCGGGTATCAATGCTCATTTCGATGGAGCATCCGCAGCGTTCACGGCGGAGCCACCTCAGGGTGAAGCTAAATCGGGTGGACCTTCGATCGATCAAGTCATCCGGCGATCACATTATCCAGAAGGTCTGCCTTCTGGAATGGTATCTACTTTGGTCGGCGGTACTTTCTTTCGGCGTAGTCGGGTAAGCCGTTATGTTCATAGCTATAATTTAGACGGAACTGTGGCGGCGACCATGCAGGAAAAACCGCGCGATCTTTTCGAGAGAGTGTTTGGCTCGGTGTCGCTGCTCGATGATTCTAGTGCGAGAGAACGCCATTTGAAAAAGAGCGTATTGGATTCAGTCGTTGGGCAATATAAATATTTCACGGGAGACCGATCCCCACTGGGTGCGTCATCTAAAAGTAGGGTAGCGGATCATTTGGATCGGATTCGAGAATTCGAACAACGCGCGTTTCAATTGCCTGATTTGTCGGGCAATGGCCCAGGGCGTCCTCCGTCTTCGGGAGTAGCGCATGGTGGACAAGCGGATCCAGGAGGAGAAGGAATAGATATGGCGTTGGAGGACCTCACGCGCGAGTGGCGTTTGATGGCTGATCTCTACGCTCTTTCGATTCAAATGGATAAAGCGCGTTTCGGATCGCTGACCTTTTTGGCGGCGGGAGAGCGACTACGCGTTAAAGGAGCCTATGAATTCGAGGGACGCAACGTATTCGATTTCGATGACGCGGCCCAGCATGATGCTTCCGGGTCCAAGGGATGTAGTCACGAATGGTGGCATAAGTTTGGCGAGCAAAAGAGCAACGAAGCTCTGAGGGCGCATGCGCACTATAAAATGCGTGAAGTGGCGTATTTTCTGGGCCGCCTCGATTCTGAAGATGCGATGGAGTCGAATGGAAAATCGATTCTCGAAAATTCTCTATTTACGATTTCTACGGAGTCGGGCGATGGGCGCCACTCGGATGTTAAGCGAGAGCTTTCAGGCGTTTTTCACGCGATCAGCGGAGCCAATGGTCGGTTTAAAACCGGAAAAATCATGGACGTCGGCGCGGAAGGTATTGATGTTTACAATACGATTTTGAATGGGATGGACGTTGAGGGTCGACTCGGCCCCGCGGATCGCGAGGCTCGATCGATTGACGGCATTCGATTGTAGGAACGGGGTTGTCCTAACGAAAGCAATTCAATTAGTTGACACACATGGGTAGAAGAATCATCTCCGCGAAGCGGATCTAGCGAACGATGTCCTTTTGAAAATGAAAACGCCCAGACTAGAGCTCTGAGCTGGGTTTTCTATATCAGCTTGGTCTTTCCGGGGACGGCGACTGGGGCGAGTGGGTAGTCGTGCCAGCTCCAGTCCTTTGGAGTGAGGTCGAGCTTGGATGCGTTCATTGCCCAGTCCCAGCTAATATTGCGACCAGTGTAGGCGGCCATGCGACCGAGAATCGCGGTCATCGTGCTTTGGGCGATGCGCTTACCCTCGTTGATCGTATTGCCGGATCGGATCGCATCGAGGGTGTCCTTGTATTCCTGAACAGCTGGATTGACATGGGGGCCATCGTATTTGAATGGGTTCTTTCCTTCGATGCTAACTTTTGCGAAGCTAAGGAACAGACGTCCTTCGGTTCCGTCGACGCGTAGATCATTGCGACTGCTGACGCCGTCGATTTGCGAGCCGATGTGCGTTACGCGAGCGCCGTTCGCGTATTCATACTCTACTGATATATGATCCCAAACATTGGGATAAATCGAGTCGGTACGATTTTGGCGACCGCCGGATCCGATGGCTTTGATTGGATGTCCGCCCATGAGCCAATCGACCAGGTCGAGATTGTGTACGTGCTGTTCGGTTATGAAATCGCCTGATGCCCAGGTCGTGAAGAGCCAGCGGCGTAGTTGCCATTCCATGTCAGACCAACTATTAGAACGGATCGCTTCCGATTGACGCCAATTTGAGAGGGCTCCGCCAATCCGTGTGGATTGACCCGATAGGAGGTCGCCGATGGCACCGTCGTGCAGGCGTTCCATTCCGGCCATGATATGGCGCGCGCGTCGCATTTGCGTTCCGGCTACGACCGTGAGGCCTTTCTTTTCCGCGAGTTCGGAGGTTTTTATGACGTCTTTGACGCCGGTAGGATCGACGGCTATGGGTTTTTCGATGAAAACGTGTTTACCTGCCTCGACTGCGGCCTTGAAGTGGATTGGGCGGAAGACGGGTGGAGTGGTCAGGATGATGAGATCTACATCGCAAGCGATGACGTGCTTGTAGGCATCAAAGCCAGAGAACATCGTCTCGGGGGTGACCTTGTAGATGACACTGAAAGGGAGGTTGTGCTTCGCCATGTTTTTGCGAATCGTCTCGGGAGCCTGCTCAAGGTGATCCGGGAAGAGGTCGCCCATGGCGACGAGCTCGATGTTGGAGTCGGCTTGGGCGCAGTCGATGATGCCGGCTCCGCAACCGCGGCCGCCGAGTCCGATAAGGCCAATACGAATTTTGTCGTCCGTTCCTCGAGCGTGGAGATTCTGGGCTCCGATTAGGAGGGAGGCTATACTGGCACCGCCAGTGGTTTTAATGAAGTTACGGCGTGTGATGGGGTCGATGCTCATGGTTATAGTAATCTAAAAAAATCTTGATTAGGGGTCAATTGGCGGGGGAAGATAAGAGTATACTATAATCGGATCAACGAAAACTTGCCCATTGTTGCCACAGATTTAGCGATTGCGATTGAATGGTTGGAGCGGCGTGCGTCCGATGTGAGGAAGGTTGAGGGTGAGCCTATACGCTGGATGTCGACTATACGATAATCTTGATGATTTTTAACCACTGATTATACTGATGATTTGGTAGATGGGCGATTTGGGTACAGGGAGGGCTGTCGCTAGCGGCATGCCGCGATAGAAGATTGATTCGAAGATCGAGGCACGGTGCGAGCACCGGCCTTATGGAAGTAACGATTTCTCGATTTGCCCGAAGTATTATATCAGTGCCCATCAGTGGTTAAAATAGTTTCACCAATATTGCGGAACCCTTTTGTCAATTTCGTTCGTCTCGGGTGGCGTTGCGGAGGTAGCCCGCGAGGAAGTCGATGCGTTTCGCTACTTCCAGTTCTTCGAGGAGCTGGCGGCGCATTGATGGTTTTTGAATAAATTGCTGGGCGACCGCGTCGGCGAGAATAATGGGATCGCCTTGAGCTCGATCGAGCGTTTCGTTGACTCGGGTTTGCGTTTCTTCGGGGAAGCTCCGCAGGGCCTGGTTAACCGCATCTCTTAGATTTGCAATGGCGGCTTTGAATTCGGAGTCGGGCAGTCCTTTGCTGATGGCGGGTTCGATGTGAGCGAAGGGGTAGGACTTGTCGTCTAGCCAGTCGGTAAACTTAACTCTAAGAATACCGTGCAGAAGCAGGTTAGAACGGCCGTCTTCTTGTTCTCTCGACGCCCGAATGAGACCGATCGTTCCGATTTGAGCGGCGCAGTGGGCTGGATTAGATGATTCGGAATCGATTAGGGTTCCGACGCAGATCATGCAATTCGACTCTAGGGCATCGGCTAGCATCTCTTGGTAGCGGGGTTCGAAGATGTGGAGGGGCATGGCTCCGTGCGGAAACAACGTTGTATCCGGAAGCAGAATCGCGCCGCAGTATTCAGGAATTTCGAGACCGGACATTGTGGAAAGGTTGAAGGTTGAAACTTTGTAGGCTCGGTAGCTCAGCGCTATAGCTTGATCGATTTACTAGATGTTCAGACTCAGGCTAAAACTTTAAGTTACGGATTGGGCTTAAATATCGCAAAGCTTCGCGGCGTGGCGAAGGGCAGCGATGGGATCGTCCCAAGTTGGGATGAATTCTTGCGCGACGTATCCCGTGTAACCCGTTTTCAGGATTTCTTCCAGTATGGGTGGATAATTGATTTCCTGCGTATCGTCGAGTTCGCCCCGTCCTGGATTGCCAGCTGTGTGGTAGTGACCGATGTATTGATTGTACTGGCGAATGCGACGGATGACGTCGCCGTTCATTACGGATACGTGATAGATGTCGAAGAGTAGTTTGAAGTGCTCGGAGCCGACTTGCTTGATGAGGTCGATACAGAAGTCCACGTCATCCCCAAAGTAGCCAGGGTGGCCTTTCATCGGATGGGACGAGTCGCGGGAATTGAGGTGTTCCAGCACGAGAGTGATGCCTTGCTTCTCGGCGTGCGGCAGAACTTCCTTCCAGGTATCGATGCAATGCTGAGCGGATTTCTCGTCATCCATGCCATCGTAGCGCATGCCGGTAAAGGTTATGACATTTTGACAGCCGACTTCTTTGGCGAGGTCTATACCTTTGATTAGACCATCGATGACCACTTGACGATACTTAGGATTGCAAGGACCTTTGTTGAAGCCGTGGTTTCCCGAGACCAAGGAGATCTCCAATCCGAGACCTTGGACCATGGGGTAATGTTCAGCGCCGATCCCCTCCATCGCAACCAGACCGATATCCTTGCAATGCTTAGCAAGCGTCGGGACGTCCATGTGATCCTTGAAGCACCAACCCATAATCGATTGGCGAATACGGCCATTGGTGATTTTCGGTTCGCCATAGGCAGCCTGAGTCGATTGGGAAAGCAGCGTTCCGCCGGCAGCTCCTGCGAGCAATCCGTTGGCTCCGCGTTTCAAGAGATCACGTCGGTTGAATAGGTTTTTAGGGTCCATGGGTTAGCTAGTTGATCGGTTATAGGACAGTTTAGCAGAAGACTTTTGGAAGTAAATCTTAGATCCTTGTTAAGTTCGCTTCCGTCTTAGCAGAGGGATTCCAAGCACAGCGAATGCGATGACGAGTCCGATGAGAATGTATCCAATGTTTACGTCCTTCGGTTGATCGGTCTCTGCGAGTCCTAGGGGCGATAGCAGGACGTAGGTCGCGATCATCAAGAGCGTCGCGATAATACTGACTGTCTTGAAGTGTTTCCAAGGGGTGAGGTCTACGCCTTCCGGGCCTGAGGACCTGAAATTAGGTTTAGAGTGGTCGGGTTTGAATCTTCCGATTAGCAAAGCGAGCGAGATGAAGATCACAAAGAGAATCGCCATGTAGTGGAGGTAGTGCATCTCCGGTTGGATGACGAACATGAAGATCGCGTAGACGATCAGGAAGAGGCCTAGGCAAATATTGACCGCGATAGGAGGCGTTTTTTTCGAGAAATAACCGAGCAGGAGAACCATCAATATGGGTGCTCCAAAGAGGCTGTCGACCTTGACCATGAAGGTGAAAATGCCGTCGGGGAAATATATGATGAACGGAGCGATGGTCATCGTTATCGCGGCCATTACGACTCCGACCTTCTTGCTGCGTTGAATGATCGTGTTGTCGTCGAGTCCTTTGCCCCAAAGCGGCTTGTAGATATCGAGGGCGAAAATGGTGACGGTACTGTTGAGGACGGAATTGAACGTACTGAGGACGGCTCCGAATATGACGGCGGCGAAGAAGCCGACGAAAACCCCCGGCATGATATCGCGGATGAGCGTCGGGTAGACAAAATCCGCGTTTTCAAAATGACCGGGTCCGTAGAGGTGCAGGGCAATAACCCCGGGCATGGCGATGTAGAATATATTGAGCACCTTGAAGAAGGACGCGATCATGACGCCTTTCTGGCCTTCTTTGAGGCTGCGTGCCCCGAGTGTTCGCTGAACGATGAATTGATTGGTGCTCCAAAAATAAAGGTTGTGCAGGAGCATTCCAGTAAAGAGGACGGAGAACGGAATCCCGTCCGCCTCGCCGCCAATAGCGTCCAGTACCTCAGTGTTCTTGGTCAGGAGTATTTTGGCACCGGCGATAAAGTTCTGATCGCCTACCATGTAAACGCCGAGGAAGAAGACCATGGCACCGCCAATGAACAACCCGACGCCGTTGAGCGTATCCGAAACCGCAACACCCTTGAGGCCTCCAAAAAGCGCATACACGGCACCGATAGACCCAAGGAGCCAAACGACGATCCAAATAGCCGCTTGTTCGCTAAGCCCGAACGTTTGAGGGACGTCGAAGAGATGATTGATCGCGATGGATCCGCCGTACAGCGCAACGGGCATGGCACTGACGATGTAGGAAAAGAGGAACATGATCGCTATTAAGCGACGCGTGGTTTTGTCGAATCGGTTCTCTAGGAATTCGGGAATCGTAGTGAAGCCGCCTTTGAGGAAGGTGGGTAGTAGGATTGCACAAAAGTAAATTAGAACGGGGATAACCGTGACGGTCCAGGCGATGGGTGAGAGGTTGCCTTTGTAGACATTGGCGGTCATTCCGGTGAAATTGGCCGCGCTGAGGTTGGTCAGCATCAACGATCCGGCGATGACCCAGCCGTTGAGGCTATTTCCGCCTAGGAAATAACCTTTGGATGAATGCAGGTTGTCCTTGCGGGTTCGAAGGTAGGTGATGAATCCGACAAGACCGGTAAAGAAGAGAAAGGATAGGAAAGTGCCCATGGGGTGTTAGAGAGGAATAGGGAGATAAGGAGACAGAAGGAGGTTTGGAGATTATTGAGTGAGGGACAATGCTTTTGTGGGAGAAGGGCTGACTGTGTTATCGCGGGGTAAACCCGCTCCTACATTTTCGCTACTTTTCGGGGAAAAGCTGGCGGATGGCGATCTCGTTGGCGGCGCAGGTGCCGCGTTCGGTTATGAGACCCGTGACGAGGCGGGCTGGGGTGACGTCGAAAGCGAAATTGGAGGCTGGCGACTCCGGAGGAGTTAGGAGGACGCGCGTGAGTTTGTTGTCGCAGAGCCCTTGGGCGTATTTGACTTCTTCGTCACCGCGTTGCTCGATGGGAATCTCGGCGACGCCGTCGCGAATCTCCCAGTCGAAGGTCGATGAGGGAAGGGCTACGTAAAACGGGACGTCGTTGTCTTGGGCGGCGAGCGCTTTTAGATAGGTTCCGATCTTATTGGCGACGTCGCCGGAAACGGCGGTGCGATCAGTACCGGTTATGACCAGGTCGACCATGGCATGCTGCATCAAGTGACCTCCCACATTGTCGGCAATGATTGTATGGGGAACGCCATGTTGAGCTAATTCCCAAGCGGTTAGGCGGGCTCCTTGATTTCGGGGACGTGTTTCGTCGACGTAGACGTGGACGGGAATTCCGGAATCGTGGGCAGCGTAAATGGGAGCGGTGGCGGATCCGTGGTCGACGAAAGCGAGCCAGCCAGCATTGCAGTGAGTGAGGATGTTTATCGGTTGGCCTGGTTTCGCTTTGCTTATTTCGCGAATGATCTCGAGACCGTGCAGGCCTATTCGCTGACAGAAGGCCACGTCTTCGTCTGCGATCGCTTTTGCTGTTTCCAAAGAGATTCGTATTTTCGCTTCGATTGATTCGGCCTGTTCGATGGCATTCATTTGCCGATCGAGGGCCCAGACGAGGTTCACTGCGGTTGGACGGGTGGATTTGAGCTGTTCGTATGAGCTTTTCAAGGACTTCTGGAAATCGATCGTTTGCGAGGCCTCTAGGCAGGCGAGGTACATTCCGAATCCAGCGGCAGCTCCGATGAGGCCCGCTCCGCGTACATGCATGTCTTCGATGGCGATGCTCATCGTCGCGGCATCTGCGACATCTTCGATATTGAACTCGTGAGGCAGGTTTCGCTGGTCGATGATTTGGACGATCGCGTCATCGTTTTCCTTGAGCCAAATCGTGCGGTAGGGCATGCTGTTTACGTTCATGGCACGAGAAAGTATCAAGGCTGAGAAGTTGGCAAGCGGCAGATTCGCATAGTGCGCGTTGGAGGGTTTCTAATCCTTTTCGATTGATTGTCTAATAATACCAAATTTCGAGTAAAATCTACTAGCCGCCTCCTCCTGAGTGGGGTGCGCTTGATTAGGTGCTTGGGAAGGTTTAACATCGGTTTAAGCTCGCCTAGGTTCTCAGCCGCAACAGACTTTCTAGGTTTTTTCGAAAACAGCCCTAAAATGAAACCTAAAAACAAGCAGAATACCGTGGATCTCTATTACATGGAAGCCCGGTCAAAGCTGATCGATATCGCAGCATTCATGGATCGCGTCGAGCGCGATGGATTCACTGACGATTTCAGGTACTTGGCGTTTAAGGATGCTCTAAAGGAGCTCGATTCGGATAACAGGACTCGGAAGGTTTTGCTGAGCTTGAGCGATCCAACAAAAGAATTGATCCCAGTCGCCACCACTAAGGCAGCTTGCGGAGCTTGGCCCGATAAACCGCAATGAGATACATCGAACCACACGCTCATATGGTCAGTCGGACGACTGACGACTACATGGCAATGGTTGTCGCCGGTTGCAAAGCGGTCTGCGAACCGGCTTTTTGGGCCGGATTCGACCGGAGCTCGGCCCACGGATTTTACGACTATTTTTGTCAGCTTACGGATTATGAACCGAAGCGAGCTGCCAAATTCGGTCTGCCTCATTTTTCCTGGCTTTGCATCAATCCCAAGGAGTCGGAGGATATCAAGTTGGCTGAAGACGTGATCGCTTTGATACCGGAGTTTCTGAAGCGGGACAATGTCCTGGGAATTGGCGAAATCGGTTTAAACAAAAACAGCCGGAACGAGATGACCATTCTCGAAAAGCACGTGAACTTGGCTGCCGAATACGATCAATTGATCCTCGTGCACACGCCTCACCTTGAGGACAAATTGAAAGGGACTCAGCTGATCGTCGACATGATCAAGAGCGATTCGCGTATCGATCCCGGCAAAGTCCTGATCGATCACTTGGAAGAGCATACGGCAAAAATCGTGATGGATGCTGGCTTCTGGGGTGGATTAACCTTGTATCCGGAATCCAAGTGCACATCGCCTCGCGCAGTTGACATTATAGAAACCTATGGAGGTGATCGCCTGTGGATGAATTCTGCCTGCGATTGGGGCGTGAGCGTTCCTTTGGCGGTGCCATACGCTGCGCAAGAAATGCGTCGCCGTGGTTACGATGACGAGACGCTCGATCAAGTATTCTATCAGAACCCGGTTAGATTTCTGAGTCAGAGTCCTAACTTCAATATTGGGAAATAGAGGAATTGTTTTCGCATTAACTGCCCGGCTTGGCGCGATTGACGGCCCTACTATTTAATGAAACTAGCGAACAATAGTCATTTAGCATATTGCACGAATATTCACCGAGGCAGCTCTTGGGCGGAGACGCTTGATTCGCTCGATCGGTATACGATGAAGGTACGCGATCGCGTGTGTCCTGACGATGAATACGCTATTGGCTTAAGGTTGAGCGCATCGGCAGCCAAGCAGCTTTCGGACAGCGCGACTTTATTGGAGTTTCAGCGTTGGTTGGAGAAGCGGAAGTGCTACGTGTTTACAATCAATGGATTTCCTTACGGTGATTTTCACGGCACGCGCGTGAAAGAAGCGGTCTATCGTCCGGACTGGACCTCGCCTGATCGCGTTGAATACACTAAGTCGCTCTTCGACCTGCTCTGTCAGATTGCGCCTCCGGGGAGGGAAGCGAGTGTCAGTACGGTCCCAGGGTCGTTTAAGCGATTCATTACGAGCGAAGACCAATTAGTGGCGATGCGAAAGAACTTGGCAGAGTGTGCCTGGCACATCGATGCCTTGAGCTCGAAAACCGGGCGGGATCTTCACATGGGATTAGAGCCGGAGCCTTTGTGCTTATTCGAAACGAGCGCTGAAACGGTTTCTTTCTTCGATGCATTGCTTTCGGTAGAGGTCGGAGAGAAGGACGTTTTACTCAAGCGCCTCGGGGTGAATTACGATGCTTGTCACTTGGCTGTCGAATACGAAACGGCTGAGGAGTCTTTGGGTCGTTTGGTCGACAACGGGATTCGGATCAGCAAGATTCACTTAAGTTCGGCCCTGAAGGTTTCCGATTTTTCCGATGCTACATTGAAAACCTTGGAAGGCTTTTGCGAGGAAGTGTACTTGCATCAAGTGGTTGCCCGAACGGGTACGGATCCATTGGTTCGATACGAAGATCTCGATGTGGCGTTGGCTGCGAGAAAAAGCGGCGAGGATCAGGCGGAGGAGTGGCGTATCCATTTCCACATTCCTTTGCATAGTTCGCCGGGAGCTCCTCTGGAGTCGACTAGCGATCAAATTTCCAGCATTCTCGATTTAGTGAAAGGGAGTCCTGACATGTGCCGTCATTTCGAGATGGAGACCTACACTTGGGAAGTATTGCCGGGGGGATTGGGCGCTGTGGACGTGGTAGACCAGCTCGTTCGCGAGTATGATTGGACCTTGGGCGAATTCGATATCCGCGGACTGCGGGGATAGGGATGCATGGTTTTTCGTCCGTAGGGTCGGCTCATGCTCTGTTCCGCGTTGGATGTTCCGTCTTAACTGCGCGGCGCAAGCACCGGCCTTAGATCGGGGTGAATGGACGGGGTTAGAAAAAAGTGCTCGCCCGGCGGCGAATAGCGCTTTGGCTAGACCTCATGGTTAAGGGTCGAGCATTGTTGGTCTTAGGACGCGTATCGAACTTGAGTACGGTTTGGTCGAATTGCTTGTGCGCCTGGATTTTGTCGGGCGGTGGTTCAAATTCAGTTTTCGCGAGTTTGTTGATTGGCTTGAGTTTTCTGTACGTTGGCGGGATGTACTTAAATGACTACTGCGATGCGGGCTTCGATCGGGAGTACCGTCCGGAACGTCCGATTCCGTCGGGACAGATTCAGCAAAAAACAGTGCTGACCCTGACATTGTTATTTTTCGTCCTTGGACTAGCAGCGATCTCTTGGACCGGGATTGAATCAGCGATATATGCGGTCATTTTGATCGGATTGATCGTCGCGTACAACCTTGTCCATAAGAAGACGACTTTGGGGATACCTTTGATGGGAGCTTGCCGGACGGGAGTTTATCTCGTTGTGGGAGCCGCTGGCGTTGGGGGACTTGTTGCTCCGATATACTGGGCCGGCGGTTTGATGTTTTCGTATGTTATCGGGATTACGAGCCTGGCGCGAACGGAATCGAATCTGGAAGCGAATTCGTTTGCGGGCTTAGCGATGATCGCCGCCCCGCTGGTCGGAGCGGTTTGCCTCGCTAATCCGGAGTTCGACACTGCGTTTACAGGCGGGATTCTAATGGCGGTTGGGTGGATGCTTTGGGCCCTTTTCAGAGCTCGCGTTGGAGGAAAGCTGATCGTCGGCAAGATGATTGGACCCCTTTTGGCCGGGATTTGCCTGATCGATTTAGCGATTATCGCTGCTGAGGATAAATTTTCTTTAACCGTAGGAGGAATTCTGCTGGCGTTTTTCGTGATCGCATTGATCGCCCAACGTCGTATCCCTGCGACCTGATTTTCGTTTCCATGTCTGATTTTTCCCACATCGAGTATCCGATTTCCATTCCGTATCAACTCCGGGTCTATTTTACAAAACACGCTTTCGACGTGAGCAATCCCTTGTTTCGCGACTTGGCGTGTTCGAGGGAAAGCGGCAATCGCCGCAAAGTACTGTTTTATGTGGATGAAGCGGTTAGTCAGGCGACTCCGGGTCTGGTAGATCAAATCGCTGCGTATTTCGATAATTATAGCGAAGAATTGCGGTTGATGGGCGTGGAGACGCTGCATGGAGGCGAGTCGCTTAAGAACGACGAAACGTGTTTGGATCGCATTTATGGCGATATTGAAAATCGAAAGATTTGCCGTCACAGCTACATCGTTGCGATCGGTGGCGGCGCTTTGTTGGATACGGTAGGTTTTGCTGCTGCCACAGCTCATAGGGGTATTCGTCATTTCAGATTTCCGACCACGACTTTGGGGCAGGCGGATGCAGGAGTGGGAGTCAAAAATGGAGTGAACTTCAATCGGAAGAAGAACTTCGTAGGAGCGTTTGCACCCCCATTCGCGGTGATCAATGATTTCAGCTTTCTTGAGACCTTGCCTGAAGTGCATTTGCGCAATGGTTACATCGAAGCGATTAAAGTGGCTCTGATTCGCGATGCGAAATTCTTCGATTGGATCGAAGCCAATGCGGAAGGGCTCAATCGTTTTGAGCCGGCCGCAATGCAAGAGATCATCCATCGTTGCGCGGAGCACCACGTTGCCCATATCGCAACCTCTGGAGACCCATTCGAAATGGGATCGGTTCGTCCATTGGATTTTGGGCATTGGGCGGCCCACAAACTCGAGCAGCTTTCGGAATTCGTGCTTTCCCATGGCGAGGCCGTGGCTATTGGTATCGCGATCGACACTTTGTACTCGGAGAAAATGGGTTACTTGGATGAGGGCTGCTCAAACCGTATCCTCTCGTTGCTCAAGCAATTGAATTTCGAGACCTACTCGGATCAACTGGAGCGTCGCAATGGAAGCGGTTACCCGTACGTATTGGAAGGGTTGGAGGAGTTTCGCGAACATTTGGGCGGCCTACTCACCATAACGTTGCTAAAGAAAATCGGAGCGCGGTTCGAGGTTCACGAAATGGATACGAATGTTGTCCTCAAGTCGATAAATCGACTCAAAGAGTTTGCCTAATCTTCGGATGCAACGGACAGCCGTCATCAATGTCGTAGGACTGACCTCTTCGCTAATTGGAGAATCTACGCCTAAAATTCAGGCATTCGCGTCCCGCAATCGCCAGAAGAGCGTCAAGCCGGCTTTCCCTGCGGTAACGTGTACTGCCCAGTCGAATATCGTTACCGGGTGTCCGGCTTCCGAGCACGGAGCGGTTGGCAATGGTTGGTACAATCGAGATTACAGCGAAGTCCATTTTTGGAAGCAGTCGAACCCGATCGTTAAAGGGCTAAAGATTTGGGATGAGCTGAAGGGGCTGAATCCGTCCTTTACCTGCGCGAAGATGTTCTGGTGGTACAATATGTATTCGTCGGTCGATTATTCGATAACTCCGCGCCCGATGTATCCAGCGGATGGACGCAAATTTTTCGATGTTTACACCCATCCTATGGAAATGGGAGCTAAGATCAAAAAGGACATTGGCGACTTTCCGTTTCAAACATTCTGGGGACCGCGAGCGGGCATCGGTTCCTCGCAGTGGATTGCCGAGTCGACGAAATGGGTTGAGGAGAAGCATGAGCCTACCTTGAACCTTATCTATTTGCCGCATCTCGATTATAATTTGCAACGTTTGGGACCGTCGCACCCCGATATCAAGACGGATCTCGAAGAGATCGATCAGGTTGTCGGCGATCTGATTTCCTTCTTCGAAGCGCGAGCTGTTAAGGTTGTCTTGCTTTCGGAATACGGAATTAGCGATGTAGATCGGCCGATACATATCAATCGTGTTTTGCGAGAGAAGGGGTGGATCACGACCAAAGACGAATTGGGCTTGGAGCAATTGGATTGCGGCGCGAGTCAGGCTTTCGCGGTCGCTGATCACCAAGTAGCCCATGTTTACGTGAATGATGAGAGCATTCGCGGCGAGGTTCACGCGGCTCTAGAAGCGATCCCGGGCATTGAGTCTGTTCTCGACGAAGTGGGTAAACGAGAGATGGGAATCAACCATGAGCGATCCGGCGATTTCGTTGTCATTTCCGATCAGCGGAGCTGGTTTACCTACTACTACTGGCTTGATGATGGGGTCGCGCCCGATTTCGCCCGTTGCGTGGATATTCACCGGAAGGTCGGATATGATCCGGTCGAGTTGTTTATCAATCCGAAGCTAAAGCTCCCGGTTTTGAAAATCGTAAAATTTCTTTTGAAAAAGAAGCTTGGTTTTCGAGGGTTGCTGGACGTGATTCCGTTGGATGCTTCCCTCGTGAAAGGTTCCCATGGACGAATACCTGAAAGCCAAGACGAATGGCCGGTTGTTATTTCACCTGATTCGCTGAACGGGATTTCCAAATCTACTGATCTTTATGGTGTGATTCGAAAAATGGTGGTTGAAGGGTGAGCGTCTAATTATTGGTAGTGCCAATTGCAGAATCCACGCGAGTTCCTCGCGTAGCTACGATGCTGAGTGCTGTTTTGGTTCGCGATGCTCGCTATACGATAGAGCGAGAGTTTGGGTTGCTTTCGTCGCACTGGGATTCCTGTATAGAACAAGTGAAAGCTATTCAAATTACTGGACCCCGCAGAGCTGAAATTATTGAGGTGGAAATGCCGAAACTGGGCGTTGGCGATGTGCGCGTCAAGTTACAGAAGACTTGTTTATGCGGGTCGGATATTCCGTTTTTCGCTTATGATCAACAGGCTCTGGCGGATGAGGGTAAACGGAATTTTTCGGGACATATCGATTATGCGCATGAGTCGGTGTACCCATTGGCGCCTGGACTATCGCTACATGAATGCGTTGGCGTTGTGGCTGAGTCGAGGTCGGAGCGATTCAAGGAGGGTGATTTCGTGCTCGCATTACCCTTTGATCAGTATGGTTTTTTCGAATACTTGACGCTGCCTGAGTCGCGAATCTTTAAATTGCCGCAAGGCTCCGTGAGTAAGGAAGAAATTCTATTGTCTCAGCCTCTCGGCACGCTTCTCTATGGGTTTCGAATGATGCCCAAGTTGGAAGGCCAAACGGTGGCGGTTGTCGGGCAAGGTCCAATCGGACTTCTGTTTAACGCGTTGTTGAAGCGAGGAGGAGCATCGACGGTGATTGGTATCGATCGTTTTCGCAATCGACTTGAAGTAGGGGCAACGCTTGGCTCCGACAAATCGATATGTTTAGAAGAAGGATCATCGGTGGATGCAATGTCGAACCTGACGAATGGAGCGATGGCGGATATTGTAATCGAAGCGGTTGGTCACGGAGAGTTGGCTCTTGAGAGTTCCGTTGATCTGGTGCGTCAAGAAGGAACCGTGTTGGCATTTGGAGTAGTGGATACTGAATACGTAGATCGGTTTCCGCTCGGAAAAGCATTCTACAAAAACCTAACCATCAAGCATACTGTGGGAGCCAAGGACGAAGGCGATTTTCTCGCTGCCGCTGATATGATCGCCAATCGCGAGGTCGATTTAAAACCGCTCATTACCCATACACTACCGTTCGAAGAGGCTCAACGTGCCTATGAGCTATTTGTCGACCGAGAAGATAACGCTATCAAAGTGATTATCGATTTCGAGTAGCTCGTAAGATTTGAGATCAAACGTTCAGGAGGTAGGGAGGTTCTTGGACGATTCAAATGGATGGACAATTCTGAGGGGCAAGCTCGAAGGTATTAGGAGGTCCTGAACCAATCGGCAAACCTTCGAGGACCTACTTCAAGGGATTGCCAAATTTGAAAGGCGAGACGTTTGCTTTCGTCGTCATGAATTGCGAGATCGGGAACGAGGACAACCTTTGCTCTGGCAGCGGCAGCACCAATGACTCCTAACCGGGAATCTTCGAATACTAGGCAACGCTCGGGTGGGGTTTGCATTTGCTTAGCTGCTTTTTGGAAAATTTCCGGGTGCGGTTTGCCATGAGTCACTTGATCGCCGCTAATAATGGAATGGAAATGAGGCAATAGGTCATGATGACTCAGTTTGCGTTGGGCCAAGCTCTGAGCGGACGAAGTGGCCACCGACTGGGGAATGCCGCGTTGGCGCAGCCATTCGATGCAGTCCGTGGCTCCTGCTTTCAAGGGCGGGCCTTGGGCTATTTTGACCTGATAGATGTCGTTGGCGTGTTGAACAAGGGCGGAGACGTCGGTTTGATGGCCGAGATTTTCTTCAAGCCAGCGATGAAAGCTATCAACGTTCATACCGATGATCTCGAGGAAGATCCGATCGTCAATTCCAGTATCGAGTTCCTTTGAGGCCTGTCGCCACGATTCGTGAGCGAGCCTTTCCGTGTCGAGGAGCAAACCGTCCATATCCCAAATAACCGCATCGAAATTCACGTACTCTTGCTCAAAAAAAACGTGCTCAATAGCAATTGATTACGTGACTTCAGGAGGTTTTTTATGTTTTCTGGATATTCGGATTCGTCTTCTATGGGCTTACTTGAAAAACTTAGAATCTCCGAGGTGATTCGTTTTTCGAAGATTGCGGGAGTTCTTTAGTTTTGTACGTTTAATTTGGTTTTTTCGGAGTTCCACAAATCCTTAAGAGCGTTCTCCAGGAGAGCGTGGCGGAAACTTTGAGCGGTTTAACGCGTTGACTATGCTGCAGAATTTCGACTAGCCTAAATATGTGTATGTAGCCAAAGGCTCTTACCGCGAGATTATCGCTTTGATTGGAGGTCTCACCGAGGGTGAGTCAGAAGGAGGTAGGAAATCTGGATTGGGTAGTCTGCTCGGAGGTGTATCCAACGCGACCAAAACCGTCGCCGGACCGGACCTTGACACCGATCTGCCTCCGTTCGACGGGGTCGAATCGGAGCTATTTTCCAAGTGGGATTTACCGGTCGACTTGTTTTCGTTTAATCAGTTGGCGGATGAGCGTTAAAAGAATGTGAAAGACTGCCTGGTTCAGGAGAAGGGATTGACCTGAGCCGGGTCTTTATCCCGGGAAAGAACCAATTAGATGATAGCGCAGTCGAAACCAGTACGGTTCATTTTGAGCTGACGGATTAGGAGGGACAGGACATTGGAGCCGGTTAAGGTTTCCGTTTTTGAAGACCAGACAAAGTGCTTGAAATAGGGTGGCTCCTCACCATTGTGCGACCGTAGAACGTGGAACGGAGTTCATGAGGTGTAAATTCGATTATGCTGGTCATCAGTCACCCCATCCTGCGTTTGCTGCCGAAGCATTTCGGAATAACGAGCTCGTCAAGGTGAGTCTTTCCGGTTCTACAGATGCATGGGTTGCGCTCGTTTCTATCTGGACGACTTCGCTTTGATGGTTTCAATAGAGCTTGGAGCTCTTGCTCATAGGCAGGAATGAATTCGATTAGAAAAATTTAGACTATGAAATTAAGCTATTCTATTTTATTTATTTTGGTAGGGCTTCTCTTTTCGGGTTGCGGCGGTTCGTCGAATGTCGAATCGCTTTTCGATGGGGAAAGCCTTGACGGCTGGGAGATTCAAAACGGAGGTTTGTTCTCCGTTGCGAATGGGGTGCTGACGATCGATCGAGGAACCGGGTGGCTTCGATCTGCGGATACCTACGGCGATTACACCTTAACGATGGAATTTAGATTCCTCGAAGCAAACGCGAACAGCGGGATTTTCGTCCGCACAGGGCCGACGAGCAATGATGATGAAAACGGCTGGCCGGATAACGGCTACCAGATTCAGTGTCTGGATACGATCGAAGGAGGAAATCCGCTTGCGACAATGATTCCTTACGGCGCACCCCCATTCGAGCATGAATCTAATTTGGAAGCCTTGAAGCGGGCGTATCAGCCAACTGGCGAATGGCAGCGGTACGATATTACCTGCCTCGGCGAGACGATGGAGATTCGGCTCAACGGGATCCTCGTAACGACCTGTACGAGCATCGAGAACCTCTCGGGCCACGTGGGGATTCAGGCGGAAATGGGTTTACTCGAATTTCGTAAGATAGAGATCGCTAGCCTTTAGGGTGAGTGGTCGTGTTCCACGTGCAGTCTTCAGCTAGCGTTGCGTGGGATTGATTTGTTTCAGGTGCTCCCTCCCTTAACTTATATGCGAGTTAAGTCTCCTGCATTGACCTTGGAAGAGCTGTCGCGGAGTGTTTCGACGTGTTGCTCTCCAAGCTGTTCAAGCCTGATTTTCCTTTCCGTCCGAAGTCGCTCCCGTTTCATTACGGCTGGGTGGTTGCGGTCGCAGGGGCAACGGGGATTGTGGCGAGTATACCGGGGCAGACGATTGGTGTTAATGTTTTTAATGATGAGCTGATAAGCGCCTTAAGCATAAGTCGCTCTCAGGTGGCCTTGGCGTATTTTTTCGGTACGGCAACGAGCGGAATTATGCTTTTCTGGGCCGGAAAGGTTTGCGATCGGATAGGTTCTCGCCGCTTGGTCGTAGCAGCCAATGTGGCTTTGGGGCTATCGATGCTCTACATGAGTTGCGTGGATTGGCTTCCGCGTTTTGCCGCTAAGGTTTTAGGACTGGACAGTCCGACGAGCCCAATGCTGGTTGCGAGCTTAAGTGTGGGATTTTGGATGCTTCGTTTCTCCGGACAGGGATTCGTAACCATGGCGGGCCGCAATATGGTCGCTAAATGGTGGAGGTATCACCGAGGTAAGGTGCTACCTATAAGTGGAATTGGCGTAAGCGTCTGTTTTTCGCTTTCGCCTTTGGTATTTTACGAGTTGATACAGGCTACTGATTGGCGAGTCGCTTGGAGGATCTTGGGTTTGTGCTCGGGAATTGGCGTAGCGTTATATGCGTGGTTCGTCTATCGAGATAATCCTGAGGAGTGCGATTTGTCGATCGATGCGGGTATTGCACCTAGGCAGAAGCAGCGGGACGATCCGGAATTTACGGTAGTGAAAGAATTCACGCGCGATGAAGCTATTCAGAATTTTTCGTTTTGGGTCTTTTGCGGGATCTTCGCGGTTCAGTCGATATTCGTGACGGCTTATGTTTTCCATGTTTTGGATTTGGCGAAGGAGCTTGGTATGACGCCTCAAGGGATCTTGAGACTCTTTTTGCCAGGAGCATTGATTGGCGGGGTTTTGAGCGTAGCAATAGGCTGGTTGAGCGATCATTTCCGCTTGAAATTTTTCGCGGCTTTAATGGCAACGGGTACGGGTTTGACATCATTCGCTCTGATGACGCGTATCGACGGTTGGATGATTCCGATGATGATCGCTGGGATGAGCATCAATAGCGGTTCGTTTGGTCCGATGACTGGGGCCTTCGTGCCGCGCTATTTCGGGATTAAGCATATCGGAGCGATTAGCGGGGTTATGATGTCGACTATGGTCATCGCGAGCGCAACGGGACCCTTGCTCTTCAGTGTCGTTAGAGATTTCACTGGGAGCTATCGAAATGCTTTTGGCAGTACATTCGCTGTTGCTGTCATACTGGTAATGGCTTCGTTTTGGGCGAACAATCCTCAGAGAAAGATCAAAATGCAGCTGGATGAGGAGAAAACAGGATCACTAAGATAGGTCGCTGATTCGTGCTTTTCCAGCGTAGGACTTGGGCTTGAGGCACGCCGCGCAAGCAGAGAGATCTTTTCGCTGGAAGCGGCACAAGGGCCGTCCCTACAGTTCGATTAGTTAGGCTTGTAACCAAGATTTCGCTACGTAATTGCCGTTGCTTGTTTCTAGGCTTGAGTTAGGGCGGGTTTCTAGCACCCTTGTCGTGATATGAAACTGACTCGAATATCGATATCCCTAGTGAGCGTTTGGCTCTTTTCGTGGGGAGGCTTTGCGGCCGACAATCAAAAGCCAAATGTTTTATTCATCCTCGTCGATGATCTCGGTTATGGAGATTTGTCCTCCTATGGAGCTACGGAACTAAAATCTCCTCGCATCGACGAACTCATGGGCGAGGGCTTACGTTTTAATCAGTTTTACGCCAATTGCACCGTTTGTTCGCCGACAAGGGCGTCGCTGATGACTGGACGGTATCCGGATCTAGTCGGCGTGCCGGGCGTTATTCGCCAAAAAGCTCCCAACAGTTGGGGCTACTTGGATCCGGATGCGATAACGTTGCCTCAGATGTTGAAGAAGGGTGGATACCACACGGCGATGATCGGCAAATGGCATTTGGGTTACGACTCGCCGAATATTCCCAATGATCGCGGATTCGATTTTTTTCACGGCTACTTAGGCGACATGATGGACGACTATTATACGCATCGTCGCGGTGGTATCAATTGGATGCGAAAGAATCGCCGTGAAGTTGATCCAGAGGGTCATGCGACCGAGCTGTTTTCCGCTTGGGCAGTTGATTACATCAAGGAGCGAAAAGACAAAAAGAACCCATTCTTTCTCTATCTCCCTTACAATGCTCCTCATTTCCCGATTCAGCCGCCGACGGATTGGTTGGAGCTTACAAAAAAACGAAGCCCCGAGTTATCGGAGGGAAGGGCTAAGAATGTGGCCTTTATCGAACACATGGATTTTTACATTGGAACGGTTTTAGATGCTTTGGATGAAACGGGCCAACGCGACAATACGCTGGTCGTATTCAGTTCGGACAACGGTGGATCGCTTCCGCATTTTCAAAGCAATGGAAATTTACGTGGTGGAAAACAGAATCACTGGGAAGGCGGTATACGGGTCCCTACCTGCGTCCGATGGCCTGGAAAGGTTCGTCAGGAACAAGTGGATACTGTTGGCATTACGATGGATTTCTACGCTACGCTATGCGAAGTTGCAGGGGTAGAGGTTAAGCATGAAATTGAAGGGCGTTCGTTATTGCCGTATTTATTGACTGGCGATACGGCGAACACCGAAGGACGTGATTTGTATTGGGTTCGTCGCGAGGGCGGAGCCACGGGGTATCAAGGCAGGGCTTACTACGCAGTTAGGCGGGGTCCTTGGAAATTACAGCAAAATTCGCCTTTCGAACCTATGCAGCTTTTCAACCTGGATGAGGACCCGCTTGAAACCACCCCAGTGAAGAATCGGAAATTGATTTCGGAACTGAGTAGCAGTTTAATGCTCCACTTGCAGAAGGCTGGACAAGTGCCTTGGCAAAAATTCAAGTAGTACATGGAATCTTTCTGGGAAAGCCTCCGATCGATGACGATTAAGCGCTTTGCGTAGCGGTATTTGGTGAAGATACCAAAACGTTGTTTGGGCAATAACCCTTTATCGTTAGCAATAAATACCTTAAGATGTTGAAACCTTGATAATTGGGTTTGTTCTGATTCTGGGAATCCAACAGCTTGCGAAACCCCACAACGACTTATGCAAACTATGCTAAAAACCTTTTCCTGCTTGAAGCGGTGCATGGCTCTCGGATGCCTGCTTTTCTCGAGTCAGCTACCGCTTTGGTCTCAATCGTTGCTCTCGGATTCGGGAGTAGCGGATGACGCTGACTTCTTCGTTCGTTTAGATGCCTATGTGAAGTATGGCGGCGATATCGATGTGATCGATGGCCTTACGGGGAGGAGCTATCACAGCGACAATAAGGTCGTGAAAGCGATTCATTCGAATTTTCCCAAGATTATGGGCGGGCTGCATCAGCGCTTGCTGAACCTCGAATCGCTTCATATGAATTTCCATTTGGAGCAAGGAGCTTTGCACGAACAAGAACTATCAGCCCTGGCGACGTCGTTCGGAATTACGAATTTCAAATTAGATAGAACGAAATGGCTTGCCCGTGAGAGAGCGATTCTCGCACGTTTACGCTCGAAACCATTTTTTCAAATCAAGGAACTTGTGGTTTGGGAATTGGAAGAGATGGATCCTATATTGCCGGGGAATAAATACGCCAAAAACCTGCGATACGATCGGGAGACTCAAACCTGGGAGCGCCGCGTTTTGACTGAGTGGAAAGTGAAGGTTCCCACTCGCAAGGGCCTAACGGTGGTTACGAAAAATCAAGGGCTCAATCTCGAGACCAATGAAGGTTTCCATATTATCAAAGATCGCGGCCTTCCGGGTAACGTGCATCCAAGCTTTTTCAAGGAAGTTACGGTTTCCTATCCGATCATTGTTTCTAGGAAGCAAAATACGGACGAGCAAATTGCGCATTTACAGAGATTGATCGTGAAGAATATGAGTCATTTGTATGATCCATTTACTTGGATTAGCCGGCGCAATACGCGATTTCGCAAAGTGTTTTCATCAACTTTGCTGGGACACTTTAGAAATCGGACCTACCGGATCAAGGATCGCGACTGGTTCGATCCAGTCATCTGCAATTTTCTGAACGATGTTGTGACGGTAAATCGTTATGGTTTAAAGGAGGTTTACGATCTCTATGTGGCCGGAATCGAAAATCCGCGAAACACCCTAGGAGAAAAATTCGATTCCTTGAATTGGAATACCGGAGAAAAACGAAAAGGGTCGGGGATGAGTTCGGGGAAACGTATTCGATTGAACTTCGAGAATTCGACTGGAGGTCGATTTGTTCTGTTCGATCTGTATCTGCGTTATGGTGACGAATTTATAGATAACCTACGCCTGAAACTTACCGGTTTGAAGAAAAAGGGAGACAGTCGGGAGTTGATCAGAGCTTCGATTGCTGAAGTGACCGGCCGCTCAGCTGATGAATATATAAAGGCTGCGCTTAAAGCTCAGGAAGTCGGGATCGCGTCCTATAGGGAAAAACGATAAGTCGGATCGATCGCTCCACTATGGCTTTCGCCGGTTCTATTGCCCTACGGATTCGCGAAGAACTTTTTGATGTGCTCGAGAACAATCGGATGCGCTTCCTGTACGGCTTGAAATGTGCGGGAGTGGGCAAGGCCATCATTCCAGGTCTGCACCCCGCATTACGGGAACGTTTAACAGAGTCTCAGGGGAGGAAGGATTCCATGTCGAATTGGAAGCGTATGATGTCGGGCGAATTTCCAATTATGGCTTTATAGTCGAAGACGTTGAGGACCTTCCGCTTGGCAGTATTGACGATGATTGGTGATGGATAATAACCATCGGTGACATCGCCTCGCTCGATATTGTCGAGAACGTATTGCTCTTCGATTTCAAGGTTCGTGGGATCGAAGCGAATCAAGTCAAGTTCCATGGGAAACTTGTAATTAGGAGCACGGTGGTTGCGGCCGATTAGAAAATAACTACCCGAGTGTTCGAAGAGGCGAGGTCTGCCTATATGCGAACTAATCGTCGGCGTTTTCTCCGTGATGTTAACCTCTTGGATAAGTTTGAAATTCGAATCCACGTGATGGAGTCGCTGCATTGAGTCATACCCACGAGTCGCAATGATGAAGCCACCCAGATAAGGGATGAGGCTGCTTTCGTTGATTCTAATATCCCCAAATTCGTGATTCAGGTTTCGTTGGAAATGCCAAGTCTCTCCATTGTCGTCGGAGTAGAGAACATCTACGGAGCGCCTTCCACCTGCAAGGTATTCGAAGGTCATGATCAAGGCGTATAGCCGTTGGCCAATCGTCGCGCTATCGAATAGATATCCGTATTCGACTCCGTCGATCAGACCTACGCTTTCTAGGGTCTCGAAACTTCTGCCGTTGTCTCGACTGATGGCTCGCATCAATCCAGTTCGATAATGTTGGCCCTGGTCGTCGACCTTTTGGACATCGATATAGGTGGCCAGGTTTCCGTTTGGAAAACGAATCCATTCGCCCATTTGCATGATCCCTTCAGGTACTCCGATTTGGATTGGCTCTTGGAGCTGGCGACCGCTCTCAAGATCGATTCGAATGACTTCCAGTACGGCTCCAGGATCTCTGGCGTGTTGTCTACCGCGCTTGTACGAAAGCAGGATCTCGTTGCCGGCCAAGGGAGCGATGGCAGGAAATGCCAGATAGTCATTGGATCCGGTGCCACGATAGGATACGAGCGTTTCTTCGATACGGTATTGTGGCCCAGGAGGAATAGACTCTTTCGCCGTTGCCAGTAGGGGACTGGTGGAGATGATCGCGGCGAGGATCCAAGCGCGTTTCCAATACTTCATAATAGTTGATTTACCGGGGGTGTCGTGAGGTTTACGATAAAGCTGAACAATTTGTAATCCGTTTTAAAATACAAAGTTGACTATGTACAACTCAAATTAGTTGGGTATGTTTTTGAAGTGTTTCCGCGATAGGAGAGAGTTGAGTTTTCGAAAAGAATGCGGGGCGAAGACGTTAATGGAAATTGATGCATTAGCGTGGCAGGATTGGGCGGTGGTGATCGCTTACGCCCTCGTCGTGCTGTGCGTGGGTTGGCGATTTTCAAGACGCTCGGAATCGGAAGAAGAATACTTCTTGGGCGGAAGAAGCATGTCACCGTTTTTGATAGGGATTTCGCTTTTCGCTTCGCTACTGAGCACAGTCTCCTACTTGGCTTATCCTGGCGAGATCATCCAAATGGCCCCGTCTATCTTACTGGTATCCTTTCGGTTCCAATAGCCTATTTCATCTCGGTAACGACGGGCGTCATCGCAGTGGCTTACACTTCGATGGGTGGATTGAGGGCGGATCTGCTTCAATTTTCTTTGCTCTTTATCGGAGCTGTGGTGTCGGTTGCCGTAGTGAGCGTTTCTCTGGGTGGCTTTTCATGGATTCTTACGCAATGGAGAGACAATTGGGATGTGCAACCTGTGTTGAGTTTGGACCCGCAAGTCAGAGCCACGGTGGTTGGAGCGATCGTTATGCAATTGGTGTTTCGCGTTTGTACGGCTGGAGCTGATCAGACGATGGTGCAGCGATTTATGGCCACCTCGAGCGCGTCCTCCGCTCGGCGAGCATTTTTAATTCAAAGCATTGCGGCAGTCATTGTGACTTTATTCCTCGGTCTTTTGGTTTCGCATTGTTGGGGTACTTTCGCGACTCGGCTTTGTTGGCGAAACCGGGACTTGATCTTGGTGAGAATGCAGATAATTTATTTCCGTTTTTCATCGCTCATTCGTTGCTTACGGGACTGTCGAGTGTAGATTCGGGGGTTAATTCAATTACCGCTGTACTTAACCAAGACTTACTCCCACGTATTTGTTCTTTGCCGTCAAGCGATCAGGCACGACGCCGACGAAATCATGGAATCGCTTGGTGTTCCGGATTGCTGGTCGTAGCGCTTTCGATAGGCGTGCGGTATGTTCCTGGGAACTACCTAAAAGTGACACAGAAAAGATCGAGTTTGTTTTTTCCACCGCTGTTCTCGTTGTTCTTTTTAGCGTTGTTCGTATCCCGATCCAATGGTCCTGGCGCTTTGATAGGCGTCGCTTACGGCATGACCGTAGCAGTGTTCTTCGCTTTTTGGGACGTTCTCACGGGACAGGATACCTTGACCTGCCAGTGGATTGGGTTCGTGTCTTTGTTAACGAGTATTTGAGTGGACTGGGGCGCGTGTTTATTTTTCCATGGGCGGTTAGAGTCGAAGCGATTGATTCCGTTTTTAACTGGGGCTTTGGTTCTGCTCTGCGGGGGATCAGCCTTGGTCTTGCTATGGGGACGTTCTTTGGGGGTAGGATGAACAATATAGGTTACGTTGAAATCAATTGTACGAGAGGAATTGTCAGTCGGGGGAACTGTAGTTTACGTCAATGCGGGTTACTCCGATCCTGAAGTCGCTGAAATGATGGGATAAGCCGATTTCGATTGCGTATGGATTTGCCTAGAGTATCGGCATCTCGTTACGAATGTAATTAAATAGTTGATACTGGTAGGCCGTACTTCTAGCAATGCGATTGCATGTTGAGGCTCAAGCCGCGGGACCATACAGATTCCGCCTTTTTGCTAGAAACGGGAGCGGGGGCATAATGGTTCCTCATGTTTATGATCAGGAAGAAGCCAGCGCGTAGTGAATGTGATGAAGTTCCCATCTCACGGTCGTCGAGGGCTAGATCCGATACATTCGGACGCCGATATGGGAAAAAGGCTCCGTTGCGTCCCCGAGGACAGGGAGTGCCTCTGGAAACAAGGGTATCGCTTTTTCAACGTGGCGAGCGACTTCCGTCTTATTGGACAAGGACCCGGTGCCGCGATTGAAGACGCTCGCCGTTCCTTGGAACCGGCTAAATAGGTCCGCGATCCCTCCGACTGCGCTTTTCTTCAGGCGCGGTTTAATTCGGGAAGATCGAGTGATCTAGGCCGGGGATGATGCTCAAGGCGTTTTTGTAGTAGAGCTTTTTGAGAATTTCGTCAGGAAGGTTTAGGCCGTACATCCGCCAGAACGCATGGTAGCGTTTGTAGTAGGGGAAGTATTCGTCGTCGGATTCCAGGACTCGGAAGTAGGTGGGGAATTCCGCTGGTTTGTAGGAGTCTTTACCGAAGAGGACTCGGTCTTGGTGTTTTTCGAAGAAGCGATTGGCCATGCGAGGCTGGCGTCCGAGCTCGGCAATTATCGCAGCGATACCAACGTACATATTCGGTATCTCGTCCAAGATTTCGCCGAGCTTGCCGAGGTCGTTGGCGAGCCAACTCATATGGGCGGCGATGAAGTTCGTGTTAGGGTGTTTCTGGAATACATTGTGCTGCTCAGCGATGATCTGTTCCCAAGGGGCCGGATTGTTGGCTTCGCGCTTTCTCCGGGGGTGGGTCTTTAATTCCAACCAACGTTCGTTTTGATTGTCGAAAGGAGACCAAAAGGGTTTTGGGTCGCCAGAGTGGATGATCACTGGAATTCCGAGTTCGCCGCATTTTGCCCATACGGGATCGAGTCTCGGGTCATCGACTGCAATTCGGTTTCCTTGCGTATCCTTATTTGAAAGGCCGAGGCTTTTGTAGACTTTGAGCCCTTTGGCACCGTTTTGAACGTCTTCTTCAAGTCGGCTTATCGTTCGCGTGGCCCAGTTCGTTTCGTCGACGTTGTTGAAATCAATATTGGTGAAAAGGGCGAAGCGACTTGGGTGATGCTTTTGCACATTGCTTGCCATTGCTTTCAGCTGGGACCCGCCGCGTCCGCTGAGGTTGACCATGATACCCATGTTCATCGCGTCCATCTCGACGATTCGATCGTCTAGATCCGAAGGTCCCATTCGGTACTGATGGCTATGAACGTCGATGAATGGAAATTTCGCTTTCGTAATTGGGCTTTCCGGGACGACAAGCGTCGAAGGAGGATCGTAGGATTCCCAATCCATTTGCTGTCCGAAACAAGAAGCGGACATAAGCCCCGCGAGAGTGAGTGAATATAGTTTGGTTTTCATGGGTGTCTATTTGTATTGGAAATGACTTCTCAGCCGTCGAAGTCCGGATTGATTTGAGTTGGAATGATTGCGTTGGATTTCTTCTGCCAACGTTCGAGTTCGGAAAGAAGAGCGCTGGCCTTTTCTGGATACGTTTTGGAAAGTTCATTCGATTCGCCGATGTCCTTTCGTAGGTTGTAGAGTTCGACTGTGTTGCTCTCGAAATACTGAATGAGCTTCCAGTCGCCTTTTCGGATGACGCTACTGGGCGTCGCTCGCCAATACATCGTATCGGTTCCATGGATCGGTACTACGAGATTGTAGGCATTGCCGGCAAGGTAGAGCGGGTAGTGCCAGAAAATAGATCGTTTCTGGAGGGCGTTCTTCCCCTGGAGGAGGGGAACAATTGAACGTCCATCGATTGGTTGATTCTTGGGCAAGGCAGCGCCGGCTAGGGCCGCGAATGTTGGCAGGTAGTCCACGCCAGTTATGGGAGTTTCGCAGATCGTTCCTGCTTTGACGGTGTTTGGCCAGACTGCGAACATGGGGACTCGAATGCCTCCTTCGTAGAAAGCGCCTTTAGCTCCGTGTAGAGGCTTGTTGGGAGTTGCACCTGCGTGGCCGCCGTTGTCGGAGGTGAAGATGAAGAGCGTGTTGTCGGCGACTCCCTGGATCCTGAGGGCCTCGTACACGCGGCCTACGCTGGTGTCGACTGCTTCGATCATGGCTGCGTAGGTGGTGTTCCAATCGTAATCCCATTGTCGGCTTTTGAATTTCTTGTCGTATTTGGCGACCACCTCCGGCCGGGCTTTGATGGGCGTATGTACATCCCAATGACAGAGATAGATGAAAAAAGGATTTTCGGATTCATCTGCGATGAACTGAACTGCGCGGTTGGTTAGGGTCTCGGCGACATCGATGTCATTGTAGTATTTCGCTAAAACTCCGCCGCCTAAGCCGTTCGTATCATTGAGGTCGAATCCATGCGTCTCTGGGCCGAGGTGCCATTTGCCGAGGTGGGCAGTGGTGTAGTTGGATGTGTTTAGAACTTTGGCAATCGTTGTGAACGAAGGGTCGAGCGTCTCTTGAGTGGGTAGAGTGCCGTCGCCCTTTTGGTCGCCATTCCGAGGAACGAGAAACTTCATGTTTTCCTTTTTTCCCTTAGCCTTAGATCCTGGAGTCCACATTTGCGTGCGCGTTATGTAGGTGCCCGTCATGATACAGGCTCGAGAGGGCATGCAGTTCGACGCTCCCGGGTACGCGTCGCTGAACCGCATACCTTGGGCGGCAAGAGCGTCGATGTTAGGCGTCTCGTAAAACGAGGCTCCATTGAAGCCTACATCGGCCCAACCAAGATCGTCGGCCATGATGTAAACGATGTTGGGTTTTGGGGCCGATTGGCCTTGTAGAAACTGCGTTGCCAGTAGGAGCGAAAGAGCGAAAGCGATGTGGAGCGGGCGAGGTCGGGGTGAATGGTTCATGCTTAATGGGGAATTACGGAACGGGGGTTTATTTGGACGGGGTCTTTTAAGTTGGAGGAAGAGAGGTTTGGTTGAAAACGAGTCCGGAGGCCTCTACCCACTTGATAGGGTTTTGGAAGGGTGGCGCTAATCAGCTCTGGAGCTCGTACGCGGCCGTCATCGTCGGCATCGATGAGATCCATCGTTTTTTCGTCGAAGTCGAGGCCTCGAGTTGGGCAGGAAAGGGCTGCCCAGAGCTTGAGGTCGAGCGTGTCGAATTCCTTTCGAGTTAGTATCTCGAAGCTTGCTTCGCTGCCAATTTGGGTCGCGGCCGATCTCCGAGCGGCGGCTGAATGATGTAATCGTTCAGCTACGTTAACAATAATGGCCGATCTCCGAGCGGCCACCACCTTTTGAATACCTCGGGACTTGTGCGAGGATGCATTATTGATGCTGTGGATTGCGCCTAGGGCAAGCGTGGAGTCTTTTGAATGGGAAGAAGGCGAGATTGAGGATGATGGTTTTGCCTTTCCGCGTTAGCGGTTTTGATCGAAAAGCTTGGATTTAAGGTTTGCCTGAGGTCTGGTTCTAAGACTGTCTGATTCTGTCGCAAGCTACCCCTGGACTAATTTTTCCGCGGGTTCTCGAAATCTTACTACTTCATGAATATTCAAGGAAAAGGAACACAACAGAACACTTACGATGCGATCGTGATAGGATCTGGAATTAGCGGCGGTTGGGCTGCCAAGGAATTAAGTGAAAAAGGGTTGAAGACGCTCGTGTTGGAACGTGGAAGAGACGTAAAGCATGGCGAATACCCGACGGCGCACACGGAACCTTGGGAATTTGCGGGGCGATCGAAAAGCAAGCAGCAGGATCTAACCCGTCAGCAAAAGCAAAACCGCACTGGATACACCACTCACCCGGCATCGGCCCATTGGTTTGTAGACGATGTGGATAACCCCTATTCGGAAGATCAGCCCTTTGACTGGATGCGCGGCTATCACGTGGGGGGGCGTTCGTTGTTATGGGGACGTCAGTCCTATCGTTTAGGCGACCTCGACTTTACAGCGAATGCGAAGGACGGCATGTCCATCGATTGGCCGATTCGCTACAAGGATCTGTCTCCTTGGTACGACTATGTGGAGCAGTACGCGGGAATTAGCGGATCGAGAGATGGCTTATCTCAATTGCCCGACGGAAAATTTCTCCCGCCAATGGATATGACTTGTGTCGAGGAGCAGGTGCGAGATCGAATTAAGTCCTCCTTCAATAATCGCTCGATGATCATCGGACGTGTTGCTAATCTAACCGTGCCGCACAAGGGGAGAGGTAACTGCCAGTACAGAAATCGCTGTATCCGCGGATGTCCGTACGGTGGTTATTTTAGTAGTAACGCTTCGACTTTGCCAGCCGCCTACGCCTCGGGTAATTTGACGCTGCGGCCATTTTCGATCGTCAATCATTTGATATACGACAACCAAAAGGGCAAGGCGATCGGAGTTCGCATAATCGATGCGGAAACGAATGAAGTCATAGAATATTACGCGAAAGTGATTTTCTGCTGCGCTTCGGCCATTGCATCGACCTCCATTTTGCTCAATTCGAAATCCGATCGATTCCCGAATGGTTTCGGAAACGAAAGCGGCGAACTCGGACACAATTTAATGGACCACCACTTCAAGGTGGGAGCGTCTGCCCGTTTCGACGATTTCGACGATCAGTATTACAAAGGGCGTCGACCGAACGGAATCTACATCCCTCGCTTCCGGAACCTCGATAAGGCATCCACCCAAAAGGATTACGTGCGGGGCTTTGGCTATCAAGGTCGAGCGAGTCGCGATAATTGGTCGCGCGGTATCGCCGAGTTGGCTCGTTTCGGACCTTCGCTCAAAGCCGATCTCATCGAGCCCGGTCCATGGCGCTTCGGAATTGGTTCTTGGGGCGAGTGTTTGCCTTACCATGAAAATCGTATGTACTTGAATGAAGACGTGCGTGACAAGTGGGGGCAGCCGACTGTGACCTTCGATGCTGGTTGGAAGGAAAACGAGTACGCGATGCGGAAGGACATGAAGCAATCAGCCGTCGATATGATCGAAGCTGCTGGCGGAAAAGATGTTACGCCTTTCGATACACCGGAAAAGAGCAACCCAGGGAATTGCATTCACGAAATGGGTACAGCTCGGATGGGACGCGATCCTAAGACTTCGATCTTGAATAAATGGAATCAAGTTCACGCTGCGCCGAATGTATTCGTTACGGATGGAGCCTGCATGACCTCGGCGGCCTGTCAGAACCCATCACTCACCTATATGGCTCTAACGGCTCGAGCAGCCGATCACGCTGTGAGCGAACTTAAGAAAGGAAATCTCTCCTAGAAAGAAACCGAAATCATGGATATGAAACCTAATATTGGAGGTTCTTTAGTTATGAACCGTCGCGAAGCGCTCAAGCGAGCCAGTCTCTTTCTCGGGGTTGCTGTCTCCGCTTCGACTATGTCTGGCGTGTTGCACGCCCAATCGAGGGGAGGACGCTCGAAAAGGAAATTCAACAATCTGAGCCGCGGTCAATATGGAGTCGTCGAAGCAATTTCCGACCGTATATTGCCGAAGACGGATACGCCGGGCGCCTTGGATGTAGGTGTGCCGGAGTGGATCGACTTGATGTACGGCGAATTCCTTACGGACGAGGAGAAGACTGTTTTTTCGAAAGGGATTACGGGATTGAATAGGACGAGTCGGAAGGCTCATAAATCTATTTTCGCTAAGTTGACGGGCGATCAGCAGGACGAAGTCTTGATGGGCCTTGACGAAAGTGATTCGACGTTTTTCAAAAAAGCGCGTGAACTGACCATCACGGGTTACTTCACTTCGGAGAAGGTGATGAAAGAAGTACTCAACTATGATTTCATTCCAGGGATGTGGGAAGGCTGTGTACCTATTTCGGAAGTGGGTAATAAGGTTTGGGCACATTAGAAGAAGGGGTTTTTTCGGAATTATTGCCGCAGGTTACTCAGACTACCGCAGATCGTTTTTCGATTTTTTTTGGTTCTGGTTACCCGTTCGCTTGTCGGATTTCCTGATGTTATCGAAGGATGTTTCCTTGTGGTAACGGCCGATCTCCGAGCGGCCACTGAACGAGGCAATCGTTCAGCTTTGGCAACCTGCGGGCTTGTTGCATACGCGGCACACGCTCCAGGCATAGTCTTTACCTTCAATCTTGGCTACTTGTGACGGCGGAAATCGCCGCGTTTAAGCGTCGTCCTGTATCGGCGGATACGCTTGGGTCGGTGAGCGTGTATAGGGCTATTGCAAAAATACCGGATTCTAGGTTAATTCGGAATGTGGCTCGGCTCGATGCGAGTGCTCCGGTATGGGAAACTTCGATCGTGCGGCGATTGTTCATTTTCAGGGTCCAACCGAGGCCATATACTTTGCCTTCGAAATGGAGTTGCGTGTAGTCGTCCCAGCTAGGTTTGGAAAGGATCTCATTTTTTTCTAAGCTTCCTTTATTGATGACCATTCTGGCGAAACGCGCGCTGTCGCGGGCCGTAGAATAAAGACTACCGCCGATGAGAGGCAGATTGAAGGGCTTTGAGAGGTGGGGAGTTTGCGGATTTAGTTTTCCGTTAGCCGAACCAGTCGCGATGTTTGGGTCGCTAGGGTTCGGGAAGTAGGTCGTACGTTGGAGTTTCAGCGGTTGAGCGATTTTCGCCTGAAAAAGAGCTTCGAACGATTGGTTCGTTCCGACTTCGGCGACCCGTCCAAGGATGCAGTATCCCGCTCCGCTATACGCGTAGTCTGTACCGGGAATACTGATCAACGATTCGTTTGCGATGCCCTTGACGGCATCTTCAAGGGTCAATTTGAAATCACGAATATATCGAGTTTGACGCTTATTCATCTCCAGTTTTTGAGAATAAATTCCTCCACGATGGGAAAGCAGTTCGCGCAAGCTCGGGTTCCGATCTGCAGTTCCGCGACCCGCGACCTCGATGTTATCGAATTCAGGAAGCAAGGTATTTATGGGTGTATCCAGATTTAAGCGCTTATCGTGGACGAGGGTTAGTATCGTGGCGGATGCTAACGGCTTCGAACATGAACCTATGCAGAATTGCGTCTCTGCATTGACCGAGCTGACATTGTTGGCGGAAAGAACGCCGAAATGACGTTCGAGGAGTATCTGGCCTCCTTTTCCGATCAGTAGCTGAACGCCGAGAATTTTATCGCTTCGAACGAGGTCAATGACAGTGGACTCGAGCGATTCGAGGTTCTTTGCCTGACAGTACGCGGTGGTTATCGAGAGCAACAGAATGGCGATCGTGAATACGTAGCGCATGATGATTGGGGCGGGCAGGAGGTTGACAATGTTAACGAACGCGGCACGGCGCAAGGGCTGGCCCTACGGTATTGAAAGTATCAGATTCTATTGGTAGGAACCGGCTGCGAGATCCATTCAGATGAGTTCTTTATCGTTGCGGGCGAACATGCGTTTTTGGGCGAAAGCCGGGTGGCTCCAGACAAAGTTGCGACCCATCGCGGTGTTGGTCGGTTCGACGGCAGTGAGGCACCAGAGTTCTTCGTAAGCTTCAGGGGTGAGCTTGGCTAGGATGAGATCGCCAGTTTTACTCAGAATGAAGTAGCGGTCGCTTTGCTTATGCCTCACGACGAAGCAGATTGCATGGCGTCCTTTACGTTCTCCGAAGGTCGGTTTTTTCGTTTGCCAGAATCGCTCGCCGTTTCGGGGATTGAATGCTATGAGGCTGCTCGTTTGGACGTCGCAGCCGTAGATGCTTTCCCGCATAAATACTGGCGTGTTGGCGAGCGAGGATGCGGCGATACCTGGTCGATTTCGCCAGAGAGCTTTGCCCGTTGGGCGTTCGTCATCGAGTTCCAGCATTATTCCTACGCCTTTTTGGGTACTCGCGTAGAGCAGGTTGCCTTGCTTGCGGGGCACGATTATGGACATGCGAAGCGTGGCGTTAATCGGGTGAGACCAATAGACGGAGCCGGTTTCGGGATTCAGTCCATTTATGGCTTCGTGTTGCCAGAGCAGCTCTCCTGTTTCCGAGTCGTAGCACCGAATCCGTTCATAGCCTGCGAGCGGATCTTTCCAGCTCGCTCTGTTGGTGATTTCACCCGAAGTCTTTACGTAATCCGTGCTGTACACTTTCCCGTCGGCAACTGAGTAACCAGCTCCGATTGGAGCCCGCCAAAGAACCTTCAACTCCGACTCAGGCATTTCTTGGATAATACCGTTTTCTGCCCAGACGAAATCTCTCGTTGGCCCGAGCCAATGAGGCCAATCGTCGGCAATGCTCAAAGTCGGAAATAATACGAATGCGAAGAGAGCGGTTTTGACGGTTGCTGAAAGGATAGGCGGTTTCGCTGGAGAGCCATTGGCGAATTGCTTCATGGTCCTTGGACGCTGCTGGTCAATTTGTTGGAGACCACGTTCGCATTTCATCATATCGGTGGTTAGAGGATGATTTCGGCGGTCAGAGTTTCAAGGATAATAGGCCCTGGCGACTTCAGAGAATATGCACGCTTGCGGTTGCTGTGTCCAATCGAATAAAAGACCGAATGCATCAGGGTCCAATCGTCGTTTTCGTTCGAGGCATAACGTTGTTTATCGGTATAGTAGCCAGCGCTTGCAGTGCGGATTCGCAGGCTGACGATGTGGCGCTGTTCTCGTTTGGAGCGATAGCGGATTGCCAGTACTGCGACGAGGAAGGCACGCGGCGCCAGTATCGACTATCGCCCCAGAAGCTGGAGAATTGCATCGAGGACTTCAATAGTCAGCCGTTGGCTCATGTCGTGCATTTGGGCGATTTTATCGATCGCGACTGGAAGAGTTTCGATGTCGTGCTTCCGATAGCCGAGAAATCGAAGGCTCATATTTACCATGTGCTAGGTAATCATGATTTTGCAGTTGAAGATAGATACAAGAATCAGGTTCCAAAGCGCTTAGGGCTGAAGAAACGGTATTACGGTTTCACTGTCGAAAATTGGCGATTCTTGATTTTGGATACGAATGACGTTAGTCTGTACGCGTATCCGAAAGGGAGTCGAAAAGCAAAAGAGTCTGAAGCGATTTACGATTCGCTTGGCGGCGATTTGCCGAAGTACAACGGAGGGATTGGAGTGACTCAAATGAAGTGGATCGAGAAACAATTGATCCTGGCGGAAAAGCGAGGCGAACATGTCGCGCTGCATAGTCACCACCCTGTGTATCCATTTACTAATCACTCGGCATGGAACGCTAGGGAAATTGTAGGTTTGCTAGAGAAGTATTCGTGCGTGACCGCATTCATCAATGGCCATAATCATCGAGGAGCGTACGGGTTGAAAAAAGGCATCCACTACCTTACGCTAAAGGGCATGGTCGATACGGAGGAAACGTCGTATGCGACGGTGTCGGTCTTTCCTGGACGGATTGAAGTGTCCGGAAAAGGGCGTCAGGACGACTACTATTTGGAGATTCGGGAACGAGATTGAGCGAGGCTTTTCTGAATAGGTTAAGGATCTCGCAGCAAGGTTTTGACTTAAGAGCTCTTCGGACTAACTTCTGAGGGTGCTCCAATTTACTGTTTTAGTTCTTCTAAATCTTTTTAGCGTATCTCATGGTCTGTTCGCCGAGGAGTTTTCGGAGATCTCTTTCAAAACGGATGATGGTGCGACGATTTATGCGAACCTCTATGAAACGGGAGAGCCCGCGGTGATTCTAGCCCATGGCGCGATTTTCAACAAAGAAAGTTGGCACGTGCTGTCGACGGCCTTGACGGATGACGGTCTTCAAGTACTAGCCATCGATTTTCGTGGATACGGCAAGAGCAAGCCTGGAAGTCGTTCTAATGGAATGTACTTGGACTTATTTGCTGGCATTGAGTTTCTCTCGAATCAAGGCGCCAAGCGAGTCTCAATGCTCGGAGCGAGCATGGACGGTGGGGCGGCTTCCTAAGCGGCGGTCGAGGCTCGATCCAGTGGACTGAACA
>Ga0233432_10000070_pt1 | contig 82037 bp, 60 predicted proteins | sample SI_122_August201_6_FD_179870 | JGI IMG/M metagenome (GOLD analysis project Ga0233432, IMG submission 179870) | Seawater microbial communities from Saanich Inlet, British Columbia, Canada - SI_122_August2016_10_MG | ecosystem: Environmental > Aquatic > Marine > Inlet | place: Canada: British... | reverse complement strand
GGACAGGTCCATCGTTTGGCTGATAAAGAACTCCTTCTCATCGCTGTCGATGAACTCCACTTTCAAGGATTTGTCGGCCAAATGAATGCCGGGTACCTCGCCCGATGCACCGAGTACAACTAGACAGAAGGAAAGAAGGCGGAAGTAATGATGGGGCATAACAGAATACTTTTGTGAATGAATTACTTTACTAGGGTTTACCCGATGAAGAATCTTTGAATTGCTTAAAGCAGGAACAAGTTACGCAGTTAGAATGAATATCTCTTTGGCTCTCACTTTTTCTTTCCGCCGAACCGCTTGGCAGAATAGCCAGCTTCCCGTCGCTTGGACTCAAGCTGCGCCTTCAGTTTTTTGAGCGGCTTCTTATACTTGGCGTCGTTGGCGAGGTTGGTGAATTCGCCGGGATCGTTCCTTAGGTCATACAGTTCCATACCCCCGGAGCCAAAGCCCCAATGAGTAAAACGCCAGTTGTGGGTGCGGATCGATTCTCCCCCGTTCCGGCTTATGGTGAAGGCGAGCTCTTTTGTCCAGGCATCGGTAGAAGGATTCTTAAGGAGTGGCACCAAGCTTGCGCCCTGCAGGTTCTTCGGGGCCTTCAAGCCACTCAGTTCGGCAAGGGTTGGATAGAGGTCAAGAAGTTCGGTAATATGCTTGGTCGCCTTGCCGTGTTGCTTGTTCATCCATGGAACGCTGACGATGAAGGGGACACGGGTGGATTCCTCGAACAAGTGTTGTTTTTGGAACTTGTGATGCTCCCCCAACAGGTAACCATGATCGCTGGTGAATACTACGATTGTGTTCTCCGCAAGTCCCAACTCCTCGAGTGCGTCCAAGATCCGGCCGGCTTGCGCATCCATGTAGGAAATGCTCGCGTAGTAGGCTTCGAGCAAGCCCTTGTGCAATTCGGGCGTGATTCCGTAGGACGTACTGTTGCGCTTATAGTCGCGAATGATTTCCGGCACGTCTTCCAGGTCGTGCTTCGGCACTACGGGAGCGATCATCGCGTCGCGGTCATAACGGGCAAAGTATTTTGCCGGAGCAACCAACGGGACATGTGGCCGTACAAAGCCGCAGGCGAGAAAAAAGGGCCTGTCCTTGTGGCGCTTGAGGAAGTCGATGGCGTGGCTTGCCGCCATCCCGTCGGCGTGCGCCAAATCATCGCCTTCGGCCACTACGCCCGTAAAGGATTGCGAGCTCTTGTTTTTGGGTGACCAGTTCGTCTTTTCACCAGGGGCATTTTGTTCGGGCGCCTTGATATTGACCACCTCATCCCAGGAATGCGGATCGTCGCGGGTGGCGGTTCCGGCTAGGATTTCCGGGGGTATGCCCATGTGGTAGATCTTGCTGACACGCCCGACGCGGTAGCCGTTTTTTCTAAACAGCTGAGACATCGTCACGACGTCGGGCATGTTGCCACGCAGGGTGCCGGCATTGCCTAGCGTGCCGTTGGCGTAGGGATAGAGTCCGGACATAAGGGACGCCCGCGACGCCCCGCAAACGGGGTATTGGCAGTGCATGTTCTCGAAGCGCAGGCCCCGCTCGGCCAGTTTGTCCAGTTCCGGTGTTTTGCACTGCGGATGCCCGAACCCGCTCAACGCCGTATTGAGATCGTCCGACATCAGAAACAAAATGTTGGGCTTCTTTGCCGAAAGGATTGATGTGGCAAAGGAAAGGATTCCGATTACAAGACAAGCGAATATTGGTTTCATATTATTTTCCTGAATGAACGGGTAGGACGGCTATTGCCATCTTCATCGGCCCGGTCCGTAAGCGTCAAAGAAATTTGATTTGAGCATAGTTCAAATGAGCACGGTAATCGTATTGAAGATCGGGCACTAGGACGGGGTTTGCTTGATCCAAACAAAATTCAATGACTAGGCCAAGATTCTCGAGGATATCCCGGAGGCCATCGATTTTGATGCCGGCGGAATTCATTTGTTCGCGAGTCACCAAGCGTTGATGACCGTCCACGGGAATGCGAATCCCGTCGATCTTTTCGAACAAAGCAACCCAGTCTTGGTGATCGGTGAAGGTCAAGGAGGCGTTTCGGTCATCGATGGAAACGTCGAACCCACAATCCTCCAAACGCATGTCTTTGTGTTGCCAAGAATCCCGAATACGCAAGCCATCAATATTACCCAATCTCTTTTGCACGGCGTTGAATTCTTGGTAGTAGAAGGTCGGAAACATACCGCGAATGGGATAAAGTGTGGCCAAGGCAAGTCCGACAAACGCGATCGTAATGAGAAGTTTATTCATATGGAATTCCTATCGATCTTAGGTTTCCCAATATACGGAATCCATTGTCACTTGCAGAGCATTGTTGGATTCCCCTTTAAAAAACAAGATTGTAAATGATTGAACAAGAAACAAGCAGCAGGGCCGCAGCACCAAAACTGCAACCAAATTTGTTAATATCCGTTAGATCGGTCTTCGTTATGTCTTCTACTTTTAATTTACGTAAACCTTGAACGACATCCTTTTTTTCCTTGATCCCAAGACCTGTCGTCAAGGTCATCAGGTATCTGGCTTTGGATCCCTCACCTTTTTCCAGGTGACCATTAACTAGGTTAAGAATTTCTTCCGGCGTATGTTTTTTTTTTATGTGTTTCATTGAATCTAATGCGGCATTTTTCTTGGCTGAGAAGTTCCACTAGGGGTTGTCTTTCTCGATGAAGAAGCCGGTTCGGGTTTCGAACATCTTGGCAGCGGCCTCTTTGTTTATGGTGACTTTGCCGATCGAGGTGAAGCCCTGTTTTTTACGTTCCGCGGTGATGGTGATGGTGTCCCATGGCCCCTTGCTCTTGTCCTTTTGCCAGAGCCGCCCTTTGCCGTTAATAAGGTCGATCTCCTTGAGATTGAGTTCGAGCCTGTCCTTATGCACGGTCACCATGAGGTAGTTGGGCTTGGTGGTCCGTCCGATCAGGCCTCCGTGGGCGATTTGCTGGATGCCGTCGCGTTGGGTGCAAGTCACGGCGTGCACCTCACCGCAAAGGTATAGGTCGACCCCATGCTTGACCATGGCTTTCCAGAAATCCGAGTCGCGTCCTTTGATGGTTAACATGCCGGAAGAACTGAAGGTCCGGACGGGACGAAGAACGGGCGTGTGCCCCATGACCACGATATGGTCCGCCTTGGGCCCGTGCTTGCTAATTACCTTTTCGAACCACTCGAGTTGCTTGCCTGTCACCCCGGCCGCGATCTCTCCTTGGTTACTCTTGCCTTTCTCGAAAACGTCCACCGACACGAAAAGGGCATTTTTGTGGATCCAATAAAAAGCGGTCCCTTTCATGTGGTCCGGGCCGTTGAGGGGCATCTTGAGGTGTCGACGAAAAGCATCCTTGTAAAAGGGAACCGCATTCGCGGCGTCTCCCCGCCATGGGTTATCCCGGATCTCGTGGTCACCGAGGGCGGCGTAGACCTTGAGGTTGTGATCCTTGAAGCGCTGAACCCAACCGGGATAATACTTATCCGCCCACTTGTTGATTTCCTCCCTCTTCGTTCCCCAGTGCCCCATCACCAAATCGCCCGCGACCATTGCGAAGGCCGGGTCTTCCCTTTTCATGGAATCGACGATGAACCCGAGGGAGTCCTCCCACCCTTTCTGGGGGTACTCGATGTCGAAGTTTAGAAAGTCGGGAATGCTGACGAAGGTCCAAGGTTTTGTTTCCTTGGCAAATGAATTTGATCCAATAAAAATCCCTAAGGAAACAATTACCAATCCAAGCTTCATTTGTTAAACTACTGGAGATGCCAATCCGTTCCGTCCGCCATTACACTTTGATTAATTTCTAGTAACTTAGCTTTCAACTTTTTCAGTAATTCAGGATATTCGGAGGCAATGTTTTGTGTCTGACCCGAATCTTTTGACAGATCAAATAGCTGAAAATCCTTATACCCTCCATTCTTTACCCTTGGTATCCAGCGTTCCTGAAACATATTTGAGGTTGGTATTTCATAGTCTGGGTTGGCCACCAATGAGAAATCTCCGTCTCTCATCGCCACAATTGGACGGGACTTTTGCAGATGCCAGAACATTGGTTGATGACGCTTGAATTTGTCAGGTGCACCTCTTAGCAAGGGGGATAAATCGGATCCGTCAATGACTCTGTCTCGGGGTGCTTCCAAATTAAGCAATCCACACAAGGTGGGTAAAACATCAACCAGCCCGGCTGGATTTTTAACTGCGCTATTTTTTCTTATAACCCCGGGCCAGGAAAAGATACCCGGTACCCGAATTCCTCCATCCCAATTTGATCCCTTCTTTCCCCTTAAATTACCGGTCCGGTCATCCCGGTAGCTCCCATTATCCGATGCATAAATAATTAATGTATTCTCGCGGACGCCCATGGTCTTTAATTTTTCAACCACCCGACTGATCGCCCGATCCGTATTGTCAATCGTACCGGAGTAAATAGCTGCCCTGTCTTTTAATTCCCCATAAGTGGAAACAATCTCATCTGGTGCGGCAATCGGAGCATGCGGTTCATGGAACCAAAGATTCAAAAAGAAAGGAGCCTTGGGATGTCGGTGATTATCCAACCAATCAATAGCTTCATCCGCCACCAACTGACAGGAGTATCCTTCCAATGGTCCGACCGCCCGTCCGTTTCGAATGAAATTATTCGGATTTTTATGACTGGGAGATGCATTATTCCAGGTGGTAAACCAGTAATCAAATCCATGGTGACTGGGGGTAGGCTTGGGCCGGTTCTTTGTCGGTAATCCCAAATGCCATTTTCCAATGTGGGCAGTGGAATACCCTCGATCCTTTAAAATTTCCGCAATCGTTCGCTCCCGAAGAAGCAAGTGAGAGTTTTGACCTTCGTCCGAAATCCAACTGTACACCCCCGTTCTGATATGATGCCTACCCGTCAGAAGAGTGGCCCGAGAAGGGGAACAGACCGCACAGCCCGAATAAAAATCAGTAAATCGGACGCCGTCCTTAGCCAACTGATCAATCGCCGGAGTTTTAACGGGACCACCGTAACAGCCCACATCCTTGTACCCTAAGTCATCAGCCAGTAAAAGGACCACATTGGGTTGGCTTTGAGCAGAAAGCAGAATTCCGAAATTTAAAATAAAACAAGAAAATGCTACCAAACAAGATACCTTCATGGATTTCCTTTTCTCCTAGTTCTTCTGGGCGGCGAGGAAATGAACCAGCGAAGCAAAGTCCTCGAGTGACATGCCGTTGGCGAGGCCGGCGGGCATCATCGAAATCGGAAGTAGGGTCTCGGATGCGACCTCGGTGGGCTTGAGCGTGGTGACTTTTCCGGCGATGTCCCGCATCTCGATCCGGTCGCTCAAGCGGTTGGTCACGAAACCAACGTATCCGTCTCCCTTCTTGGTGGTGATGGATACGGTCTTGAACCCTTGGGAAATCTCCGCATTCGGCCGAATGATGCTCATGGCGATTCGTTCGGCGTTCATGATGCCACCGATCTGTCCGAGGTATGGACCCTTTTGGACTTCGTCTTTTTTGAGCGCATGGCAGGCTACGCATCCCTGTGAGGCAAAGAGAGCGGGTCCTTTGCCTGGCTTGCCCTTGATTTTATCGAGGGCAAGGGTTAGGTCCTCCACGCTCATCTTGCCGACTTGTCCCTGTTTGTTCATGATCTTGTCGAGGTCGACGGTAGGTTCGGTAGCGGAGGCCAGCACGGGAGCCTCGGCCTTGGGCAACCCGGGAATCTCGACCCTGTCCTTTTTCGCCAATTCGGTAATGACGAAGCGGGTGGCGGCATCACTTTGCTTGGCTGCTTTGACCAAGGTTTTTGTAATCTCCTCGGTTTTTTCCCAAGCCGTAGGGTAATAGTAAGGGCCACGGGTATCGGGCCGGGTGCTCCACCAGGTGTCACCCATATAGGGCTTTTCCATATTGGCCAACCGAACAAGGCTTCTGGCAATGCGCTGCCTGGTATCGGACTCGAGGGTACTCTCGAATCGCTTGACGAGCGCATCGACGGCTTCCTCCGTGTGCATGTAGCGCAAGGCCATGAGCGCACCGCTTTGATTGGGCGTACCGATGGCATCCACGCAGGCAGTTCCTGCCTCAAGGGCCACCAAGGCCTGTCGGGAAACATGGGGAAGGATGGATGAAGAGTTCGGAGTGGCGTGCGGGCCTTCGGCGACTTGGGTTTTCCCTCCGCCGGCAAATTTTTTGATTGGCTTCGCGCTCACGTAAAAGCGAACTTTTCCACCGTGGTCCGTACTGGCAAGCCCGGCGGTACACTTGAAGCGGACAATGTCTCCCGGCAACTTTTTGTAGATTATCGAACCTGTTGAGTGCGTTCCAATTCCGGCGCTCATGGGTTTGCCGTCTTTGCGGGCGAGCTTGGCCCCAGTCGGGCTGAATCCGATTCGGGTTTTGCCCCACCCCTGAGTCGCCTTGGACCACTTGAGGTCGGTCAGTTTGATCATCGATCCATCTTTTTTGACTAGAACCGGATCAAACCAGGATCCATGATCGCTCCCCGTTCCATTTCCTCCGTCTCCTAAGGTCAGGTGAAGCTCTTTCCACCCCGAAACGTCGACGTCGAATTGATGAACGGAAGTTTTCTCGATGATGGGGCTTTGCTGAGAGGAGATACCGGAAGTCTTTTCTTGAGGAGGGGGTTGGAACCCAGGCAAAGGGTCGGTCACGGGGGGGTTGGAAATGCCAAGCAATGCCTTTGCTGCTGACTTGTCGCCGAGGCGCCCGAGAGCGACTGCAGCAGCAACTTGGACCCGTGGATTCTTACTGTTGAGAGCCTTGGCAAAGGGAGCTTGCGGGATTCCGTCCATCTGTGTTTTACGGTCGGCCAAGGCACGCAGGGCATGTTCCGCCACAGCAGGGTCGTCGACTAGTTTCAAAAGTTCCTTGTGAGATTTTGTTCCGAGTAATTGTTTTAAAGTGAAGATGGCGGCAACCCGAGATCTGGGAGAGAGTCTTTTGTCGACGGCCACCGCCAAAACCTCCTTGCCCGACCCTCCGCGGCGCAGGATTTCCTGTTGGGCGTGCAACCTAGTCTTGGCGCTGGGAGTGGTCAGGAGGTTGGCCAAGTCGACCGGGTTGCGTTTTTGCAAATCGGGAAATGCCTTATATTTCCAACCTTTTGGGACGACCCGCGCGACATATCCGGCTGTTCCACCTTTGAAACCGGAGCTGCTCCAACTGCCAATGAAAAGGCGACCGGAACCATCGCAGTCCACGTCGGTAATCCTTCCGCACTTAATGAAGTTTTCCTGTTCCTGCGTGAAACTAGGCCCATCGGGGGTGACCCGGTGGATGAACAATTGTCCTCTCCCCCAGTCGCACATCATGGGAACGTCGTTGTACTTTGCGGGCCAACCCGGTTCCTCGAAGAACATGGCTCCGGTTCCCGACCCTCCTCCCACATCGACAAGTGCGGGGATGATCTCACTGGTGTAGCGTTTGAAGAGCTTGGGATAGCCATATTCACCGGTTTGAATCTCGTGAATGAACCGCATGTTCCACCCTCCACCGTCATTCGTGTTCCCGCGGGTGAACACGTTCATGAACGGATCGATCGCGACATCGTATATGTTGCGCAAGCCATTGGCGTATGTTTCCAACTCCGTTCCATCCGGTCTCACTCGTATAATCCCCCCCCCGTACATGGTCAGCTTTTTCCCGTCTGTACCGGTGGCATTGACAAAGCCAAAATCACCTACAGCGACGTAAATCCATCCATCAATCCCCATGCGTATCCCATTGGTCGTGTGATCTACTCCGCGAGCCTGATTGAATTTGCGGGTGCTGATCTCTTTGACCAAGTGCTTGGGCGGGCCATCCGCCACTCCATCTGCATCCTTGTCCTGAAGAACGGATAGAAACATTCCCTCGAATTGGGTACCTTCCCCCCATTTCGTATGCAGGACATAGAGCTTGTCGCCAACTGGGACGATTCCCCGGGGGTTGTCGATCACCGCGTAGACCGTATGGGAGTCATGTATTCCATCGTGATCTTTATCAATAAGCCGAATGATTTTTCCCTTCCCCCCTCCTTTTCCGAGGGAACCGTATTGATCGACGCCGGCATAAACCTCTCCGGTCGGTGCCACCCCGATACAGGCAACGCAAGGGGTCAAAGTGTTAGGTGAAAACAAGGTGGCTTCCAATTCATCGGGAACCACGACTTGCGGGGTGTATCCCTTCTTTTGTTTGTCGGCGGCAACAGCCAAGACTGAGGTTAGGGCAAGGATTGAAACTCGGATGAGGTATTTCATAATAGTGCGATTAAAGTACGCTTAAATTCGGTATATTGAATTATGTTTCCATGCGATGATTTTCCAACTTATCCGAATCAATATATTTTCGAAGAGGTTTCATGATAGCTTTCCCCAATGAAGAATATCTTTAGAGAAAGATTGCGATATAGGACTTCGCGGGATTAGTTTTAAAGAATGCATACACGAAGATCTTTTTTGAGAAGTTCAAGTTCGATTGCCCTCGGGTTTTCCGGCTTACGGAGTCTTTCGGCTGAAAATACAAAAAATCGCATTACCCGTGGTTACGGGCCCTTGCTAGCGGATTCCGCAAAAATCCTGGATTTACCTGACGGGTTTTCCTACAAAATAATCGGACGGGCGGGGGAAGCGATGTCGGATGGTTTGATCTCGCCGGGAAGTCCGGACGGAATGGCTGCATTTCCAGGCAAAGGAAACGAAGTAATTGTGGTGCGCAATCATGAAATCAATCCTGGGGCATCTTCTTCCACGGGCCCTTTTGGCAAAGGAAACGGGAAAATGAATCTGGTTGGGCAGGACCGGTTTTACGATCCGGGCAATGTGGCTTCCGGTCCCGGTACTCCCTGTTTGGGAGGAACAACCACTTTTGTCTACGACATGAAGAAAAAATCAGTAGTACGGCAATTCCTGAGCCTTGTTGGCACGCTCCGTAACTGCGCCGGGGGGCTTACCCCATGGAATTCCTGGATCACTTGTGAGGAAACCGTTGCAAAAACCGGCGGAAGCCTGGCTCGTGACCACGGATGGTGTTTTGACGTGCCGGTTACCGATCAACCGGCTCTTGCTGATCCCGTCCCGCTTAAGGCCATGGGGAGGTTTAACCACGAAGCAGTTGCCGTTGACCCTGAGACGGGGGATGTATTTGAAACCGAGGACAGGCACGAAGGCCTGATTTACAAATTTGTCCCGAAGGTGAAAGGGAAACTTGCCGAGGGCGGCAAGCTATTCGCGCTCAAAGTGAAAGGAAAACCAAGTTTGGATACTAGAAATTGGTCTGAAAAAACTTTTTCAATTGGTGATTCCAGTGAAATTGAGTGGATCGAAATGAGTGATGTTGAATCACCGATTGATGACTTGAGAATTCGCGGATACAAAGATGGAGCAGCTTGCTTTGCACGCGGTGAAGGAATTTGGTATTCAAGAGGTTCGGTCTACTTTGCATGCACGAATGGCGGAAAAAAACAAAGGGGTCAAATATGGAAATTAACCGCTAATAAACTGGAATTATATGCTGAGCCTAATGACGCTGACCTAGTCGATAATTGTGATAATTTAACCGTAGCCCCTTGGGGTGATCTCGTTCTTTGCGAAGACGGAAAGGGTGATCAATTTTTAGATGTCATCACTCCTGAGGGAAAGATTTTCAAACTGGCCAAAAATGCCAAAAGCAGTGGGGAATTCGCCGGAGTTTGTTTTTCTCCCGACGGATCCACTCTCTTTGTAAACATGCAACGTGAAGGATTGACCCTAGCGATTACCGGACCTTGGAAAGCGAAAGCCTGAGGCTTTACTTCTTTACTTGACCCGAGGTATCTTTGCGGAAGGATATTCGCTTGAGTACATCTTTGACCGGACTTACCCCTTTTTTACTTAATCGATCCTTGTTTTTGGCAATATCAAACCAAAGTTTGGACATATTGTTCACTCGGTCGGAATACTTTGAAGAGAGATCATTGAGTTCCGTACGATCTTTTTCCAGATCGTAAAGTTCCCATTTCCCACCCTTGGCGGAAACGAGTTTCCATTTGCCTTGGCGCAAGGCTCGATCCGTACCGAAGTGGAAATAAAGGTTCTCATGCCCGGCTCTTTCTTTTCCCTGAATAATGGGAACGAGTGACTTGCCTTCGAGGGGGTCGATTATGCGCTCCCCAACTTGTTTCGGGTATTTGGCACCGCTGAGCTCGATAAAAGTAGCCATGAAATCGATCAGGTGTCCGGGTTGGCGGGTTATGCTTCCGGGCTTCGTTTTAAGACCTTCTGGCCAGTGAACGATCAGGGGGGATGAAATCCCACCCTCGTGCTGGTTTTGCTTGTACAAACGAAAGGGGGTGTTGCTGGCTTGGGCCCACGAGGCGTCGTAGGTCCAGTAAGATTTGGGATCCCATGGTTTGAGGTTCCTTCCCTGGGTCCGTTCGAATGGGCATCCCCCATTGTCCGCACAGAACAGAAACAATGTGTCGTCAAAGACCTTCCTCTTTTTCAAATCATCAATGAGCCGGCCGATATTTTGATCCATGACGTCGATCATGGCCGCAAACACCTCCATTCGATCGGCCTCCCATGACTTTTCAGATTCCTTGATCGAATCCCAGGCGGGGACATGATCGGCTCTGGGGGAAAGCTTGAATTTACGGGGAATCAAACCGTTGGTTAACTGCTTGGCATACCTGGTCTGTCTTAATTGATCCCATCCGGCGTCGTACTTGCCATTATATTTCAAAACATCCTTTTTCGGTGCATGTAGAGGGTAATGGGGAGCATTGTAAGCCACATAGAGAAGAAAAGGATCGGAACTTTTGCCGATCTTTCCCTCCTTGATAAAGTCCAAGGCAAAGTCGGTGATGGCATGGGTGGTGTAGAAAGGTTTTCCGTTTAAGTTCTGAGGGATAGGCCATTCCTTTCCGTTCAAGCGAAAGCTATTGTCCCCCGTAAAGAAGTTGCAGGCTCCGGAGAGATGACCCCAATAGCGTTGAAACCCAAAGTCCGTCGGTTGTTTGCTCAAATGCCATTTCCCCGACATCCAAGTGGAATACCCTGCCGGTTTGAGGACTTCGGCTATGGTTGCCCCCCTGCTTAGGCTCGCAGAACCTGCCTGGTCGCAATAGAGCCCGGTGAGAAGAGAAACCCGCGAGGAGTGACATTTGGCCGTGTTGTAGAACTGGCTAAAACGAAGGCCGTTTTTAGCCAAGCGGTCCAAGTTGGGCGTTTGAATTTCGGATCCGTAGCAACCAAGATCGGAAAAGCCCAAGTCATCGGCCATAATGAGGACGATGTTGGGTCGCTTAGCCTGGCAGGCCAAAAGGGTGCCAAGTAAGAGTAGGAATAATTTGCAGGAGTTCATGTAAATTTATTTATAATTTATAAGTCGGACAACGCGGGTATGTGTTTTCTCATGGTTTCCATGGAATTTTACGGTCGAAGATATCTCCATACGGTTGGTAACCGTTATAATCTACGCCGTCGTGCCTCCAGGCTTTCACCGCATCATCGTAGCGGCTCCGCATCTTCTTTAGTTCTTTTCCTTTTTGCGGAGCCAGGTTGGTCAGTTCGTGAGGGTCCTTGGCCAAGTGGTACAATTCCTCCGTTGCCTCGAATTCCCCCGATTCGTAGGGCCAGTAAAGATATTTGTAGTCCTTGGTGACCACCCCGTAGGAATGGGCTGCTTTCGGTCCCCATACGTTAATCAGGGCAGCTGTTTCTCGGACGTCTGCCTTGGGGTTGTCTAGGAGGGGCAGCAGGCTCACCCCGTCAATCCCTTCGGGTACCTTCAAGCCCGCCAGGTCCAGAATGGTTGGGGCCATGTCGATATTCGCAGTCAGGGCGTCGGAACGCAGATTCTCGCCACTGGAGGAGTGGCGTGGATCATAGATAATGAGGGGTACGTTGGTTGACTCCTCGTAAGGCAGTACTTTTGATCCATAGCCGTGCGAACCGCAAAAGAACCCATTGTCCGAAGTGAAGATGAAGACTGTGTTCTTTTCCACACCTGCTTCCTTCACCGCTGCACGAACCATACCCACGGCTGCGTCCACTCCATGGACCATTTGGTGGTAGATTGCCATGACCTCGTCGTATTTGTCGCGGTAGCCCCAGCTGATGAAGCGCTCGTATTGGCGGCCCTGTTTGCTTTGCAAAGAAAAGTGTTTGCCGTACTCCCGGCCGTAGTTGGCCGGTTTGGTGAACTTCTTGCCCGCGTACACCTTGTCGAAGAGAGGATCAGGTTGGTCCGGTTTGTGTGGAGCCTTGAAGCTGATCGAGAGGCAGAAGGGCTTGCCCGACTTGGCTGATTCTTTTACGAAATCACGACCGAACGCACCGTAGGACCGGGAGGAGTGCGGGTACTTCTTGGCGTAGGCTTTCATGCTGGGGTTTTTTGCGGTGGCGTAATTGGTTTGGCCGGGGCCACCGCCCCACTTGTCGAAATCCTCCGCAGGCAAAAACTTGGGACCTTTCCCTGTCCCTTTGCGTACTTCGAAGCCGAACTTGCCGGCAAAAGCAGTGAGGTAGCCTGCCTTGCGGAGCCGAATGGGGTAAGAGGTCTTCCAGAGTTTCTCGGTCAGCGGGCCGTGGTCAAAGTTGCAACCATGGCGGTATTCATAGAGCCCCGTCATGACATTCACCCGGCTCGCCATACAGATTGCGGTGGTGTCGTAATGGTGGTCGAAGGTCATGCCGGATGAAGACAAGCTGTCGATGTGCGGTGTCTTCAGATCTTTGTTACCGTAGCAACCCAGCGAGTAGCTGGACTGGTCATCGGTGAAGAGAAAAATGATATTGGGCCTTTTTGCCTGCCGTCCAACCAACAATAGGTGGCTCAGGCCGAGCATCAGCATCATGAAGAGGTTTATTTTCTTATGCATATTAGTTCTTTAATGGTATGGGCAAAGGCGTTGCCGTTGGAAAATGAAAGGCTTGAGCGTGTAAACGAACTGCCCGCCTTTCCGAGATCGTTTACTGCTAAAATGGCCTTTTCATCAAGTGTGTCCGCTTGAGCGTTTATCACGAAAACGGTACCATTCATGATGGGAAGGTAAAGGCGGTTGCCGGCTACGGATGGTATGGGGGATGCAACGTGTCCCCAGCCGCTTCCGTGCGAGCGTTTGTCTCCGACCACTTTGTATCCTCTTGAGTTAAGCATATCGTTGGGGGCAATCCCCTGAGCCGTTAGTCCGGGATCCTTCTTTTTTTCCGGCATAACAAACCACTTGTAATCCTCCTGCTCCTTTGTTCTTGAAACTTGGAGGGGAAGCTCGAGGTATTCTACCCTTCCGTTGCCGAGGTTTACGCGACCCAACCAGGGTCGGACATAGCTACGAAAGTAATGATACTTTCCGACAAGAAGATTTGACCCCTGAGTAATGGCGCGTTTCTTTTTATTTAAATCTTTGTAAAAAGGAGATGGGTTTTCTGAGGAATGACTTTCGACCGATGTTATTCTTTCGCCTTTGATCATCCGGCAAACCGAGATCTTTTCGAGAAGGGAGATTCGTCTGACTACCTTCCCGGAAATTTCATCCACGCAGAGGTGTTCGGTCGCATGAAACACATGAGCTTGCCCACCGGTCAATCGGTAGGTCATGGTGGCCATAAAACCATCGATAGGGAGTGTCCAAAGGGTCTTTCCGTCCTTTAGATCGAGCATGGATATTCCGAAAGGTCTTTCCGGAGGGCCATGACCTCCCCCACGGCCAACGATGGCGACCATTCGTCCGTCTTTCCTCTTTTGGGGAAGAGTCGACATTCCCATGTTCACGCCGCATTGGGAGGTCCAGGCAACCTTTCCGTTGCGGATATCGAGCGCTTGAAGTTGGGTCCACTTTTCCTTGGGCGAATCGGCATACTTGTGAGGAAAGTTCCCGTTTGGTTCGGGTGGATAAATTTGACGCGTATAAATATATTTTCCTTCGTGCAAAAAGGGGAGAGTACGGCCAACGCTTAGGAAAGGTTGAGACCACAATACCTTTCCCTTGAGATCAAAACAGGTAATTCTACCCGATGCATTCAGGAAAACGACGCGCTCTCCGTCGCAAACCGCGGGAGGGGCACTGCTGTCGCTGAAGCATCCCGATAACCTGAGGGGGAATTTGCCAGGAATTTCTCTTTTCCAGAGAACCTTGCCGGTTTCGGAATCGCAACACCAGGCAATGACGTCCTTGCCAAGGGAGGAATCTTCCCGAACCGGTTTCAACGTGGTGAAATATACCCTGCCGTTTGATAGGACGGGGGTGCTTTGCCCGGTCTCGGGCAAAGTCAGTCTCCATGCAATGTTACGTCCAAGCGAGACACTCCACTCGAGCGGTCCGTCTTCTTGGACCGAGAAGTCCCCTGCGGGCCCTGAAGCCTGTGGCCATTCCGTAGGGAAGAGAGCTAGAGGGAAAAGGAATAACTGAAGTATTATCCACTTGGAAGATTTCATTTTCAATTAAAACTTCCTTAACCTGGATTCGTACTCGGGTCTGGATTTCCACGCTTTGAAATACTTTTGGTATTCAGGCACTTCGGTCCAAAAGATTCGTGGTGGTTGGGGTAGAACCTTTCCTTCGGGGTAGTCCTTGCCCTGGACGCTTTGGTCAATCGAAGTTCTTGCCGCCACGAGCTCTTTTCTTAAACGAGTTACCTGTTCGTGGTTAGGAGCAAAGAGGTCATTCGATTCGGAAGGATCTTTCGCGAGGTTGAAAAGCTCGATCTTTCTTCTGTCCCCTTTCGGTTGAGAAAGCAGCTTCCATTCGTTGTCGATGACTGCCATTCGTGCACGGCTACGAAAAACCAATGGCTTTGTGCGGGGGCCGATTTCTTTTTGCATTAACCCAACGAGACTCTCACCATCCTGAGGTTGAAGCATCGATGAATTCGGCAACCCTGCAATTTCAGCGATCGTAGGTAATATGTCCACAGCTCCTGCAGGATAATTCGTGGTGCGAAATTTATTTATTTTCTTCGGCCACTCGATGATTGCTGGTATCCGGATGCCCCCTTCGTAAAGGCTCCCCTTGAAATCCCTCAAGCCACCGGTGGTGGTGGGTTTGATCTTGGGCAGGCCTCCGTTGTCGCTTGTAAACCAGAGGAGAGTATCCTCTTCGACCTTCATCTTTCTCAAACCTGCCCTAAGGGTTCCGATACTCCGGTCCATGGCCCGCAGTTCGGCGTAGTGGGCTTTCGAATTCTGATCCAGGTACTTGAATTCCGCCAAGTCTTTTTTAAGGGCCATCCACGGACTGTGAGGAGTCCCGTACCAGATTACGCAAAAGAAGGGTTTGTCCGCCTTGGCTTGCTTCTCCATAAACTTGAGGGCCTCCTCCACGATGATTTCGGATGAATCTCCCTTGAAGTCCTCGAACTTGCCTTGCCGGCTCATCACAGGGTTGAGGTCGAAAAAGTTGGTGACCGAAAGCCAGTGGTCGAAGCCGAAGGCCTCCGGACCGTTCGGGTCTTTAGGGAGGATGGGAACCCCCGGGCCCCGCAACCCGTTGAGATGCCATTTCCCGAAATGTCCGGTTGCGTATCCAGCTTTCTTCATTGCTTGTGGGAGAGTCTTCTCTTGCTGTCGCAAGGCATACCCATGGTCAAACACACCTGTCCTGTCATGAGTGCGTCCAGTGAGAACCGTAGCCCTTGTCGGCGAGCAAACGGGCCCTCCCGCATAAAAGCGATCAAAACGGAGCCCCCGGGAAGCCATGTCGTCCAAGTTGGGTGTCTTCAGCACCGGGTGCTTGTAATAACCAGTTTGGCCCCATCCTTGGTCATCGGCCATTACCAGAACGAAATTGGTTTTGTTCTTTGCCCCGTATGATAAAAAACAGGGAAGCACGAGCAGGAAACGAAGTAACTTCATAGTAAGAATAGGTTCCAAGGGTAATTATTTGACGATGAGGTTTCCCTTCATGATCGTCCAGTGACCGGGGAAACTGCATAGGTAAGGATAAACGCCGGGCTTTCTGGGCGCGTTAAAGCGAAGGAATTCAGTCTCTCCTTGTTTGAGCATCCTGGTATGGAGAATGATTTTGTTGGACTTGGGAATGAATTGTCCGTTCTTGGCGGCCTCGGGGTCCTTGGCCATCTCATTGGCCGCCAAGCCGACTTCCTCAAGGGATCCGGGTTGGACCAGAACCAAATTGTGCGGTGTGGCGTCCGGGTTGTGAAAGGCAATGCGGACCGGTTGGTTCGGTTTGGCTGGGATATCGCCGGCGGGCGCAATTTTATATTCCCCGAGGTTGGGTTTGTCCATGAACTCGGTCGCGAAAACCATCCTTTCCTTCACGCAGGAAACCTTAACCTTGAGCAAGTTTTTTTGGCGGTCGAATTTGCTATCCCTCTTGGATTTCTCTGCTTTCTCCTTCTCGATCTTCTTGCGGAACAGAAAGGCATGAACCTCGGGGTGGGTCTTTTCGACGGTATCCGCATTCCAAAATTTACGCATGGGGGCGGAACCAAGGGAAGTATTGATGGCGTAGGACAAGTGTTTCTCGTTCGGTTTCGTGGTGAGGGCGGCCAAGGTATGGAAGGCTTCCTTGGTCCCGACGTAACTGCAGGCAATCGCGGCTTCAAGTCGAACCAGGCCATTTTCATCGTTTGCCGCGGAAGCGAGTAAGCGGTCTCCATCCTTCGCCAAAACATGCCAGTGTCTGAGCTGACGGGCGGCAGCTGCCCGGGCATTATGGTTTTCACAACTTAGCAATTCCCGGAGCAAGGGAAGGTTGGTTTGCTCGACATTACGGTAGGTCCACATGGCTTCCACTTGATGATGCCTGAAGCGCGGATCTTTCGGATCGAGGCTCTTGACCCATTGATCAAGGGCGTTTTTAACTTCGACAGGATCCATTTCCCTCAATTCCCGCTTGGCCCAGTAGCGGTATCGATATTCCCGCCTTTTGAGAATTTCAAGAAGATCATTCAAACTGGCATCCGCGATCTTGGGTGCTTGTACGGGCTTGGCTCCCTTGGGAAAAATCCTCCAGATTCTCCCGGATTTGCGGTCTCTGCGCTCATCTCTTAAAGAATACTGGGCATGTCCTTTGACGGGGTTGTACCAGTCACAGACGTACATTCCGCCTTGAGGGCCGTACCTCAAGTCTACGGGTATGAAACTGAGGTTGGTTGAGAAGATGATGTCGGAGACATATTCCTCTTCGTAGCCGTAGTCGTATTCCTTCCATTTGAGGATTTCAACTCGGTTGGTCGACTTGTAGCGCACTTTGACCATGCTGCCCTGGAGTTCCTTGGGCCAATTGGGAAAGTCGATGAACTCTTGTCCGCAAACACCTGAGTATGCTTGCATCCCGGATGGTCTTGGGTGCTGTTCGGGATAGGGAGGATCAAGGGCATGGTGGGCAGAAGCGAAGATCGGATAACTCGCAACATGTTGACCCCAGTCGTCAAAGGTTACGCCCCACGGGTTGGTACTGGGGTGGCTACCGAAGGCGGTCAAGCGGTGGAGCTTAGGCTCCCAGGCAAACCATCCACTGTTTTGTTGGCGGACGGGACCGTAAGGGGTCTCGACTTGAGAATGGTGAAAAACTGATTCTCTGAAAATTAAATCACCGTCGGGCGTCCAGGCAAAGTCATGCAGCGCGTGGTGAGAATCCTCGCAACCAAAACCCGTGAGAGGGATTTCTCGAAGATCTGCCTTTCCGTCCCCGTCGGTGTCTTTCAAAAAGGTCATGTGTGGTTCTTCGGAAACATAAACCCCTCCGTTGCCGAATTCGAAGGAAAGAGGGACATTCAGTCCGTCGGCCCAAACAGAGCACTTGTCGGCCTTTCCGTCTTTGTCGAGATCTTCCAGGATAAGAATTTTGTCATCGGGGGCCCGGCCAGGGTAGACATGGGGGTAGGTGGTTGAGCAACTAACCCACATTCTCCCTAATCCATCCCACCTCATCTGGATGGGACAAGCCAGCTCTGGAAAATCTTCCTCGCTTGCAAAAAGTGTTACTTCGAACCGGGGGTCAACCTTGAAGGCGGCACGCTCATCCTTGGGAGACATCCATTTATTTGCCCCACGACTTGCCTTGCTAAGAGGTAATGGAGGAACATTTGAGTCGTTTATGATGGGGGAAAGATCTTCTCCTCCCGCTATCCGGTGAATGCGGTTATCACGATTCGCCACCATGAGATCGAAATTTCTCATGGCTGGCAGAAAGTCGAGATAACCGTAGGAGCGGTTCCTTCCACCCGTGTAATAGAATGTATTGAGAGGGCGGAAGCGGTAAAAGTGTTGTTTGTTTTTCTCCACTACGGCGGCCCGGAGTTTGGAGGAGGTAGTAGGGGCAGCCTTTTCGAATAAGAGACCAAAGAGGGTCTTTGCGAAGAGGCTGTAGCCTTTTTCATTAAGATGGCAGCCGTTCATAGTGAGGTCAGAATCTTTGGCGGCCATTTGCTTTTCAAGGGGAGATAGCAGGTTGACAAAGGCAACACCTTGTTCCTTCGCAACCTTTTGCATCACCTCTGCGTAGGCTTTTAGGTTGGTATTGTTTTGAGTGGCTGCCGCAACTCCTTTGACATTCTCGTTGGGAATCGGAGACACAAGAACAATCATCGGAGCGGTTTTACCGTTGTAAGCCTTACTTTTGAGATCCTTGAGGTAGGCGGAAAGGCGGGCCGCGAAATCTTTCACCCCATCTTTCCCTGCAAAGGACTCATTGAAGCCAAAGGCGGCGAGGATGAGATCGGCCTTCATTGCGGTGAGGTGTTGATCATCATCAGCAAAATTACTGGGGCGGGGTTGTAAATCGACTTCGTCAGCTGACCAGGAGAGGTTGCGCAAGACGAGGTTCTGCTTGGGGTGGGCTTTCTGGAGTATTGCTTCGAAATGACCAAAATCTCGCATCCGGTCAAAAAGTGTGTTTCCAACTAAAGCGATTCGGGTGTCCTTTGGGAGAACAAGAGGCAAAGTCGTTTTAAGAGGTGTAGCGGGCTTGGCCCGCTCAGAGGAATTTCCAAACATGGCGTATTTCTGAAAGTTTTCCTCATCTCCCGCCACGGAAAGACAAAGCGCGGAAGATAGAGTCAAAAAGACGGCTTTCAAAAGTGGATTGGATGGGAGTTTTGTGTTCATTGTTTTATTTGGCATTGAGCCTAGAATTGAGTTTTTGACTTAGTTCGTTCACGAGACCGGGCTGTTGTTGGGCAATGTTCTTGGTTTCACCATCCGGGGAACGGTGATCGTACAGTTCGATAGTCCCGTCTTCATGAGTAATCAAACGATGATTTTTCGTCCTTATCGTACGGGTGCCCTTCTTTCCATATGAAACGGCAGGATGTCCTTTTGCCTTTGGGTTTTTCAATATTGGCAACAGGGATTGTCCGTCGAGAGAGTCGGGAATCTTGAGACCAGACAACTCACAAACAGTGGGAAATAAGTCGAGCGTTTCGACAACGGAATGGGTCGGTTTGCCTGCCTGGGGGATTCCGGGGTAGGAAATGATCAATGGGGAGCGCAGTGATTCTTCGAACAGGGCATGCTTACCCCAGATGGCATGCTCGCCGAGGTGCCAACCATGATCGCCCCAGAGGATGACGATCGTGTTGTCGCGCAGTTTCAATTGATCGAGTTTGTCGAGGATGCGGCCGACAAGGGCGTCGGCATAAGTCACGCACCCAGCATAGTGGCGACGGACCTCTAAGGCGAAGGCGGCATCGGTGTTCGGGTTGCGGTCCCAAAGGTTGTATTTCATGAACTCGCCCGACTTATGCCACGTGGTCTTGCCGGCAGGTTTGAGGGGATGGGGTATGGGTGGTAGTTTTGCCTTGATGTAGGGTTTTACGTACCGGAGAGGGGCACCGAACGGAAGGTGCGGGCGAATGATGCCGACGGCGAGAAAGAACGGCTTTTTCATGGCTTGTTGGCCGAGGTCGTCAAGTTGGCGAAGAGATTCGTCGATGATAAGGCCGTCGGGATAGGCTGTATCCGGACCGTCAAAGGCCTGGTATACATCCATATCCTTGGCATTTTTGCGGATTTCCCCATTCGCCAGTCCGTGCATCGCTCCCCGTGGGTGCTGCCAAGGACCGGCGGGCAAGAGGTGGCGATCCCAAGATTTGGGCATCTCTGGTTTGTCATCTTCATTCCAATCCGGACCGCCTCTCCCTCCGGGGTGATGCGAAACTTTGCCAACGGATACGGAGAGGTAACCGTTTTTCCTAAACCAAGCAGGGAAGCTCGGTTGCTTGACCTCCTGAGAGCGAATGAACAAAGCGTGGTTGCTGGATGGTCCGTATTTTCCGGTCAAAAGAGTGTAGCGGGATGCTCCGCAGGTGGGTGCTTGAACATAATGAAGATGAAAGGGGCGGCCTTGAGCGGCGAGTTTATCGATGTTCGGGGACTTTACATAGCTTGCGCCGAAGCACTTCAGTTCCGGTCGCAAGTCATCAACGCAAATCAAGAGAACATTGGGCTTCTTCAAGCCATAGCCATGATTTGCCAAGAGAACGGTCGTGGTTATCAAAATAGGCAGGTGCAGGAATTGAAAAAGGAGCGGGGGCATCGAACAAGAAAAAGTAGAATCTTCGGTGTTTACAACCCAAGAAGACGAGCGTCCTCGAAAAAAGTTTCAATCCATACGGAAATAAAATATCCGTAAAGAGAACCCCTTGCTTCTTTGCCTACCGGTTAATCCGAACTGAAATCCCGCCGCCTCGGGAGAAAGAACGAGAGGAAGTGGAAAGCCCGGCGCCGGACACGCCGGATCCCGACATCCTCATGCCGCCTCCAAACGGGTTGACGAATACGGGGGCTGGTCCACGCGGGAGAACAAGAACTTGGTTGTTGGCGGGATTTCCGTTCACAACCACGATTCTTTGGGGTTGTTGATAAAGAATGGGACCGCCCACGCTGGGTATTCCGTACAGGTTTCCGGAGGGAAGATAAGTGGTTCCGGTACTTACAATTCGGTTAGACCCAGCACGAAAAGCTATTCTTGCCTGCCAATTGTCCTTTATGAGATCAAAACTGACTTGCGTTGCATTAAAACGATCGTAGGTGCGTCCCAACCGATCGTATCCATCGACCCATGCAAGAAAGGGCGTCGGGCCGTTTCCGACTACGATCGGCGCGTAACCTGGTCCATAGAGAACTGTTTGACCGTATCCGATTCCTCCGGCGTTGAGAATTTTGAGATACATTTGCAAATGGCCGGGGTATTCTTTGCCAACATAAAGATAATTTTCCTTCGTGCCTTCCACCCATTTCAACACATAAGCCTGATCTTCTGCACTGAAAGTCGACAGTTTCGAATTGAAGGGACGCCCGTCTGCCCGCCTGATGCTCACGACCTCGGTCTTTTCATCAAAATGTATGAGAGTCGCCTCAATCTTCCGGACGCCATCCGAACTCGTGAAGGTTCTCGACCAGACAGAAAGTCCAGAGGAGAGCACGGCGAGCACGACCATCAAAATCTTCATAATCAACACCCTAAGGGCGCGTCCTCCCTTCAGTCAAATGCCAAGAAGGTATTTTTTGTCTTGTCGGGATGGTAAGACAAGCATCCAATGCGATCAAAATTCAACCTTCAACTCAGTCCGGATCCCTATGAAACTCTCCTCCTTATTCGCCTTTTCAATACTTTCGCTCTGCCTGTCTTTGACGGCCAAGGATTTGCCTTTTGGCACAAAGCCCAATGTGATTCTCATGATCACCGACGATCAAGGCTATGGACCACTAGGCAAGCACGGCAACCCATGGATCAAGACCCCTAACCTTGATAAATTGCACGGCCAAAGCACCCGTTTTGAAAGGTTTTTGGTCAGCCCAACCTGCTCTCCTACGCGGGCTGCTCTGATGTCGGGCCGTCACCCGATGAAGAATGGAATTACCCACACGATCTTGGAGCGCGAACGGATGGCCCTGAGCACGGTAACCCTTCCACAGGTATTGGCAAAGGCCGGCTATGTTTCGGGGATTTTCGGGAAATGGCACTTGGGAGACGAGGAACCATACCAGCCTCACAAACGCGGTTTTGACGAGGCCTTCATTCATGGGGCGGGAGGAATTGGCCAAGCTTACAAATGCTCGTGTGCCGATGCACCGGGAAACAAGTATTTCAATCCGACCATCCGGCACAACGGTTCATTCGTAAAAACCGAAGGCTATTGCACAGATTTGTTTTTCTCAGCCGGAATGGGATGGATCAAAAAAGTGAAGGATGAAGGAAAGCCCTTCTTTGCTTATATCACCACCAATGCACCGCATGGTCCTTTCATCGCTCCGCCTGAAAATGCCAAGCGGTTCACAGACCTTGGTTTCTCCGAAAGGGATGCCGGCTTTTATGGAATGATCGAGAACATCGACGAAAACATGGGAAGGCTTATGAACAAGCTCGATGAATGGGAGTTGAGCAAAGACACGATTCTTATCTTTATGTCCGACAACGGTTCGGTTGGAGGAATGGTAAGGGAAGGAGCTAAGCTCGGAACTGCCAAGGACGGCAAGCCCATGCTAGGCTTCAACGCCGGAATGAAGGGTGCCAAGGCCTCGTCAGACGAAGGTGGAGTTCGTGTTCCATTCTTCGTTCGCTGGCCTGGTAAATTCGGAGCGGGGAAGGCTGTGCAAAGGATTTGCGCCCACATCGATCTTCTCCCCACTTTGGCCGATATCGCTGGAATCGAAAAACTTCCCGAGGAGCAGGTGGAAGGGCGTAGCCTCGTTTCTTTGCTCAGAAACCCGAAGGCCAAGTGGAAAGACCGCTACCTTTTTACGCAAGGTGCTCGCTGGAAGACGGGATCCGAGCCAACGGATCATATGTGGAAGCGTTTTGCGGTCCGCAATGAGCGTTTTCGTCTTGTGGAGAACAGTCTTTACGACATGGAGAAGGATCCTTCCCAAAAGACTGACATTGCGTCCGAGCATCCCGAAGTGGTCAAGTCCATGCGGGCTGCTTATGAAAAGTTTTGGAAGGAAACCCGTCCCTTGATGGTTAACGAAAAGGCCCCCATGTCTCCCACCCGCCCCTATCACGTTCTTCATGCCAAGCAGCTAAAAGAAGGAGGAATCCCTGCCTGGAAAGCACCTAAGCTGTAAATTTAAATATATTTTCTTTTTTTAGGATTGAGTTCTTGCGTGACTGCTTCCTTCCCTAGGCTTGATCTCAAGCAGGTTGAGTTCCGAGTGCTCCCGATGCGGACGCGGTTTCCCTTTAAATACGGAATCGCCAGCCTGACCGCCCTGCCCCACATTGTCCTCAAAGTCGAAGCCGAGATCGACGGTGCCCGTGCGGAAGGAATCGCATCCGAGGGGCTACCCCCAAAATGGTTCACTAAGAATCCCGACACTACCTTCGAGGAGGATTTGCCTGCAATGCTTGAGGTAATTGGGCATGCAACAAGCCTCGCCCTTTCGGCTAAGCCTTCCTCTTTTTTCGACCTTTGGGCCACCATTCATGAAGAGCAATCGTCCTGGGCATCTCAGTCTGGTTACCCTCCCCTGCTCGCCAACTTAGGGGTTAGCCTTACCGAGAGGGCTTTGCTCGATGCACTTTGCCGTCACCTTGGTTCAACTATCCACACGGTTGTCCGGGAAAACCAAATCGATCTCCAACTTGGAGGAATTCGACCCGAATTATCCGGAACCCAACCCACCTCTTTCCTGCCCGCTCGTCCGCTATCTTCAGTTTGTGCACGCCATACCGTAGGCTTAGGTGATCCCTTGAGCCCAACTGACATTACCGACGAAAACCGAGCCGAAGATGACCTTCCCCTTGATCTCGAGAGCTGCATCCGGACCTATGGACTGACTCATTTTAAGATTAAGGTTTGCGGGAACCTGGAGGTTGACCTACCCCGGCTTGAAGTCCTAGCCGAGTTACTCGGTTCAAGAGCTCTCTTCACCCTTGATGGAAACGAACAGTACGCGAACATTGGAGCCTTTCGTGAACACTGGGAGGCCTGGCAAGAAAATTCAAAGGTCAGAGGTCTACTCGATTCCGGTCTGATCTTAGTTGAGCAACCGGCTCATCGGGACGAGACCTTTTCTAGCTCAGTCGCCACCGAGTTTACCAATTGGCCCGACCGTCCCCCTTTCATTATCGACGAAGCAGACGGGGTGATCGACTCGCTTCCCAGAGCCCTTTCCTTGGGGTATGACGGGGCCAGTCACAAAAACTGCAAGGGTATCGTCAAGGGGCTAGCAAATGCGGCGACCCTTGCCGAAGAGGGTAAGAAGCGGAATCGCCCCCTCCATTTTTCTGGAGAGGACCTCGCAAATGTTGGCCCCATTGCTCTTTTTCAAGATTTGGCCATGATGGGAACTTTGGGTATCGAGCATGTCGAACGAAACGGACATCATTACTTCAAGGGCTTGTCGGCTTGGCCCGAACCAGTCCGTCGAGCTATGTTGGAAAACCATCCTGATCTCTATGGACTTCATTCAGAGGGCTACCCTGCTGTGCATATTCAGAATGGAAAGCTGGACTTGAGATCCTTGAATCAGGCACCTTTCGGACCAACCAAGCTACTCGATGTCTCTTCACTTGAGCAAGTTGACTTGACCGATTCGGAAGTCTTTATCCGGGTGGGACTGCCCTTGAGTTGACCTTGCCTTCTCCTTCGTCCTTTCGTTCAAAGTACACGGTTGACAAATTTTTGGCATTGGGGAGCAATGTAAGTTGTCCTAGATAAACCCCCTTTTACTATCCCTATTCAAACAATGAAAAAACTTTGCCTCATTCTGTTTTTATGCCTCGTTAGCGTTCCCTTTCTTCAGGCTGAACGTTTGGTTTTGGTTTCCGCATCCTATGGGAAAAACATTCTGGCCATTACGGACGCCAAGGGCAAAGTCCTTTGGTCCCACAAGACCGCTGGTCCACAGCGTGGTCACACAGGTCATCACGATGTCCACATGCTTCCCAACGGAAACATTCTTTTTCATGACACATGGACCACGCTTAAGGAAATCACCTTGGCCAAAAAAGTGGTTTGGGAATACGACTGCGCGAATAGCAACGGCAACAAGGGCAAAAAGGTGGATGTTCATGCTTTTGCCCGCCTCCCTAATGGAAACACCCGCATTGTGGAAAGTAGGGTCGGACGTGTGATTGAGGTCGATCAATCCGGTAAACTGGTACACTCGTTTCCCCTCAAACCTGGTGGCACGACGAGTTCTCGCTGGGCCCGATCAACCCCCAAGGGAAGCTATTTGGTATGCTCGGAGCAACCAGGCGTCGTAACCGAATATGATGTAAAAGATGGCAAGGTGGTCTGGGAGTATCTGATCAAGACCCGTGTCTACGGTGCCATGCGTTTGAAGAGTGGAAATACTTTGATTGCATCCGGCAGTGGCAACAGTGTAGTCGAGGTCAGTCCGGACAAAAAAGTGGTTTGGGAGATCAAGGGCAAGGTTCCGGGAACGGAAATCAATCTCAAGTGGATGACTTGCCTGCAGGAGCGTGAAAACGGAAATTTTATTGTGGGTAACTGCCACGCCGGACCAGACAACCCGCAAATCTTTGAGATCAACCGTGACAAGAAAATCATTTGGGAATTCAACGAGTTCGATCTCGTTGGGAATGGCTTAGCCTGCTGGCAAGTTCTCGAGGGCAAACAAGCCGCCATGGTGCGCAAAAAGATCGACGGACTTTCTAATTGAAAGCACCGGTTTGGGCATCAATAAGGTGCGAAACGCCATCGATTTGATTCTCGTAATGCCGCAAATGTAGCTTCAGGCAAGGATCCCAGTACCGCGACAAAGAATGTTGCAAACTGATCCTCGACATGCTCGAGAAGACTCTGAGGTACCCGAAATAAAGAGCGATTTCTCTGGCACTCTCTTTTGGCTTCACCAACAGTAAAATTAGTCTGGATTTGCCAACCTGTTTTTATATGAAATTTAATGTTTTCGTGATATCTGTCCTGCTCTCTTTCGTTCTTTCGGGTCCGACCGCAAAAAGTGAGAAGGCAGCGTATGAGTTGAGGGAAAATATCCCTTACATTGAGTTGGAAAAGGTGTCAGATACCTATCGTAAAAAGCGCTGCCAACTCGATTTATACTACCCTCCTTCGCGAAAGGCGTTCCCTACCGTAGTTTGGTTCCACGGCGGCGGTTTGAGATCAGGTGAAAAATCCATCCCCAAGCAATTGAGGCAACAAGGTATAGCAGTCGTGGCCCCTAATTATCGGCTTTTCCCGATGGCGAAATGCCCCGACTATCTTGAGGATGCTGCCGCAGCGGTGGCTTGGACCTTTCGTAATATTGACAAATTGGGAGGTGACCCGAGGTTGATCTTTGTTTCAGGTCATTCTGCCGGTGGATACCTGACGAGCATGGTTGGGCTGGACAAGTCTTATCTTGCCAAGCACGGGATTAATGCCGACAAGATTGCGGGATTGATTCCCTTCAGTGGTCACACAATCACCCATTTTACTCCGCGTGAAGAGCGTGGGATTTCAAAAAAACAAGTAGTGGTGGATAAGTTTGCCCCTATTTTCCACCTCCGAAAGGAAGCCTCTCCTATCTTGATTATTACGGGAGACCGAGAACTTGAAATGTTGGGCAGGTATGAGGAAAACGCTTACTTCTGGAGAATGCTCAAGGTAGTAGGTCACCCGAATATTCAAATCCTTGAAATGCCAGGCTTTAATCATGTAGGGATGGCCTCTCCTGCATTCGCGGCTTTGCTGAGGTTCGTAAAAAAACAGAGTAGCCTCTAGTTTTTTCGATTTGAGTCCGCCTATCGGAAATCGCTTAGTCTGTAGAATACCTTCTTTCGACTTGGGATCTAATAAGGTAAAGTTCTTGCCACAGGACGGGCCAAATGGTATTTGTGTCCGCTTTCCTACATTTTTCTACCCATCTATTTATCATGTCAGAATTAAGTGATCTTACAATACAAGTTACGCCCCGCGATCAGACTGGTCGTCAGGCCTGTAGAAAACTCCGCTTCGCAGGGAGGATTCCTGCCGTTATGTACGGCAAGGAATGCAATCAATCCTATTCACTCGATGATCGAGAAATGCGAACCCTCCTCAGAAAGGCTTCGGGTACAACCTCTTTGCTCCGTCTTTTGGGCGAGAAGGGTGAAGATGAATTGGTCTTGATCAAGGAAATGCAGACCGATCCTATTAAGAATTCTATTCTCCATATTGATTTTGTTCAAGTTGCACGCGGAGAGGATTTGCAGACCAAGATACCTCTTGTCCTATCTGGAGAAGCCGAAGGAGTTAAGACACAGGGTGGAATCCTTGAGGTTTTGGCGAATGAAGTGGAAGTGAAGTGTCGCCCCAGTAATCTTCCTACTCAAATTGATCTTGAGATTTCGGAACTTGAACTTGGAGGCAACCTTCAAATTGCTGACCTTCCTGATTTGGATGGAGTCGCTTACATTGCTGACCCCAAAACACTTCTTGTATCTTGCGTCGGTAGTGCAGAAGGCCGTTCTTCTGCCGGAGATGGCGAAGAAGATGAAGTTGCTGTTGGGGAAGAAACGGAGAGTGATTCTTCAGTCGAAGGACCTGATGGAGAAGGCGAAAAGTCCGAAGGGTAAGATGTTTTTTTCTGAGCGTGGAAAGACTTGCTATCATCGGATTGGGCAATCCGGGGCCGAAATACCAACGGACTCGCCACAATCTTGGCTTTTGGCTTGTTGACGAATTGGCTCAACGGGAAAAAGTAATCTTAAAGAAAAACAAGCAGTACCACGCCGAAGTTGCGCAAATACGAAGAAACGAATGCATGGTTGTGCTTGTTAAACCTATGACTTACATGAACGATAGTGGTAAATTTTTACCATCGCTCCTCTCGCATTTTGATTGTTCTGTCGACAATACGATCGTGGTTCATGATGAGATTGCCTTTCCCTTGGGAGCACTCAAAATCTCACGCAATAAAAGTGCTGGTGGACACAATGGCGTGAAAAGCATCATCTCTTCTATTGGCTCTGGCTTTGCTCGATTCCGTGTTGGTATCGGCATGAAACCCGATTCCGAAGTTAATCTCGCTGACTACGTACTTTCAAAGCTCAATTCTGAAGAATGGGCTCTCCTTCAAGCACGGAAGGATTATCTTTGTCAGTCCCTATCGAATCTACTTGATGATGGAGTCGACATAGCCATGAATCTAATAAACCAAATAAATCGATCACCGGAACCCTCATGAATAAAAGAAATTACCTAGCTACTATTGTATACGATGCCCGTGGGGCAGATGGCACTTCGGACGAAATGATCCCCAAGCTAAGCGAAATGATTCGTGAGGTTGAGGGTGAAGTTAATAAAGTCGAAAACCAAGGAGCACATGATTTCGCCTACCCTCAAAGTAAGGAAATGAAGTCTGGAACTTTCTTGCAATTTGAAATATCGGGCGATCCTGAAATGCCTGTTAGGCTTAAAGAGAAACTTAGTTTAGAGAAAAAGGTTGATCGTGTGCTGATCGAGCGCAAGTAATAGTACACGTATCCCTATTTTCGATATCTTAATACTTCAATGGCTTCCCTGAATAAAGTTCTACTGATCGGCAACTTAACTCGTGACCCTGATGTCCGCGTTATGACTAACGGCAGGGCGGTATGTAATTTTGGTCTTGCATTAAACCGTTCTTACAAGGACTCCGAAGGAAATCGAAAGGATGAGACGACCTTCGTCGATGTTGAATGTTTTGGTCCTCGAGCGGAAGCTGTTGGGAGGTTTTTCACTAAGGGAAGATCAATTTTTGTTGAAGGGCGGCTGAAGTTGGATCAGTGGGAGTCTAAGGAAGGTGAAAAAAGGAGTGCTTTGAAGGTTGTATTAGACAACTTTGAATTCGTTGATTCCAAGCAAGACACCTCAGGTTCTGAAAGACCTCCTGTAGCCCGCGAAAGTGCACCTGCTGCCCAAAACACTCCGTCGTCACCCGAACCCAAAGCCGCTCCCCCCTCCTCTTCGTCAGCTGATCCCGATTTAGACGAAGATGTACCCTTTTAACCCCCCCCGACTCACAAATTATTATGGCTACTACAGAAGTTTTACTCGTTCAACACATGCACCAACTTGGATCAGAGGGCGATGTGGTAAAAGTTCGTCCCGGGTATGCGAGAAATTATCTCATTCCCCATAAAAAGGCTCTGCCTTTGAACTTGGCGAACAAGAAGAAGCTCGACTCACTCAAGCAAGCACGGGCGATGCGTGAATCCGATGAATTGCAAAAAGCTCAAGAAATCTCCACAAAATTAAAGGACCTCAAAATTGCCGTAGCAGTTAAGACGGGAACTGGAGGTAAATTGTTCGGTTCGGTTACAGCTAACCATATTCTTGAGAAATTAAGCGAGAGCGGTTTCACCATGGATAAAAAGCACTTTGTCTCCTTTTCCCCAATCAAGGAATTGGGTAAGCAAAATATTACTTTGCAGCTTCACAGAGATGTGGAAGCCGAAGTGGAAGTGGAAGTCGTATCGGAAAACCCAATCGAACCGACCGAATAACCATTTCTCACTACAATTGAGGTCAAAGAATGCCAGCAGTAGTTTCTTCAAACAAAGAAAAGCAGTTTTCCAAAAAAGAAGGAGCTAAACGATCCGATAAGCAGGGCGCGGATCGTAAGACAATTGAAGGGAATGCGCTGCCCAGTAACCAAGACGCGGAGCAAGGCCTGCTTGCGGCATGTATTATGGACACTTCTGGTGAAGTTCTTGGTCGCTGCATGGAGCAATCCATTGGTCCTGATTATTTTTATCATTTCAGCCATCAATTGATTTTCGATTCATTGCTCGATTTGCATAGGGAAAATAAGCATCCTGATGAAATTTTGTTAGCGGAAAAGCTTTCCACGAGAGGCCAACTTGAACAGGTCGGTGGTCAAGAAGGCTTGCTAGACTTGACCTCACGGATACAGACAACCGCTCATGCATCCCATTGGTTGGAGATCGTCAAGCAGAAAGCTCTTCTGAGAAGGTGCATCTATGTTGCGTTCGATATTATAGACGGTGCCAATGACCTTCAGGGCGATGTCGACGACTTTTTGTCGAATATGGAGCAAAGAGTGTGTTCGCTCAGTGATCAGCAAAGTATCCGATCATCCATTCCTTTTAAAGAGCCGATCAGGGAGGCAATGGCTCAGATCAAAAGAATGCTCTCGAAGGAGGATTCGGACGGATTACTCACTGGATACAAGGACCTCGACAACTTGACCAATGGATTCAAGCCAGCCGAAATGATAGTAATTGCAGCCAGACCCTCTGTCGGCAAGACTAGTTTGGCAATGAATATGGTTGAGAACATAGCATTTTCCCCGAAATATGCTGAAAAACCTAAGAATACCTTGGTTTTCAGCCTTGAAATGAGTGCGACTTCGCTTGCTATGAGGTTGATTTGTGGTCGGGCAAGAGTGAATATGAACGATTTGCGGCGTGGTTTTATCGCTAAAAGCAATGCCGAAAAACTCAATGAAATAAGCAAGGGGTTTCAAGAAGCCCCTATCTGGGTTGATGACACGAGTGGTCTCACCATCAACCAAATTCGAGCTAAGGCTAGAAGGGTTAAATCGAGAAACAAATTGAGCTTGGTCGTAGTTGATTATCTTCAGTTGATATCAGGAGACGCACGCTCAGCCTCTCGAGAAAACCAGATCTCCGACATATCTAGAGGCTTAAAGGCAATGGCTAAGGAATTGGATGTACCCGTTATCGTACTTAGCCAACTTAACCGTGATTCGGAAAAGGAAAAAAGGGACCCCCGACTCTCCGATCTCAGGGAATCGGGTTCTATTGAGCAGGATGCGGATGTCGTTATGCTTTTAGGAAAACACCGCAAGGGGGAAGATATACGGGAAATGGATCAGGGGCAGCAAGAAGGAGAGTCACCCGAAGAAGATTTTGAGCCAATTCAACTTTTGTTAGCAAAACAAAGGAACGGGCCGACTGGCAGAGTTAATCTTGCTTTTCGGAGAAAATATACGAGATTTGATAGTATGGAAGGTGATCCTAGACTCAATTGATGGTATGAGATATTTACGCTCCCTGTCACTGTTACTATTCCTTCTTCCCGGGATTGCCCTTCTTTGGTCCCAAGCTTCAGTAAACGACGGAAAAACCATTTCTGCCATAAGAATTGAGGTCGATGGGCCTAAAACTTTAAGTGAATCCTTCATCCTTCAAAATCTTCAAATAGAGACAGGAATTCCTTTTGTAGGGTCTGCTATCGACAAATCTATAGCTAACCTCATGGCAACAGGTGCCATTGATGATGTCAGGGTATTCATCGATCCTAAATCTTCTACTGAAGAGGAAGTTGCCTTGGTTTTCAAAGTCCGGACGAAACCAAGAATTGGTGAAATTAAGTTTTCCGGGAATGACGAACTCTCTGACAGAAAGCTTGAAAAGGAAATTGAAATTAGCGTGGGTGAATTATTTGATGAATCTGAGATCAAGGCAGACCAAATTTCTCTTGAGGAACTTTACTTAGAAAAGGGATTTTGGAATTCGAGGGTTGAGAGTGAAGTCAAGAAAATGTCTGACAACAAAAGCGTCTCGATTGTCTTCTTGGTAGTTGAGAATGAAAAAAGAAAGATCCGTGCTATATCTTTTGAAGGAAACGAAAACCTATCCAACAGGAAGCTTCTCAAGAAAATGGAAACGGCACCATGGCGTTTCTGGCGTTTTTGGTCTAAACGTTCTCGTTACCGCCCAACGATTTTAGAAGAAGACTTGAATGAATTGCGAACTGTTTATCGTGATAAAGGTTTTTTGGATGTTAAAATAGAACAAAGTGGAGTCGGCATTTCTCCCGAGGGTGATTCAGATCTCAATTTAATCATCCAAGTTTCAGAGGGCGAACAGTCCTATTTTGGTGAGTTAACTCTTGTTGGAAATGCCGTGATTACGACGGACGAATTACTTGCCGATGGCAAGATCTTGCAAGCCGAACCGTATTCACCCACCCTTTTAAGTGACGAAAGAGAGCGTTTGCGTAAGATGTACGGAGAAAAAGGTTATCTAGATGCTCGCGTCCGTTCCATTCGGAAGCCGAACTTGGAAACAGGTCAAATTGATCTGCGATTCGAAATTACTGAAAACAATAAATTTTCTGTTAATTCGATTCAAGTTCGGGGAAACGAAAAAACAAAGACCATTGCCATTATTCGCGAGCTAGCTCTGTCTCCCGGGGAAACTTTCGACTTGGTTCGAATGGAGACAAGCGAAGCTAGGTTAAGAAACACTCGTTTCTTCGAAAAAGTCACTTTGGATGATGAGCCAATTACTTCTCAGGATCCAGAACTTACGAACAGTAGAAGAAATCTTGTCGTGAATGTTGAGGAGGGCCGGACAGGCCATGTCTCTTTCGGAGTTGGTTTCAGTACTCTTGAAAAGGCTATGATGTTTGCCGAGTTCCGCCAGGGAAACTTTGACCTCATGCGTTGGCGTTCCCCTCATAGATTGCAGGGTGATGGGCAGAAATTTAGGTTGCGACTCAAGCTTGGAGCACGAAGTAATGAAGCGGTTCTCGCACTTGAGGAGCCTTGGTTCCTTAATCGAAGAGTTGCAGCTGGTTTTGAGTTGTTCCGTCAAAAGTCCGATTATTACAGTTCTTATTACGACGAATTGAGGGCTGGTTTTGAACTGTATTTCAGAAAGCGTTTATTTGAGTTGGTTGAAGGGAGGCTTTTTTACCGGCTTGAGGATGTGGTTATTGATGACATCAGTCCGTCCGCACCCTCCTTTATCAAAGACGAAGACCTTGCAATTTCTAAGGTAGGTTTCAGCCTGACCCGCGATACTCGGGACAGCATATTGTTTCCATCCGAAGGTAGTATTGTTACCTTACGCAAGGAATTTGCTGGAGGGCCCTTCGGTGGAGATGCTGATTATGGTAGGTTTGAGCTACAGGGGGCCAGATTCTTTAAGACTTTTGATGCGATGGATCAGGTTGTTACAGTTAGTGGTCGGACAGGTACCTTGGGTCGATTCGATGGCAAGGATTCCGATGTGCCCTTTTTCGAAAAGTTTTTCCTTGGAGGTCCTTACAATTTAAGAGGTTGGGATTACAGGGAAGCTGGCCCTCAGATAGCAAGCGAGCCAGCAGGTGGTAACTCTTACAGTTACCTTAGTGCCGAGTATACCTTCAAGGTTGCAGACCCCCTGCGGTTTGCATTTTTCTACGATGGCGGATTTTTGCGGACGGGAGACTTTAAGTTTTTCCCTGGCGATGGGCTTCAGGGTTGGCATGACAACTGGGGGCTTGGTCTGCGGATAATGGTAATGGGAATGCCTTTGCGCCTTGATTTGGGATTCCCCGTAAGTGACCCTTCAGATACCGGCGGATCTCCCCAATTTCATTTTTCCGGAGGAACCCGTTTTTAAATTGTCTTCCACTAAACAAAATAATCCACAATGACCAAATACAGTCTCATTCTTGCCATCTGCTCGTTCTTTCTCTTCATTCCCTTTTCTCATGCCCAGAAGATTGCGGTCGTTGATGTCCAAAAAGTCTTCGATGGCTACCAAAAGGTAAAGGATGCCCGTGAGCGCTTGGATAAATCCAAGAAAATAGCTATGGAAGAACTCCAAATCTTCAGAGCAGAGCTCGATAAAATTGTAAATGAGCTTAAGGAAATGGAAGGTAAGCTAAGGAACCCGAATCTTGAAAGCCCCGCCTTAAAGGCTAAGTATCAAGAGAAGGTCAAGGAGGCCAAGGTAAAGCAAGACGATATGATTGCTTATGACAAGAGGACCAAGGCTACGATTGCACAAAGACAAAGAAACCTTTTGGTTGAACATTTGGGTGATATCCGGGCAGCAGTGCAAAAGGTCGCTGGGGCCAAAGGGGTTGATATTGTATTGAACTCATCTGAGACCCAACTGGGGGTGTTTTATGTTGGTGATAAGTTTAATGTCACCGAGGAGGTAATTGTTACCTTGAATGTTCCCGCAAACAAGAAGAATTGAATTTCGGAGGTCGGTTCACTGGGTAATAAATGAATGTAAGCCTGACCCTTGATGAGGTTCTCTCTCTAATTCCGAATGCATCGGTCGAAGGTATTACTACCATCACCGCAATTAAAGGTATCTCTTCCCTTGATACGGCAAGAGAAGAAGACCTCTCTTTCCTCGGTAATTCGAAGTATAAATCCCAGGTTCCCTTGACTGCGGCCTCTGTGATTTTGTTACCTGATGCTCATGTTGGGCAACCGAGGGAAAATCAACTTTTTGTTCGGATGAAGGAACCATCAAGAGGTCTTGCCGAAATCTGTCGATTTTTAGAAAAGCGAATTTCCCCTTCCCCCGCCTCGGGTGTACATGATACAGCCTATGTTCATTCCGAAGCAACCATTGCAGAGGGCGTTTCTATCGGACCTTTTTGCTTTGTCGGAAAAAACGTAGCGGTTGGTGCGAATACTGAAATTGATTCTCATTGCCACTTGGGAGAAAATGTCAAAATTGGCGAATCTTGCCGAATCCATCCAGGAGTCAAAATTCTATCAAGATGCTTGATTGGAGATCGGGTTATATTAAACTCGGGTGTAGTCATAGGGTCGGAAGGTTACGGTTTCGAGCAAGTGGGAGAAAGCCACGAGAAAGTCCCTCACTTAGGGGTTGTGGTGGTTGAGGAAGATGTCGAGATTGGGGCCAATTCCTGTATCGACCGTGCTCGTTTTGAGGAGACTAGAATAGGTGCGGGGACGAAAATAGACAACTTGGTGCAGATTGGGCATAATGTCAAAATCGGCAAAGGTTGCTTGATTGTCGCCCAAGTTGGTATTAGCGGGAGCGTTCAATTTGAGGATTATGTTGTAGTAGGTGGTCAGGCAGGTTTCGCAGGCCATCTCAAAGTTGGAAAAGGAGCTAAGATTGCTGGACAAGCAGGAATTACAAAGGATGTTGAGGCAGGTGCATTTCTTAAAGGAAACCCTGCCCTACCCTTTCAGCTTGCCCAAAGAATTTCTATTTTGCAAAGAAAGTTACCCGAGTTGTTCAATAGGTTTGCCGAAGAGGCAGGCAACAAATAGATGTTGGTTATGGAGGAGGAAACGAACTTGAAGATATTTACTGGTAATTCGAATAATCCACTGGCCCGTGAAATTTGCCAATATTTGGATGTTCCCATAGGGGATGCTCTCGTGACAACTTTTCCGGATAGCGAAAGCTTCGTCAGGTTCAACGAGAATATTAGAGGTACCGATGTATTCCTCATTCAGTCGACATCTCCACCAGCCAACCAGCATATGATGGAGTTGCTTATTATGATTGATGCCGCCAAAAGAGCATCCGCGGCACGCGTGACTGCAGTTATACCGTTTTTTGGCTATGCCCGTCAGGATAGAAAAGATCAACCCCGTGTCCCTATTACTTCGAAACTTGTGGCAAACCTTTTAGTTGCGGCTGGGGCAAACAGGGTCTTGACGATGGATCTTCATGCTCAGCAAATTCAAGGATTTTTTGATATCCCGGTTGACCACCTCTACGCTTCTCCAGTCTTTTTCGAGGACTTAAAGAACAGGGATCCCGAAAATATGACTATATTTTCTCCTGATGTTGGGGGAATGAAAATGGCAAGTGCTTACTCGGATGTTTTGGGTTGTCCTATTGGCTTTGTTGCAAAGCGAAGGACTGGTGCATCTACAGTCGAAGCAATGAACTTAGTGGGAGAGGTAGAAGGGCGGGAAATTCTGTTAGTAGACGATATGACTGAAACCGCTGGCACACTTACTGCGGCAGCCAATCTTTTGAAGGAAAGAGGAGCCAAGAAAGTCAGTGCATTGGTTAGCCACTGTGTCCTTAATGATACTGGAATAGATAGACTTAATCAGGGTTTTCTTGACGAACTAATTACCACAAATACCGTGGATATGGAGGTCGAAGGCCTTCCGATTCGTCGCCTGAGCGTGGCACCTTTGCTAGGTGAGGCTATTCGACGAACTCATACAAACAGCAGTATCTCTAGCTTATTCCAAGTAAAGGGTTTTTGAGAAATGAAATCAAATTCGAGCTGTTCTAGACAATAGGTAATCTCGAACACGCCTTTACATTTGATGAATCAATTGAGAAAAACCTCCGTCTTTTTGATTTTGACGATTTTAGGTAACGGCTTACTAGCAAAGAGTGAACAAACCAAGGGTTTCAGCCCACATTATGACGAAACGAAGCTTGACCGCACTCAAACAAGCCCAGTAGTCAGTTATTCGAGAACCTTAAAAAAAGCAACCCCCGCTATAGTTGCGGTCACCACCAAACAGGTTGTCCGTCGATTATATCCAGGTGGAACGGATCCACTCGAAGATTTTCTTCGGCGTTATTATGGTTTGCCTCGAGTCAACCAACCCCGTGTGGAGGAGGAACGGGTTCCCGCTGGGATTGGTTCTGGCGTTATCGTTACGCCACAAGGGCATACCATTACAAACGCTCATGTGATTACTGACCCGCGAACGGGAAAACCAGTCGAGGAAGTGACCATAAAGTTATCAAATAAGAAGGAGTACGCTGCTAAGATTATAGGCTTTGATCGATCCACAGATGTGGCTGTTCTCAAAATCGATGCGCCGGAACCTCTCCCTCATGTTACTTTGGCCAACAGTGACTTTATGGAAGTCGGTGATGTTGTTTTTGCAGTAGGAAACCCATTGGGCATCGGCATGACGGTGACAATGGGTATCGTATCGGCGATAAAGAAATCAGAGTTGGGCGTCCTGGAGGAAGGAGGGTATGAAAATTTCATCCAAACTGATGCAGCCATTAACCGAGGGAACTCAGGGGGTGCTTTGCTGGACGCGCAAGGCAGACTTATCGGGATTAATACAGCAATTATTTCGCAAACGGGTGCTAGTATAGGTATTGGGTTGGCCATACCGGTAAACATCGTGAAAAAGGTCTTAAGCGATCTAGTGAAAGGTGGCGTTTTGAAGAGAGGTTTTCTTGGAGTCAGTCTCGAGGAAAGTCCAACTATTGAAGGAGCCATTGTTCTTCGCGTTGAACCAAACAGCCCAGCCGAACAGGCTGGCCTCCAGCCGCGGGATGTCATCGTGAGCGCAGGAGGGAAATTTGTTGCTTCTGTTAATCAGCTTCGAGTAGCGATCTCACAGACACAGCCAGGCACTCGCATGCTCGTGAAAGCTTTACGTAATGGCAAAGAGATGGATTTTTATGTTACTTTGGATTTGCGTGAGGATTCTTCTGCATCGCCGATTCCAGGTATTTTACTAGAACCTTTAACACCAACTAAAAGGAATGAATTTGAGGTACCATCCTCGGTGCGTGGAATTGTGGTGACGAGATCCACTGGGAAGGCAAAGACATTCAAGGAGGGTGTTGTTCTCGTTGAGATCAATGGCTATCCCATATCAACTGTTTCAGAGGCATCTGCTCGACTTAAACAGGGAATCAACCGCTTTTACATATGGTATCGGGGCAAGTTTACCTACTTGGCTTATCGGGTTCCTTGAATCGTTCAGAACACTGTTTTTAACTACCAGGCTTGATCGGAGATAGAGCCTTCAAATCGTCAGGAAGATCATCAGGTGAGTAAGTGGGGAAATTTAATTTAAGGAGAGGGTGAAAGGGCGTTTTGAAATCCAAGTCCCCTTTGCTACGATCCACAAGGCAGGCAACTCCACAAAGGACCGAAGGGTGCTTCCTTACGATGGTCAAGGCTTCCTGAACACGGCCTCCTCGAGTTACCACGTCTTCTACAATGAGTACGCGATCCACCGGAGTGAGCTCGAAGTTCCTCCTCATTACGAGTAAATCGTCTTCTTTTTCCAAAAACAAGTATCGGCAATTCAATTGACGGGCAACCTCTTGCCCGAGCACCAAACCTCCCATTGCTGGGGAAACGATCGTTGTCGGGTTGAGGTGCTTGATTTTGGCAACTAAAAGCTCTGCTAATCGCGTCACTTTGTCTAAATGTTGACAAACTTGAGCACATTGGAAGAAATGGCCACTTCTCAAACCTGAGCGTAAGATGAAATGACCTGTCAGGAGGGCTTTCGTTTCCTTGAATATAGAGATGACTTCTTGGTCGGTGGAGTTCATTGCATTCACTTTTTTAAAGTTAATGAATTAGGCAACAGAATATTACTTTGAAGAACCTTATTTGGAAGGTTTTTTGTATTTGTAAAGAAGTTCGGGGACGATGTGGCAAGGTTCGGACGGATAAAGAGTCAATCTGTCCTGATGTTCCTCATCGCTTTTAACATAGTTACTTAATGGTAGTACTTCAACGACTATGCGGGTGGAATCATTTCTTTGCTCAATGTAACTTCTTGCAGAATCCAAGTGGGTTTGATCTTCACTGTAGACTCCCGTCCGATACTTTTTCCCGACATCCGGGCCTTGTTTGTTGAGGCTGTACGGATCTATAATTTCGAAAAGGTATTCAATCAGTTGACTGACGGAAATAAGCTCTGGATCGAATAAAGTACGGACACATTCGGCGTAGCCATCGTATTCGCCTTCTGTCGAATTGCTTGTGCCATTTGCCCTGCCTGCCTCCGTGGAGATGACACCAGGGAGATGACGGACGAACTCTTGGACTCCCCACAGGCAACCACCTGCAAGAAAGATTTCTTCCGTTAGGGTTGTCACTTCTTGATCTCGGTTGGCACAACAAAAACAATCACCCTAGCCCGAACTGATCTCAAGCATTTAAAATATACCTCGTTTACCAAATTGTTAATTTTTTAACTGAAACCAGTTAACGATTGATCAGCGTTCATAGGCATGTTTTATGTAATTGGATGACCCCAAAACAATCCTCCTTTCTAACAACACTAGCTCTTCTTGTTTACTCTTTAGGTTTCGCTCAAGATGGGTTTCCACAAAATTCTGGAAAACAGGTACGCGATGAACTTCCCGCCCTGACGGTAAAAGGTCAAAAGACAGCAAATCAAAGGCCTGTAACTACTTACGAGTCACCGATTTCGAATTTGGATTTCGACCCGAGGGTCGACATGCAGTCCCGTAGTATGACCGAAGCTCAAGGAGACCTTAGCATTCGAGGAGGAATTTTCGAGAATACAGGCATTCAAGTCGGGGCCGCGACGCTCCTCGACCCTCAGACCGGACATTACTCAACTGAATTACCAATTGCACCGGAAATGTTAAGCGAACCCATCATATACACAGGGGCGGATAACGCATTGAGCGGATTTAATAGTAGCGTTGGGACGGTCGGCTATAGTTGGAGTAAGATGACGCATGGCGGTAGCGTTACAATTGGTGGTGGTGATCACGATCTTAATTTCCAACGTCTTCACAACGCTTGGACGGGCCACTCTGATGAATCAGAAGATTGGACATGGGGGGTGGAAATCGAAACCTCACGTTCTGAAAGTGATGGCACAATTCCCTACAGCGACCATGATTTCGATCGCACTACTGGGCGTATTCAATTGATCGGGCCAAATTCACAGACTGATTTGTTTGCAGGTTACCAGGATAAGTTTTTCGGCCTTTACGGTATGTACACCGGAGATCTTTACACAGCCTACGATCCATACGAGACCGAGAGTGTTAGAACTCAACTCTTTTTGGCTAATCACCAACAGTCCTACGGCGAGGGCAGTAACTGGGAGGCAACCGCCTACTTCCGAAGGAATAATGACCACTATCAGTTCAACCGCTTGCTCCCCGACAATAGATTCGTCCATGAAACTGATGTTACTTCATTAGCTCTTACTGGTCTCCATGAGATCAAAGATGGTTTTGGGATTAATTATGGTATGCAAATAGCCGGTGATAAAATCGAATCGAGTTCTCTCGAGCAGGGTAATTTCACTAATCGCACCTACTATAAGCTGAGCCTCCTCCCACAATTTCGTAGAGAACTGAGTGACAAAAAGAGCCTCTTGTTGAGAGTTGGAGCTTCCTTTGACGACACGAACCGAGATGGATCGAAAGTCTCTCCCATCGCTCGCTTGACTTGGCTTACCGAGGATGGCTTAGGCAACTCGGAGCGCACTTATCTCTCTTATGTGGAAACTACCCAAGTGGTAGGCTATAGTGCCGAAGGAGGAAACGAAACAAAAGGTCTATTCCGAAGCAATCACGACCTCTCCCGCGAGGTGACCCGGAATTTAGAATTCGGTCATGCCCTTCAACGCACGAAATGGAGCCTGGAAGGGGCGGTTTTCTATCGTTGGACAGACGATTTGGTTGACTGGACCTATACGGGCACCGGAGCACGGTCAGCAGAGAATGTTGACATCGAAACTTACGGGCTTGAACTTATTGTTAGTCGCCAAATGGAGAATCTCGAAGGTATTGCCAGCTATTCCTTCCTTCGTAAGAACGAGGATTACGGCAATTCCTTAGTCGACGGAAGTTTTTATGCACTTAATTTTCCTGAGCATCGTTTGACCTTGGGTTTTATCCTCAACCCGAACGACCTGTTGCAGGTACGTGTAGATAATGAATGGCGTGATCAACGGGCCAATCCCCTCCGTAAAGGCTCAAACAGTTCAATGTACAGTCATTTGGCCGCTAGTTATTATCCTGCTAGAATGGATGAATTGGAAGTTTTTGTCGCTTTTGACAAACCTTGGGATGAAGACTTTCAAGATATTCCTGGTACGCCAGGGCGCGGAGATCAGTTCTCCTTGGGCGCGACTTATAGTTGGTAAAAGTCCTTTCGCTTTTTCTTCTGTCGAGACAGACTAGGTGCCATGTCTTACCTTGCCGCGACATCCCTGCTTTGGGCTTTTTCGTTTGGTCTGATCGGAAAATCCCTTGTCGGGGTTGATTCATTCTTCGTCGCCACTGTTAGACTATGCTGTGCGACTTTGCTCTTTCTCCCCTTCCTTCGCACCAAGGCAATTGTCAAAAAGGATTGTGAAAAACTGATGGTGTATGGAGCTATCCAATTTGGGCTCATGTACTCCTTTTACATGAAGGCATTCCAATACCTGCCCCCTCATCTGGTCGCCCTTTTCTCGATCCTGACACCCGTTTATGTGGTCCTTATCCATGATATTCGGCAAAGAAGATTTTCACCAAACTTTTTCATTGCGGCCATCATATCGGTACTGGGTGCAGCATGCCTGAAGGCCAAAACGGTTCCTAGTGGCGATTTTTGGATCGGTTTTGGGCTCATGCAACTTGCGGGTCTTTCCTTCGCTTACGGGCAGGTTGCATACCGGGATTGGAAACGTCGGAATCAAGCCGTAAAGGATCGTGAGGTTTTCTCTCTGTTGGCAGCGGGAGGAGCCCTAACTGCTTTGCAATTCAGTCTATTCTCAACCGAGTGGAGTGACCTCCAAATCAACTTGCCTCAATGTCTTTCAATCCTCTACTTGGGGATCGTTGCTTCCGGGCTCGGTTTCTTTCTTTGGAACAAGGGTGCGTCTCTTAGCAGCTCGGGAACTCTTGCCGCTTTCAATAACGCCGTGGTTCCTCTCGCAGTTTTAGTCTCCCTTTTTGTTTTCCGAGAGATCGAAGATATGTCCACTTCAGGGATTGTTCGTTTGGGCATCGGAAGCACATTGATCATCTTAGCCGTACTTTTCTGCAACGGAGGTAAGAAAGGCAGGTTTGCATTCGGACTCCGTTAGGGAGTTCTCACACCCAAAGAATAAGGTTCCTAGCAAAACGCGAGGCAGTGCAACCCAGCGATTTCTTAAGGAATTGTAATTAGGCAGATATCCGAAGATTTATTTTTTGTCTGCCACAGGTTGATCCCAACCCATGTTCACTTCAGGGCCTAATTTACTGAGCTCCCCGGAGATTTTGTTCACTTTTGTTTGGATTTCGTCTGTATTGGCCGATGATTCACGCTCTTTATTCTTAAGTTCTTCATCAGCCTTGACAAAGCTTTCCGAAGGCTTGAAATCCTTGATTTTAGCCCTGAATGATTCCGGGTTTGCATCGAACTTGCCTTTGCATTTGTCGCAGCAGAAACCAATTTTGCGACCCTCGAAAGTAGAGTTCTTGGACTCGTCCAAATCTTTGTTCGATACGGGGCATTTGGCATTGATTGCTTTCTCGTCAGAGGTTTGCTGGCCTAGTTTTTTCTTTTTTTCTTCCAGTTTTGCCAGCTTGGCATTCTCGGCTTTCCTGACTTGGTCGAGGGAAGTTTTGAACTTCCTCTGCTCTGCACTTAACGAATTGTACTTTCCGGCGTCGACAAAGCTTTTCTTGAGGGAGTCCGCTCCCTTTTGCGTAACCTTTGTTTGCCAAAGAAAGACTTTGTTGAGTTTGCGAAGTTTGGCGAGATTTTCAACTGATGCGTCGGAAACACCCGTCCCGTAGAGGTTGAGGTATTCCAAATCCTTAAGCTTGGAAAGATGAGCAGAGGCTGAATCTGTGATGGCGGTGTTTTCTAAGTGCAGACGGGTAAGCATGTTCAACTTCCCTAGGGATTGAACCCCTTTGTCCGTTATGCCGGTGCGGGCAAGATTAAGCCAAAGTAATTGCTTGGCGAGCGGGTTGAGTAATTGAAGCTTCTTATCATCAAACGATTTTCCAGCGTACGATGCATTTACATAAATGGTGTTGGTATTTTGTGCGATTGGTAAAGCGAGGACACCTGCTTTTCTAAGGGCGGCTAGTGCTTTGGGGTCAGCGGCCGGTACAACAGGCAACTGCGGTTGTAATTTGGCTGTGAGCGAGAGGATCTTTTTTGGCATGTTCTTGAAAACATGTTCGGCTGCCTTTTGACTCGTTTCGTCGAGATCCGTTACAAGTAAATCGAAGGAAGCACCCAATTGGATCCATGCTTTCATCACCTCGAGTTCCTGTGGGGTTACGGGGTTGTAGTGATCCTTTTCCTCAAAGGGGGGCATAGCTTCTTCATCGTCTTTGGGTAAGGTAATGCGGTAGATCAGTTCACTGTCGTCGGCTTTTCCCTTGATCACGATATCGCTACCGACTCCTCGGCCTCCTTTGAGAAGAGTCTCATTTGTATGCATGCGCAACTTGCCCTTATCCTTTTGCGCTCCATGACATTGTATACATTTTGCATCCAAGACCGGTCTGATTAGATCTTTGAATACATTTTGAGGTGCATCATCTTTTGCCGTCGCTGAAGAGATAAGAAGGTAAAAAGAAAAGGATACGTAGATGAATGTTTTCATTAGTGAATTGGGAATTGGGAAAAGTTAAATAACTTGCTATAAATAATGGGTATACACATTTTTAATGCAAGAGTACGACGCTAGAAAAAACGATTTTATTGATTGGAGCAAGGAACTTTGGTTTGCCCTTTTCTTCCTGACCATTGGTTTTACTATTTGGCCACTGATGGTTTACTTTTTGGGGCAAGCTCTTGGGTTCGAGTACTTCACCGGAATGCATTTGCGTACTTGGGCGGAGTCGAAGGTCTATTTTCTTGCTAACGATGGCTTTGTCCGGCCTATGGCTAGGCTAATGTTTCTATGTTCCCCGTACTTATTGAGCCTTTTGGTTAGGTTCGGCCTCTTCTTTTCCCGAAAATCCGCGTAATTAAAGTATCTTTTCAGAAATGAAATTTTCTTGATACTTACAAAATCTCGCGTAAGCACCCCTCTTTTCTAAGAGTTCTTCGTGCTTTCCTTGTTCAACAATTTTACCCTTCTCGAGGAATATGATCTGGTCTGCATCCCTTATTGTACTGAGTCTATGTGCGATGACTAAGGTTGTACGATCTTTGGTTAGAGTTGCCAAAGCATTCTGAATCCCTCGTTCGGTTTCTACATCCACACTAGAAGTCGCTTCATCCAAGATGACGATAGGCGGTGTCTTGAGAATTGCCCGAGCCAAGGTTAGCCTTTGTTTTTCTCCCATGCTTAGGCGAACGCCTTTCTCTCCAATTAGCGTATCCCATCCATCCGGAAGCTCCTTTACGAAATTCCATGCATGAGCGATCTCGAGAGCATTTTGCAGGTCCGGCTCAAGGGCCGAAGGTTTTGCGAGCAAAAGATTTTCCTTAACGGATGCGTCAAAAAGAAAAGGATCTTGTGAAACCAGTCCGATTTGAGAACGCAAATCATTTAAACGCAGATCCCGAAGGTCTGTATCCCCAATTTCAACCGAACCCTTTTCAACATCATAGTATCTCAAAATGAGGTTGGCTATGGTACTTTTCCCCGCCCCAGTCGGGCCGACCAATGCAGTGGTGGAGCCGTGCTGGAGTTGAAAGTCAAGATCTGCAACAATGGAAGCTCTGGTGTCGTAGGAAAAAGAAACGGACTTGAAGCTAATGGTGTGATCCGATGAGGGGAAAGGAGAGGCTTGAGCAGGGTTTTTGATTTGTATGTCCGCATCCAGAATCTCGAAGACTCTTTCACCGGAAGCTTTTCCGGCGGAAACAAGATTATTGATCGATACCAGTTGCCTGACTGGCTCATAAAACATGTTTGCATAGAGAAGAAAGGCGAAGAATTGACCTTTCGTGAAGTTGTCATCCGTTTCAAGTAGGTAAGCACCCATACCAACTACGGCTAGGATACCTAAGGAGGACGTAAAGCTAGCTCCTGGGCCTTGTAGGGACCATCGGTACATGGCCTGAAGGGATCTCTTCTCGACTTCCTTGCCAATCTTATGGAAGCGGGATTTTTCCCTTTCTTGCAGGGCGAAGGCATGAATAAGTCGATTCCCTTGAATGTCTTCGACCAAAATAGAATTAAGATCTCCGGAAGCTTCCCGAACTAAACGCCAATTTCGCTTCGAAACCTTGGAATAGCGAAAAGCCATAACAGCCAGGATAGGCAAAGGTAAAAAGACCAAAAAAGCCAAACGCGGTTCTTGAAAGAACATCATAATCGTAACGCCGGTCAAAGTTAGGATAGCAATGACACCTTGTTCAGTTCCGTCAAGGATTGCTCGTTCGACGCTCTGAACATCTTCTACTACTCGTGACGAAATATCTCCACTCTTTCTCCGATCGTAAAAACTAATTGGCAAATCAAGCAATTTGTCATGCAAGTCTTTCCGAAGCCTGAAGATTACCTTCTGCTCAAGTTTGTTGTTTACACGAATTCTAAGGCAATTGAGGGTTTCCTTGAGTAGGAAGAGGCAAGCAATCAACCCGAGTCCCTTAGCTAAAAACCCCCCCTCCCTTAATCCTTCTTCGAAAATTTCATCCAGTACTTTTTGAATTACGGATGGAACGGCCACTGTGAGCAGAGTCATACCGCAGGCCAAACCTAGCGTGAGCCCTAAAAGAAACTTATGCTCGAAGATATAGTTTGCTACCCTGCCAATTACTTTTTTGGTTTTACTTTCTTTCACAATGGTTAATGAACATTCTTACCAAACCAAATTTCATCATTTTGACAAACATCGACGAAAATATTACTGAAGGTCCGACAGGAGCAATCCTTCTCGATCTGCCTTCCCCCTATCAGCCTCATCCGTGCGGACTTCTTCACTTGCCCCGCTTTCTTGGAAAAATAAAAAAGCACCTTGAAGGGAAATTGCCAGCCAGTTACCAAAGAAACTTTACCAAAGGATTCGATGGATTTTTGTGCCTTCATTTGGGTCTTGATCCAGCCGACATCATTGCATGCGTCAAGGAATGTGATACGAAAAGCCAGCTTGACGAAAAACTCCTTAGTTTGTTTCCAAAGGATCTCAATGTTCATATATGGAATCGAAAAGTGGTCCAGATGGGGATGACAGATATGGCATTAGACAAACTTGAGGAAATCAAGGCGGATCTTGGAGCAGGTGGGCGGGAAGATCTTCGCTCCTTTGCGGATGTGATTGATTTTGACGAAGGCAAACTCGAGTAAGAGCCTTGCTTGGTCAGACTCTTTTAAGGGTAACGATCGTAACGTCATCCCTTTCATGGTTGGATGATGAATATTCATCAAGATCTGAAAGTAGCCTGCAGTTGAATTCGTTTGGCTTCAAAAGCAACCTTGAGGATAGCTTGTCGCTAAGCCTGTCCTGCCCAAATTCCTCCCGTTCCTCGTTCTCGGCTTCCGTTACTCCATCTGTAAACAAAACCATAACATTTCCTTTATCGAAGGGAACGGTCTTGTCCTCGATGGTTTCATCGAAAAAATCCGCAGGAACCATTCCTAGGGCCATTCCGTTGCCATGAAGTTTGTCTATTGTAACTTGGTCGCCATCGCCCTGTTTTGCTAAAAGTGCTGGCTCGTGACCCGCCCGAGCATAGGTAGCAGTATTTGCCTGAGTATCTATAATGGCGAGGAAAAGGGTAATAAACATGTCTTCTCTTATGCGTTTTTCCAAATCCAAGTTAAGTTTCTTCAGAACCGTGGAGGGTGACCTAGTTTTGCTGACATAGTGCCGGAGGTTAGTTTGGCAAAGAGCCATAAGGAGAGATGCGGGAACCCCTTTGCCAGAAACATCTGCGATACAGACGCCAAACTTGGTCGGTGACAGCTTGTAAAAATCATAAAAATCACCACCTACTTGAGAGGAAGGAAGATACTGTGCATCGACTTCCAAGCCTTTCGTTTCGGGCGACTTTTGTGCTAAGAAAAGCTCTTGGACCTCCTTTGCCAACCCAAGATCAGAATCCATCCTTGATTTTTCAAGGCGTAAATTCATGGCATCCGAGTTCTTGATTGCCAAGGCAGATTGTTCCGCCAGTGAGTTGACGAGAGATAAATCCATTTCTGAGAATGTGAGCCCGCTGGATGGGTTTGCTACTACTAAAACGCCCAAGATGGTATCATCATGAATGAGGGGAGAATATACCATAGAACGAACGGCAAGTGCAGGGTCCGGGTGTTTAACGATCCTTGGATCAGTCTGTGCATTGGCCACAAAAACTGGCTTTCCTGTCTTTGCCACTTCCCCAACGATACCCTCTCCTTCCTCCAAAATTTCCGAACTGAGAATTTTCTCGAGAAAGCTTGCTCGGGTCGATGCTTCCTCGCCGAGAGACTCTTTCATCCGTCGCTGGGGCGGGAAAAGCCCCTCAGTTGCAATCCCCTGTAGTTTGCCGCTGTCGAGTTTTTCGTAGACGCATGCACTCATCGCTCCCGTCGTCATTACCGCCGTGTGTACGATACGGTGGTAGAGGTCCTTGCGGGCGACTCCTTCTCCGATGGCGACGGCCAAATTATGCATGAATTCGACAATAATCTCCTTTTCCTTTTGCAGCCGAATTTTCTCATCGCGGAGAACCGATAGTTTTTTCTTGGTTATTTTAGCAAAATACAAACAACTTAGGATTCCAACGGTTGCTCCAGCCAAAAGGAATAGAAACGGATTCATCTCCAAATAGGTTTTTACTAAGCGGAATCTTCCTTTTGACGTTCGAGAAAATTGACCACATCGCAGAACATTCGAGAATTCTTCTCATTGAGTTCCATGAGCGTCTTGTGGGCTTGATAAATGGTGTCCGAGCAAACTGCTCCATTCTCTTGGCCATTTTTTAGGTCATTGAGCCCATGAACATCAGAAGGCGTTTCTTCGGAACTGATTTCGGCAATTTTGTGAATCCCCAAATTTTGAACGGTTTCCAAGTTTCTCCCCCGCAGGTTTACGAGTGTCAAGAATCCCTTGTCTTCAAACTTCTTTAGCTTTAAAGCCAACCCTACAAGAATGCCCAAAAAAGTGCTATCCATGCTGCTACAATCCTGAAAATCAACTATATATTTTCGTCGACCGTTAAGCATGGATTCTTCGAAGAAAGAGCGCAAGGGCCCGCAATTTAAATAGGATGCCTTCTGAAATACTCGAACAAAGGCGTTCTCGGGGGTAACATGAACCAGGTAGTGGGACTCTTTATTCATGTTTTAATAGTCCCGGAATAAGTAGAAATCAAGAGGAGGTTATCCCGAGATTCCGAAAGTAATTCAACCTTGTCGAGAACTTGAAACCTGTGCTTTTATAAGGTTTCCTCCATATGAAAGACCGCTTTATATCCTTTTTTCCGCATGAAATCACTCTAATGACTTCCAGTAGATCTTGCATATGAAAAAAAGGTGGATGAGGCGTTTGGCTTTGTTAATTTAACGCAAAGCATTTTTGATAGCTTCGAAGTCGGGTAATTGCTTTGGATCATCGGAAGACCATGAGAATGTGATACTACCATCCTTGGAAACCACGAATGCGGATCTTTTGGAAACGCCTTCGAAACCAATGAAGTCTTCATATAAAACGCCATAATCCTTGGATGCCTTCTTGTTGAAGTCACTTAAGAGTGGAAAATTCAGTCCTTCCTTCAAGGCCATTGCCTCTTGCGCGAAGGGGCTGTCGACACTGATCCCCAAGACTTTTGCATCAAGTTCCTCGTAGGCAGAAAGGTCATCTCGCACCGAGCAAGTTTCTTCCGTGCAAACGCCAGTGAATGCAAAAGGGAAGAAAAGGAGAACCACATTACTCTCTCCTTTGAAGCTTGATAGAGCAACATCTTGTAAACCTTCTGCGTTTTTGGTCTTGAGTGAAAAGTCAGGCGCGTCGACGCCGATGGGTAAAGTCATCTTGTTTTATAGGTTAGGGAATTTGCTGATCGGGGATTGTTTGAATGTCAATTTGGTAACGCTCTTATTCTCGAAAGCAAGCGGAAACCTTTCCCCAAGGGGAAGAAAGGTAATTCTTGACTCGAAGAAACATCAATTTCGATGTATGAATATATTTTTATGTTATTCCGATGAAACTCGAAGAATTACTTACTAACACGGAAGTCGCAATAGGAGAGGAGCAATTAGAGGAAAGAATTGCCGCCGGACGGAGACTCAAAGTGAAATTTGGCGTTGATCCGACTAGGCCTGATCTGACTTTTGGTCATCTTGTCGTTTTTAATAAGCTTAGGCAATTCCAAGAGGCCGGTCATGAAGCCATTTTGCTCATTGGAGATTATACTGCGCGAATCGGGGATCCCAGCGGTCGGTCCGAACTCCGTCCTGAGTTGAGCGAGCAGGAGGTCAACGAAAATGCCAAAACTTATCTTGATCAAGCTTTTCGCATTCTTGATCCGAAAAAAACAACCGTGAGGAGAAACAGCGAATGGTTCACCTCTATGTCCTTTGCGGATTCATTGAATCTTTCGCGCAAGATGACGGTTGCCCGTATGCTTGAAAGAGATGACTTCGAAAAACGTTTTCAATCCAATCAACCCATTTCTATGATCGAGTTTATGTATCCCTTAATACAAGGATACGACTCAATTGTTCTCGAATCCGATGTCGAGCTTGGGGGTAGTGATCAACTTTTCAATATGCTTGTCGGCCGTAACCTGCAAAAAGAACAGGGACAATTTCCGCAGGCCGTCCTTACGATGCCATTGCTTGTGGGATTGGACGGAAATAGAAAAATGTCCAAGAGTTACGATAATTATATTGCATTTAATGATTCGTCGAAAGATATCTTCGGCAAAGTAATGTCGATATCCGATGATGCGATGTGGAGTTATTTCAAATTACTGTTGCTGAAGTCAGAGGATGAAATTGGTGAATTACAGAATATCCACCCGATGGAATCAAAGAAAAAGTTGGCTCATGAATTAACCGCTCTTTTTTTTGGAAATGAAACATCAGAAAAGGAGTCTGCATCTTTTTCCCAAGTTTTTTCTAAAGGTGAAACACCTGAAGAAATGAAGACATTTAAGCTCAGTGATTTGTCTTTGGATGCCGAATCACTGACCTTATTGAATATAATGGCGGAAACCGAAACATTTGATTCGAAAGGCCAAATACGAAGGCTTTTTAAACAGGGTGCAATCAAGTTAAATGGTGAAAAGGTAGAAAACTGCGATGAAAGAATCCATGAACTTTCTACTTCAGAAGAAATAGTAATTAAAGCGGGAAAGAAAACATTCATTCGTTTTTTGGCTTAGTTACGACACTCTTGAGAAAGGGAGCAGTCCTACACTTTTTATTGGAAAGTGCCTGAAGAACAGTTCCGCAGTGAAGAATCTCTCCTCCTCTTTCCCCTCCCATGGGCCCAAGTTCAATGATGTAATCACCCTCCGCAATGACCTCGACATCATGTTCAATGACAATGACCGTGTTATTTTCTTCCACAAGACGGTGAAGCAAGTGAATGAGTCTTTGGGTATCTGTTGGGTGTAGTCCTATGGTCGGCTCTTCTAGAACATATAGGCTTGGTTTTTTGATCGCTCGATAACCATGTTTACCTTTGTCGATTCCCGAGGCGAGCTCGGCGGCTAGTTTTAGTCTTTGGGCTTCTCCCCCTGATAAAGTCGGTGAAGGTTGTCCAAGCTTCATGTAGCCAAGTCCAGTTTCAACCATTATGGAGAAAGTTGATTCCAGAAAGTGATCAAATTTAAAAAATAGCGATGCCTCTTCGAAAGTAAGGTCGAGAATGTCAGCAATGCTTTTGTCTTTCCATTTCAACTTCAAGATCTCTTCCCGATACCTTTTCCCTCCACAGTCATCGCAAGGAACATAAGAATTAGGCAGAAAGCTCATCTCCATCTTTATTTTTCCAGCCCCTTTGCAAATTTCGCACCGGCCTCCCTTTATGTTGAAAGAAAAATCGCTTGGGCATAACCCTTTTGCCTTGGCTTCCGGAAGGGATGAAATCATCGATCTTATCCTGTCCCAAACCCCAAGGTAGGTCGCTGGTGTCGATCGGGGGGTTTTACCTATTGGCGCCTGGGTAACCTCAATTGCCCGATGAAAAACATTCCCATTCGTTAGCCGGAAATCTTGGCCTTTATGAACTCTTTTATCAGCAGCAATCGACTCCTTCACTCCTCTTAGCAATACGCCGCGGACAAGAGATGATTTTCCAGAACCCGATACCCCGCAACATACGGTTAGTCTTTTGGTGGGAAAACCAACAGAAAGATCGGTGAGGTTGCGAAAGTTCACTCCACTTAGCTTAAGCCAACCGGCTTTTGATTCGGGGGGGATTTTTCGCCAATGTCCACGAGTTGGGTGGTCGAACCCTTTTTTCAAATGGGCACCCGTGGGCGAATTTGGATTTTTCATTATTTTGCTCGGGCTTCCCATACCAACAATTTCTCCCACATCCCTGCCAGCTCCGGGACCAATATCGATCAAGTAGTCGGCCTGCATGATGGTTTCTAGGTCATGTTCGACTACGACCAATGAGTTTCCTCTTTTTTGAAGTTCGCGCAATGATTCGATAAGCCTTTCATTATCCACCGGATGAAGCCCGATCGAGGGTTCGTCGAGAACATAGAGCACGCCCGATAAGTTTGAGCCGAGTTGACTGGCAAGACGGATTCTTTGAGCTTCTCCGCCTGAAAGAGATGAAGTTTCGCGATCAAGTGATAAATAGTCCAAGCCGACCTTTTCCATAAAACCTAGCCTCTCCAAAATTCCGGGAAGGATTGCTTCCACGATTGGCTTCTGTTTTTTTTCGACTTTCAAATTTTTGAGAAATGTACTGATTCCTGAGGGGCTTAGACTAAGAGCTTCTGGTAGTGAAAATCGAGTACCTTGCGAGCCGTAAAGAACTATGTTGCGACTTGTTTGATTAAGCCTATCTCCCTTGCATTCGGGGCAGGTGTCCCCGTCTTTTAATTTCCACCAAATACCGTTAGCTGGCAGATGGTCTTTGTGTTTTTCGTAGATTTTTCCGTATCCACGACAAGAAGGGCACCATCCTTTCGGCGAGTTCCAAGAAAGAAGAGCGGGTTCGATCTCTGGATAAGTTTTGCCTGTTGCTGGGTCTACTCTCGAGGTTGAACACCAATTCTCTTTGCCACTTTTAGGGAGTACTAGGCACCTGCCTTTACCAAGATCAAGAGCTGTACGGACCGATTGTGCGAGGTAAGCTTTTGATGGGATGGAGGTCCACCGCTCAATCACTACTTCAATGTTATGTTCCCTGTATCGGTCAAGGCCGTCAAATTCATCGACCTTTATTATTTTTCCGTCGCATCTTACTTCCGCATAGCCTTTCTCTCGAGCCCAGTTAACGATGGGCTTGTGATGCCCTTTGCGGTTTGAAATAAGAGGAGCGAGAAGGGTTGAAGGCTTTCTGGATGATGGTTTGTTGATTATAAAATCGGCTTGGATCCCTTCCGTCACCTCGGCTTCGGTGTTACTTGTCAAACGGGCTTGATCTAGGGTGCTCAACTGAGTTCCTGCCCGTGAATAAAGAAGCCTCAGAAATTGAGCGATCTCAGTGGTCGAACCGACGGTCGATTTGCGGCTACCCCGTGTGACCCGTTGCTCGATCGCTACGGTCGGAGAAATCCCGGATAAAGAATCAACTTCTGGTTTGCTGAGTTGATTGACAAATTGACGGGCGTAAGAAGACATGGATTCCATGAATCGTCTTTGGCCTTCGGCAAAAATGACATCGAAAGCAAGAGACGATTTTCCTGAACCAGATGGTCCTGTCACGACGACAAATTTATTGGCGGGGATATCAACGCTGAGGTTCTTGAGGTTATTTTCACGTGCTCCAATTATTTTCAAATCCTCCCTTTTTCTACCTGCTCTATTTTTTACGCCGCTTCTACCTGAAGCCTCTTCAAGAGGATTAGCTTGCTTCATGATTTTGGAGGTTGGAGTCGACCGTCTCATCAAGGATGCTGGGCTTCCCTCAGCGATGATTCGTCCGCCCTTTTTTCCAGCACCCGGGCCTAATTCGATTATCCAATCAGCTTCTCGTAGTACTTGTCGGTTGTGCTCGATCACGAAAAGGGAATGTCCGGCATGAACTACCTCGCGCAAGCAAGCCAACAACTTGTCGACATCGTCCATGTGTAAACCTGTGGTCGGCTCATCAATGAGCAATAAAGAAGGCAACGAACCTTTTCTTAGAGTAGTAAGGTACTTGACGAGCTTGAGCCTTTGGGATTCCCCGCCTGATAAAGTGTTTAATGGCTGACCTAGCGTCAAGTACCCGAGTCCGACCTGTCCAAGAGTCTCCAATTTTCTTTTAGTCTTAGGTAAGTGCTGATAGGTTTTTGCGGCTTCGTCAACCGTTAGTCCAAGAACTTCAAATACCGAGAGACCATCAAGTTTGATTTCCAAAATTTCATTCTTGAATCGTTTTCCACCGCAATGACTACATGGGATTTGCAGGTCCGAAAGGAATTGCATTTCGACGATCTCGTACCCAAGGCCCGAACATTCTTCGCACCGACCATTTCCGGCATTAAAAGAAAAATCAGATGCGGAGAAGCCCAGACGCTTGGCCTCGTCTGTGCGGCCAAATGCTTCCTTGATCGGTCCCCAGGCATCCGAGTAAAGAACAGGGTTTGAGCGGGGTGTTCGAACGACCGAACTTTGGTCGATCATTACGGTTTCAGAAAAGTTCTGATCCGAATCGATACCTTTCGTCTTTTGGCCGCAAGACATTTTGTTGTAGATAAGATCCTCCATCAGAGTCGACTTTCCAGAACCCGATACGCCCGCCAAACAGACAAATTGGTTCAATGGAATCTTGGCACTCAGTTTATTTATATTGTGGCAACTCAAATCCTTCAAGCGAAGGAAGGATTTGGGTGAAATACGAGTTCGGTTATTTCTTTTGCAAGGTTCTGGTTGTGTTTCTTTTGTAAGCCATTTTCCAGTCAATGACTTTTTTGATCGGAGAAGTTGGGAAACTGTTCCGTTAAAGGAAATTGAACCGCCATTGGCTCCGGGTTTAGGACCAATTTCAATGACCTTGTCAGCTGAGCGAATGACTTTCTCGTCGTGCTCTACGACACATACGCAATTTCCTGCATCGGAAAGTGCTCGTAGGACTCCAATGAGTTTATCAATGTCCTGACCGTGAAGTCCGATCGTGGGCTCATCGAGGGCGAAAAGAGTATCAGTCAGAGAAGAACCAAGGCATGCGGTCAAGTTTACTCTTTGGGTTTCCCCTCCACTAAGACTGCGAGCTGAGCGGTCAAGTGTTAGGTAGCCCAACCCAACATCTTGAAGATATCCCAGCCTAGATTTTATATTTTCAATGGGAAGATTGTTTTTTGGGTCTGCAGAAAGAGGAACTTGGGAGATCTTGGAGAGCAAATCATCAACTGGAAGTTTGTAAAGATCAGGTAAAGTGAAAGATTTCCATTTCCAGAAAAGAGATGTTTCCTTTAATCTGGAACCTCTGCAGTCAGGGCATTCGAAATATCCACGATACCTCGAAAGATAAACCCTAACATGCATTTTATAGGTCTTCTTTTGTAACCAATTGAAGAATGACCGAATGCCATACCATTTTCCGTTGCCCTCGACATAATCTTCGTCCCCATTCCAAATAAAATCATGCTCGTCATCCGGTAATTCGTTCCAAGCTGTTGTGAGGCTTATTCCACGGCTCAAACAAGCAATTTCGAGTTCCCTTTGACAGTGACCATAAACTTTTCCAGAAAATGCTTTGATCGCACCTTTTCCTAGTGAGATGTTTGAGTCGGGTACAACTAAATCAGGGTCAATCTCAATTACCCGGCCAAAACCCTTGCATTTAGGGCATGCTCCAACGGATGAGTTGAAGGAAAAAGCAGATGGGCTCGGACTAGTGAATTCCCTACCATCAATGGGTGAACGAAGACCCTCGTGAAGTTTCTTGATCAAATTACCCCGTAGATCTCTTGCTTGAGCGAGACCTTGACCGTCCCGGATCGCCGTGGTAACAGCCTCTGCAATTCTGCTCTTTGTGCTTTTTTCTGCAACTAGACGATCAGTAACAACGAAAATCGACTCACCTTCCCACCCTGTATTAATCAAGTCTTCTATTCTATTGAAATCCTTTTTCTCAAGCGAACGGACATGACCTCCTTCGGCCAAGAACTTAAGGAATTCAACGGACTGCAAATCCGAGGGTCTTTGGGCAAGAAACCCGATCACAACGCTTTGACCTTCAAACTCGGAAATAATCGCTTCTGCTTGCAACTCGGACGTTTCAAAACGAACGGCTTCCCCGCTGGCTGGGTCAAAGAGATTCGCCACTTGAGGAAACCACACCTTAAAATAATCGCAAATTTCAGTCATAGTCCCAACTGTAGATCGGGAATTACGGATGGTATTTTTCTGTTCTACGGCAATGGATGGACGAACATTTGCAATTGAGTCGACATTTGGTCTCGGGCAAGTTTCCAAAAATTGCCTGACATAGGGACTGAAGGTCTCGACATACTTCCGTTGTCCCTCGGCGTGCAACACATCGAAAAGTAGGGTTGATTTCCCTGCCCCACTTAGACCAGTAAAAACAATTAAGTTCCCTGGAGAGAGTTCAAGGTCGATTCCCTTAAGGTTATTGTGACGGGCACCGCGAACGCAAATGCTTGGTGGCTTGTTTGCCATCGTAACAGGTCTACGGAACAAAAAGGCAATTGCAAGCTACCTTGAATGATAATGGCGTCCCGTAGGGGATTCGAACCCCTGTTGCCGGGATGAAAACCCGGTGTCCTGACCTGACTAGACGAACGGGACAACAAAAAAAGCATTTTGCCCTAAAAGTCGTGCTTTCGCAAGTTCAAACTATATCATAATGACAATCCTCAAGGTTTGACTTTAGTTGTAGATAATCTATTTTACTGAGTTTTTCCTATGAAACCTACCTACAATCCCTCCAAGTTGCGACGCGCACGAAAATTTGGTTTTCGCAAACGTAACCAGACTAGTGCTGGTCGTAAAGTCCTCAGGAACCGCCGCCGCAAGGGCCGTGCCCGACTGACTGCCTCTGTTGCACGTCGCTTCCGCTAGAAATCATAGACTTCCATCCTTCTTTGAAGTCGGCGAACCAATGCTTTCCGCAGGTTTCGAGACTACGGAAGTCCTATGAGTTTCTTGCGGTCAGAAAAAACGGCCGAAGACACAAAGATCACTTCTTTTGGTTGCAACTTATGAAAACCGGCGACTCTGACGCACCTGCCAAGATCGGGATCATTGCATCCAGAAGATTTGGTGGTGCAGTGTTGCGCAATCGAGCGAAAAGAAAGATACGGGAGGTTTTTCGCCGAAACCAAAACTGCTTTCCCAAGGGTATACGCATTGTTGCTCTCCCTCGACCTGGCATATTTGAAACTTCTTTTTCCACTTTTGAGAATCGTTTTGTCAAGGCGGTAGAGAAACTTTCTTCTTAACATGAAAAATTACATTATCGGTTTCTTACTTCTCTTAGCTGCCGGCTTCCTCATGCTTGATCCATTACAATGGCAGCCAAAGGTGGAGCCTGTTGATAATACCCCGAAGGAAACGGCCTCTGAAGATGAGTCCAGTCAATTGGATGGCACGAGTCCTTCCGTCGATCGAAGAGTCGAGCAGCCCCAAGCTCAAATCCTTGCAGATAAGAATTCATCCTCTGCTTCTCGCACTGCAGATCCAACCACCTTGGGAAAAGAACAGTTCAAGAATGCATTGGAGAACGATTATTCTGCCCCAGTTTTTTCCAATCATACAGGAGCAATTCGGGAAGTTCGCCTCAAAAAGCAAGGACGACTTAGCAAAGACTACAACATGACTCACAGTGAGGGAGAGCCACTCCTTTCGCTTTCCTTTGAGGATGAGAACGGCCGTCCGTACAAAAGGGTATTACCTGACCCTCGGGCATTTCGCCTGATCCCTCAGACCGATCCGATGAAAATCCTTTATCGATTTGAGGTAGCCGGAGAAATAAGGGTCGAAAGAGAATATTACCGGGAGGCAAACAGCAGTTATGTAATCGATCATGAGACTAGAATAACGAACCTGAAATCGAGCCCTATGTTTTATGAGCGGATGAAATTTTACCTCGGTGCCGCTTATCAAATTCCTCGTCTTTACAACCCATTCGATAGCTCCGAAACTTATCTAAATGTCGGATATTACAATGCTGGAACTCCATTGGCAGAGGGGTGTTCATGTGCTGAATGTAGTGGTCGAATTGACGGTGCTGAGGAAGAATTCTTTCAATACAATGAGATGGGTGTAGCTGGGCAATGGGAGACACGAACACTTACCAAAGCACGCTGGGCATGTGTTAATAACCAATTTTTTGTAAATATCGTTCGCCCTGATACCGATATTGCCAATGCTCGTATCGGATGGCGAATTAACAAAAGAAGTGATTCCACCCCAGAGAACGAAGTTAAAGGAGTCGAGGGCAGTCTATCCATTCCACTTGGAAGGCTTGAGCCAGGTGAAACTAGAAACTTTAGGTTTTCTCTTTATGCCGGCCCGAAAGATTATGTTGGCTTGTCGGAGCTTGAATTCGAGCAAAAGAAGGTCATGCAATTCGGTGTATTCTGGTGGTTGTCTGAGCCTTTTAGCTGGCTGCTGAACAAATTCCATTCTCTCCTGGGCAGTTATGGCTTTGCCATCATTGCCCTTACTATTTTGCTCAAGTTGCTACTTTGGCCCCTAACTGCAAAGGCCACCCGTTCGCAAAAGAAAATGCAAGCCTTGCAAGGCCCCATGGGCAAGCTAAAGGAAAAACACAAGAGCAACCCGCAAAAACTGAATCAGGAAATGATGAAGTTTTACAAGGAGAACAAGGTTAATCCTTTCGCGGGATGTTGGCCGATTCTCATACAAATACCGATTTTCCTCAGCATGTTTTGGATGTTGCGCTCCGCTGCTGAACTTTATGGGCAAGGATTTTTATGGGCGAATGATTTGTCCGAACAGGATAGCATTAGCCTTTTGCAGGGTTTCTCAATTAACTTATTACCGATTCTTATGGTAGCGACCCAATGGTACCAAATGAGGCTCAACCCCATGCAGATGGGCCCAGAAATGAGCGAGGCACAAAGAATTAATGCAAAAATGATGAGGTTCATGCCCTTCATGTTCCTCATTTTCCTTTATTTCTTTTCCTCCGCCTTGGTTTTGTACTGGACCATCCAAAACCTCATGACGATTCTACAGACTCTTATTACTAAGAGAGGGCCTTTGGCGAAAGACGAAGTTAAGGAATTAACTGTTGTTTCAAATGATGATGATGATGAAAAGCCGGTGCGCAATGAGTTATCCGACGAGGAAAGAAAGTACCGAAACTTATTGGGATTGCGTGCAAAAGGACCTATTGACGGCAAGATTTTGGAAAGAAATTACAAGGAGAGACTACGGAATTATTCAACCGCCAAACTCGATGCCATGGGTGAAGGCAAACGCGAGCAAGCCTTGAAGAAGAAGGATCGGCTGGAAAAAGCCTATGAATTTCTTCGAGAACAAGTTGATAAGCAAACTTGACAAACACACAGTTCCTTTTTTCCATTTAAGTCAATGTCTGGACATAGCAAATGGGCGACCACTAAACGCCATAAGGCTGCCGTTGATGCAAAGCGCGGCAAGATCTTTAGTGTCATCAGCAAAGAAATTACTTTGGCTGCCAGGGATGGGGGCAAAGATTCTGAATTTAACCCACGCCTTCGGACGCTCATTATCAAGGCGAAGCAGTCGAATATGCCTGCTGATAACATTGACCGGGCCATCAAGAAGGGCACAGGTGAACTTGGTGGCATTACGATTGAGGAAATGCTTTACGAGGGTTACGGACCTGGAGGTGTCGGTTTGATTGTTGAGGTTACTACCGACAACAAGAACCGTTCCGCATCTGAAATTCGAAGTACTTTTTCAAAGGGAGGGGGAAACCTAGCGGGAGCTGGTGCCCTTGCTTTTAATTTCAAGCGTAAAGGACAATTTCTTTTAGCCAAAGACAAGATGGATGAGGACTCCTTGACTGAACTCGCACTAGAAAATGATGCGGAGGATGTCATTGTGGAAAAAGAGCATTATGAAGTAATTTGCGAAACTGCCCAGTACGACAAGCTTGCAGGAGCATTCAGCAGTGCCGACATCATACCGGATTCCTCCGAGTTGGCTTACCTGCCGGAAAATTTGATTTCCGTGACTGATGAAGACATTGCCCGTAAGGTTCTAAAGCTCATCGAGAATCTTGAAGACCTTGAGGATGTTAAGGCGGTTCATGGCAATTATGACATAGACGAGGCTTTGCTAGAGGCCATTAACTATTAGTGTTATTTATCGATGACCGACTCCGTCGGCCTCACCAGCAATAATGAGCAAAGCAACTGAAAGGGAAGACTATATTTCCGGTTCCGGTCAAGTCGGTATCGTCACCGAAAAGACTTATTTCCATGATGAGCCTTTTCTTATGGAAAATGGTTCTCTTGAAAAGTTTCAGCTTCGCTACGAGACTTATGGCAAACTTAATGCTGGCGGAACAAACGCCATTCTCATTTGTCATGCTTTGACGGGCGATCATCATGTTGCAGGGGTATATTCAGAGGATGATCGGCAACCAGGTTGGTGGAATCATGTCGTTGGCCCTGGAAAGGCTATCGATACGAATGACTTTTTTGTAGTTTGCTCAAATTGCCTGGGTGCATGTAAGGGGTCGACCGGACCAGCAAGTGAAAACCCAACTACTCCTGGCAAGGCTTATGGAATGCTTTTTCCTGATTTGACGATTAAGGATATGGTCCGAGCGCAAAAAAGTCTGCTCGATTTTCTGGGTGTCATATCCCTTCATTCCGTAGTGGGTGGAAGCATGGGAGGTATGCAAGCATTGCAGTGGATCGTTGAATTTCCTAGTTTCGTGGAGAAGGCCTTAATTATCGCGGCTACTGCCCGTCACAATGCCCAAACGATTGCATTCAATGAAGTCGGGCGGCGATCGATATGCGGAGACAAGGATTGGAAGTCGGGCAAATATTTGGACGGAGAAGGACCTCGCGAAGGATTGGCGGTTGCCCGGATGATGGCCCATATAACCTATCTCTCTGATGAGGGAATGGAGGAAAAATTTGGTAGAGAAATTGGAGTTTCCGAGAAAAACGACTTTGAATTCAGCGTTGAAAGTTACCTCGATTATCAAGGAAATAAGTTTGTAGACCGCTTTGACGCGAATACTTATGTCAAACTTACCAAAGCCCTCGACCGTTTTGACCTCGTTGGGCAAAAAGGATTGGATGATTCGCTCAAGGAGGTTTCTGCCCGAGTGCTGGTGGTCGCTTTCACCAGCGACTGGCTTTATACTCCTGCCCAAAATAAATTAATCGTTGAGGCCCTCCACAGGCTTGGGAAAGAGGGCTCATACCTTGAAATCGATCACAAGCACGGACATGATTCTTTCTTGATTAAGTCGAAGGCATTTCTGCGATCTGTTCGCGTTTTCCTCAAAGGGATAGACCAAGAGGAGAAGGTAGAGCAGAACCTCGATCGCTTTAGGAATGTTGAAAATCGTTATGAAGTTAAGAAAGAAGCCGATTTCAAGGTGATTGATAATTGGGTTCAACCTAGTGAAAGCGTTTTGGATTTAGGTTGTGGGAGGGGTATCCTACTTGAATACTTAAGGGATTCCAAACAAGTGCGAGGGCTAGGGGTGGATTATGATCGGGGTAAAGCAACCTCTTCTATTGCTCGGGGTGTAGCAGTTTACCAAGAAGACATTTGCAGAGCACTTGCAAACTTGGGGGATCAGTCCTTTGACTGGGTTATATTTTCACGTATGATCGATGAACTGCCCCAACCCGGTTCCGTGCTTTTGGAAGCACTTCGAGTCGGCAAACGGGTTGCTTTGAGTTTCGTTAACCATGGGTATTGGAGAAATCGTCTCCATTTTCTTGGAAAAGGAATGAAAATAAAAAACGATGTTTACCCAGAGCATTGGGAAGAAAGTGGTCTTATGAACCACTTTTCAATTTCCGAGTTTGAAAGCTTTTGCAAAAAACACCGAACTGGACCGGATGCATTCGAAGTGGGGCGAAAGATTTATCATCAAGGTGATTGGGTGAAGACCTGTTCTCTTTGGCCAAATCTGCGAGCAGGTCTGGCGATCTATGAATTGACCCGGAAGTAGGTTTTAGTTTCCGCCGCGGTTCCAACGGAGGGCGGATACATAGCCCCATAACAGTCCAACGACTAATCCACCTGTGTGAGCCCAGTTTGCGATCTTTACGATTGTTCCGTCAGGGCGGACATGATCGAACACCCCCATCCAGCAGAGGAAAAACCAGCCGATCATCAACACCTCGTTCACCCGGTCGATGCCGAAACCGTCCCCGGGATCAAGCTTTGATTTTACGAAAACATAGCCAAACAGACCGTAAACTACGCCGGACATTCCACCGAAGTTACCTCTGAGCTCAGGAAGGGTGAATTCAGCGAGGTTGGATGTCGCCGCCAAAATAAGTACGAAGGTGAGGAAGAATTTCCCTCCCTTTCGGTTCTCGATTTGCTTCCCCAAACTGAAGAGCCAAAACATATTGAAGAGAATGTGAAAAAAACTAAAGTGAAGAAAAACGGGTGTAATTACTCTCCAGAATTGTCCAGACAAAAGATCGCTCCAGTTATTTTTGTTAATCCATGCCTCCTCCGTCATTGGATTCCCCGTGGGATCCAACTCTGATCCAGCAATCTGAAGACCGTGCTTGAGGGTTAAGTGAATGGACATCCAAAAATCTGTGGGTAAATTTAGACTGTTGAAGAGGAATGCCAGAGCCGAAGGCAAGTAGACGCACAAACAGGTCAAAATTAAGGAAAAGGTTACGGTTCCCAATCGTCCATTCTGGGTGGACCATCTATCCCTTAGTCTATGTACTTGGTACCGTGATTTATGGTAAAGCGGGTCTTCGACCTCTCTGGAATCATGGGGTGTGCGATCAGGTGTCGAAGAGAGGAATTTAGGGTCGTCGGGATTAAGGAGGAATTCTTCAAAAGCAGAAGATGCAAAGGTTACGCTTTCCTCTTCTTCTACCCATAAGATCCAAGCCTCGTCATCATTCTCTAAAGAGGAATCGATTTTATTTTCTTTTAAAAAGTTCCAAAAGCGCAGAGCTTTTTTCTCCTCATCAAATTCGCATATTTTGCGCATTTCAATTAAAAGTAGAAGGCTCTGCCTGTATCAACCCTTCGTAGATTCCAAAAAATAGATTACTACTTGATCCAACCATAAAGTGCATGAAGATTTGAAATTGCGGAATATTTATTAATACAATCAAAATTAAAAATCCGTATCTTGCAAAGTTGCGATAGGTTTCTTCACGCATGTTAACAGCATGCTTGAGAAAGTGAGAACCATCCAAGGGTGGTATTGGCAGTAAGTTAAATACAAATAGTACGCAATTTAATATAACGATAATGAAGAAAAGGCCCTCTCCACTTTGGTTCAAGGGCAGGAACGAAGCCCACAGAGCAAAGAAAAGAGTGGCGGCAAAAGCGATGAGTAGATTAGAGAGAGGGCCTGCAATGGTAATGATTAGATCGTCCCGCCTCCTTGTCTTGGGATTGGGCAGTGAAATTCTGACTGGTTTACCCCAACCTATGATCGCAATGCTAGGCGAGAGGAAAATCATGATCAATGGGATCAGAACGGTACCAACCGGATCAATGTGGGCTCGCGGATCAAGGGTTACCCTACCCTCAGCTCGTGGCAGAGGATCACCGAGTTTGTCTGCAGCAAAGGCATGAGCCCATTCGTGAATGGAGATACTGGCGACCAGTACAAGAAACAAGATGACTTTTTGCTCGATATCTCCTGTGGAGCAGAGGACCAGGACTTCGTTCATAAAAAAGCGTAGCGCTATCTCAAGGAACTGCTATCTCTTGAGTGGGTTGGCATGTTCGAGCTTCGTTGAGAAAGGTCGATTTTAATTTTGTTCCCTTCGTCAAAACGGGCCTTGATCGCATCCGCCTTTAATTCGGAGAGCATTTTTTCCTCTTTGATCCGACCAGTCAGTAAGTGGAGTCGCTTCAAATGAGGATCATCAGGGATAAAAAAACGATGGTTGATTTCAATTCTGCTTTGTTTCTGATGACCATCATCTCTTTTTTCTTCTTTTTGCTCCGGCTTCCGTTTTACTTTGTGAAGAAGGGATCGTTTAGCTGAGTCGAGTGCCTTAGAAGAAACCGATTCAAGTAGCGGCAAGGCATCGGCTTGACGATTCAATTCCAAAAGAATGCGAGCCTTGCAGAGGTTGAAATAGTCATTTTCCGCCTTCGATTTGCCTGGAAACTTTTGGCCCAACTCACTCCATACCTGAAAAGCGAGCTCTTTGCTGGAATCGGGGAAATCAAAGAAACTTTGAGCAAACCTTAATTGATAATCGAAGTTTGAGGGTGAAAGGTTGGCCGATTGCTTGAAAGACTTGTGCATAAACTCTCTGACCGAATTTTTGATCATAATTCCTTCGCGAGCCAAATCATCTTCAAACAGAAATAGAAAATTGCCCAAGTGGTAGTGATAGTCTGCTTGTTCAGGCGCCAGTTCAATCGTCATGATAAGGAATGGAAATGCGTCAATGGGGCGACCTTCTTCTATAAGGTAGTTTGCTAACTGTTGTTTTACGACGGCTAGTTTGGGGTTGATTGAATCTGCTTCTAGGAAGAACCCAACGGCATGTTGCTCTTGCCCAACTTTCCGAAGAAATTTGCCGTAAAGAATGAGCGCGTTTGTGTCCTTTGGATTCGCTCCAAGGTAAGCATCGTAATCGGCGACGATTTCCTGCGCTTTTCTAGTGAGCTCGTCATCATTTCTTTCGGTAGGTTTTGGAGGGAGTCGAAAAAACCGACTTTGTTTTTCCAGGATGCGACTAAGAGCAAGGCTAGAAAGTGTGATCCCCTCACGGGAAGAAAGAGCTACAGGTTTGGCGATCGCGTGGCCAAAAAAAAAGGTGAAGCCCAAAAGGTAAAGCGGGATATGTAAACAAGCTTGCATCAAAAATACTATTATCTCTGATCGCTTGGTCGTTTTCAAGCTTGGAAGAGCTTCTAAAAAAAGTAATTCTTAATTCATGTCTACTTTTTCAAAAAGCATGATTCTTGTATTTCTTATCAACTTTGCTGGAGTCACTCCAGTGGCGTGGGGTGCCGAGCGCTGGTCTCCTGGAATTACATATTCACAAATTGTATCGAAAGCTCAGGCAGGCAGCCCCTATTTTCAGGGACTTTTGGGGATTTACTTGAGGTCCGGTGAGGCAGGCTCCAAGGTTGACCTCAAGCTCGCCAAACAATGGTCCGAATCCGCCTACCGTAATGGTCATCCTTTTGGGTCTTATAACTTGGCGAACTTGGCGATACAAGATGGTGATTTCGAAGCAGCAACCACGATGTATAAAGACGCCGCTCTTTTGTTGGCAAGACAAGCATCAGAAGGAGATCCAGTGGCCATGTATTGCATGGGAGAAATCGACTTTCAGGTTCAAGAGACGAATGTAGTTCGAGCCCTTGGCCTATTCAAAAGATCGGCGGAATCCGGCTACCCTCAGGCTCAGGCAACATTCGGTGCTCTTTGCTTGAAAGGTTTGCCGGGTCTTTTGGAAAAAGATACCAAGCAGGGTATATCCATGCTATCCAAGGCTGTGATCGCAAAATCGCTTACCGCTCGGTTCAACCTTGGAATGGCCTACTATAATGGTGACGGTGTACCGCAAGACCCAGTGAAAGCCTCACAGTGGTTGAAGTTAGCCGCCCGGCAAAATTTTTCTGAAGCCAAATACTCCTTAGGACTTTTGCTTATTGAAGGTGAAGGAGGGATCCCTAAAAACACCAATGAAGGGTTATCCCTATTGCGACAAGCTTCTGATCAAAATCACCATTTGGCTCGCGAATATCTTAAAAAGAGGGAGGGAGTTGATCCTTCGTTAGTCAGACAGGCTTCTGTTACAAAACCTTCCGAGTTCCCTCCTGCCTTTAAGACTGACGAAGAAGTTCTTGATGAAGCTAGAGGATATTACACGGGAGTTGGCTTTCCTCAGGATTATGCCCGAGCCTACAAGCTTTTTTTGCCCTTGGCCAAAGGAGGGAATCCTGTCGCCGCTCGTTATGTCGGACTGTTATTACTAACGGGGAAAGGTACAAAAAGAGATCCTTCCGTAGCCAAGGAATGGCTCAGTGTATCCGCTCAAAAAGGTGATAAAACAGCCAAACGATTACTCGACAGCTACAAATCCTTGTTTTAGTTCGGTTTTAAGGCGATCAAGATCGAGACATTACGGCTCACCGCTTCGTATGGTTGCTGCGCGATGCGACAGAGTGGCTCAATATGATTGCCTGAAATCCTTTATAACTATTGGTTGTTAGTGGTTTATGGAATAACAAATCTCGGCATAAAAGTAGCATTATCAGTATTGATTAGTAAAAAACAGATAACCAAAATCAATTATGAAAATAAATAAAACATATCAAACTTATCCTTTTGCTCTGACGGTCGGTTCATTTTTGAATGCGATAGATTCAAAATGGCAAAGAGACCAATACTCAAATAGTTTGGAAGAAGCCAATCAAGACAAATTCTCGGACTTTAGGGTATCAGAAATGGAGGATTCATATGAGGTCAAATATCTCCTCCCGGGATTTGATAAAAATAATGTTACAGTTACATTAGTTGATTCTGAGATTAGAGTTAAAGCTTCGATTGAAGAATCAAAGGGTGATCCTACTTTTGGGAGTAAAGATTATTCCCGTGTTTTAAAAATTCCGGAATCTTGCGAACAGGCGAAGATCAAGGCAAAGCTAGACAACGGAATATTGAGCGTAGTTTTGCCGAAACGAAAGGCAGCGAAGCCAATCGCGATCAAGATAAGCTAATTTTCATCATATAGAATAAAGAAAGACCGCATTTGCGGTCTTTCTTGTTTTTGATTGAAAACTGCCTCAAGTCTTCGAATCCTATGGCAGATGAATGGACTACGAGATTTACCCTTGGTCGAACAATTTGAAGAAATTCAAAAGGCGTGGGGTAAATGTAGGCATCTTGCAATTAGGTCTCCGACTGGATCGGGCAAATCAATTGGTCTCCCCTCCCTACTTCTGCAAAAGGATATGGTTGAGGGCCAAATTTTTGTTATTCAACCGAGAAGAATCGCTGCCCGTTTGCTTGCCTATAGAGTAGCCACCCTACTTGGTTGCGAAGTGGGCAGGGAAGTTGGCTACCAGGTAAGGTTTGATAAGAAATACTCGGATCAAACTAAGATTGTCTACCTAACCGATGGTATATTTCTCAACAAACTCCTTTCAGACCCAACTCTTTCAAGGGTGGGCTTGGTTATTTTCGATGAATTTCACGAACGAAGTTTGCAAATTGATTTGGCACTCGCTCTATCCAAAAAACTGTCTTTTTCACAAAGACCTTCTTTACGCCTAATAGTTACTTCCGCCACGCTAAGCCTGTCCTCGATCAATGATTATCTTCAAGATTGTGAATCGCTTGAACTCAAGGCCAGAAGTTATCCCGTAGAGATTGAGCATCGTTCGTCAAGTAATGGCGAACCGATTTGGAGACAGGTCGCACAACATGCAAAAAAGGTTAGCCGCGAAAGACAAGGGAACATACTGATTTTTATGGATGGAGCTTTTGAAATCTCCAAAACAGTTCGCGAGATTCAAAGTGCATCTTGGTCATCTGGCTTAGAGGTAAGAGCGTTGTTTGGGGAAATGAGCCCAAAGGAACAGGATCTTATTCTGGCTTACAGTTCGAAAAGAAAGATCATAGTAAGCACCAATATTGCGGAAACTTCCCTCACTATTGAGGGAGTTGAAGTGGTAATAGATACAGGGAAAGCAAAGAAAGCCAGTTATGATCAGGTTAGAAAAGTCGATGTCCTGCTTTCTTCTCCTATCAGCAAAAGTGCAGCTGAACAGCGAGCTGGAAGAGCAGGCAGAACTGCGCCTGGTTACTGTCTGAGGATGTGGTCTTTGGCCGAGCATGAACGAAGAGATCTTTTCGAACTGCCTGAAATTCAAAGAATGGACTTGGCTGAATTGTATTTGAAATTGCGCTCCATGGAGATTTACCCGGAAACTTTGAATTGGTTTGAAAAGCCACCCGAGGCGTCATTGGAAGCTGCCCGTGCTAGCTTATTTAAAATTGGAACATTGTCAGGGGAAGAGGATGAAGTAACAGCTCTAGGATTAGAAGTTTGTAGACTCGGCTTGCATCCTAGGTTGGGAGCTTCACTTGTAAAGGGGAGGCTGCAAGATTGCTTGCCTTCGGTTGCCCTCACTTTTGCCATGCTTGAAAATCGGCCTCCATTAGTAGGGAAAATTACACCAGCCAATTCAGGCGACCAACCCTGGTTGTCAACAGAAAGCATGGAATGCGATTCTGATTTGCTTGTTTTTATGAGAGCTTATGAATACGCAAAAGGAGTACGATTTGCAAAAGAAGCCTGCATGATGGTAGGAATACATGGACTCCGTTGCAGGGAAGCCGAACAAATTGCCATGCAAATGTGCCATCAAGTTGGATTGTTAGAATTTGATTTTCAATTCCCCAATTACGATGAATATCTTAAGATAATATTAGGTGCTTATTCAGATAACATTTGTATGCTCAAAAGTAGAGGTACCATGGTGTATGAGACCCTAGACGGACGAAGAGTGCATCTTCCAAAGCATTCTTCGGTCGGCCCAGTCCAGTGGGCTCTTCCGCTTAGAATCGTTGAGAAATTGGCCAAGGGAAATATTTCTCTTGAAATGGAATTCGTTACCTCGGTAAGCGAGGAAATGATCCGTGAATATTTCGCTGCGGAAATATCCGATAAGGATGAAGTAATACTTGATCTTGATTCACGCAAAGTAGTACGGAGGAAATATACAAAATTGGCTCAACTAAAGTTTTCCTTCAAGGACTCCTTTGAGGTTTCCGCAAAAGAAGTTTCCTCTGCTTACGCAATGGCTTTACTTTCGGGTGATCTAGTTTTGAAGAAATGGGATGCAAAGGTTGAAGCTTTTCTAGCCCGTGTGGCTTTTCTGCATATAAATTCTCCCGAGTATGGAATCGAATCCTTGGATGAAGATTCTAAGTGCTTGATTTATGAAGAAATCTGCACGGACCAAAAGAGTTGGAAAGCCATACGAAACCAAGAAGTCGTTCCTTTCGTAAGAAACGCATTCGGGGAAGATCAATTGAAAATTTTGGATGATGCGGCACCTTGCGAAATTAATCTTGGCAATGGGAAGAAACCTTATCGGATTTCTTACAATAAAGAAAATGCCCAAATATCCGCTTACCTTCAGGATTTATACGATATTTGCGAGCATCCTACCATTAACTTTGGGAAATATAAACTAACCGTTGATATTCTTGCTCCCAATGGACGAAGCTCTCAACTGACCAAGGATTTACCTTCATTTTGGGAGGGGTCTTACCCAGAAGTCAAAAAAGAATTGGCGGGCAGGTATCCTAAGCACGAATGGCGTTGAAGTTTAAAAACAGAGCAAGAAATTTGTTGGAAGTATTCCTTTGGTCAGTCGGGGTAGAACCTGATTGGGGGAATGCAGGTTTGCATGGCCGATACGGAGAATGGCTTGGACGAAAATTACTAAGGAGCAAAGGATATCGCATTATTGTATCAAACTGGAGAAGCGCTTGCGATCGTCGCCAAGAGATTGATATAATTTGCCAAAAGGACGGAATTCTTATTTTCACGGAAGTTCGTGCCCGTGCCGAAAATGCCCTGGTAAACGGGTTTGATTCAATCGGAAAGCGCAAGATGAAATCCCTGAAGCGTTCTTTCAAAGCTTACCTTAGGGAAGCAAGCGTGAACACAATCAATCATCGCTTCGACATAATCGAAGTAGATCTTCCCGTATGCAAAGGAAACAAACCCAAGATTTTTCATCATGAAAATGTTGCCATTTTTGGCTAGGTCTTACATTTTCGAAAACTCACATAATGTGCATTCACATCTTGATCAACCATGCCTGACACCATCGGAAAAACGCCTCCTACCATTATAGTGATCTTCGGTGCGTCCGGAGATTTGACGGCACGAAAGTTAGTGCCAGCTATCTTTAATCTTTCTAAAGACGGACTGTTACCTACTTCATGCTATCTTATTGGTTATGGTCGTACGGAAATGAGCGTCGACTCCTTTCGCGAATACATAGGAAAATCTTTAGAGTCATATTCGAGAAGACAGATTGAAAAAGAAACTTGGGATTCTTTGTCGTCCAATATCTCTTTTCATGCGGGGCCCTACGATGATTTGGCAAGTTTTGAGAAACTTGAGCAGAAAATAACCACCATCGAGAAAAAAATCGGCTCGCCGGCTCAATGTCTTTTTTATGTATCTACCCCCCCTGGAGTCTTTATGCCCATCTTGGAGAATCTTGGAGCTAGTGGATTGGCAAAGCGCCATAAAGGCCAAAATACTGCCTCTAAGGTAATTATCGAAAAACCTTTTGGAAGAGATCTTGATAGTGCCCATGAGCTTAATGAAGTGATTAATCGAAGATTCGATGAATCACAGGTATTCCGCATTGATCACTACTTGGGCAAAGAAACAGTACAGAGCCTGCTGGTACAAAGGTTTGCCAACGCGATCTTCGAGCCGGTTTGGAACCGGCATTATGTATCGAGTGTCCAAATCACGGTTTCCGAAGATCTAGGAGTTGGCAGTCGAGGCGGTTACTATGACAGAAGCGGTGCCATGCGTGACATGATTCAGAATCATGTCATGCAACTACTTGCTCTTACTGCTATGGAACCTCCCTCATCCCTCGACCCTGAAGACATTAGGGACGAGAAGGTAAAAGCCTTGAAAGCCTTAAAACCCCTTGCTCTTGAGGGAGACGACCCGGAAGTCGTAAGAGGAGTTTATACAGAGGGCTTGGTCGGAAGCAAAAGAGCCAACGGTTATTTGGAAGAAAAAGGAATTCCTGATGATTCTTTCACCGAAACTTATACTGCCTTGCGATTGTCTTTGGACAACTGGAGATGGAAGGGAGTGCCTTTTTATATTCGTTCAGGAAAGAGATTGGCAATGAAGGCGAGTGAGATCGTTGTTCAATTTGCTAGACCGCCTGCCATTCTTTTTGGCGAAGGTAAGCGTTTCAATGTAGCGCCTAACTTATTGGTCATAAGAATCCAGCCTAACGAGGGCATAACACTTTATCTCAATTCCAAAACCCCTGGGTTGGAAACGAAACTACAACCTATCAAGCTTGCTTTTGGTTATGAAACTACCTTCGGGTCGAATACTCCCGAAGCATACGAGCGATTGATCCTTGATGCATTAAATGGTGATGGTACTCTTTTCATAAGGGGTGACGAAGCCGAAACTTCCTGGGGTTTACTTAGCCCTGTATTGGAATATTGGGCTAACCAAGGAACAAGGGGGTTAGAGACCTACTCTGCAGGGACATGGGGGCCTTTGGCGGCTGATAAGTTATTGTTAACAAATGGACATGAATGGATTACAGGAAAGGAGTATGGACAATGAAGAATGGGCTGATAGGAATCTGCGTGCTTGGGTTGATGACCTTGGCTTCATGCAAAACAGGCGACGAACAATTATCTATTGAAAACCAAGACTTGGGCAAAGCCCCAACCATTATGAATAACGAGAACCCGAAGTCATCCAAAGAAATTTCAAAGAGAGAAGAAGTCGCAATCATAGGAGGCGGATGTTTTTGGTGTACCGAAGCTGTTTTCGAAATGTTCGATGGGGTAAAGGAAGTTGTTTCCGGATATGCCGGAGGAGCTATAAAAAACCCTACTTACAAGCAAATTTGCACGGGTACTACCGGGCATGCGGAGGTGATAAAGATTGTTTACGATCCGACTGTGATAAGTTTTCGGAAAATCCTCTCTGTTTTTGGAGAGTGCCATGACCCCACAACTTTGAACAGGCAAGGTGCAGACGAGGGCACGCAGTATCGCTCTACAATAATGTATTTAAGCAAGGAGCAGCAAAAGATTGCGGTTGCTTGGAAGAAAAAGCTCACCGAAAAATTCATCGACCCTGTAGTTACCGAAATTGTCGAGGCTCCCTTTTTCTATCCCGCAGAGGATTACCATCAGGATTATTACAAGAAAAACCCGAACCAAGGGTATTGTACTTTTGTAATCAGACCAAAGCTAAAAAAGCTCAATTTGGAATGATTCCCGTTAAGATAATACTTTGGTCATTTCTTAAAAAACCATAATCCTTCGTTGTTACTAGCTGGAATTTACTATATATGACGGTTTTCTCTTTTGATTTACAACGACATTTCAAGATATCGCATTAATGTTTTAAAAACAGGGGCTTATGCGATATACGCATGTGCCTGTTTTATTTTTACTGGTAAGAGTACAGTTTTGTACCATTGAGTTTTCCTCCTACGAAAGTTATTGTGTTAATATTATTTTGGCAGTATTATCATAAATTATAAATTTCATTTATGCCTGCTAAAACCTATTCCAACAATATGTTAACTGATTGGTTCGCTACCCAAGACTGCGATTCCGTACAAATTGGAGTTCTTTTTGAAAACATTCCTGGGGTTTCTTTCTTTGTTAAAGACATAAATCATCGTTTGGTAGCTGTTAACAAAGGTTTTTTACCACGCCTCGGTTTGACTAGTGAGGAGGAGTTGTTTGGCAAGAGCGACTTCGATTTGTTTCCTCCCCGATTGGCTGAGCATTTCCGAAGAGATGACCGTTTGGTCATCGAAAGTAAGTCTCCAAAATTGAATATACTTGAACTGGTTTTCAATAATCAAGGGTTACCCGATTGGTATCTTACGAACAAGTATCCGCTTCTAAACAGCCAAGGTGCAGTTACTGGAATTATCGGAACCGTTCGCCCTTACGGAGATGGAGAATTAAAGTGGGAACGGGATGATGAAATTGGTAGGGCGGTTAGCTACATCCGGAAGAACTTCCGAAAGGATTTGGCGATTGCTGATCTTATCAAAATATCTGGACTTAATCATCGTAAACTTCACCGCGGTTTTGTTGAACTTTTTGGCGTTGCACCCATGCAATTCATCACACGGACGCGTATTGAAGCGGCCTGTGACGATTTACTTACTACTTCCAACAAGCTATCGGATATAGCCAAAGAAAACGGATTCTACGATCAAAGTTCCTTTACTCAGCACTTCCGCAGGCAAATGGGTATCACCCCCCTTAAGTATCGTAAGCAAAAAGGTTTTATTTAAGGTTGTCGTGTCGATGCTTTAGATACCGGAAGGAAGAACTCTAATTCTCCTGACATACACCTCGGAATTGCCCTCTGCTAATTCCCACCAATATTCTTCTTCGGAAAATCCGTCCGGTACGGGGATGAGCCCTTCTTCGTAAGCTGAAATTGCGGAAGCCCCTTCGGTAGTTAAGATTCTTACCATTATATCAACTACTTCTGGAAAAGCATGAGGGTTCCCTCTTGAGATTGCGGAAGGACTGCTCGTGGAGAGCAATTCGTAACCCGGTGCACTTCCGGAGGAGGAGTCATTGACATCTGGGAAAATTTGCCTGAGGTAACCTGTGCCTTCGTCATTTTCATCGATCAAGTAGGCACGGATTCCGAAATCTATGATATTGGAAGCAAGGGAAAAATCTGTGGAAGCACCAGTACTGTCATAGAATATTGGGGTGATAATATTTTTTGGGACCCGTTCACCATCTGGTGCATTAGAGCCATATCCACCATTGATGGGGTCAAGATCATAGCCCGCTTCAAAGGTCTCGGTTGCAGTGACATCCGAGCGGAATAACTGGTATCGTGCTTTTGATGTTTTCGATCCAGTTAATCCATAACGGATGAGTTGGTATCCTATTGCTCTTACCCCTCCTGAGTTTTCGGCCTTGGGGTCCAGTTCGGGTGCTTGTGAAAAAAAGCGCAACCAAGTTCCTCCTATTCCAAACCTCGAGTCAATCAGCGGCCACTGATTATTTGCTTCCGTAATATCATCGACTTCACCGTCAGGACCTTCCCAGTCATCGGCAGTTATTCTTAGGGAAGCCATGTTAGGCTTGCCACGCTCCCCTTGTTGCCAAACCGAACTGTTGTCAGTATTTTCCAAAATTGTTGCCGCGAGCCAAACATTTCCGTCATTCCTATAAACGGCACATTGCAAATCCTCTTGAATACGATCTAGAATGAACTGGGCCGCTTGGTTGGTCTCCAAGTCGCCGATGGCTTTAGTTTGAGTGGTTAAGACCTGGGTAGTTATGTTCAAGAGCATCGCAGCGAGCAAGCCGGTTACTGAAACTGCGACCAATAGTTCCAAAAGGGTAAATCCTCTTTTATTGATCTTGAAAGTCATCGTTTTTTACAATCAGTAAACAAATTTAATACTTTTATCTACTTCCATCCTTCACTTGGCGCAAGAAGAGAGTCGACCCCTTACTTAAATGAACCCATTTGATCGCCCATCCGAGCGTACATTTCAATTCCCTTGGATGAGTATTCTATAAGGTCCGAACTGAGGGACACCTTGCCTTCCTCAAATAAAGTTAGCACGGAAGATCCTCCGAAAGAAAAATAACCGAACTCCTCTCCTTTCCTTACGGAACGAGGAAGGTCCGCAGTAAAGGAAACTGATCCGACACAAGTTGCTCCAACGAGAAACTGAGCGACCCGACCTCCATTCTTCGTAGCTACAAAAGAAAGAAAGCGTTTGTTTTGCCAGAAGATAGCAATTTTTTTTCTCAAGGCTACAGGGTTTACCGAATATAGAAACCCATTGATCAATTGAGGTTTCGTCGCATGTCCATCAGTTGGAAAATGAAACCGGTGGTAATCCACCGGGCACAGTCTACTTATTACAAGCGATCCATTTTCATATGGCTTGGCTAATTCTTTTGATTGAAAAAGGCTTGGTAGGTCAAATCTCTGGCCTTTGACGAAAATTGAAGAATTGAGAGCTAAGTTCGAGAACCCCAAGTGCCTTCCATCAGCTGGAAATGCAAGGTTCTTAGCCCCTTCGCAAATGGGTCTTGCATCTGCTTTGAGAGTTCGTGAAAAAAACTCGTTGAAAGAAGCGAAAGAATTCGTGGGAGAAGCAAACTCAGATTCATTGAGCTCAAATTCTCGAATAAATCCAGGGATCTTTGTTTTGCTTTCTGGTCGGCTCATTTTTCGCCCATACCAATTTGAAAACCATGCTCTTTTAATTGCGATCCAAAGAGGGATAGATCCTACCGGCGATGCATAAATGAGGTTTAGCCATTTTTGGCCATAAACTTTTTCCCGTTTGATGCATCCATCATAGCGATGCATGTAGCTGATTTCGTCACTCACCGCGGGCATCCGTAGAATGCTGGAACCGCAAAGAGGAAATAAGACAAGATCAGCCTTTAACTATTTTACCTGCCTTGATTGCCTTTACTGCAACCCACATCCTTTTGACTTGTCCGCTAGGTAATTTTACTCGAATACGTTGCAAGTTAGGTTTGAACCTTCTCTTGTTGACTTTGACGAGTTGCAGACCAATGCCGCCGGCTTTCTTGCTGACGCCCTTGTGTATGATGCGACCACCAACTCGTGGTCTTTTTCCTGTTATTGCACAAATTCTTGACATAGTAAATAGAGGGTAAAGAAACAAAATGGAGTATTAACACGCTGATGACAAGAGAAAATCATTTTCTTTCATCCATGCCCAAATATGTAAAGATCGCATCGGAGCCTTTTTTTCGAAGATGATAAGCACTAATAGAACTTTTCTTCTCGAGGAACTTTTTTGATTTATTCAAACCCATCACAAGAAAAGCCGAGGCAAGCGAATCAGCTTCCATTCCGGTATTTGCTAGAACCGTAACCTGGCATTGTGATGTGAGGCCAAGTCCGGTGCCAGGGTCAATCAAATGGGAGTAGCGTTTTCCATTCAAAACTACGAACTGTTCAATATCTCCGGAGGTGGCAACCGCCAAGTTGGACAGTTGAAGGAGAGGTAAGGCGGAGTTTTCCCGCCCCCCTATTTGAACGCGCCACCCTTTTGCGTTACGCGGAGGATTCCCTATTACTAGATCGCCTCCAGCATCAATCAAGCATCTGCTCAAACCCCTTCTTCTAAGAATTTCAAGCATTCTGTCCGCCGCATAACCCTTGGCAATTCCGCCCAGATCAAGAACCATGTTTGGAGTGCCCAAAGTCCCCGTAAAGCCTTTTCTTGAAAGGATAAGGTTTTGATGACCAACTCTCTTGAGTGCATCAGTCAGCTTTTTTTCTGGTGGCATTATTTTTCGAAAGCGTGCAACACGCCAAAGTCTAGATAGCGGCCCGATCGTGATGTCAAAACAACCATTGGTCTCCTTTGCTAAAGCTTGGCCGTGGCTCAATACCTCAAATAGGTCGCTGGAGAGAGAGAACTTTTCTCCGGATTGGGAACTTTCTGAAAACCGAACAAGCTCACTGGAGCTTTCGTAATCACTTAAGGACATATTGAGTCTTTTGCACTCCTTGAAAGCGGCGGTTGCTCCTCTTTGTGCTTTCTGCTTATCGTCCACATCTATGAGTATTATAAATTTAGCCCCCATACAATCCTCTTCAAATACTTGATAACCCATGCTTTTTAGCTGGATCAGGAAAAACAGTAATAAAAATATGTATCTCATAATTAAAACGGATGGATCTTTTGAAATATTCTTTTCTTGAGGGTATATTTTTGAGATATTGAAGTGTTTCCGATATTTTAATAGTAATACAAATTCATGAATTATCCCAAAGTTAATTTTATCTTCACAGCACTTTTTTTTGCGGCCCCTCCCCTTGTCTTCGGTGAAATCGATTTCGTCCGAGATGTTAAACCAATTTTGGAGCATAATTGCGTAAGTTGTCACCGTGAAGATAACGCGAAAGGAAAGATAAAGCTAGACACGAAGGCAGCAGCGTTTGCAGCTGATGAGCTCATTGTGCCAGGCAAACCGGAAGACAGTTCACTTTACTGGACGACGACTCTGCCATCCGATGACGATCTTGTTATGCCACCGATCAAGAACGACGACAAAGATTATCCATTGACGAAGTTCGAGAAGAAAATTTTAAATGATTGGATCAAGGAAGGGGCGAAGTGGCCTGATGAAGAAAAGCTGACACCCCTTAATCGGCTTCCGAAGCAAGTTGAATTTGTTGAACATGTACAACCCATCCTTGAACTCAACTGCGTAGCCTGCCACTACGAAGATAAAGTGAAGGGTAAGCTTAGGCTTGATTCTTTCGAGCATGCCTTTGCCTCTGAGACGGTAATCGCACCCGGCGAACCTCTTGACAGCGACCTCTGGGTCCTGTGCACCCTCCCGCAAGACGACGAAATGTTTATGCCTCCCGAAGGAAACGATCCTTTATCTGCGACCGATCTTTTCATGCTGAGGCGATGGATAGAGGAAGGTGCTGATTGGCCAGAATCTGCCAAACTCTCCCCTAAAAAGAAAAATTTCACTGTTCTTGGAATGTTACCCAAAGATCTTTACAGAGAACTTGGCTTTAGTGCTGGCAAGGTAAAAGATGAATTCAACGGATACCGTCAGGAAATCAAAACTTCGGATTTGAATTTCGAGATGCTGCCGATTAAAGGCGGGCAATTTTCCATGGGGAGTTCCCTCGATGATGCCAACCGAGGAAAAAACGAATTTCCTGCTCATCCCGTCCAAGTATCCGACTTTTGGATGGGAAAGTATGAAGTGACTTGGGACGAGTATGAGCTATGGATGCTTAACCTCGATAAGGATAACCGTGAGTATAACAAAATCGAAAAGAGCGATGGCGATGGTCTTGCTGACGCTGTGACCAAACCAACTGCACCTTATGTCGACATGTCCTTTGGTATGGGCAAAAGCGGGCATCCGGCAATTTGTATGACGCAACTTTCGGCCAAAATGTACTGCATGTGGATGAGTGCCCGAACGGGCAAGTTTTATCGCCTACCCACCGAAGCCGAATGGGAATATGCCTGCAAAGCTGGAACGAAAACCGCATACAGCTTCGGGGACGATCCCAAGGACCTCTCCAACCACTCATGGCATGTCCGCAACAGTCGATTCAAATATCAAAAGATCGGTCAAAAGTCGCCGAATCCTTTTGGTTTGTATGATATGCACGGGAATGTTTGGGAATGGGTGCTCGATCAGTATGCTCCTCCTCCAAGCGAAACCCCTAAGAAGGTTAAGGTCAACCCTCTGGTGGCACCCAATACCCTTTATCCTAGGGCTGTCAAGGGCGGTTCATGGGATGATGGAGCAACGAGCCACCGAAGTGCTGCCCGGATGGGTTCCGAGGAAGCGTGGAAACAACAAGACCCCCAAATTCCCAAGAGTGTGTGGTACCATACTGATGCGATCTTCGTTGGTTTTCGAATTGTGCGTCCCCGTGAGATTCCCACGATCGAAGAAATTGAAAAATTTTGGCCTTCCGAAGAGGATATAAAAGCGATTCCGCAGCGATAATCGAAAAAGTTTAAAGTTGCATTCTTTCGGTCTATGGCTTTGTTTGTAGGTAAGCCACATGAACGACTTTTCCCCTAAACGCAAACCCTTGCCCCTTAAAGACAACAGGAAAGGTTTTGCCTTAGTTCTAGCCCTAGCCTTGATGAGCTTGGTTTTTCTTCTCGTCATTTCCCTCGTGAGCCTGGTTGGTACCGACCTTAGTTTGGCCGAACTTCGCAAGCAAAGAGTTCTTTCCCAAGCTAATGCTAAGATGGGAATGATGGTTGCCATCGGAGAATTACAGAAACACCTTGGCCCTGACACGAGAATTTCCGGCACAGCAGATTTGCTTGACGAGAGGATTGAGTCAACGGATCAATTTCTTCAAACTAAGTATGATCCGAGCATCACTCCTACGGAAGGCATTGACCTCAATGAAAATGGGGAAATAGATAAACTGCCTTTTGGTCAAAGATATTGGACGGGTGTATGGAAGCACAAAGCAGCTAACAGCAACGATAAAGACAACCCGGGCATCAGTCCCTCTCCGATGAACTTCGAGCCGGGTAATTCGGCAAGCAAGTTCACCAGTTACGATAGTGGTTTCGATTCCCACCCTGCTGTCGAGGTTGCCTGGTTGGTGAGCGGGAACGAGGGGTATCAAAAGAAACTGGGTATTTTTTCATCATCCGGTCCTTTTGGAGACAGTTTGAGCGAATTCCTCGATGTGCCGGACGGGATCTTTGTCGACGACCGTTCAAGTCCTTACGGCACAGAGCCAAATGCCTGGCTTGATTTTGAAAAAGTGGTCAAGACCGACAAGCTTTTAGGTTTGGGAAAAAATCTGACCGAAAGATCATATCATCATCCCTTGATTACCCTCCCTGACCCCGATTTGACCGGTACTACAGATTCCAATGAGACGGTTTGGATTCTCAAGAACCCATTGCTTAAGCATACCTACGACAAAGGGATACGAGACGGAAGTGTGAAGCCAGAGGACTGGAGGAATCACTTGATTGCCGAACCAGTGAAAGTGAGGAAAACATCTTTTGCTCTTTCGGAAAAGGAAGATAAACCAGCCGTGTACGCCTATTGGGTTGCGGACGAAGGAGTAAAAGCCAAACTTAACCTGCTTTCTTCCAACACCCAAAAACAGGTTGCCGAGTCTCCCAACATAACAACGGGTTTTGACTTAGGCTTCGCTCATCCAGAGAAAAATCAAACCCAAGTCATTGATGCATCCTCGTTTGCTGTTTTCGATCAAAGTGCTATTACTTCGGATGACACCAAAAATGTCCGAAATGACAAAATTTCGGCCAACTTTCATTCCCTGACCGCTGATTCCTTCGGGGTTCTTTCCGATTCTAGGTCAGGTGGACTCAGGCGTGACCTAAGTGCTCTTTTTGGAATGCCCGATCAACAGTTCGATGAGTACGGATTCGGTGGTTGGTTTTACAAGGAGCGCGTTCACTACCTTAAGGAGTTCGAGCCGAACCTCAAGGTTGTCGGTGCTAGCCAACGACCACATGTCGAGAGACCCGGAGGCGTTGCTTCATATCAAGGCGAACCGATCCCTAATCCCAACTCAAAAGCCAAAGCGAATCAGTGGCTTGACCGTGCTGGTGCTCCCTACATCAACGATTACGGAGTTCTGGCTGCCGGACCTAAATGGTCTGTTCTTCGTGATTTTCACAACCTCTATGAAAATGTGGATAACGATTCATTGACGGTTCGTGAACCTACGGGTGGTGAACCCAGTAACGCCTACCCCGACAAATTCCCGAGGAGCACGGGAGACAACTTAGTGGTCTTCGATAAAAGGCCCTACGGTGCGATTAGTAATGCTCGTGGGGGTGCGGCCGAAATCAGAAAGCAATACAACTACCTCCGTGGTATCCAAAACCGTCCGGAACCATCCAACCATCCGATTAGTCCCGTCCTTCTTGAGATCAAGTACGGACAAGCTCCTTTCTTTGAGAATGGCAAACTAGGCTTGGCAGTTCTGCCTTCAGTTGCTTTTTGGAACCCCTACGATGTAACTTTGACCATGGAGCAAGACATTATTGTCGAAGTCCCTATCCAAAACGAGATCCAAGCTTACAACACGAAAGATTGGGACATATTCAAGAAATGGTGGAATCATGAACTCAAAAAGGATAGCTCAACGAGCTTTAATGGTTTTTCTTCCTCCTCTTCGAGTTTGCCCAGTAGTTCGGAATTCAATTTCGACCAACCAGACGAGGCTCTTCTTGCCTCGATTTGGCCACCTACATTTATCGATTTAAATGGCAACGGAAGATGGGACCCTGGAGAAAGCGGCAAGCGTCCTCCGAAGTTTCCTCCTGTGAAACCAGGCAGACCGGGCGGAGGAGGAGGCGGAGGCGGTCCCCGACCTCCTTGGCGTCGACCTATTTATACCGGTGACCGCGAGGACTTTTGGCGTAAGCAATTTAAAGATGTCAGGCACCAAGAAAGAGGCATGATGTCTAATCCAGACCATCGTACTTTCTTCCGTTTTCGGAATGAATCCAATTTCACTCCACTCTTTGGTCACACTTCCTCGATTCGTTCAAACGGTAGGATTCCCGTATTCCATATTTTTCGCCAAAGTAGGATCGAGCTACAGCCAGGAAGATCCCAGTTCGTCCGAGCCACAGGTGCGGTTCCTTTGCGGCTTCGTATCAGCGGTCTCAAACTAGCGCCTGGTGAAAAAGCCCATTTCACAGTCGGATCGGGGGCAACTTACGACTGGAACTTGATCAGTCAAGTGAGGAATGATCCGAGTGGTCGATCGAAAAGCCTCCTAGATATCCCCTTGGTTAAGGGTCCAGAAATTCCGGTTATTGCCAAATTCTTTACCGACTACACTCAGCCAGGTAGCGATCCGATTACGGTTCGTCACTGGCTCTCCCACATCAAAGGTATTTCAAGAGCCGAGTTGGAAAACATAGACGATAAGGGGAACATTCTTCCGGGTCTAGGTGGTACTCCTTCTCCGAGGGGCATTACCTTGTATCTCGCATCAGGAAGTTCGGAATTTCCAATCAAAAAATTCAGTAAATCTTTTCAGATTGGGCTTGGGGCAGGCCTCCTTGATTACGCCAATGCCAATTCGGATTTGGGTTTGAGTCGTTTTATGAATCTTTCCGGAAACAAAGCTCCAATGAACGGTTTCAGGCTTCGATGGAAATTACCTGGCAACTCGAACAAGATTGTTTTTCATGAGTTCAATCCTCGGTCTCTCGTCGAAAGTTTTCAAACTGGCTCGGGCCACAACTGGTCTATGGAGACGTTCTTTTCAACTAATTTCAAAGGAGGGGGTGGGAATAAAGCCTGTAATACCTGGACGAGTTTTTATGGTGGCCAAATGGATGATGGCACGACCTACCAGGGAAGAGAAAGACCTCCTTATCGTTGGAATGTACACAACCCAACTTCGGAGCCATTTGCCGACTTTGATGACTTCAACATCACAAAACATTTCACATCGTCGAGCACGACCGGAGGAAGCTTCGTCTCCGGGGCCTGTTTCCCCTTGGTGGATGGCTCAGGTGAGTACTGTATCGGTCATTTTCACGAGGATCAGAACTTGGATATGGAGCCCCAAGTGGCGTTCGATTCTGCGATCATGTTCGGTGTTCCTCGTTCTCCACTACTGTCACTAGTGCAATTTAGGCACGCCAACTTGAACCCCTACTCTCAAGGTCCCGCTTATATCGTTGGAAATTCTTACGCTACGACTCAGGTTGCTCGCTATAAAACTTGGGGCCGGGTTCGCCGGATCGATTTTCAGCCAGACATGAACATTCCTTTCTTGATCAATAAATTCAGCTTCGAATACTTGGATCAATTTACCGGAAATTATTTTCCAGTACGGCTTTTTCCTTGGGATTTGGCTAACTTGGACACCGGTGCCGGCACTGTTCGTGATGTCGAAAATGAGTTCAACCACCAAAATGTAACCCTCGATCAAAGTTATTACGCGAATCAAGCCCTTTTTGACGGGTACTTCTTATCCGGAGATGACCGAAACAGTCCCTCCCCTTCTTCCGCTACGCAGTCGGCAAACCCAAGGTTGATTCCTTATCAAAATCCGGATGGTTATGGGATTGCCCAACTCGAAGAAGATCACCGGCACCAGACGAACGCCTCGAATCTTTTGCTCAATGGTGCGTTTAATGTAAACTCCACTTCCGTTGAAGCATGGCTAAGTCAACTTTCCTCCCTTAAAGAATACGGCGAAAATAAGGTTCCATTTCCCCGCGTCATTGGCGAAAGCTCTTCTCCTGAAGATGTTTGGTCAGGCTACGCCTCCCTTACCGATGATCAACTTGAGGATTTGGCCCGCTACTTAGTCGAAGAAGTAAAGTTGCGAGGGCCCTTTTTGTCGCTTTCCGACTTCGTTAATCGCAGAGTTGCCCGTACCTCCTTTGCTTCTGGGAATGAAAGCTTGGTTTGGTTGCCCCGCGACCAATGGCCGAGAGAAACTAGAGACACTGTTTTGGGTTTACGAGGCCCCGTACAAGCCGCGATTGCGAAGGCAGGAGTAAATGGAGCCGGCTTTTCTACCTCGAAAGAAGATATGGCCCTACCCCGGGTTCCTGAAAAAAGATATATTGGCCCAGCAAGAGCCAAGACTACGCAAGAATTTTACTATGTTGGGTTCAAGAGCAATGGTACTACTTCTGCCGACTCTAAGTTTGGTACCCATGCCATCAGCTTACAAAGAACTCTTCAGTCTGCGATTCCAAAGCCAAGCGTAGCGAATCCTGACCGAAATAGAGCAGGGCATTGGTTTAGCTTCAAGCAGGGTTGGGGTGCCGGGGTAACTCAAAAAAATGATCTTTTCCCCGACCCCAATATTAATGTCCGAGCCACTCGTTATCACATCGATACCAACAATGCTTTTCGTAAAGACGATACCGTGGCTAATGTTGGCGACTGGATTCCGACTCCTCCTATTCTTATACCAGCCGTTCTTCAGGACCCACCAAACCCTTACAGGCAATGGACTGATCAACAAGGGATGCAAGTTTCCCGGGAGAGAATGAATTTGAAAATGGATGTCTACAAAAATGCCTTCAATTTTGGGGAAGCTCCGGATAGTCTATTAGCTGTTGAGAATGTTGCCACCGGGGCCAATATTCCTGGTTGGCTTACCCAAGCCGATGTGCTTTCGCCCCTTGCTCCTTCCCTAGCCGCCCGTTCCGATACCTTTACGATTCGCGTTATGGGCGAAAGCCCAGCCGGAGAAAGTAACCAAATGGCCTC